>Ga0079305_1002987_pt1 | contig 12555 bp, 9 predicted proteins | sample LMS_cellobiose_e_FD_79183 | JGI IMG/M metagenome (GOLD analysis project Ga0079305, IMG submission 79183) | Rumen-fistulated moose microbial communities from Alaska, USA - LMS_cellobiose_enrichment | ecosystem: Host-associated > Mammals > Digestive system > Stomach > Rumen fluid ... | reverse complement strand
GCAGACCGCACGGGCCGCATCCGCCTGAAATTTTTGATGCTTGAATTGAAGCTTCATTGCTTGTCCTCATCAGGACTTGCAACCGATTGCAAGTTTGTTGCAAGTTTGTTGCAAGTTTGGGCTGCCGGGCCGACATACCATCTTGCTGCACTGGTATTTCCGATGCAATGAATTCGCTCGGCAGCCCTCATCTCGCGCAAAAGGACCTGCACCTGCCCACGCGGCAATTCAGGTAAGACCTGCAACAGGTCGGCAAGTTTTGCCCCGGCATCGCCTTGGAGTTTGAGATGCTTCATCAGCAACTCCTTGTTTGTCTCTCTGTCGAGCCCCAACTTTCTGGTGTGAACCCCGGATTTCCCGGTCGACGAGTAATAACTGCGGGACAAGATATACTTCCCGCGCGCCAGTCTTTGAATCAGCCCAAGCTCTATCAGGCGATTTAGTCCGCCTTGCAGCGGTTTGGGGATCTTGTTCTCGCGGGCGATGGCATTCAGCACCAGGAAATCCTGCGTCGAAAAACTCTTCAGCGTCTCCGCGCCGATGCGATTTATGAGAAGCAGCATCCCTTGATCCAAAACCACCCCGTGAAGTGTGAGTCTTACCTCAAAATCGTCCGTTCCAGTGAAACTGGGGAGCGCCTTTGCCTCCTTCACGCTGTTTTCAAACATCAGGTTCATACCTTGTCCTGAGCGTTCGATAAGACCGCAAAGCGCCAAGATCTCGGCAATCCTGCGGTTGCGCGGGTACTGTTTGTCGATGGCGTTTTCCGGCGTGATGCCGGGCGGGAACCCTCCGGGACTTGTAATTTCCAACCGATCGCGGTATTGGCGAATGAAAACACTGCCCGCCATCTGGTAGTTGCGGTGGCTGATCGCGTTCAGCAGAGCCTCGCGGGTCGAACGCTCATTGAACGTGTCGATATCGAAAATGAACAGCCCGTCCTGATAATGCTGCTTGTCGTTGCGAAGATTGATCAGGTTCCAAATCTTGTCCTGAATATTGAAAAAGGCATCGCGGAACTCTTCACGCTGAGCGGCGGGGCCGGAGGCTTCGGAAGAACGATACTCGAATACCACTTCGGCCTGGGCCAGATATTTTGTCAGCGCCTTTGCGGAACCGAACAGTACCAGCGCCGCATAGGTCACCTTGTCGCCGTCGACCGCGCTGCAGTCATTCAGCAGTTGCCGTTTGGGCAGAGTAAGAATGCGCGAATTTTTGGTTTTTTCCGCCCACCGCTTGCGAAATTCCGCAATGGCGTTTTCGTCGAGGTCGGCGAGGGTTGCAGCCGGACAGATGTCCGCGGAAAAATCATGCCCGCCCTCTTCATATATGCGGCGCTTTTCTCCTTCGGGCATGGGAGTCAGCATATCGCCCTCGCGCCAATATGCAATGCCGTTATAGGAAAGCGGCATCCCGACCGGTCTGGATGCGATGGAAAAGATCAAAATCCGCTTCTCTGCCACAATCTCCTCTTCGAAATCGACTTTGATGCGCAGGCGATCCATCAGCCCCTTGCGAGTGCGTTCCGGCTGCTCGAACGCCTGACTGCCGACGACGGTGCGCGGACGCCTGTCGGAAACGCCCAATACGATTTTGCCGCCGCCCGAGTTGGCGATGGCGCAGGCATAACGCGTCAGTTTTTCAAAGTCGAAATCGGTTTTCGCTTCTTTGAATTCGATATTCTCGCCTTCTTTGGCGTTCAAAAGTTTTGCAATATCCATGAAACCTTTCTCGAGATATTATAACACCTCTTGTGGATTTTTCAACCCGTGACAAAAAGTCACGACCTATATGATGCTGTCTTTTCGAGTTATCGCTTCTTTGATTTGTGCATAACACTCCCGGTAAACATCGCCGCGGCCGTTCAGCAAAATATCCATGATGACGTTCATCATCATCATGGCGGAAGAAAAACACTCTTCCGGCTTCAGATTTTCCGGATCCTTTATGTCATCCAGATCGATTTCGATATTGTATACCCACCATGAGTCAATTTTCTTATAAATCGACACAAGGTCCTGCAAGAGCTGTTTATCAGAGTCCGCTATGCCTTCATAGACGGTCTTCAGCAGTTCATGCACAAAATCATTGCGGCGCAATTCTATTTCAAGAATCCGATCGAAATCGGATGGTGTGATTACGCCTCGTCTAACAAACCATTGCAAAGATGCATGCAGCGGCTTTGCATCCAGCCTCCTGACATTTTTATTATATTCTTCTTTTTCGCGGTAGATGTCCAACAAATGATCAATCACATCATCCTTGAAAGATTCGAAAAACAAAACAAATAACGATGAAAAGTGAATGGTGTCCTGTAACTTTTCCTGAATGAAAACACCTTCAATTTCCTTCAAAAAAACTTCCGACGACCTGTTCATCATTTGGGTCTCACATATACATCGGTCTTCAATGGACCGTCCTGACTCAGATCTTTCTCAAAACCACGCGGATTTTTTATGCGTCCATTCGGGTCATAGACAAAACAAATCAGACGCTTGACATCGGCACGCTTACGGTAATATTCTTTATCAATAACCAATTGCTCTCCGACTTCCTTATCGGATAATCCTTCACGAGTCATTTTTGTTTCAATGGCAAGTTCCAAGTCCGGCAAGAAAAAATCTATCCGGCTGGACTTACCGGCATAACTCGGCGTCCATTCTTCTGGACGGATATCATCAAAATAAAGTTTCAAAAGTGCATGAGACAAATCTTGCACATCATACTCATCAGATACATTCAGGGTTTCTCGAGAATTATGTCGCGGACGAAGCTGTTTGACTATCATATCAAAGCGTTCTATTATCCTCAAAATATCTAATACGGAACTGCTTGATGAACACACGCAAGAGTTTTCGTCTGGCCAATCCTTCAGCTCCTGTATTTTTGCACGAATAAAAGCTATTGCGCTATTGATACAGCGTGTCTCAAAATTATTGATTTCAATTTGAAATCCACCGCAATCCCCAATAGGACACACCCCATAGAATGTCTCGTTCAATATTTCTAAAAAAGTTTTCTCATAGCCGGTATTGGGGAAAATATTAACCAACGCAGTTCTGACTGCATCACTCCATTCAACCATTTGCGGAGAATTTCTAGCGAAATGACAGTCAGGCATTTTGGATATTAACTTCTCAAGACGTTTAATTTTTTCGTCAGTTGTCATCTTATATCACCTTCACGGTCGTGGCGGGGGAGAGGAGTTTGAAGATCTCCTCGACGTTGATCTTCTGCGGGGCGCCGGCAAAGGAACTGTCGCGGAAGACGGCGCGGAGGGGCTGACGCTTTGCGATCGTGCGGATCGCGCTCTCCGGGATGTCCGGATCGAAGCAGGCGATCAGGTCGCCGCCGTTGACCGTGTGGACGGTCACGCCGTCGATAACCTCGCTCGTATGCGGCAGGGAAAGTTCCACGCCCCACTCCAGCAGGCAGCCGTAGAGCAGATCGAGGTCGGTGCGGTCTTCCTTGATGTTGCTGATCAGTTCGTCCAGCGTCTTCTGCGAATAGGCGTCGGCGGAGTAAAAAACGTCCTTCATGTTGCTGTCTTCGAGCTTGAAAACCCGGAAGCCTACGTCCAGATCGACCGCAGCAAGCCCGTGTTCTTCCTTGATCTTCTCGCCTGCCCGCCGTATGCGCTCTTTGCCGATCTCTGTTAATTTATGGGCGACACCTAAACTATCACAAAAAGCAATGGCATTCCTTAATGTTTTTTTGGTTTCTTCGGTTGTGGCTTGTTGTAAATTTTTATCAAGATCCTCGGGGTATTGAACCATTATAAATTTGCGGTTTCCGCCATCTTCAGCGTTAAGTTGCATGACAGCATGGGCAGTGGTTGCAGACCCAGAAAAGAAATCAAGAATAATGTCTCCTTCTTTAAAAGAAAGCAGATAATGAAGAAGTGACACAGGCTTTGGATAATCAAAAACCTTTTCGCTCATCAACTGTTCTAATTGTTTTCCCGCTTCTTCTGTTGTCAGAACGCCCACACTATCATCAATAAGACTTGGAGGGATCTCTGGTGCATAATTCGCTTTTTTATACGAAATTACCCCAGCTAATGAACAGTTAATAACAGTTCCAGCCGATATTTCATTTTCTAATTTGCTCTGGGTCCAAACAAATCGATTTTCAAAAATCGCAACATTTTCGTTTACACCATGTGCAATAATAACGTCATTGACGAGTCTATTGGGGAATTTTTTTGTGCCATAAATTCCTGCCTTTATAAGTCCATCATTTTGTCTGAAATGAATTGTTCCTGCAGGAAATGAAAGTTGTTTTATAGAATTTTGCGGCTTTGTGATCGGATCATCGCTCTTGCTTGATTTCTGTATCCCCCGAAAACAAGAAGAGTTTTTGTTCCTTTCGTAAACAAGGACATATTCAATATTTCTCTTGATTTTATGTGACAGATTTGGAGGAGTCGCAGATTTATACCAAAACCACACTCCTGCATTATTTTCTGCACCAAAGATTTCATCGCAAATCTTCCGCAAATTCTCTATTTCGCAGTCATCTATAGAGATAAAAATAACACCATCTTCCGTGAGCAAGTCCCGTGCCAAAACCAATCGCATATATATCATCGTGCACCAGTCGGAATGAAACTGGCCATTTGTTTCCGTGTTTTTGAACATGCGGGTTGTTTCGCCGCTTTCCTCGTCTTTGACGACCTCTCCGCTGGCGACAGCATATTTCGCTCTGCTGACCTTGCAATCATCCCGATAGATGAAGTCGTTGCCGGTGTTGTATGGCGGATCGATGTAGATCATCTTGACCTTGCCGAGATAGGACTCCTGCAGGAGTTTCAGAACATCGAGGTTGTCGCCCTCGATGTAGAGGTTCTCGGTGGTGTCCCAGTTCTTGCTCTCCTCCTTGCAGGGGCGCAGCGTCTTGCGGATGGGCCTCGCCGCTTCGGCGATCGCCGCCCGCTTCCCCGGCCAGGTGAAGTCGTAACACTCCCCGCCCTCGACGTATTCGCCGGAAAGGAGTTCCTTGAGCACGTCCCACTTGACGGCGCGTTTGATCTTGCCGTCCTCCCCCTTGACCTCGGTCACCACCTGCGGGAACAGAGCGGCGATCCGGTCCACATTCCGCTCCACCCCGTCCCCCGTCTCACACTTCATCTTGTCCATATCTCAATTCTCCTCAAAATAGGCGAAAACTAAAGATCAAGAACATCTAGTTGTTTAAGATGCGCTCTCAATTTTTCCTGAAGTTCTTTATATACCAATTCTATTTCCTGTGTTCTATCCCAACATCCTTGTTCATGTCCCGTATCCAACTTGTTCGCGCCAGCTCTCAAAGAATAAGGATATAAATTCACCTGTATTCGACAAAGATTTTCCATTTTGTCAAATAAATCGAAAATTTCTTTAGGGATGAATGCTGAATTTTTTGACAATGATTTGCTCGCATTAAAGTATGCTGAACTAGCATTTTTATATCTTTGGGCAAAAATTTCTCTTTGGGAGTCCTCATCTTTTGGCAGATGATCTACTCCGGCGGGGAAAAGCATATATACAGCTCGTTCCATTTCATCTGTCAAAGCACAAAGTTCTCGATAGATGGCGAATTCCGCATCGAAGCGAACTTTACTGACATAGTTTTTACGCTCGAGCTGTTTGGTCAGGCGTTCCAACTCTTCACGGTATTTCGCCGATTCCTTTGCCATCAGCCGCTCCGCCCACACCTTGCCAAGCCACGATGAAAGTGCCGCAACGATGGCACCTCCGATCCCAACGCTGCCTAAAATGGCAAGCGCCGTCTGAATTACCTCTTTCATGCCTTATTCTCCGTTTGCTGTTCAAAATCTTTCCAAAGATTCATGATAGGCCACTGACGAAAATCTTTTTGCTCCGATTCCGAAAGTTGAGAAAATGCCTTTTGAGCCTCCCCATAGTCCTGCAAAACAATATATGCACCTGCTATCAGATTACTATTTTGAGGATTCTGGGTAATGATATCAACTAATTTCGCTTTCTCAGCATCGGTCAAATCTCGCTGTCGTCTTACGATCTGAAGATAATTTAATGTGTCTATTGCCTTGTCGCTGTATTCTGTCAATGAACAGAGCCATTCTGCGATTCTTGTCGCACACGTCAACAATTCGCTATCATTTTTTTGATCAAATGCAAGCAGCATGCGGAGCAATAACTGATTTACCATAAAATAATATGTTTTATTTATCTGCTGGAATCGTGTAATTTCATTGTAAATGATATTATAGTCAATATTATCCAGCGATAAAAAATTGTCAACGCTCAAGAGAATAACTCCAGGCGCTTGTCGCAGTGCTTTTTCTTGGCCGTCATCTTCGGCCTTAACAGATACACCTTGAGAAAAAAAGTTCACCAATTGAAATCTGTTTTCAGAAACACGCATCGCCAATAGCATAATACTATACTTGCTGAATTTCATCACGAAGCAATGCGAGCGATCTGGCGCATCATCCAGCTTTACAGTGCGGTAAAATACGATTGAAGACACCAATAAATTGAGTAAATGTTCATCCTGCTTAGATAGATCGGAAAGAATCAAATCTTTATGAAAGCCGACTATTTGCAAGGCTTTTTCAAGATTCTTCAAATCATTTATATATTTCTCTAAATCGCGGATTCCATTACCAAGTTTCTTTTTTTCCGAGTCAGTTTTTGCAGAAAATATCAATGGATCTTTCCCAATATACAATTTTTCTTCCTTATAGAAGGTACAGAAAAAAGAGGCTCCTGTGATTACTTCTTGCAAAGTTCCGCTTACCGAAAAATTAAATGTCGCAGATGTTTGCCCTGTTGCGGGAAACGTAATAGACACGCATTTGCCCAGTAGCATAGTCCTTTGTTTCTTCGTAAACTCATTGGTATACGAATCAAAAAACACCTGCCCGCCACATGAAACCTCTGCATCTGACTTTAAAGTTATTTTATCAGCAGGCTGTATTTCTCCAATCGGAATTGTTATACCACCAGATATTTTTACATATTTAAATGTAGTATTTTCCATTAAATATTTGTATGGATTTAGCTTGTCTACTGCAACATCCGTAAAAGAAAATTCAATACGTTCAACGGGTAAGTGCTTTTGTATTTCTTCCAATGTTTGTAAATGATCACTTTGAATGACAGTTTTTTGCTTCGTCATGTCATTGATCATATTAAAAAACCAATTCAGTTTTTTTGAGTCCGTTGAAGGGAATTTCTCTAATTCCATTGTCTTGTATTGACGGGGACCTGTATCCGAAAGCGCTTTTTTGATAGTATATGGAAGCAGTCTTAATGCATAGATTTGAGAATCGTTCTTTTCTTGATTTATTTGAACAACGAAAAAAATCGCACCACCATCGAGCAAATAGTGTTTCAGATCAACAATTTTAATTTGGTATTTTATACTGCCTTTGAACTTCTTTTTGTTAGTTATAATCTCCCCTTTTATTTGTACAGGGACACGGCCTTTAAGGTTTTCATTCTTGTGTTTTTCGGAGTCGGTATAGACATATACAGAGCCATCCCAAATTGGTTCTTTGTCACGAAGGGATATGTGGGCGACAAGACAATCTGTTGATGCCAAAGATTCCAATACTTTTGCAGCGGCATATCCTTCAATGTCCATTAGCAACCTCCGGTGATGCAAGAGCGACATTGAGTTTTTGTATCTCGGCACGTATCTCCAGCTGCTTCTTGAACTGCTTTTCGTGGAGCAGCTTGTTTTCGAGCTGGGCGATCTTCTTCTGGAGCTTTTCGCGTTCGCGGGCGACGGTGAGCTCGGTTTTCAGGTCTCCCGTTTCCGTGGGCTGGAGTTCGCCGTGGATCTGCCGGATGAAGTTGTTGCAGATTTCGTCCATGGTCAGCCCGACGATCTGCAGCGGCAAGTCCTCCAGTGTCCGCCAATCGGTGCGGAAATATTCTCTGACGGCAGAAGCCTCCGTTTCCTTATACCCCATGCACGCCTGATATTCCGCACCCCGCTTCAACAGGAAAAGCAGCTGGTACGGTATGCCGCGGTCGATGGCCTTCAGCACGACCTCGTTCAGCGTCTCGCCCTTCAGTTCGACTTCGATCACTTCCAGCTCCTTCACCCGGTTGCCCGGCTGGACGTTCAACGTCTCCGGCGAAAATTTGTTCCGCCAGACGATCTGCGCGATCTCGTTCACGAAGGCGCGCTTGACCATCGGCGTCACCGGCAGTTTCTCGTAAAACTTCGCCTTGGGGATCGCCTTGCCGAACAGCGTCTTTGCCGGAAAATCAAGCATCGGTATCTTCCTCTTCGTAATAGTAGGAGTAGTCGATGCCCTTCATGAACATCTCGCGGTCGTTGATCTTGTCGGTCAGCGCCGGTTCGAGCAGAGCTTTCAGGCGGCGGCTGTCCGTCACACTTTCGCGCATTGCGTCCAGATAATCTTTTTTGTTGACTTTGCTCCAGTCAACGCACTTTTTCAACGTCCGCTTGAGCATCAGGTCAAGCCAGATGCGGGTACTGCGTCCATTGCCCTCCATGAAGGGATGGGCGACGTTCATTTCCACATATTTGTCGACTATCTCGTCGAAGCTGGTCTCCGGCAAATTTTCGATATTGCCGAGCACGGTCGGCAAATACAGCGCGTTGGCAAAGGTGAATCCGCCCTTGCTGATGTTCTTGCTTCGTATCTGTCCCGCGAAATCGTACAGCCCGCCGAAAATATAGGCGTGGATCTGCCGAAGACATTGCACGGTTCCCGGCTCCATGGCGGCAAGGATGCCGCTTTCAAAGAGGGCATAGGCCTTTTTTTTGCTTTGCCCGTCGATTGTGTTGTCGCTGTACAGAAACCAGTCGAGGAACGCGGTCGCCCCACGCCCGGGAAAGTTCTTCGCCAGATCGATAACGCCCTGACTGTCCAGACAGTCCGTTGCCCGGCGTTTTCTGTCCGGCGCGACCAGCCTGAAACCCTTACAATTTGTAAGGGTTTGACTTCCGGCTTTCCTGAGTCGGTTTTTCAGCACATACCAGTAGTTGCGCGGATCAGCGCTCCCGCTCAGCACGGCCACGATATCCACGACCGAAAACCACCACTTGCCGTTTTCCTCATCCCAAACGGCACGGACTTCGCGGTCGTTGAAAAAACGGATCGATATCTTCATTCCGCGCCCTCTTTCACCACCAGAAAGCAGATCAGTTCGAAGTCGTTCAGCCCGGAGATGGTGTTCTCCAATGCGGAGGTCCCGCCGGTCGAGAACAGGCTGTCGATGTCGCTCTCCTCTTTCTTGTGGATGATGGATTTGATCGCCTCGCCCAGCAAAGCGGAGTAACGATCCATTTTCTTGCCGTCGCGCGTCTCGCGGTTGAACCCCTTGCACAAATCGGTCAGCGGAGCCGTCCGTCCCTTGCACAGGAGACGTATCGTGTTCAGCAGTTTCTTCGGCGCGAGGTGGTGGCAGACCACTTCTCCGTCTTCGCTCAGGTACACCATGTAGAAGGGATGCAGACGGTTCTGTTTGTCGATGTTCACACCCTTGTTCACGTTGCGCAATACGAATATCACTCCGGGCGGACAGGATTCCGAACTCGCCACCACCGCATGAAGTCCGTGCGGCGCCTTGTTGCAGCTGTCGTCTTTCTTCACATAGTCCAGCAGGTCCAGCCTGAATTCGTTCAGCCCCAGATCCATGATCGTGATGCCGGTATTCATCTCCTCGATATCCACGATCTCGTTCTGCAGGCGTTCCAGCTGACGGCGGCGGTATTCCAGATCGACGTGGTCGTTTTCGTTGATCGGGTCGTCGTCACCCGTCGCGGTCATGATCGTAATCTTCATGCGCGTTTCGACCCGGTCCTTCAGCCGGATGTAATCGTCGAGCGTCATATCCGGCCAGTAATTCACCAGCTTGATGCATTCGTTCCGGCTGCCGATGCGGTCGATGCGCCCGAACCGCTGGATCAGCCGCACCGGATTCCAGTGGATGTCATAGTTGATCAGGTAATCGCAGTCCTGCAGATTCTGCCCCTCGGAAATGCAGTCGGTGGCGATCAGCACGTCGATCTCGTCGTGATTGTCCGGGTACAGCAGATGTTTCTCCTTCGAAACGGGCGAAAACAGCGTCAGAACCGTATTGATGTCCATTTTCAGCTTGGGCACGGTGGATTTGCCGTCCGCGTCGCCGGAGATCATTGCCGTATGCAGCCCGTGATGCCGGGAGACATAGGCACTGACATGCTTGTAGAGATACTCCGCCGTATCCGAAAACGCGGTGAAGATGATGATCTTCTTATTGCCGGGATTGATGGGATGGGCGATCTTGCCGCCGATACGCTCCAGCAGATTCTGCAGTTTGTTGTCGTATTCGGGCGTGATGTCCTTGATCATCGAAATCAGCAGCGCAAGGGTCTCCGCGTCCCGCTTGAGATAACCGCGCCAAGAAACGTAGTCCATATCCGAGAGATTAATCCTGACTTTGCGCCCAACCGAAAACAGATCGCCGGCATCTTCGTCCGATTCCATGGCCGCTTCTTCCGCCAGCTCGGCGAATTCGAAGAGATCCGCATCCCGGCTTTTCTCGAAACGGTCGATAATGCGGATCGTCCGTTCGTTGAGCTCCTTGATGCGTTCCAGCGTCAGCCGGAAGGAATATACGGAACTCTCCAGTCGTTTCAGCAACCCGACGCTCATCAGGTGATGGATGCCCATTTCCCGACCGAGCTGCGAAAGTCCGCTCGCCTCGGAATCCTCGCTGATGCCGTATTTATCCCGCTTGCTGGGAAAGATGAACTTCGACGGCAGGTAGATCATCAGCGACAGTTCCTGCAGCTGGCCGTAGATCTCGTTGTAGTTGATCGCCCCCGGCAGCGTCGTAAGCGCGGGGCGCGGACTGTCCGGCGCAAGACGAGTCGGAAATCTGCCGATGGCGGAGGTGTCGTAATACTTCTCGATATGCTTGCGGGAGCGAGCGATGGTCACGGAGTCCAGCAGTTCGAAGAAATCGAAGTCCAACCGATCCAACAGGGCGTCGGCGGTGCGCTCCTCGGCGGGAAGTTTGCGCCATGCGTTGAACTCCCGCTGCGCCTGACGGAATATCTCGTCGATGGAGTGCGTGGTGGAGAGTTTGTCGTCCCACTGCTCGGCTCTGCCCTCGTATGCCAAGGCGATCTGGTTTTTGAGGTCGTTGAAGCGGTTGTTGACCGGCGTCGCCGAGAGCATCAGCACCTTGGTTCGGACGCCCGGACGGATCACCCGGTTCATCAGCCGCGCGTAGCGGTTCTCCCGGCGCGTATCGTCGTCGTCATCGTCGTCGATGCCGTTTCCTCCGTTGCGGAAGTTGTGGGATTCGTCGATCACGATCAAGTCGTAGGTGTCCCAACGCAGCCGCTCTAGTTCGATGCCGTTGGACATCCCGGACGTGCGCGAAAGATCCGTGTGGTACAGCACATCGTAGCGCAGACGGTCTCCTGCGATGGGGTTGTTGACGTAATTGCCCTTGAACGTATTCCAGTTGTTCGCCAGCTTCTTGGGACAGAGCACCAGCACGTTTTTGTTGCGGTTCTCGTAATATTTTATCACCGCCAGCGCCGAAAAAGTCTTGCCCAGACCGACGCTGTCCGCAAGGATGCAGCCGTTGTATTTCTCCAGTTTGTTGATGATCGCCAGCGCGGCATCCTTCTGGAAATCGTAGAGCTTGTTCCATATCAGGCTTTCGCGAAATCCCACCCCTTCATTGGGGAGAACATCCTCGGAAATATCCTCCAAGAATTCGCTGAAAATGTTGTACAGCGTCACGAAATAGATGAACTCCGGAGCATTCTCCCGGTAAGCGACCGAAATATTGTCGATCACCACATCGGTGACATCCTGCATCTTGGTCGGGTCGCTCCAGAGCGAATTGAAGGTTTGCAGAAACATTTGGCTTTGAGGCGCGTCAAGTTTGACAACAAGATTGAACGCATTATTGCCGCGCTCGCATCCCAAGTCGACAGTAGTGAATCCGGCGAATGGCTGATAGGTGCAATTCGTGTCGTTTGCAACATTCAAGAAACCCTGCATCATGTCTCCGGAAACATTGGATTTGAACCGGACTTTTCGCCGTATCCAGTCCGCACATTCCTTGGCAATGGCTTTTTGAGTCAGTTCGTTGCGCAATTTGATCTCGAAATCCGAACCGCAGAGGATCTGCTCGCGCTGCTGTTTGGGGATGTAAAACTCCCGCTTTTCCTTAGGCGCGTGTTCGGTGGTGAAGGTCGGTGACGTAAAAATGAATCGCAGTTCCTCGATTTGCTCAAGCTGCTCCTTCAGTTCCCGGTAGGCATAGATGGAAAAGCACGCGGCAGCAATGGACACCTTGCTGCCGGAATGTATTTCCTGCTTGAGGTCGTCCTTCACAAACTCGTTGATATTGTCGAACATCCGCATGATCAGCGCCTACGATGAATGTCTAAATCCGCGATAATATACCGTCTCGCAATACATTTTCAATGCTTTTTTTCCGGTTTTTCCCCTGATTTTTCGGCTCCGCTGCCGGAGTCGCCCTACCCGGACGGTTCGGTAATTCCGAACAGTTGCCGCTTCCCCCAAGCGGTCTTCGCGGAATT
>Ga0079305_1002986_pt1 | contig 12556 bp, 5 predicted proteins | sample LMS_cellobiose_e_FD_79183 | JGI IMG/M metagenome (GOLD analysis project Ga0079305, IMG submission 79183) | Rumen-fistulated moose microbial communities from Alaska, USA - LMS_cellobiose_enrichment | ecosystem: Host-associated > Mammals > Digestive system > Stomach > Rumen fluid ... | reverse complement strand
TCCCTTGTTCCTATAAGATTATGTTATTGATGAATAGCATTACCCAGTCAGTTTTTCTATAAAAATACGGTTCAAAAATTATGAGTTCAGAGCAAAAGCTTGATCCCAGTCTGCTGGAACAGACAAAACAGCAAATTCGCAACCTGGTAAGCGAGATTGCTCAAATATCCAAATCAGAAATTTCGCCGGAGGAATTTCATTCAGAATTTCTCCCAAGAGTGATTACCGCTCTGGCGGCCACCGGGGGTGCGGTCTGGACGGTAAATTCCAATGGCCAAATAACCCTGGGATATCAGGTCAATCTTCAGGAAGCTCATTTACACGATAACGAGGAAGCAAATAAAAAACACAGCCGCCTTTTATACCAGACGCTGAACAGCGAGGAAAAATGTTTGATTGTGCAGCCTCATTCCGGCGGCGAAGGCGCTGACGATCCCGGCAATCCGACTGATTATCTGCTCATGCTCGGCGTCATTCAAACCGGTTTGGAAACCACCGGTATCGTTGAAATTCTCCAGCGACCGGAAAGTAATCCGGCAACGCAAAAAGGATATCTTCGTTTCCTGCAACAGGTGACCGGTTACGCAAATGAATTTTATAAAAGCCTTCAGCTCCGGAACTTCGGCGATCGGCAAAATCTCTGGACACAACTGGAAGATTTTACTCGAAACATCCATAAAACACTCGACCTCCGGGAAACCGTGTACACCGTCGCCAATGAAAGCCGCCGTCTTATTGAATGTGACCGGGTCAGTATTGTTATCAGCCGTGGTCGAAAGGGACGGGTCGAGGCGGTCAGCGGTCAGGACATGGTTGACAAACGATCCGCTCAGATCAAACTGCTCAACAAACTGGCAACGGCGGTTATCGCGGCTAATGAACCTGTCATTTATACCGGGGAAACAAGTAATTTTGCCCCTCAGATTGAAAACGCTATTGAGGATTATGTCGATGAGTCCCATACCAAAATGATCGCCGTTTATCCTCTCATTCACAAAAGAGTCGATGAAGGGGAACGGGACGAAACGGAACCGGATAAGGCCAAACCGGAACCTCCTTTTGGCGCGATTATTATCGAGCAGATTGAGGACAACCGGTTTTCCGACCAGATGAAAAAACGGGTGGAAATCGTTGTTGAACACGCAGAAACCGCTGTTGGCAACGCTTTGGATCACAACAGTATTTTTCTGATGCCGCTCTGGAAGCTGATCGGCAAATCAAAAATTCTGGTTACAGCGAAAATGCTTCCCAAAACGGTTTCCGTTTCTCTGGGATTATTGCTCCTGATCCTGGCGATGATTTTTGTTCCCTGGAATTTCAATATGCACTGCAAGGGAACGCTGGAACCGGAAGTACGCCGGAACATTTTTGCCCGGGAACCGGGAAAAGTCGATGAAATTTTTGTGCGGCACGGCTCCCAGGTTTATGGTCCCGGCCAAAATCCGGAGGAACCTAACGGCGGAAACGGGACGTTACTGCTCAAATTAACCAATAATGAGCTGGAGGCCGATTTCAAAAAAGCGGAAGGGGATCTGGCGGAAGTTCAGAAACAGATCGCGTTTTGTATTGAGGCGGAAACCAAGACCCAGGATCCGGGTGAGAGGCTTCGTATTACCGGCCAGCGGGAACAGTATGAAGTTCGTCGCAAAACCCTGGAATACCAGCGCGATATATTACAGGAACGAATTAACGATCTGGAAATTCATTCACCGATTACCGGAACCGTCATGACGTTCGATCTGGTCAACAAGCTGCAAAGCCGTCCGGTCCAGCCGGGTCAGATTTTAATGGAAATCGCGGAACCGGACGGAAAACTTATTCTGGAACTGGACATGCCGGAAAAGCGAATGGGACACATTGACGAATACCTCCGGAAAATCAAAAGTCAGGATCCGGATGCCAAAATGAAGGTCACTTTCGTCATGATGGTCGACTCCACACAAAAGTTTACCGGAACTGTTATTGAGGAACATGACCGGGCTGAAAACCGCGGCGAGGACGGAACAACGGTTCAACTGCGGGCCAGCATTGACAATCCGGAAAAGTTGCCTGACTCCCGTCGGGCCGGGGCCGGGGTCAGCGCGAAAATTTACTGCGGTAAAAAGCCCTGGGGATACGTCCTGTTTAACGAAGCTGTCGCGTATCTCCAGAAAACCGTCTTTTTCTGGTTCAAATGACCGGGATGGCGCCGTTTTTTACCCCATGAAATCGGAATCCCCGGTACAACATATTGTGAACGCAAATATTGCCGTAAACAGAAGCAGCGTTATAAACGGTTTTAATATTTCCCTTCCCTTTTTACCGCCGTTAATCAGTACTGAAAAGATTGAATATCAGTTTAGTATAAAGGCTTGAAACTCATGAAAAAACAACGAGAAAATAAAAGTCACATTTTAACTTCCGCCGGAAGGAACACGTTCCTATGGCTGATATTGATTTCGGGCCTTTTGCTCTGTTTATCCGGCAACAGTTTCCTCCGGGGTCAAACAAATACCGAAAAAAAGGAGCGTGAGGCATTTCTGAAAGGGGATACCAAAAGTGTCACGCCGTCGCAAACGTCGGCCGCGGTTCCCTCTTTATCTGATGATTCGTTTTTAACGCCCTCCGGTGACAATACGCAGACGCCGGATGTTTCGACAAACATTTTAACGTCTGATATCGCAGCAGGGAACATAACGGACTATAGCGGCGGAAATTCCATTCCCGTCGAGGCCGGTCCCAATGATATCGTTCTGCATGATACCGTCGTTCAGCTTCCCCGCGGTGAAGGAAGTGAGGCGGTTATCTGCGCCAACGGTCAGGGGCTTCTGGTCGCGCTTGGTATTCTGGTCACTGATGCAGAGGGAAATCCCGTCCTGGACGAAAACGGCAAAGAACAATATAAACCTTTGGTCCGCGGAATTCCGGTAAAAAAAGGGGAAGTCCTCGGCAAACAGAAGGATAACGAACTGATTCAACAGCGAATCATCGCGGAACAGCAACTTCTGGTTGCTCAGAAAGAAGTCGAAAAAACACTTGAAGTTGAGGTTGCCCAGGCGGCGTGTACCGTTGCGGAATACGCTTATAAACGGGCCGACGTCCTAAACCAGCAGATTCCGGGCGCCACTCCCCAGGAAGAAATGCAGGAAAAACTTTATGAATGGATTCGGGCCAAAAAGTCCATCGAACAAGCGGAGTTTAACCTCGATGTTAAACGGGAAGTCGTCAAGGTCCGGGAAGCGGAACTGTCCGCGGCGCAGGTTGAAATTGAAGATCGACGTTTCGTTTCGCCGATCGACGGTTTTATTGATGACATTATGCAGAATGAGGGACAATGGCTGCGGGAAGGCGATACCATTTTGAAAATCGTCCGATTCGACAAAATGCAGCTCTTTGGTAAAATTGATGCCCGATATTACACGCCGGAAATGATTAACGGTAAAACGATTACGGTTTATCTCAAAAAGCCGGGAAACACGCAAATACAAACAACAGAAGGAAAAATCGTTTACGTTCGCCAAATTGTTGAATCCGGTTACTTTTACTTTTACGCGGAAGTACAGAATCAATGCAATGAATCCGGTTACTGGCTTTTAAATCCCGGTTCCATTGTAACCGTTGTCATTCGCCGGTAAACGGTTTCGCAATGATGAACCGTCGTTTCCCGGCTCCATTTCCTCCTTGAGGAACTCATATCAGAATTTGACCGGTTATACAACGGTTCCCGTTCCTGATAAACGTCAATATCAAAACCGATAAACGCAAAATCAAAATAGGAAAGGTATCACAGAAAATGGTTTCGTTGGCTGACAGTTTGGTATCCAGTTCCGCGAGAAAGCTGGCCGTTTACGCGCGAACCGATCTGGAGGCGAAACGGGAACCTTATCTCGGACGTATTTACTGGATTGTCAAAGACCCTATCGGGCTGAAATATTTTCGATTTCAGGAAGAGGAATATTATATTCTGAAAATGCTTGACGGGACCCGAAGTCTGGACGACATCAAAGAAAAATTCGAAGCGGAGTTCCCGCCTCAGAAAATCTCTCTTGAGGAAATTCAGAGCTTCATTGGCCAGCTGCACCAGAGTAATTTAATTGTGGCCGGAGTTCCAAATCAGGGGCACGAGCTTCTCAAACGCCGGAGCAAACGTCGCCGTCAGGAAATAATAGCGGCGGCGTCCAACATTCTCGCCATTCGATTTAAGGGGGTTGATCCGGATATCCTTCTGAACTGGATGATTAAATATGTTCGCTGGTGTTTTCATCCAGTTACGTTGATCTGTTGTCTGCTTCTTATGTTTTCCGCGTTATCGCTGATTCTGGTTGAATTCGATCAGTTTCGTGCCAAACTACCGGAATTCCACCAGTTTTTTGGTCCGAAAAACATTTTTCTGCTCAGTCTGACGCTGATGTGTACTAAAATACTCCATGAATTCGGACATGGGCTTTCCTGTAAATATTTCGGCGGCGAATGTCATGAAATGGGAATCATGATCCTTGTTTTAACGCCTTGCCTTTACTGTAATGTCTCCGATTCCTGGATGCTTCCCAACAAATGGCACCGTGCCGCGATTGGTATCGCCGGAGTTTTTGTTGAATGTGTTCTTGCCTCCATCTGTACCTGGTGCTGGTGGTTTTCCCGGGAAGGGACATTTCATTATATCTGTCTGAACGTCATGTTCCTTTCGTCGGTCAGCACAATCATTTTTAATATCAATCCCCTGTTGCGTTATGACGGATATTATATTCTTGCCGATATTCTGGAGATCCCGAATCTGCGGCAAAAAGCAACAAAGATCATGGCACAAAAGGCGTCAACCTGGTTCCTGGGCATGGAAGAACAGGAAGACCCGTTCCTTCCGAAAAAGAATCAACTCCTGTTCGCCCTTTACACGATAGGCGCGGTCGCCTATCGCTGGGTGGTCATGGTTTCCATTTTGTTTTTCGTTTACCGTTTTTTTAATTCGTATGGACTGAAGGTTGTTGGACAGACAATCGCGGCCATGTCGCTTTATGGATTACTGGTTATGCCACTTTGGAAAATAGGCAAATTTTTTTGGGTTCCTGGTCGTATTTACCGAGTTAAGAAGTTAAACTTTTATCTTTCGCTTTCCGGGCTTTTACTAATCGCCGGTTTCCTTTTTTATGTACCGCTTCCCTATTCGGTTTATGCCCCGATGGTTCTTGAATTACATTCGGCGCCGGAGTATTCAGGCAAGGTGTTTGTCCCCAAAACCGGCGGACGTCTTGAGGAAATCTGCGTCCATGACGGCGATGTCGTCAAAAAGGGGGAGGTGCTTGGTATTCTGAGCAATAATCAGCTGGACAGTCAGCTTATCGGGCTCCGCGGTCAGCTTCTGGAAGCGAAAAAAGAACGGGAAATGTACGTCTACATGGGAAACAACCAGGAATCTGTCGGACGACAGCGGGAGATTCAGGAACGGATCGACGGACTGAATAAAATGATCGCCGACGAACTCAATGAACGGGAACGGCTGACGCTCCGTGCCCCGGTTGACGGGATCGTTGTTTCGCCCTATTGGAAAATGAACCGGGAGAAAAAAGAAGACAGTATGTCCTCTGAGTTGTCTCAATGGGAGGGAACGCCCCTTCTGGAACGCAATTTGAATACAACCTTTGAGCCGGGAACAGAGTTTTGCAGCGTTGGCGATCCTAAAAAGCTGGAAGCGTTTATTGTTGTCGATCAATCGAAAATTGAGTTCATCCAACCGGAACAGACCGTTAAAATGAAACTGGAAGAGTTACCGGGACAGATCTTTGTCTCCAAAATCACCCGTGCCGTTGATATTGAGCATACTAAAATGGCAAGCGTTCCGATCCAACTATCCAATAAAGGGGGAGGAGCAATTCCAACCGAAACCATTGAAGGCGGAATCGAACAACCGCAAAGTCCATCCTATCGGGTCCGTGTTGATATCGACAATAAGGATTTATTGATGAAAGTCGGTATGACCGGAACAGCGAAAATCAAAGTTCGTTCTCAAACCTGCTGGCAACGTTTTCGCCGGCTTCTGGGCGACGTATTCAACTTCAAGCTCACCTGAGTCTGAAACGTCAATTTATGACAATCTGTCACCAAAAAAGGACCGGCCATTTTCCCGGCGAACAGAGAAAAATTCCGGTCCTTCCTTATTATTATTCCGCCAACCGTTCCGTTGGGCAGGTGTCTGAAACTCAAGCGGTCGTTATCCCATGATCTACCGGTCGTTATCCCGTGATCAGGCTGCCGGCCTGTTCTGTATCAGTAAAGATAGGAGAGACTGAGCATTCCGGTATGGGCCGTTGACTGCTTGGAAGCGGCAAAGTCATAGTTCCCGGAAACGGACCAATGCCGTTCACAATCGAGATAACCGAGGGCTCCACCCCCTGCCTCAAAGAAACTTTCCCCCAAATCAACACCCCGAATCGTTACCATCTCCCCAGTCGTTACCCCGGCAAACATGGCCTGCATGTCCGGCGCGGTTCTGCCGCCAATCTGACAGGCGTAATTAAACCGACTGGTAAACTGAAGAAACATGGTATTGAATTCGGTCTCGATCCCACCGCGGACAAAAGTCCGGTTCCAATCGCCCGATTGATAAATAAGAGCCGCCGCACCGCCAGTTTCATCCGCCCCCTGCTGCCAGACCTGTTGAGAGTCAAACTGGACAAAAGGACGGAACAGGCTCAACGGAGACACCTGAAAAGAACGTCCCAACTGGAAACTTCCCGCAAGCGTGTTGCCGTCGTAAACGGTTCGGAAACGTTCCGTGTGACCGGCTTCATTAAATGTTCTCTTGTTTGTGTATTCCTGGATACCAAAGCCGAAATAAACTCTGGTTTCCCAGCCGTCGGCAAATTCATGCCCGCCGTAAACCCCAAGCTGGAAATTCGACATGTGAATCCGGTTACTGTGGGAGTAGAGGTACGGCTGAGCGTAACCGAACACCAGCCCGACTTTTGTATCATTACAGTTTATCCAGTCATATCCAAGATTCAGTCCGGTATCAGAAATTCCGTATTTCTCGCTGTTGCCGTCTGAATTGGCGTTGAATGACGTGTAACGGGTTGTGAACCAGGCATTGTGAGGGATTCGCTCTGCGGAGTGGAACAGGGCACTCGTTCCCATCCCGCAATCATCACACGGGGCGTCACACGCGGAATCGCACTGCATCTGCTGTCCCGGACAAACCGGACATCCGGTTTCCATAACGCAGCATCGTCCTTTATGATTGCCAAAAACAAGCTGATGAAACGGAGCCTGCCAGGGGTTATTCATCGCAAGCATCATACTGTTCGCCCGATTGACCCCGGAAAAACTGTCCAGGGTCTGAGCAACCAGCGCCGCGTCCTTTTGAGCCATTACATCATCCAGAAGCAACTGAAGATCTTCGGAAACATTTTCGGAATCCATGCGAAAACTGTCAATATATTCACCAACGGCAACCTCATTCGGGGTGGTTCCCAAATCGGCAAAATTCTTTTTAACATTAAGGTTCAAAACCAGATTGGTGCCCTCGACAGTCCCGGTCAGGGAGAAAAACGCGGTATCCTCATAAGTGCTCTCAAAAATATTATCTTCCGTTTCCGTTGTGACCAGTGTTCGGTTGGTGTAATCGCCTTCGGCCAGGGATGAAGCGTTCGCAACCCGAATAATACTTCCTTCTTCAAAATTGGTGGTCCCGTTCCCGGTTAAAGTAACCATTCCATTTTCTGTGTCGCTGAAATCAACAGCGAGAATTGAACCGCTTTCCAGAGTCAGAACGCCGTTCTCATCAAAAGTCAGGTTATCGTTGACCCCCAGAGCAAGAGTCGCTCCGGTTTCAAAAGTCATGTTGTCAGCCCGAACCGTTTTACCGCCGTTGTAAATTGAGTTTCCGGAGAAAACCAACGTATCCGCGGAAAGAGCGTATCCGTTCCGTTCGGAATTATTGTTGACGGTCACATCGGTAAAAGTTAAGGTACTTCCTTCTTCAGCGAGAATGAGCCCCTGTCCGTTGAGATTAACGGTCCCCCTGTCAAACGTCGCGTTACCTCCCGTCAACATAATTTCGGCAATGTCACTGTTATCCTGTCCCGTTTTCCCGATGTTGAAAACACTTTCCTGAGAATAAGCGGTCAAACCGTTTGCCGTTGATTCGTCTGTTGACGACAGTTTCATCAAACCGCGATTTAAATTCAGGTTGTGTACGGATAAGGTGCTTGTTTCCCCGGTCGTTACCGAAGCGGCCGTTTCGGTCGTATCAATCGTCAGGTTGGCGACCCTCATTACACTGTCCGAATAACTTTCAAGCAGGCCGCCGCTGAGCGTCAGATTGTTGATATCAATTCCAACGCCGGTTCTGGCTGCCGTTCCGTTGGTAAATGTTTGTTTCGCAGTCAGTTCCAAAGCATCAATCCAGCTGCCGGCACCGGAATCCGCGATATTCAGAAAATTGAATCCGCCGGTTTTAGCTCCGCTTACAAGGTCCAATGTTCCATTAACGATAAAAGTCCCTTCATTCTGAAATGTCGCAATATCTCCTTCCACTTCATGATCACCGGCAAGGATCAGATTGTCCGCAAGAATCGATCCGGTTGAAGAAACAACCGCATTGCCCGCGGCGCTGCTCCGGAATCGAATCCCAACAGTTCCCGGTGTTTCCGTACTCGCGCTTTTGGTAATCAAAGTACCATTCACATTGAGCACAGAGTTGAGCCAGACATCATAAATACCATCGTCAACCAGATTGCCATCGAAATCCATTTTTTGAGTCAGACCGTTAATCGACATCATGCTGTCTTCGTCAAGAGTCAGTGTTCCGGTCATTGTTTCAGAATTACCGAAAATTTTAAGTCCGCCGAGAATTACATTGGCACTGGTCAACGCAGAATCCCCACCGACGGTCAAATTTGCTCCGGCTCCGGGGATTTCGTCCCCCAATGTTGCCAGTTCGGTAACGGTTACTTTACTGCTTGAAGCAAACACAGTGTCACAAAGTGATTCCCATTCATGAACGGACATCGTGCCATTGACAGTCAGTTCCCCACCGATTCCGAACCCGCCATTCATCATAACCTTACCGGTCGAGAACAGGGTCGCGTCTGTGCTGTCACTGTAAACCCCGATATAAGCCCGATTCGCGGAACCGGTTTCATTATAAATACGGAGCGCCCCATAGTTGCGGAGTTCGCCGTCACCGTCCAGCGTGTTGTATGTTGTTTTCTCCGTGTCGGAACCGATATTTAAAACCCCGTTGGAATTGATGGTAATACCGCCAGTCAGTCCGGTTGTTGAATTGGAGCTTCCAAGATTGAGGAGTTGTCCCCCATCCAGAACGGTCACCGTTCCACTTCCGGAGGGTCCGCCGATGATGAGATGTCCCCCTGCCCCGGTCCAGAGATAAGACTCCTTCTGGACAATCAGCTCCGAGCCGTCGTCGGTTCCATTCCCGCTGACATTCAGGAACCCCTGTTGTTTGGTGTCCGTGTTGGAGGGAGTTACCATGTCAACATATCCAACCCAGAAATTCGTTCCTGTCCCAAGTGTCAGATCAACTTCCTGAAGAACGTCGCTGATCAACGTCCCTTCAGTATCCAAAACGCCCAGAACCGCTTCCGCGGCGTTCTGAATCACAATGTTGCCGGTTGAAACAACCGTCGTCGCGCCACTGTTTCCGGTCAGCCCGGTGTTATTCTCCCGGTTATCAATCGTGGCCCCACCTGTCACGTCAACATTGACATTCGCGGCATAAAGATTACTCGTGATGAACCCTGTTCCCTGAAACATTAAAATTCCTGAAAGAACGGAACCGAAGATAATTTGACTCAATTTGTGATAAAGACTTTTTGTCAATTTAGCCATGTTCGTTTTTCCTGTAAGATTCATTCGACCATCTTCACAGTATTTATCCGTTTCCGACAAGCTGCTTGAAATACTGGCGTCACCGTTTTTGACAAGTTTTGTGACAGGTCTCGCAATCTGTTAATATAGCTTTATGAAAAGTTGTTTATGCCCGGCTCTTTAATTCTCTGATAAGTGGTTATTGTTTTTGCCGCCAGACATACCGGTAAATTCAATAAATTTTCCCCAATCATTATTATCGTTATAACCAAACCTTCTTCTTTAAGAAAATTCCTGAAATATTTTATTTTTTACATTATTTCATAAAATCAGACAGAAAAATGGTAACCTTGCCAAAAGGAATCGTTCTTTTATAATAATAATAAAAGGAGGTTTTCCTGTCATTGATTCGGATATTGAACGCAGCAGACCCGTTTTTTGTGCTGTTTACGCCCCAGTGATAAACGGCGCAAATTATAATAAACAGCGAATATCAAAACGACCTGAAAGTGATTAAGCCGAACAGGGACGTTGATCAGAGAAAAAGGGGACCGCCCGGAAGATGAGGCCGGACACAAAAGATCGCTTATTCCGGATTCCCCCTCCTCCGGTATGACAACCGGTATAACGAAAAACTCAGACGTAACCGGTAATCGCTCAGAATTCACTCAACAAAAAGCCATGTCCATAAAATATATAATCGGAATTGATTTGGGAACGACAAACTCAGTTTTGGCCTATTTGCCTGTTACTGAAGAAAAAGCCGTCAGAATTCCATCGCTTCTGGAAATCTCTCAGCCTGTCGCTCCTTCGCTTGAAGAACGCCGAACCAGTTTACCTTCCTTTCTTTATATCTGCACTGAGGCGGAAGCGGAAGGAAAAAGTCCTTATATCATTGGTGAATTTGCCCGACGTCGTTCCGCCGAAATTCCGGATCGAACGGTTGTCGCCGCGAAATCATGGCTGGCGCATCATCAGGTGGATCGCCGTTCCCCGATTCTGCCCTGGGGAGCTGCTGCGGAAGTTGCCAAAATTTCCCCTGTTGACGCTTCCCGGCATTATCTCCAATACCTGATGAATTCCTGGAATCAGCAGTTTCCGGACGCCCCTATTCAGGAACAGAAGGTCGTCATTACGGTTCCCGCCTCGTTTGACGCCGTCGCCCGTGATTTGACACGGGAAGCCGCCCTGAACGCCGGATTTAATGAAGAATTGTTGACATTTCTTGAGGAACCGCAGGCCGCCATTTATTCCTGGCTTGCGGAACAGGGGGATAACTGGCGTAAAAAACTTGGGGTTGGCGACACCATTCTCATCTGTGATATCGGCGGAGGGACGTCCGATTTTTCACTTGTCCGGGTTGAGGAAGAAAACGGCGATTTGATTCTGAACCGTCTGGCGGTCGGAAATCATCTGCTGATCGGCGGCGATAACATGGATCTTGCCTTGGCGCATCGGGCGGTTGAGCTGTTCGGTGCCAAGGGGGTCAAGCTGAATCCCTGGCAGTCCGTTGCGCTTTGGCATTCCTGTCGTTCCGCTAAAGAAGCTCTTCTCGGCGAAACATCCGTCCCCGCTGCCGGGGAAGATGAACCGAAAAGTTACCGGCTTTCCATATTGGGCCGTTCCAGCCGTCTGATTGGCGGCACGGTTTCTGTCGACTTTCCGGAAAATCTGGCTGTTGAAACCATTCTGGACGGATTTTTTCCCCTGTGCGAACGAACCGATCGTCCCAAACGGAATCAGCTCAGCGGAGTCAGGGAACTTGGACTTCCTTTTGAACAGGATACGGGAATTACCCGACATATCGCGGCGTTTTTACGGAAACAAAATCAGGAAACCGACGGCACTACCTGTCGACCAACTCATTATCTGCTAAACGGAGGTGTGTTCAAGTCGCGTCAGATTCAGATGCGGCTGGCCCACCAGCTTCAAGCCTGGTTCCCGAACGAACCGCCGCAAAACCTGAATACCGCTGCTGACCTTGATCATTCCGTCGCTCGTGGAGCCGCCTATTACGGTTTGGCCAAGGAACAGGGAGGAGTCCGGATTCGTGGTGCGTCGGCGCGGTCATATTACCTCGGTATTGAATCAACCGGACTGGCCATTCCGGGAATTCCGCGTCCGTTGAAGGCTCTTTGTGTCGCCCCGATGGGTATGGAGGAAGGGAGTGAATGTGATGTTCCCTCCGGTGAATTTGGACTGACTGTCGGGGAACCTGCCGTTTTCCGTTTTTTCAGTTCAACCTCTCGTCGCCATGATCAACCCGGCGCTCTGTTTGATTTGAACTCCGATACTGAGGAAGAATTGGAAGAAACGGCTCCGATTGAGGCAACCCTTCCCGTCAGCGCGGCGGAAACCGGCGACGACGGTTTTGTCCCGGTCCGTTTTCATACAAAAATCACCGAGTTGGGTGTCATGGAGGTCTGGTGTCGGGATACCCGTTCAGACCGGCAATGGAAACTTGAGTTCAGCGTTCGCGATGAATGATCCCTTGTCCGGCAGAGTGTTTGTCAACCGGATTTTGCCGTCTTCCTCAAACCAACAGGTTTTGTTTTGGTATAGCTGTGATACATCAATTGTTTTAGAATAACCGTGATGCAAATGACGAATGGATATGCGTTAAATGTGTTGTCCGCTGACCGTCCCGGCATTGTCGCCGGAGTCAGCAAGACCATTGCCCGGCTGAATGGTAATATTGAATCATGCAGTCAGACAGTGGTTTCCGGATTTTTCACCCTGATTATGATTGTGACCT
>Ga0079305_1002985_pt1 | contig 12560 bp, 9 predicted proteins | sample LMS_cellobiose_e_FD_79183 | JGI IMG/M metagenome (GOLD analysis project Ga0079305, IMG submission 79183) | Rumen-fistulated moose microbial communities from Alaska, USA - LMS_cellobiose_enrichment | ecosystem: Host-associated > Mammals > Digestive system > Stomach > Rumen fluid ... | reverse complement strand
CTTGACAAGCACAGCATCTTGACGATAAAATAAATTTTAACACAATATTTAGTTATCTTGTCTGCAAGGAGGCGCAGTATGCCCAAGGCAAACAGCAGTTACGATAATGAGAGTATCGTCGCGCTCAAGGGCGCCGACCGCGTCCGTAAGCGCCCGGCGGTCATCTTCGGTTCCGACGGGCTTGAGGGCTGTGAGCACGCGATGTTTGAAATCCTGTCCAATTCCATCGATGAGGCGCGCGAGGGTCACGGTGACCGCATCGTGCTGACCCGTTATGCCGACGGCTCCATCGAGTGTGAGGACTTTGGCCGCGGCATTCCCGTCGATTACAATGAGCGGGAGGGACGTTTCAACTGGGAGCTTGTCTTTTGCGAGCTGTACGCGGGCGGCAAATATAAGGAGGACGGCGGCGACAGCTATGAGTATTCGCTGGGGCTTAACGGCCTCGGCCTGTGCTCCACGCAGTACTCTTCCGCCTATATGGACGTTGAGATTTTTCGCGACGGACAGCGGTATACGCTGCATTTTGAAAAAGGCGAGAACGTCGGCGGCCTGCAGAAGGAGCCCGCAAAACGGCGCCAGAACGGCACGCGCATCCGCTGGAAGCCCGATCTCGAGGTCTTTACCGATATTGCGATCCCGCTTGCATATTACCGCGAGACGCTGCGGCGGCAGGCGGTCGTCAATCCCAATCTCGTCTTTCTCCTGCGCGATCAAACGGCGCAGGGCTTTGCCGAGGAGGAGTTCCTCTACAAAAACGGTATCACGGATTATCTTACGGAGCGCACTGCCGCCGGTGCGCTGACGGGCGTGCAGACGTGGACGGCGGAGCGCCGCGGGCGCGACCGCGACGACCGGCCGGAGTATAAGGTGCGCCTTTCGGCGGCGATGTGCTTTACCAATACCGCGCCGATGATCGAGTATTACCACAACTCGAGCTTCCTCGAGCACGGCGGCAGCCCGGAAAAGGCTGTCAAGAGCGCGTTTGTTTCGCAGATCGACAGCTGGCTCAAGGCCAACGGCAAGTATCTGAAAAACGAATCCAAGATCACGTTTGCCGATATCGAGCCGTGCCTTGCGATCGTTTCCTCGTCGTTTTCGACGATGACCTCCTATGAGAACCAGACAAAAAAGGCGATCAACAACCGCTTCATCCAGGAAGCGATGACCGATTTTCTGAAGCACAACCTCGAGGTCTACTTTGTCGAGAATCCGGACGACGCCGTGCGGATCGCCGAGCAGGTGCTGATCAACAAGCGCAGCCGCGAGCAGGCCGACCGCGCCCGCATCCAGATCAAAAAGAAGCTCGCGGGGAGCATTGACATTGCGAACCGCGTCGCCAAATTCGTCGATTGCCGCACGAGGGACCCCGAACGGCGCGAGCTTTATATCGTCGAGGGCGATTCGGCCATGGGCGCGGTCAAGCAGAGCCGCGACAGCGAATATCAGGCGATCATGCCGATCCGCGGCAAGATTCTCAACTGCCTCAAGGCGGATTACGCCCGTATTTTCAAATCCGACGTCATTGTCGATCTGCTCAAGATCATGGGCTGCGGCGTTGAGACGGGCGGCCGGCACAACAAGGAGCTGGCGATGTTCAGCCTCGAGAACCTGCGGTTTTCCAAGATCATCATCTGTACCGACGCCGACGTGGACGGCTATCAGATCCGCACGCTGGTGCTGACCATGCTCTACCGCCTCACGCCGACGCTGATCGACGAAGGATACGTCTATATCGCGGAATCGCCGCTCTATGAGATCACCTCGAAGGACCGCACCTATTTTGCTTATACCGAAGCGGAGAAGGCGGCGTTCCTGGAGCGGATCGGCAAGGCGAAATATACCATTCAGCGGTCGAAGGGCCTCGGCGAAAACGACGCCGATATGATGTGGCTCACGACGATGAATCCCGAGAGCCGCCGCCTGATCAAGGTGATGCCGGCGGATGTAGAGGAGACCGAGCGCGTTTTCAACGTGCTGCTCGGCGATAACCTGGCCGGACGCAAGGAACACATTGCCGAATACGGCGCGGGCTATCTCGACGATCTGGATCTGTCGTAAGAAAGGGGGAACGGATATGGCGAAAAAAAACGCAAAACAGCAAAAGCCCGCCCGTCCCCGCTTGGGTGACGGCGTCGAGATCCTCAATGCCGGCAGCGTCCTCGAGGATCCGATCACGAATACGCTCGAAACGAACTATATGCCCTACGCGATGAGCGTGATCGTCTCGCGCGCCCTGCCGGAGATCGACGGCTTCAAGCCCGCGCACCGAAAGCTTCTCTATACGATGCACACGATGGGGCTTCTCAAGAGCGGGCGCACCAAGTCCGCGAACATCGTCGGCAGCACGATGCACCTCAATCCCCACGGCGACGCCGCCATCTACGATACGATGGTGCGCATGGCGCGCTCCAACGAGAGCCTGCTTGTGCCGTATGTCGACGGTAAGGGAAATTTCGGCAAGGCATACAGCCGCGACATGTCCTGCGCCGCCGCGCGCTATACCGAGGCCAAGCTCGACGGCGTCTGCGAGGAGCTGTTCCGCGATATCGACAAGGATACGGTCGATTTTGTGCCGAATTACGACGGCTCGACAACGGAACCGACGCTGCTGCCCGCGACGTTTCCGACCATTCTGGCGAACAATACGCTCGGCATTGCGGTCGGCATGGCATGCAATATCTGTTCGTTCAATCTTGCGGAGCTCTGTAAAACAACGATCGCGCTGATCCGGGATCCCGATCACGATATTCTTTCCACGATGCCTGCGCCGGATTTCGTCGGGGGCGGCCGCATCCTCTACGACCGTGCGGAGATGGAAAATATCGTCAATACCGGCCGCGGCAGCGTGCGCGTGCGCGCGGTTTACGGCTATAACGCCGCCGACCATATGATCGAGATCACGAGCATTCCGCCCACCACGACGGTCGAGGCGATCATTGACAAGATCGCGGAGCTCGTCCAGGCAGGGAAGGTGCGGGAGATCAGCGATATCCGCGATGAGACGGATCTCAACGGCCTCAAGCTCACGATCGACCTCAAGCGCGGGCAGGATCCCGATAAGCTGATGGCGAAGCTCTACCGGCTCACACCGCTCGAAGATCCGTTTTCCTGCAATTTCAACGTACTGATTTCCGGCCGGCCGCGCGTGATGGGCGTGCGCGAGATTTTGTCGGAGTGGACGGCCTTTCGCGCCGAGTGCGTACGGCGCCGTGTCTATTTTGACATGAAGAAGAAATCCGACAAGCTGCATCAGCTCGAGGGATTGGCGCAGATTTTACTTGATATCGATAAAGCGATCCGCATCGTGCGCGAGACGGAAGAGGAGCGCGAGGTCGTCCCGAATCTGATGATCGGCTTCGGCATCGACCAGACGCAGGCCGAATATGTGGCGGAAATCCGCCTGCGGCAGCTGAACCGCGAGTATATTCTCAACCGCACGGCGGAGATCGAACAGCTGCGCGCCGATATCAGGGAGATGCAGTCGATTATCAACAGCCGCACAAAACTGCTCAATGTAATGATCGGCGAGCTTGAAAATGTCGTGAAGCGCTACGGCGTGCCGCGCCGCAGCGAGATTCTTTACGAGCCGCCCGATGAAACGGAGGAGGCGGTGCCCGAAACGCCCGATTATCCCGTGCTCCTGTTCTTCACGCGGGAAGGCTATTTCAAAAAGATTACGCCGCAGTCGTGGCGCATGTCGAGCGAGCACAAGCTCAAGGACGGCGACGAAATCGCCGTGACCGTCGAGACGACGAACCGCGCGCAGCTCCTGTTCTTTACCGACCGCGGGCAGGTCTACAAATCCGCTGCGGAGGAGTTTGAGGATACGAAGGCGAGCGTTCTCGGCGAGTATGTTGCCGCGCGCCTCGGCATGGAGGAAGGGGAGACCGCCGTTGCGATGGCTGCCACAACCGATTACCGCGGCGCGATGCTTTTCGCGTTTGAGAACGGAAAGGTCGCCAAGGTCGAGCTCTCGTCCTATGAGACGAAGACGCGCCGCAAAAAGCTGACCGGTGCCTACAGCACGGCTTCGCCGCTCGTCGGCATCGTCTGTCTGCGCGAGGAGACGCGCCTTTGGCTTGAGAGCTCCGCGGGCCGTGTACTGATCGTCGATTCCGCGCGGATTCCGCAAAAGACGACGCGCGCCACGCAGGGCGTACAGGTGATGACGCTGCGCGGCAAGAACCGCCTGATTCGATTCGTCCCCTACCGCGAGGGAATGATCGGCAGCGCGCATCGCTACACACCGCGTTCCATCCCGGCTGCAGGCACGGTTCCGCGTGAGGAAGACGTGATGGAGCAGACGACGCTCGGTTGATCGAAACCGAGCGCAAAGCGCAAGGCGGAACGGGCGTCCCGCCCGCACGGGAGGCCTTCAATCCAAACGCCCCCGTGCCATCCGACACGGGGGCGCACAGCAGAGAGCGGCAAAGCTGCAAACGCGTCTCTCTGCCGTGTCCCTGCAGCTGTATTGTGGCTCTTTTCCGCCTTGTTATGCGTATAATCAGAAAATAATTGTTGCAAAACACAATCGATTATGCTATCATAATCCCGTTACAGAAATCCAACTGATTATCGGAGGAAGACCAAACATGAATGCGATGACAATTATCGGCGGCGTTTTGATCCTGGTGCTCTGCATTCTGATCATCGTCTGCGTTGCCATGATGGAGCCCAAGGCCGGGCTCGGCACGATCGCCGGCGACGGCGGCAACAGCTTTTTCAATCAGAACAGCGGCAGGACCAAAGACGCGATGCTGACCCGCGCCGTGTGGATTTGCGGCGCCGCGCTCGTCGTGATCACGCTGCTCGTTCTGTTCACGGTTTGATCGGGCCTGTAAGCTTCCCTTATCAAAAACAACCCACTGCGAGGTCTGGGCAGACCGTCACGGTGGGTTGTTTTATTCGGCGGCGTTGCCGGCCCGAAACGGCGCCGGACAAAAAGCCCCGCCGTTTTTTGGCGTACCGTCCCTGTCAGGATTGCGGGACAGCCGTTTTTTGGCGGGCATTGAGAATGCTCCACACCGTCAGTGAGATCAATACGAGCGCTGCGCCCAGCAGAGCGGATGGTCCGGGAATCTCCCGCGAGAAGAGCGCGACCCAGATCGGGGAGAAAACCGGTTCGACCATTGCGACGAGCGCCATCGCGAGCGGGGAGCATAGCTGCGAGCCGTAAGTAAAGAGCGTATAGGCAAGGCCCAATTGAAAAAAGCCCAGCCACAAAATTGCGCCGATTCGGATGGGCGTGACGGGCATCGGCGTGAGGAAGCAGAACGGAATGCCGACGACCGCCGTGACCACCTGCCCCAGGATCAGGCCGCTGATGGCGGCGTGTTCGCTTGCGGCCTCGGTCGAGGTGAGAAAGACCCCCGCGAACGTAACGGCAGAGCCGAGCGCGACGAGGTTGCCGAACAGCCCGCGCGGGGAAAGCTCATCGACGAAAAAGAGCACGATGCCGGCGAAAACGCACACCGTCGTGACGAGGTCGCGGCGCAGAGGCTTTTGCCGGAGGACCGTTATGCCGTACAGCAGAATGAAAACGGTCGATGTCGATTGCAATACGATCGCATTTGCGGCGGTTGTCATCTTATTGGCCGAGCAGAACAGGAGCATCGTAATACCGAGAAAGAAGGCGGTCAGCATCGTTTGCCGATTGACGAGGATCCGAACCCTCTTTTGCAGAACGACCATCGCCGCATACAGAAAAATTGCGCAGAGTCCGCTGCGCAGTCCCGCGATCGCGAGCGCGTGCCATGGCAAAAGCTTGATGAGCACGCCTGCGGTGCTCCAGAGCAGACCGCAAAGAAAGGTATAAAGCAGCCCTTTGGGCCGGGAAGAGCGCATCGGAAACACCTCGTTTCTGTTGCCGTAAAACGGAAATGACAGCAAAACTATAACAAAACGGCCGTTTCAGCGCAAGGGGAAAGGCCGTTTTTTCTTTTCAACCGTGTAAAAACGCGCTATAATGGGTTTGTGCGGATACGTGATTCAAGGCGAAGAGAATGGATGCGCCTTCTCCGTAAAAATCCGTTCCCGCGGGAGGTGGATAACGTGAAGCTGCGAAATTTGTCCTGCTGTCTGCTGGCGCTTTTGCTGGCGGCGGGGTGCGCCCGGATCCCGCTGACCGTGCAGCCGCAGGAGACGGTGACTCTGCGCCTTGCAGTGGGGAACGGCCTCAGCGACGACGCCGTGCGCAGCGTCGATACGTTTGTTTCTCAGGTCGAAAGCCTGTCGGGGGGCGGTATGGCCGTGGAGTGCATCCAGACCGACGTCGGTGCGCAGTCTCTGCAAAACGGCTTTGATCTGGCGCTGTTGCCGAATGAGACGGTCGCGCGGTTCGATCCGGATTTTCAGTCCTTTACTTCGCCGTTTTACTTTTATGATCTGACGCATCTGACGGCCGCGCTCAACAGCGGGGAGTTTCTTTTCCTGACCGGCGACCATCTGCGTCGGAGCCTCGGCGCCGTGTCGATGGCGGCGCTTTGCGGCGGCAGCCGCGCGTTTGTCTCCGACGAGAGCGAGGAGCTTGACATGTATGAAAAATGGCAGGATGTCTCCGTTGCGATCGCCGATGGCGGCGAGCTGCTTGCGGCGGTGCTTGAAGGACTCGGGGCGGAGGTGAGCTTTGCGCCGGAGCAGAGCCTGATGGAGGGGTTTTTGCAGCGCGATTTGCATACAATTGAGTGCGGGGTGAGCGAGCTGCCGCAGCTGGCCGCTCTCGCCGGCGAGGAGATGCGAATCTGTGTGTTTTATTCTTTTCATACCGCGAAAATTGACTGGCTGATGCGTTCCGCCTCATTGGATGAGAAACTGACGGACGGGCAGCTCGCCATCTTATCCGAAGCGGCTGCGGCGGCGCTCGGCGTCAATCACGCCGCAGTGGCGGCACGGGAGGATGCGGCTTTCAAGGCTGTGGAGGCGCTTGGCATACCCGTATATGATATCGAGTATGACGAATATTTCTCCTGTGCCGATCAGATCCTGCGAAACGGGCAGCAAATCGCCGGCGAGGCGGAAGATACGGCGGAAGCCGCTTTGCGCGCCGTGCCTTCCTGGAATTGGGAAACACACCTCTCTGTGCGCGCGCTGGCATTGCTCAATTGAAGGGGAAAATTGAAAACTGCGCCTTTTGATATCCGGCTTATCGGAAAACGCGGCAGAGGAACCGGCTTGTTCGCCCGCTCCTCTGCTTTTGCAATATTTCAGCCGGAAAGCATGATGGGTGCGGCCCTTTACGAAACGGCTGGCTGCCCTTTGATCGGCCAAGCGCAGCGGCAGGGCTTTGTACGCCCGTTCGGGCCCTGCCGCGAAACAGCAATCTTCCGTCTTCGATCATTCGGCGCTTTGCAGCAGGGATGACACAGCCTTGTCCCAGCCGGCGAGCAATTTGGCGCGTTTCTCCGCCGCTATGGCGGGAGAAAAAACGCGATCGACACCAAGGCGGTCGCGCAGCTCGCCGGCGTTGCGCCAAAAGCCGACGGAAAGCCCCGCCAGCATAGCCGCCCCCATCGCAGTCGTTTCCACGACGGTCGGGCGCACGACCGTTCGGTCGATGATGTCCGCCTGAAACTGCATCAGGAAATCGTTGCGGCTGGCGCCGCCGTCCGCTTTCAGACAAACGAGCGGCATGCCTGTGTCGCGCTCCATCGCGGCGAGGACGTCGCGCGTCTGATAAGCAATCGATTCAAGCGCGGCGCGCACAATGTGATTGCGGTTTGTGCCGCGCGAAAGTCCGCAGAGGATCCCGCGGGCATACATATTCCAATGCGGCGCGCCGAGCCCCGTAAACGCGGGAATGAGGTATGTGCCGTTTGTATCGTCTACGATGCGGGCAAGCGTTTCGCTTTCCGCCGCTGTGCGGATCAGCCCCAGCTCGTCGCGGATCCATTGGATCACGGCGCCGCCGATGAAAATGCTGCCTTCAAGCGCATAAATCGGCTCGCCGTTTTCCCCGCAGGCAACGGTTGTGAGCAGCCCGTTTTTTGAGCGGGGAAGCTGCGCGCCCGTGTTCATCAGCAAAAAACAGCCTGTGCCGTAGGTATTCTTTGCCTCGCCCGGCGCAAAGCAGGCCTGTCCGAAGAGAGCGGCCTGCTGGTCCCCCGCAACGCCGGCGATCGGGATGGCGGCGCCGTCGATTTCCGCCGTGCCGAAGGAACCGCTCGAGAGACGAATTTCCGGCAGCATTCGCATCGGCACGCCGAGGATCTCGCACAGCCGCTCATCCCAGCGGTGTTCGGCGATATTGTAGAGCAGCGTGCGCGAGGCGTTTGTGTGGTCTGTCGCATGGAGCCGCCCGCCGGTGAGGCAGTAGATCAGCCAGCTGTCCACGGTGCCGAAAAGGATCTCGCCTTTTTCCGCGCGCTCGCGCAGGCCGGGCGTATGGTCGAGCAGCCATCGAATCTTTGTGCCGGAAAAATATGCGTCCGGCAGCAGCCCCGTCCGTTCTCGGATTTCGTCGGCGAAGCCGCGCTCGCGAAGCTCGTCGCAGATGGGCGCGGTACGTCTGCACTGCCAGACGATCGCGCGGGAAACGGGAGCTCCGGTCGCTTGATCCCACAAAACGGTCGTCTCGCGCTGGTTTGTGATGCCGATGGCGGCAACCTCTTCGGCGCGTACGCCCGCCGTGCGCAGAACCTCGGCCAAAACGCCGTACTGCGTGCCCCAGATTTCGGCGGCGTCGTGCTCGACCCAGCCGTTTTGCGGATAATACTGCGGAAACTCTCTTTGGCTGACGCCGACGGGGCGTAAATCGCGGTCAAAAAGGATCGCACGGGAGCTTGTCGTCCCCTGATCGAGAGCGATTACATATCGTTTTTCCATACCTGCTCAACCCTCCGGATCGAATCGGGTTTGTCGGCCCGCTTGCGGCTCCGGCCGCCGCATGAGAACGGCGGGCCGCTCCGCGGCGGTTTTTTGTTATCATAGCATAGAAAAAATTTTCGCGCAATCGTTGCGAACAGACGCTTTGCGCGTTAAAATGAGAGGCAAAAGAAATTCAACGAGCAGAATCGTTCCCCGCAGCGGCAGCCCGAAGGCTTTCCGCAGATGCCGAAGGGAATGCGAAATGCGCCCGCGCCGACTTCGGCGCGGCATATGACAATCCGGCCGATGCGTCTGCTCCGATGACACAGGGCATTTACGGAGATGGTTCGATGAAACGGGATTTCGGAGAGGGAACAGTCTGGAAGATCATTTTGGCGCAGGCAATTCCGCTGATGCTTGCGCAGCTGGTGCAGCTCCTTTATAATGTCGTAGACAGAATTTACATCGGGCATATGCCGGATGTCGGCAGCCTTGCGCTCACCGGCGTCGGGCTTACGTTTCCGATCATCACGTTTATTGTGGCGTTCGCCTCTATGTTCGGTATCGGCGGCGTGCCGCTGTTTTCGATTGCGAACGGCTCCGGAGAGCACGGCAAAGCGGAAAAAATCCTCGGCAATTCCTGCTGTCTGCTGCTGATCGGCTCCGTTGGGCTGATGGCGTGCGGCTATCTTTTTTGTCGGCCGGTGCTGTATTTGCTCGGCGCGGGCGATCGGTCGTACCCCTATGCGGTCGCGTATCTCCGATACTATCTTGTCGGCACGGTCTTTTCAATGCTGACGACGGGCCTCAACGGGTATATCAGCGCGCAGGGCTTTCCGAAGACCGGCATGCTCACAACCGTGATCGGGGCGGCAATCAATATCGCGCTCGATCCGCTTTTTATTTTTCGGCTGGGACTCGGCGTGAGCGGCGCCGCGATCGCAACCGTGATCAGCCAGGCGCTTTCGGCGGTCTGGATCCTCCGCTTTCTGATAAAAAAGGCGCCGCTGCGGCTCAGGGCGCAAAACGTCCGCATCGACGCCGATCTGACACGGCGGATCTGCAGGCTCGGCACCGCCAATTTTGTGATGCAGGGGACAAATTTTCTCGTGCAGGCGGTCTGTAATTCCACGCTGCACCTATACGGCGGGGACCTCTATGTCGGGATTATGACGGTGCTCAATTCCGTCCGCGATATTTTCCAACTGCCGATGCACGGCCTGCGCGACGGCGCACAGGCGGTGATCAGCTTTAATTACGGCGCGGCGAAATACGGCCGCGTCAAGTCCGCCATCCGCTTCAATACCGCCGCCGGTACGGTCTACACGGCTGCGGTGTGGCTGCTGATCGTGGCGTTTCCGGCATTCTGGTTCCGTATTTTCTCTGAAGACGGCGCGATGATCGCGGCGGGCGTTTTGGCGCTGCAGGTTTATTTTTTCGGCTTTGTCTTTATGGCGCTGCAGTTTTCGGGACAGGCCGCCTTTCAGGCGCTCGGCGATGCGCGGCATGCGATTTTCTTTTCGCTGCTGCGCAAGGTCGTGATCGTTGTGCCGCTCACGCTGCTGCTGCCCCGCATGGGGCTCGGCGTCTACGGCGTCTTTATCGCAGAGCCGATCTCCAATGTGATCGGCGGTCTCGCCAACTATATCACCATGCGGCTGACGATCTACCGGCGCATCGCCTCGGCGGAGCAGGCCGCCCGATTGCAGGGGCCGCAGCCGACCGCCGGCGCCGAAACCGATATTTTGCGGCCATCATGATTCGTTCACAATTCCTTCCTTGTTCTTTTGCGTTTTGCATGCTATGATAAATTGGAATCGAAAGAGGTGAGTGCTGTGCAACATTATGAAAACTGTCTTTGTGATTGCTGCGGCAAGCCGTTTGTGAAGGATGATGATATCGTTATCTGCCCGGTCTGCGGCACGCCGATGCATCGCCTCTGTTATCGGCAGAAGGGCGCCTGCCCGCACGAGAGCGAACATGCCGCGGGCTTTGAATGGAACTTTCCCGCCACGGGCGCCGGCGCGAAGGTCGCCTGCCCACACTGCGGCGCGCAAAACGATCCGGCTGCGTCGTTCTGTCAGCTTTGCGAGCAGCCGCTCGCCGCACAAACGGCCGATCGCGGACAGGCTGGCCCGCGGAAAGGCGGAGAGTGGCGCGACTTTTACACCTTCGGCGGCAGCCGGCGTGTGCCGGAATTCGATGTGGAGAATGTTTCCTCCGAGGAGATGCGCGATTATTTGGGCCACGGTGCGGAGAGGTTTCTGCAAAAGTTTCGTATGATCCTGAGCGGCTCCTTTTCTCCTGCCGTGTGGAATCTGCCCGCGCTCGTCTTCGGGCCGTTCTATTATTTTTACCGCCGCATGAAAAAGCAGGGGATGATCCTGCTTTTGCTCCTGCTGGCCATTTACCTGCCGGGCTATATCTATTCGGTCGAGTTTTTCAAGGCCAATCTCTCGGCGGAGATGTTTGGGTTCACATTTGCTTACAGCGAGGCGCTCCTGCGCTCGCTTGAGCCGGTCGCGGCGGTTTGCTCCGTGCTCCGCTTCGGGCTGCACATATACTGCTGTATCCAGGCAAACCGCCATCTGCTGGCCAATGTGATCGCGGATATCCGCGCGCTGCATGAGCAGGTGCCGAAGGCGCAGCGGGGCGAGGCCGCCTATCGACAGACGCTTGCTTACCGCGGCGCACCGACGATCGGCATGGCGGCGCTGGCGATGCTGCTTTTTGTGACGGCCCTCTACGGCATCACGGTTTTTCGTCTCGGCGCGCCGGTCTTTCCTGACGGGGCCGCATAATCGACGTAAGAGATCGGGGAATGATGGAATTTCCCGATCTTTTTTTATCGAAAATGGGAGGTTTTGAGGCTTTGCGCCGTGTGGGCCGCGTCTTTCACTTGTATTTGTGCGCCAAAAGTTGTAAAATATCCCAAAACCTTTCCGGAAGGGCGTGATGCCATGGAACGCGCGAAGCATCGACAATCGAAAGGCACACCGGTCGTTTTTCTTTTGCTGCTCGCGGTTTTGATGTTTGTAACGGCGGGGGCGCTGCTGCTGCGCCAAAATGCGGCGGGGAATACCGGCCTGCCGGAGTGGGGAGAGGTGGAGCATCTCGACGCCGCTGCGAGCGATCTGCCGCTCGGGCTGAAAAACCGCCTTTTCGGCGTCAGGCAAAACGACCCGACTGTTTTTACCTATTCCGTATCGCGCAAGGTGGCGGTTGACGCCGCCGCAAAAACGGGGACCATGCGAATCACCAATCCGGTTGAGAACGTACACCTGATGGCCGTTGAGGTGACGCTGGCGGGGGAGGATACCGTTCTCTACCGCAGCGGCTATCTCAAGCCGAACCAGCGGATCGAAACGGTGACGTTTGACGAGCTGCCGCCGGTCGGAACTTACGACGCGGTCGTCTATTTCTGCGCCGTTGATTTTGAGACAAAAGAGCTTCTCGGCATCCTGGAGCAGCCGATCAAGCTCGAGGTTAAATAAACGAAGGGGGCCGCCGATTATGGGCAAGATCCAGAGTGAGCGCAATCTCACGATGCTGGTGGATTTTTATGAGCTGACAATGTCAAACGGTTATTGGAAGTACGGGATGCAGGATACCGAGTGTGTGTTTGATATGTTCTTCCGTACGATCCCCGATAAGGGCGGCTATGCGATCATGGCGGGCCTTGAGCAGCTGATCGAGTATCTGCAGAATCTGCATTTTACCGAGGAGGATCTTGATTACCTGCGCTCGCGCGGCTG
>Ga0079305_1002982_pt1 | contig 12570 bp, 12 predicted proteins | sample LMS_cellobiose_e_FD_79183 | JGI IMG/M metagenome (GOLD analysis project Ga0079305, IMG submission 79183) | Rumen-fistulated moose microbial communities from Alaska, USA - LMS_cellobiose_enrichment | ecosystem: Host-associated > Mammals > Digestive system > Stomach > Rumen fluid ... | reverse complement strand
TCATCCACTGCTTTTCCGGCAGCGCGGAAACAGCGCGGGAATATGTGAAAATGGGCTTTTATATTTCCTTTGCCGGGCCGCTGACCTTCAAAAAAGCGCCGCATCTGTGGGCTGCTGCCCTGGAAACGCCGCTGGAAAGGCTGCTGGTGGAAACGGACAGCCCTTACCTGGCCCCGGAGCCGATGCGCGGAAGGCGGAACGAACCGGCCAATGTGATATGGACGCTGAAAAAGCTGGCAGCCCTGCGGGAGCTGCCGGAGGCGGAAATGGCCCGTATTACCTGGAAGAACGCCTGCAGCATTTATGGGCTTCCTGTGTAAAGAGCATCAATAAATCAGAAATTCGCACTCCAGACGGCCGTTATAGAGCCGTCTTTTTTGCGCGGCGCGCCTGCCAAAGCAGCGTTCAAAGCCCGTGTGCGCCGTCAGGACGCCCAAGCCGCATTGAGGATGCCGGTCATACAAAGCGCGTATTTCCCGGTACAGGCTTTCGCAGGCCTTCCTGTCGCTGAGCCGTTCCCCGTAGGGGGGATTCATCAGAAAAAACGGTGCGGCATCCAGGGTAAGATCGCGCAAATCACGTCGCGATACTTTGATTCTTCCCTCCAGCCCGGCCTGGCGGATGTGCCGCCGGCACAATTCCAGCGCCGCCGGGTCGATGTCGCTGCCGGAAATTTCGCCGATGCGGCCAGGATCAAACAGGGCCTGGGCCTCCTGCCGCACGAGGGCCATCTGCTCCTTGGGAAAGATGGGCCATTTTTCACAGGCAAAGGCGCGCGTGAGCCCCGGCGCGCGATGGGCGCGCAGGAACGCGGCCTCAATCAGCAGCGTTCCCGTGCCGCAGCAGGGGTCCCACAAGGGCTGGTCCTGCCGCCAGGGGGACAGCATCACCAGCGCGGCGGCCAGCGTTTCCCGCAGGGGGGCTTCGCCCGTCCAGGTGCGGTAGCCGCGCTTGTTCAGCGCCGCGCCGCTGGTATCCAGGGTCAGGCGCGCCGCATCCCCGTGCAGGGATACGTCGATGGGATACTCCGGTCCGCTTTCCTCGAACCACTGGGTCTTATACTTGTTTTTCAGCCGCTCCACAATGGCCTTTTTGACAATGGCCTGGCAGTCCCTTACGCTCATCAATTGGCTGCGTGCGCATTTGCCGCTCACCGGAAAACGGGCGGTCTTGGGCAGATAATTTTCCCAGGGAATTTGATATGTGAGCTGAAACAGCTCTTCAAAGGTGACGGTTTTGCCCTCGCCGGCGATCAAAAGCACCCGGTCCGCCGTGCGCAGAAAAAGATTGGCGCGAAACGCGTCCGCGGGAAAAGCGGAAAAGCGCGCGCCGCCGTTTTCCGCTTTGGCGTCAATGCCCAGGCGGTTCAGCTCCCGTTTTACCAGGCCCTCCAGCCCGAAGGAGGCCGTTGCGATAAAATCCATGCAAGCTTGATTCCTTTTCTGTGTATTATAGCAGGCAGCCCATTTCCAGGCGCACTTCGTGGCGCTGTACGTCTTCATTGGTATATTCGCAGGCGTTGAGGCCCATCAGCGTCAGGCCCTGGGAGAGATAAAAGGAAATGGCGGCGGTATTGCAGCTTTGCGTTTCCAGGATCAGCGCGCGATGATGCTGCGCCCGGGCGATTTCCTTGGCGCGGGTCATCAGCAGCGTGCCATAGCCCCTGCGGCGGTAGCCGTCCTGCACGCAGAGATTGGTGATCCTCAGGCGGTTGTTCCAGTTTTCAGGCGTGACCTCCAAAATGGCCCGCAGCTCTTTTCCGTCCCACAGGCCGTATGCCTTGGGATCATCCCAATACGGGGCGAAGAGCTTATCGGAAAACTCCTTCCTGACGGGCGCGCAGGGCGTGCGCACCAGCTCCAGGGAGAATACGTTTTCGCTGCTTCGCATTTTTAAGTCATAATACGCCTTGCTTTCATAGGAAAACACCACTTCATACCCGGCAAACTGCTCCCGGGAAAGCTCCTGAATATGCATGACAGCGCCTCTTTTCATGCAGAAAATCGTGGAAAACAAGTGAATTCCCGTTTATTATACATGATTCCGCCGAAAATGAAAAGCGAAAATGCTGTTTGCCCTTCGACATCCTCTGCGCCGCCGAACGACACGGAACATATACCAGACCCCTATAATGAACATATCCAGCCTCGCGTGGAAAAGGGGGATATCCGGTGGAACTGTATCCGGAAATGAAGCGGACGGCGGCGATGCCGCTGAGGAACGCGGCGCCGCGCATCAGGAAAGCGGCCCGTGTACTGCTGCGCCGGCTGCCCATGGCGGGGGCGTTTTTCCTGCTCAGCCTGGCGAAATGCTTTTACGTGCCGTCGCCCTATGCGGTTTGCTGCCTGGCGGCGCTGCTGCGGGCTGGGATCAGCCCGGCGGGCGCGGGGATCGGCCTGGCGGCCGGGCTTTTGTTCAGATATCTGTGGGGGCTGTCTTTGGACATATGGCAGTTTGCCGCGTGCCTGATCTGCCTGCCGCTGATGCGCATCGGCTGGAAGAAGGATTGGCACGCCGCCGCCATGATCGCCTTGCTGCTTTTGTTCCGCGCGCTGCCGGGGATGATGGCGGCTCAGGATATGCAGGGCATCATTCTTAACGCCGCCAGCGTGCTGCTGGGCATGGCGTCCCTGCCGGCGCTGCTGCGGGCGGCCCGGATCGGCAAAAAGGGGTTTCGGGAGCTCAGCGAGGATGATATGCTGTGCCTGATGCTGCCGGTGCTGCTGCTGATTGCCGGGGCGGGGCGCATTTCGCTGTTTCAGGCAAACCTGGGATATCTGATGGCCGGTGCGCTGACACTGCTGCTGGCCTGGACCATGGGGGCCGGCGCGGGGGTGCTGTGCGGGCTTGGCAGTGGGCTGGCGTTGCTGCTCAGCGGGCAGAGCGCGCTGCTGCTGGTCAATCTGGTGTTCGGCGGGCTGATGGCCGGGCTGGCCCAGGGGAAAATGCGCATATTGGCCGCGGGGCTGTATCTTCTGTCTGCCCTGACGGCCACCTATCTCATCGCGCTTTCTTTCCGGGGCGTTCTGTTTTTTTCCGATCTTGCTGCCTGCACGCTGTTCTGCGCGGCGCCGGGAGGATGGGTGAGGGGAGTGAACCGGTTTCTGCGCAGGGCGCGGTGGTGCCAGCCTCGGGAAAACGCCTTTACCCGGCTGAAAATGCAGCGGTGGGTGCGGGCCATCGAGCGCATGGCGGACGCGCTGCCGCAGCCGAAAATCGAGGAAGCCGGCCCGGAGGACGTGAGCGAAACGCTGACGGAGATGCTGTGCCCGGATTGCGAACGGCTGCTGATCTGCTGGCGGGACGAGTATGAAAAGACCAAAGCTGGCATGCAGGCCCTGGCGGCGCACGCGGCGGAGGGCGGGGACGCACTGGACGTCATCAACCGATATTTTTCCCAATGCCCCCGCATTTCCCGGCTGCCGGGCATTGTGCAGCGGATGGATGAAGAAAACCAGAAAAGGGCGCAGCGCGCCCTATGCGCGGCGTATGAACGGGATATGCTGCAAACCCATTTGACCGCCCTGTCCCAGGCAGCGCAGCGCATCAGCCTGGAGGGCGCGGCCAGCGAAGAGGAAGCGTATTGGACAAGCCAGGTGGAGGAGGCGCTGTATGCGTTCCGCTTTCCCGGGCGAACGGCGTTCGTCAAAAAGGTGGACGGGCGGATGACGGTCTGCCTGCAATATGAGGCCCTGGCCTTCAGGCCCGATCCGGACGGGACGCTGACGAAGGAAATCGGCCTGCGGCTGCACGCGCGGCTGCGGATGATGGAAAACAGAAACGGCCGTATCCTGCTGGAAGAGGAGCCGCCCCTTGCCGTGCTGACCGGCACGGCCACGGCCTGCGCCGTTTCCGCCGACGGGAAAGGGCCGCGGGAAAGGCGCATGGATAACGGCGATGCGGTGCTGATCCGATCCCTGGGTGCGGGACAGGAACTGATCGCCGTCAGCGACGGCATGGGCCACGGGGCCGGCGCGCAGGACGAAAGCAAAAAAACGCTGGAAATGTTGTCGCTGTGCATGGAGGCGGGCTATACCCGCGCCCAGGCCATGACGGCGGTGAACGGGTCCATGCTTTCGGCCACGGGCGGCGAAAAATTCGCCACGGTGGATTTATGCCTGGTCGACCTGTGGACGGGGGAAACGGCCATGAACAAGCTGGGCGCCTGCCAGTCTTTCCTGATCCGCGGGCAGAAAATCGAACTCATCCAGGGGGAGGCGCTGCCGCTTGGCATCATAGAGCGCGTTGTGCCCATGGAGCATCGGTTCACCATGGGGGAAGGGGATATGCTGCTTTTGATGACCGACGGCATTGCGGACGCCTTTTCGGAGGATGAGGAAATCCTCTCCGTGCTCAGGCGGGAAAGGGAAGAAGGCCCACAGAAAATCGCCGATACACTTTTGAGGGAGGCGCTGATCCGTTATGGCGGCATGCCGGAGGACGATATGACGGTGGTCTGCGCCAGAATAACGGACCGGAAACGAAAAACGGCATAAAAAAGCCCCGTCCGGATGCTGTGCGGCGCTGCGTCCTTGGGAGTGCATGCACATCAAAGCATCGGGACGGGGAAGCGGGTGCCGTTACTTGTTTTGCAGATATTCGTCGATGGCCGCGGCGGCGTTTTTGCCAGCGCCCATGGCAAGGATCACCGTGGCCGCGCCGGTCACCGCGTCGCCGCCGGCATAGATGCCCGGAAGCGATGTGCGGCCCGTTTCTTCATCCGCCACGATGCCGCCCCATTTCTGGGCTTCCAGGCCGTCGGTGGTGGATTTGATGAGGGGATTGGGGGAGGTGCCCAGGGCCATGATGACGCAGTCCAGCGCAATTTCAAATTCGCTTCCCTCCACGGGAACGGGGCGGCGGCGGCCGGAGGCGTCCGGCTCGCCCAAGGCCATTTCCTGGCAGCGGGCGCCCCGCACCCAGCCCTGATCGTCCCCCAAAACCTCCAGGGGATTGGTGAGGAATTTGAACACGATACCTTCCTCCATGGCGTGCTCCACTTCTTCCCGGCGGGCGGGCAATTCCGCCTCGGTTCGGCGGTAAATCACCGTCACGTCGGCCCCCAGGCGCCGGGCGCACCGGGCGGCGTCCATGGCCACATTGCCGCCGCCCACCACCGCCACGCGCTTTCCGCGCTGAATGGGCGTATCGCTGCCGGGCTTATAGGCCTTCATCAGGTTGATGCGGGTCAAAAACTCGTTGGCTGAATAAACGCCCTTCAGGTTTTCGCCGGGAATGTTCATAAACTTGGGCAGCCCCGCGCCGGAGCCGATGAACACCGCCTCAAAGCCGTATTCCTCCATCAGCTCCGCGATGGTGATGGTTTTGCCGATCACCACGTTGGTTTCGATATCTACGCCAAGCTGGACCAGCGTGTCGATTTCTTTTTGCACGATGGATTTGGGCAGGCGGAATTCCGGTATGCCGTATACCAGCACGCCGCCGGCCAGGTGCAGCGCCTCAAACACCGTGACCTGATAGCCCTTTTTTGCCAGGTCGCCCGCGCAGGTGAGGCCGGAGGGACCGGAGCCGATCACCGCCACCTTGCGGCCGTTGGATTGGGGGCGTTGGGGCGGCTGATTGCTGTGGGCGTTGTGCCAATCGGCGGCAAACCGCTCCAGGCGGCCGATGCCAACGGGCTCGCCCTTGATGCCGCGGACGCATTTGCTTTCGCACTGGCTTTCCTGAGGGCATACCCGGCCGCAGACGGCGGGCAGGGAGGAGGATTCGGCAATGATCTGATAGGCCGCCTCAAAATTGCCCTGAGCCATTTCTTTGATAAAATCCGGGATGCGGATGCGCACCGGACAGCCGCCCACGCAGGGGCGGTTTTTGCAGTTCAGGCACCGCTTGGCTTCGTCAATGGCCATTTCTTCGGTATATCCGAGGGCCACTTCCTGAAAATTCCGTCTGCGTTCGTCCGCCGCCTGGGAGGGCATGGGGTTTTTCTGCATGGCCATGTTGGGCATCTTACTTCGCCTCCTTGAACAGGTTGCAGGCTTCCTCATAGGCGCGGCGCTCAAAGGCCTGATAGGTGCGTCCACGGGCGATAGCCTCGTCAAAGTCGATTTCATGGCCGTCGAATTCCGGGCCGTCCACGCAGGCAAAGCGGGTCTTGCCGCCCACCGTCAGCCGGCATCCGCCGCACATGCCCGTGCCGTCGATCATAATGGGGTTCATGCTGGCAATGGTTTTGATGCCGTATTCCTTGGTGAGCCGGCACACAAATTTCATCATCATCAGCGGGCCGATGGTGATGACTTCGTCATACTGTTCGCCGCCTTCAATGAGCTTCTTCAGCGCGTCCGTCACCAGTCCCTTTTCGCCCCAACTTCCATCGTCGCTCATGCGGATGAATTTCGTGCTGTGGGCGGCGAAGGCATCCTCCAATATCACCAGATCCCTGGTGCGGAAGCCCGCGATGGCGTGCACCTCGGCCCCCTGTTCAAACAGTTTTTTCGTCACCGGATAGGCGATGGCGCAGCCCACGCCGCCGCCCACAACGGCCACTTTTTTCAAGCCTTCCGTATGGGTGGCCCTGCCGAGAGGGCCCACAAAATCGTGGATATAATCCCCTTCGTTCAGGTGATTCAGCTTTTCCGTGGTGGCGCCCACGATCTGGAAAATGATGGTGACGCTGCCTTTCTCCCGGTCAAAATCCGCCACGGTCAGGGGAATCCGCTCGCCCTCCGCGTCCACCCGCAGAATGATAAACTGGCCGGGCTCCGCCTTGCGGGCCACCAGCGGCGCGTTCACCTCCATCAGAGTCACGGTGGGGTTCAGCGCCTCTTTTTTCAGAATCTGATTCACGATGGGCTCCTCCTTGCCAATCCTGCTTGCCGCCCGGCGGCTTGCACCATTATATCAGATTTTCGATGTTTTGCACATGGAGAACAAAAGAAATGCATTTTTCGTGATTCTGCTGTAAAATTAGAAAGAATGAACCTTTCGCTTTTGTCCTACGACCTTAAAGATGAAAACCGGTTTTCAAATCCTGCGGAAAGGAGGCGGCCGCCCATGGACACGTTTGAAGAGCTGCTGGAAAGGCACCAGGCTTCCCTGCGGCGCTGGATCGCCGTGCGGGTGCGGCAGGACGCGGACGCACAGGACCTGTTTCAGGAAACCTGCCTGGCGGCGTACCGGGGCTTTCACAGCCTGCGGGACGAAGGGGCCTTCCTGCCCTGGCTGCTGGGCGTTGCCCGGCACAAATACGCCGATTGGTGCCGGCGGAAGGCGGCGAGCAGGGAAACGCTGCCCGGCACGCTGCCGGAATGCGAGGCGCCGGTGCCGCCTGAAACGGACGTTATGGAAACCCTGAACGCGCTGGGGGAAAGGGACAGGATCATGCTGACGCTGTTTTATCAGCGCCGCATGCCGCAGTCCCGGATCGCCGAAGCAGCGGGGATTCCCCAGGGCACGGTAAAAAGCCGCCTGCACGCCGCCCGGGCCCGTTTCCGCCAGGCGTACCCTTATCCCATGCAGAAAGGAGAAAAGAACATGCAAGCATTGCAAAAAACGCTTCCGTCCTATACCATTACCCCCAAGAAGGAGCCGCCCTTTCCCGTCAAGTGGGAGGAAATGATGGGCTGGTTCATTGTGCCCCGGGAAGGGGAAAAGCTGCGTTGGGGCATGTATGACTTGCCCTCCCGAAAACTGGATGTCGCCTACGATATGCAGGTGACGGGCCGGGCGTTGGTGCACGGCCAGGAGGGCGTGGAGATCACGGCGCGCTGCCTGACCGCCCGGGAACTGGAGGAGAACGATCCCCTCCGGGGCCCGGTGCAGGATTCCGGGGCCCGGGAAGGGGATTGGAAGTTCGTGGCCCAGCTCAAGGATGACCACACCCGCTTTCTGGCGGCGGAACGGATGGAAAACGGCGCCAGGGTGATCAGCACCTTCCTGGACCCGGATTTTATGGACAGCTGGGGATTTGGGGAGGATAACCGGGGGAATGCCGTCCATATCGCGCCCCGGGGGCTGATCCGCAGAAACGGAACGGAAGTTCACTGCCGGGAGGATGGAGAAGCGGTGGACATGGTGGGGAGATGCCAGGTGCGGCTGGGCGAAAAAACCTACGATACCGTATGCGTCATGGATGTGAATGCCTACGTGCCCGGCGTCGTTTCGGAGCAGTATCTGGATGAAAACGGCCACACGATACTGTGGCGGCGGTTCAATCACAACGAATGGAAAATGGAAAAGTACGGAAAAACCTGGGCTGAATTGCTGCCCGACAACGAGCGGTTGACCGTCAACGGCAAATTGTATGTGCACTGGTACGACTGTCTGTGCGTCCGATGAGGCGCACTGCCCATTCCGCCTGGTTTTATTTTCATCAAATGTTCCCCGCTCTGGCCTTGCCAAGCGGGGAGTTTTCAGGTATAATAAAAAATTGGAATGTTGCCTGTTGTTTCGCGAAAAAGGCTGACACGAAAGGGAGGGTTTCCATGAGCAAGGTACACGTATTCGATCATCCGCTGATCCAGCATAAGCTGAGCATCATGCGCCAGAAGGACACGGGCTGCAAGGAATTCCGTGAGCTGCTGGATGAAATCTCCATGCTGATGGTGTATGAAGTGACCCGGGATCTGCCCACGGAGGATGTGGAGATCGAAACGCCCATCTGCAAGACCAACGCCAAAATGCTGGCCGGCAAGCCCATCGGCATCATCCCCATCCTGCGGGCGGGCCTGGGCATGGTGGACGGTATTTTGAACCTGATCCCCAACGCCAAGGTGGGCCATATCGGGCTGTACCGCGATCCGGAAACCTTAAGGCCTGTGGAATACTACTGCAAGCTGCCCGACGACGCCGAGCACCGCCAGCTCATCGTGCTGGACCCCATGCTGGCCACCGGCGGCAGCGCCGCCGCGGCCATCACCTTTATCAAGGAGCGGGGCTGCAACAACATCCGCCTGGTGAACCTGATTGCCGCGCCGGAGGGCATCGCCTATATGCAGAAGGCACATCCCGACGTGGATATCTACGTGGCGGCCTGCGATGAAAAGCTCAACGACCATGGCTATATCGTGCCCGGCCTGGGCGACGCGGGCGACCGGCTGTTTGGCACCAAGTAACCGCGAAGAGGATTTTCCATGAAGATTCAGCCCGCCATTTGGGCGGAAACAAAAAAGATCGCCGCAGGTACCCTGGCGCTGACGATGCTGATGATCGCGGTGTTCCTGATCATCGGTCAGTTTGATTACACGGTGCTGCTGGGCGCTGTGCTTGGCTGTGCAGCGGCGGTGGGCAATTTTTTCCTCATGGCCCTGACAGTGCAGAAGGTGGCGGACGGGATGCTCGCGCTGCCGCCGGAGGAAGAATGCGCGGGGGAAGATGGGGAAGAAGAAAAGGAACGGCCCCTGAGCGACGAGGCCAGGCAGGCGGGGCGGAAGATGCAGGCATCCTACACCCTGCGGATGCTGATGCTGGCCGGCATCGCGGCGCTGGGGGTGGCGCTGCCCGTGTTCAATTCCTGGGCGGTGCTGCTGCCCATGCTGTTTCCCCGAATCGTGATTTCCATCATCCATATAGCGCAGAACCGGCGGAAGGAGGCCTGACACACCGTGGAGGAGAATAAGCGTGCCCGCGTGGTGGATGCTCTTCTGCTGGCTTTGATGATTGTGCCGCTGCTGCTGGCCATGACGCTGAAGGTGCTCACCACCCCGGCCAGCGAAGGCGTGTCCATCTCGGGCGCGCAGATTTACCTGGAAATCCCCATGCCCATCCAGCCTCTTTTGATCACCGCGGCCCAGATCAATTCCTGGGCGGTGATCCTCTCCATCCTGGGCCTGTGCCTGTACCTGACCCACGGCATCCAGGTGATCCCGAATTCCAGGCGCCAATTGGCCGCGGAATGGATCGTGGAAAAGACCACCAACCTGGTGGAGGGCAATATGGGGCCCAAGTATTCCGCTTACGCGCCCTTCGTGGCGGGCATCATGGGGCTTTCCGCCTTTTCCAGCCTGAGCAGCCTGCTGGGCCTGTTCCCGCCCACGTCGGATGTGAATATCGTGGCGGGCTGGGCCATTTTGGTGTTCATCCTGATCACCTATTACAAGCTCAAGGGCGGCGTATGGAATTACATCAAGGGCTTTTTCTCGCCCATTCCCATCATGGCCCCCATGAACGTGATCGGTGAACTGTCCACGCCTCTGTCCATGTCTTTCCGTCATTATGGCAATGTGATGAGCGGCATGGTCATTTCTGTGCTCATCGGCTATGCCCTAAGAAACCTGTCCTCCCTGGTGCTGGGATGGCTGCCCGGCGTGCTGGGGCAGATTCCCTTTTTGCAGATCGGTCTTCCCGCGGTGCTGTCGCTGTATTTTGATATTTTCAGCGGGCTGATGCAGGCGTTCATCTTCGCCATGCTCACCATGATGAATATCGCCACCGCCGCACCGGAGGAAGTATGACCCCATCGGGAACCCGCGGGCCCTGCCCGCCTTCAATATGCCTATCAACAATTTAAGGAGGAAACAACCATGCTTGAACTCGCTATCGGTATTATGCTCGGCTGCTGCGCTATCGGCGCGGGCCTCGCCCTGATCGCCGGCATCGGCCCCGGCATCGGTGAAGGCCAGGCTGTCGCCAAGGCGTGCGAAGCCATCGGCCGCCAGCCGGAAAGCAAATCCGCCGTCACATCCACCATGGTCATGGGCTGCGCCATTGCCGAGACCACCGGCCTGTACGGCTTGATTATCGGCATCCTTTTGATCTTCGTCGCCCCCGGCATCTTCACCGGCGCGCTGGAAAGGGTGATGACCACCTGGGGCGCGAATCTTCCGCATTGAGCAAGGGAATAACACCATAGAAAGGCAGATACGATGATTCAGTTTTTGGACATTATCTCTGTCAACTTCTGGAGCATCCTGATGTCTCTGTGCAATCTGCTGCTTATCTACTGGATTATGAAGAAATTTCTCTTCAAGCCTGTCCAGCGGGTGATGGCCGAAAGGCGGGCGCAGGTGGATCGGATGTATTCGGATGCCAATGAAAGCCGCTCCTCCGCCAACGAAATGAAGCAGGAATATGAGCAGCGCCTGGCCTCCGCCCGGCAGGAGGCGGATGCCATGATCCGCACCGCCGCCCAGACCGCCCAGAAGCGGGGCGACCAGATCGTGGAGGAAGCCAAGGCCCAGGCCAGCCATGCCCGTCAGCGGGCGGAAGCAGAAATCGCCCAGCAGAAGCAGCAGATGATCAAGGACGTGCAGGGCGAGATTTCCGATCTCGCGGTGAGCATCGCCTCCAAGGTGGTTGAACGGGAAATCAGCCAGCAGGATTACGATGCGTTTGTGGATGATTTTATTCAGAACGCAGGTGACCGCCCATGACGGAGTTCGGCAAAGAATACGGCGGCGCCCTGTATGAATTATGCGCGGAGGAAGGGCTGAGCGAAGCGGTCCGGCAGGAAATGCTGGCCCTGGACGGCGCATTCCGCGAAAGCCCGGACTATCTGCGGCTGCTGGGGAATTTGTCTCTGCAGAAGGAAGAAAGGGTGGCCATCCTGGATGAAACGTTCAAGGGCCGCGTGCATCCCTATATGCTCAATTTTCTGCGGCTGCTGGTGGAGCGGGGCGGCATATGGGCGTTCCGGGAATGCGTTTCCGCCTTTGAGGATTGCTACAACCGGGACCATCAGGTGGTGGAGGCCCAGGTGACCACTGCCCGGCCCCTTTCCGACGCGCAGCGGCAGGGATTGATGGAAAAAATCCGCGCCATGACGGGCCGGCAGCCCGCGCTGACGGAAAAGGTGGACCCCGCGCTGCTGGGCGGCGTGCTGCTGCAGATGGACGGAAAGCGGTATGACAATACCGTGAAATCCCGTCTGGAGGCCATCCGCCAGGCCATGACGGAAGAATGACCCGCCGGGGGACCCTTTGATGCATGGAGAAATAAGGTGATATGATGCAGTTGAAACCCGAAGAGATTTCCAAGCTCATCAAAGAGCAGATCAAGCACTATGAAAACAAGATTTCCCAAAGCGATACCGGCACCATCATTATGATCGGCGACGGCATCGCCCGGGCGTCGGGGCTGGACCAGTGCATGGCCAATGAACTGGTGAAGTTCCCCAACGGCGAATACGGCATGGCCCTGAACCTGGAGGAAAACTCCGTGGCCATCGTGATGCTGGGCACGGACGAGGGCATCCGCGAAGGGGATACGGTGGAGCGTACGGGCAAAGTGGTTTCCGTGCCGGCGGGCGAGGCGCTGATTGGCCGGGTGGTCAATTCCCTGGGCCAGCCGGTGGACGGCAAGGGTCCGGTGGACGCCCGGGAAATGCGCCCCATTGAGCGCAACGCCCCCGGCATCATCCAGCGCAAAAAGGTGTCCGTGCCGCTGCAGACCGGCATCAAGGCCATCGACAGCATGATCCCCATCGGCCGGGGCCAGCGCGAATTGATCATCGGCGACAGGCAGACCGGCAAAACGGTGATCGCGCTGGATACCATCATCAATCAGAAGGGCCAGGACGTGATCTGCGTTTATGTGGCCATCGGCCAAAAACGCTCCACCGTGGCCCAGCTGGTGGACACCCTCGAAGCCGCCGGCGCCATGGATTATACC
>Ga0079305_1002981_pt1 | contig 12571 bp, 6 predicted proteins | sample LMS_cellobiose_e_FD_79183 | JGI IMG/M metagenome (GOLD analysis project Ga0079305, IMG submission 79183) | Rumen-fistulated moose microbial communities from Alaska, USA - LMS_cellobiose_enrichment | ecosystem: Host-associated > Mammals > Digestive system > Stomach > Rumen fluid ... | reverse complement strand
CGATCATTTCCCCATCAACGTTGATCAGGAGACCGCCGGAATTGCCTGGGTTGATAGCCGCATCGGTTTGAATAACGTCATCATAAGAAAGCGTGTCGCTGACTTCAAGAGGACGGTGAAGCGCGCTGACAATTCCCCGTGTTATGGAGCTGTGATAACCAAACGGATTACCAATTGCGTAAACGTCTTCTGCCAGAAAAAGATCCCGGGAACGCCCCATTTTGATTTTTTTGAGCGGTGAGGACGGTTTGATTTTAATAATCGCAAGGTCGGTCGAAAGATCATGACGGATCAACTCAACATCACGATACCGGGTTCCGTCGCTCGTGATGACTTCCAGCTTCATCAACCCCTTGATGACATGATAATTGGTAAGAATGTAACCGCGTTCATCAATGATCACTCCGGTTCCCATCCCATTGTAGGTGTCGTATTTCTGAGGCGTTTTTTGTGAATACCCCGTGTTGGGGGTGTCGACAGCTTCATATTTTTTCTCGCCCTGAATACTGACAACGGAATGACATATCTCAGCAACGCTCTGCACAAATTCCGTTTTCGGACTGTGCCCCAGTCGCTCTGCTCCCTGAACCCATGTGTTGATTCCGGAAAACGTCAAAACCATTCCAAACAGTACACTCTGGAACAGGAAAGAACCGCTTGCGAATATTGTGTATTTCATTGATTGCCAACGATAATTCATGTCTGATGTCAGGTCTGCCTTATCCAAAAGCCGCCCCCCTATAAAACGTCCGGACGGACTTTTATTGGAAAAAACAGGTTCTTTAACGTTCGGTCGCGGAATTCCTTTCCAGATCCCGGCTGAAGCCGGACGGTCTGTATAACCGCGAACTTGCGTTGATTAAAAGGAATGGCTTTCAGAAAAGGCGGAAATGGCGATGAACGGAGAATACCCTCATGTTGTTTTTCTTTGAATGCCACTCCGGTTTCCGGGTGCCAACAGAAAGAAAAAGGAAACATGGATAAAAATTTCAGCCGAAACGGAATTTTTTACCGAGTATCCTGAAAACCGCGTTCTTTTCACCCCATTACCTTGGACTCCTGAAAAGACCACTTGAAAAATAATCGGTTATTTTGGTGTGGGACTTTACCAACAGTTGCCAAGTATGGCTTTTTTAACGACTTTTCCTAAGAAAAAGAACTGTACTACCACATTAAGAATTTTGTGTAAAACAGATAGTTTTTTAAGATTAAAAAAGACAGGAAAAATAAAGAATCTTTTTTGCCGGAGAACAGGAATAACGGTCGTTCCTGACAGTTTATTTTGATTTGCCGGCAAATTTTCGTCAAAATAATTTTGAAAAAGGCTGTTTTTTTAACGGCCGGTCGGGTACCATAGTAGAGAATGAAGGTTTCCGGATGATTTTATGGAACTTCGGGGTTTATAAGACAGGTAATTTATAAAAAACGGAGAAAAATAATGCGATTGAATATAAAGAATAGGACGGTTTACCTGATAACAGGTTTGATCCTAGCCCTTTTTGCCTGGGGTGGGAATGATCGGCAGGTCTCCGGCCAGGAAAATCAGAACCAGAACGCGGAATCGGGAAATCCGGAACTGTTGAAGCAGCTTGGACTGAAACAGCCTGAGCATATGATGTTTGACTGGTTGTTGACGAAAATCGACGAAAAACAGGTCGAATGGGAAGAAAATTACGAAAAAGTCAAAACAGAGGAAGATATTAAAGCCTATCAACAGGCCCGGATCGATTTTTTCAAAAGGAATCTTGGGCAATTCTGGGAAAAGACCCCGCTTAATCCCCAGGTTACCGGGACCATTGACCGGGGAAGTTTCCGGATTGAAAACATTATTTTTGAGAGCTGCCCGAATTTTTACGTTTCCGGAACCATGTTTCTGCCTGCGGAATCAAAGTTCAAGGCGCCTTACCCGGTGGTTCTGGTTGTCTGTGGACATTCGACCAACGGGAAAGCGATGGAACTTTATCAAAGCATTTGCATTCTCGCGGCGGTCAACGGGCTCGCGGCATTCATTATGGATCCGGTTGATCAGGGGGAACGTCTTCAGCATCTGAACCCGGACGGCAAGCCTTATACCCTGAGTGTCGGAGCTCATAACATTATTGGCGGAACGTCGATTTTGCTCGGAAGGAACACGGCAACTTTTGAAATCTGGGACATGACGCGGGCGTTGGACTATCTGCAAAGCCGGCCTGACATTCAGGGAGATAAAATCGGCGTATGCGGGACAAGTGGCGGCGGAACTCAGTCCTCTTACCTGATGGCGCTGGACGAACGAATTCTTGCGGCCGCTCCTTCCTGTTACATCTGCAACATGTTCGACAATCTGACCCATGTGCTTGGTCCCCAGGACGCGGAACAGAATATTTTCAATCAGATTGGTTTCGGAATGGATCACGCGGATTACGGAATTATGCGGGCTCCCAAGCCGACGCTGATTTGTACCGTTACCCACGATTTCTTTTTTGTCGAGGACGGCTGGAAGTCTTTCCGCTATATGAAACGGATTTATACCCGGCTTTTTGCGTCAGAACGGGTTGAAATTACGGAAAAAGACTCGGAACATGGATACGCGACGGAAAACCGGGTCGCAACTATCCGTTGGATGCTCCGTTGGCTGGCCGGTCGGGATGAAGCGATCAACGAACACAATGAACCTCTTTTTACCGATGAAGAATTGAAGAGCGTCAAAAACGGCGACTCGGTTCTTGCATTGCCGGAAGCGCGAACCACTTATGACCTGAACCGCGATCTGGAAGCGGAACTTCTCCCAAAACGGGCTCAAATCTGGTCAGATATTAAAAAAGACGGGACGGAAGGCGCTTCCCGGGCGGCGAAAATGGTTCGCGAACTTGCCGGAATCCGGAATTTTGATGAACTTCCGGCGGTCAAGGTTCATGAAACCGATTCGGCTCAGAATTTCGCGATGGAAACGGATTCCCATATTTTTCTTCCGGTTCGGACCAACTTTGCCGGCGATGAAAAAATGGAGACAGTAACTCTTGTTATTGGCGATACGGGCCGTTTTGACGACCGTGTCAACGAATTGTTCGATAAAGCCGCCGAAAACCGGGAGAATATCGCCGCCGTTGAGCTTCGCGGCTGGGGGGAATCTCAAAATAAAGGACAAACTTATTACGCCTATTCCTGGTTTGGACTTGATGGGAGCGATTATTATCTTGCCTATCTTCTGGGAAAATCCTATATTGGCCTTCGATGTGACGACCTGATTTTAGCAGCCCGTTATTTTCAGGAAAAATATGGCGTAAAAATCCGTCTGGTCGCCCTGGGACTCGCGGGGACGGTTGCGGTGCATGCCGCTGTTGCCGAGCCGGAGCTGTTCGACTCCGTGACAATCGACAGTGATCTTCCGAACTGGCATACCTGGGTTGAGAACGCCCCATGTCCGATTGTCTTGACCAATACGATTCATGGTGTTCTGAACTATTACGATATTGAGGATCTGAAAAATTTCCTGTCAGACAACGGCAAACTGACCGTCCGGTAATCCGTGAATCCGGACAGATCGGAAAGTATGGTTCGCTAAAACAACGCCGTGCCCGGGACATCGGGGCGGAATGAACGTTTTTCGACGGGCTTTCCTGTTTCACGCTTGTGTTAAAGCATAAAAAAACCTCCAAACATCAGACGGTTTGGAGGTTTTCTTTTTTAAAAATTTATTTCGGAATACAATTTACTATTGGATACCGAAACAGGATTTTCACTGACAATTCGGGGTCGCCGGAAGGGCCGCTCCACAAGGTTGCGGGGCATTATTAGCTTCGCAGGCACCGCATTCGCCAGCGCATCCGATTTCACCGCAGGCACAGCAACCGGCATGAAGGAAACCGCAATCGCAGGTCGGCGTGGTAATGTCGGCAAGTGTTCCGAAAACGCCATGGACCATTTTGCAGACGCCGTTAATCGGACGGTGAACCGCGTTGTAGAGAGCCGGTTTCAAATATGGAAACATCGGACCCTGACAAATCGGGGCACAAATTTCAGCTTCGCAAACCGGGGCTTCACAAACGGGAGCACAGGAAACGGACGCGGCACACGGAGCCGGGGCGGCACAAGCCGGAGCGGCACAAACCGGAGCGGCACAAACCGGAGCACAACCAATGCAAGGACGGCAGGCCATTAAACTTTTCAAACCGCCAAAAAGCTCGCATGAACGGGTACAACAGACATTACATGTATCACAGGTCGGTGCTTCAGAGCAAGTAGCACATTCTTGAGCAAACAATTTGGTTCCGGCGATCGCCATTAACGCAAAACAAAGAACTAACATACGGGATTTCATAGGGCAAATACTCCTTTTTTTTACCTTGATGTCAAATCTCTTTTGATTTCGATTCTCATTGGAATTTGATTCCCTGTACTGTTCAAATTCAAATAAATCGGAAACGAAATTCATTTGACTGTTTGTTAATACCAGATTCAGCCAAGTCAGCATGTACACTATACATGTCAAATTCCGTTAGCTTGTTGAATCTGTACCCACATATCGTATTATTTCGTACCCTGCAGCACGTTTTTTGTTTCTTACTCTTGTGAGGTGGTTATAGTATCGGTTTTTCTTTGAGTATTCCTTGAGAAGAAGAAACATATTTTTTTATAAATCTTGGAATCCCGTATTTTTTGGTAAAAAGGGGCATTGTGTTAGCAAAAACGATAAAATGAGAAGATTTTGCGGGCAACGAATCCCGCTTCTTCCGGCTTAATTGCGTTTATTGCGAAATGCGGAATAATCCGCATTGTCAGAATTATCGGTGTATCAGGCGTTTCTGGCCTGTGCTTTCGGTTTTCTTGAGTTTTTTATTTTCTTCTTATCATTGAAAAGGACGGGATTGGGCGATTCTATTTTCACTAAAGAAATTTCAGCTCCTGCCGTTTTCGTTGAGGATCCTTCGATAAGGCGGGAACAGGAATGTCGGCGGAAACGTGAAAAATAAAAGGGATGATGTATATCCTGATATTGTTTTTTGTCGTTTTGTTTTGTCGAAAACCGACGTTTCGATTTTCCGGATACTGTTTCCGGCCTGTTCGGAGGCACTTCCTGTCTGAAATAACGGCCGCAGCCGCTGATCGTTATGGTCATGTTTGCGCCGGAGACAGACGGACGGTGGTCTGGGAAAGAACACAAAAACACGACGCCTGTTAGAGGGTATTCTGCGTGCCAGGCGTTATAAAATATTCCAGCATGCCAAAAATGTGGTATTTTTGGAAAGTCTGGTAAAATTTGCGGTTTATAGCGGGTGTATCGGTTTTTGTTGCATATAAAGCTTGAATCTTTAGTGATCAGGAAGATTTCATTGGTTTTCCAAGAAGATATTCCGTAAGAAAAGCAATGAAGTTGAAAATACGGCGGACATTTTCTTATTTCTAAAATCAGGATGATTGTAATAAGGGGACGTTTGCCTGAATTCGGGCGGTAAGCCCGGTGTTACGTTGTTATTCAGTTCCATGTTATTGAATTTGATTAAAGAACAGACTTTATCATCTTTATAATATTATTGAAATAACGGAAAACTGAATGAGGTTATTTTTTCCAACCGGCAGATTCACTAGGAGGGTGATTCGAAATGGAGTTCAACAGGTTTGTAACAAACAAGGACGAATTTATTAAGAATCCGGAATGATAAACCGGAGACTTTGTTTGTCATCCAGGGACAGAAATGTTTTGAGTGCAAACCAAAAACAATATATGGATAACGGTCCGTCCAGGTGGATGTAACATGAAAAAATTCATTCATTTTCTGGTTATTACACTAATTTCGGGAAATATTTTTCTTCTTTCCGGAATGGATCTTCGATCTCAGGAAAGCGGAAATTATTCCGGTCAGTGGGTGGCTCCTGCCCCTTTGAACCGGATCGATTTGAAGAAGATTCCCGGGAAAACGTTGCCGGTACAGCAGATTTCCCCGATTTCTGCCGTCCAGCAAAATGAGATTTCTCAGATTATTGAGCAGGGACAGGGGTTCATTCAGGCAAGCGACTGGTTTTCCGCCCGTTCTCTGTTTGAAAAAGCGTTGAAAAAGTATCCGGACGATATTCGGTTGCATCGCGCTTTTGCCAAGGCACGGTGCCATTTTGAAATCGGTTTACGGTACAGTGACCCTTCATATCGGGATTATTTGAATGGCACGTCGTTTGATGACGCCATGTATCTGTTTGACGAGATATTCGCCAATGTTCAGGATTATCACGTCGATACGCCTAACTGGAATGAATTGTTTTTGTTCGGAATGAACGGGCTTGAGGTTTCCTTCTCAGACCCGGTATTTCTGAGGGGAAACAATATTGATTCGGAATACAGCCCGCGGTTTCAGCAATATTTTACGTCGCTCCGCCGTCAAACGGATAACTGGTCCATAAACTCGTTGAACGATCTCCGGAAAAGTATTCAGGTGGTTGCTCATCGGATTAAGGAAGATACCGGAATTTCAGACGTTGCCATTATTATGGAATTTGTTTCCGACATTATTTGTTCCCTCGACACCTATTCCGCTTACTTGACGGCAGGGCAGATTAACGATGTTTACTCGATGATCGACGGTCATTTTGTCGGGTTGGGGGTTGAACTGAAGGCGGAAAACGGCGATTTAACGATTGTCCGTATCATACCTCACAGCCCGGCCGCGGAATCCGGATTACAGGTTGGTGACCGGATTCTGGCTGTCGACGGAGTTCCGACCAGTGGTCCGAACGGGGTCGACATGTCCGGAAGTATGCTTCAGGGGGAAGAAGGTTCGGTCGCGACATTAACGATCCGGCGAACCGGTGACGAGATCCGGGAAGTGTCTGTCACCCGGCGTCAAATCAATGTCCCGAGCGTTGAAAATGTCCAGGTGATTGACAATAAAAACAACCAGCGGATTGGATACGTCAAGATACTTTGTTTCCAGAAAACGACAGCAGCCGAGCTTTCCAGCGCGATGAAGTATCTGAGCCGGCTTCGGATGGAGTGCCTGATTATTGACTTGCGGCAAAATCCCGGTGGACTCCTCCAGGAAGCGATTGACACAACAAATCTTTTCATTGATCAGGGAACAATCGTCCGGACAAGAGGACGTAATAACGAACACTCCTATCTGGCGAATCACCATGAAACCTGGAAAGTGCCGCTTATTGTCCTGATTGACGAAAACAGCGCGAGTGCTTCGGAAATTTTCGCCGGAGCGATTCGGGATAACCGCCGCGGTTGTATTATCGGAACGAACAGTTATGGCAAAGGGACCGTTCAGGCAATTATTCAGCTCAGCGGCAGGAATCCGGTTCAGGGAGGACGCCCCATCGCCGGACTCCGGCTGACAACGGAAAAGTTTTATTCGCCCAAAGGACTGCCTTACAGTGGAATCGGAGTTTCGCCGGATATCAATATCGCGGAAAATGAAGATTCCCCCAATGATGCTCAGGAATACCGGGTGTCCCGTCCGGCGGATGGAGAGTCTGACGCCTCTCCGCAGAAAGAAATTGATTACTGTCTGAATCGGGCTCTTGATGAAACGGAACGTATTTTGGCGAACTCTCCGCAGCTGAGTAACGCCTACACCGTTCCCGCGAGTCAGTTTTAGCAGTTTTCTTTCCTGATTGGACCGTTTCCCGGTTTTCACAGAAGCAAAAAAACCAGCGGTGATGAGCAATTTGGTTTCGCCGCAATGAATCGGAAACGGTACTCTCACCAAAATAAAAACATCCCGGGAACCGGTAAAATATCAATACCGGTACCGGGGAAGGATTGTCGACAGAAAATAAAAGCGAACATCCAATATGGTTCCCGAATGTTAATGACATTATCCTGATTCACTTCGGAATGGCGCCATTCATTTAAGGAACCGTGTACTACGGGACCCAAGAGGGTCAAACGGCCGCGGACACACATAATTTCCCACAGATTATGTGTGTCCGTTTTTTTGTATTCAGACCAATCGTTTTAAAGACGGGTTGTTTAAAAACCGGGCTTTGTCTGGATGGATGTTTCAAAGAAGTCTTTTCAGAATGGAGGGAAACGGGAAAATATCTCTCAGAACAAAGGGGAATTGGACGAATTACGCGGAAATCGGATGCCGGTAAATCAGGAGTGTCGGCATCCGGTGTTTTATGGAACGGGGAACCGCCTGTCAGCGCGCCGGTTTACCGACAAACGACGCTGCGCGGAAAGCGACGTTACATATCATCCTCATCAAAAGTATTTTCGTCGGAATCGAGATCGTCAAAATCGTCGAAATCATCGGAGTTGAGCTCTTCATGATCAGAATTTAATCCGTTTTCGTCACCGTTTTCCTCGTCATCGGCATACGGATCCGGGAAGTCGTCCGGCTCATCGTCAGGAAGTTCTTCAAAATCTTCATCAAAATCTTCGTCGAAATCGTCGTAATCCCCAAAATTGTCGAATTTTTCGTCGTAATCGTCAGAAATAAAGCCGAATATCCCCATTCCGGTTGGCGTTATTTCATAACTTGTAATTCCGGCGTCAGAGTTAAAGGAAGCGTGAACCCGGATGCTGTTATCGTTGTGATTGATTTTCAGAAAGTCCCCTGTCTGTGAAATTTCATTATCCTGATTCGGTCCAGGTTGCCTGATAATAAACTCACTTTGAACAGGTTGATTCAACATATTCGGTTCCATTGTCGAATTTGATACCTGATTCCGGGAAATATTTCCGCTTGGGATTGTTTCGTTTCCAAACATTCTGCTAAATAAGAAAATTTTTCCGGGAATCAGCCATGTAAAAAAGATTGCTTTGTTGAATGAAACAGGTAATTTTTCGGAAGGGGGTTGAGACGGCGGGACAACATTTTTCTGTTTGCCCGCTTACTGTTTTCTCCCTTCTTTTCCGACTGGAAATAAAGATTCTAACAGCCTTTTAAATTTAAGAAAAGGGAGAAACCGGAAATATTTTCAAAAAAATTTTTTTTCCTGGTTTTTTCCTTCATTTTTTTCTGTTTTTTCGGGAATAACATTTATTGGTTTCATTACGGTTTTGCCTGAGAAAAACAGTGTCCGAAAGTTTCCGTTTCTTCAATCGGGAGTCTGTTTTCCGATTGGTCCGGAATCGTTCCGGACGGCACTCGCGGCGGGCCTGAATTTTTTATAAGATTCCGGTTGTCCGGTGGCTGTCCGAAAAAAATCGCGGAACAAAACAGCTTTTTTGGGGAATTATTCAGGAAACGGGAAGTCGGCCCTGTCAAAAAAAACATTTTATTCTAAAATTTAGTTGGATTTTTCTATTACGGATCGTTTACGGTGAACGGAATCCGTTTTTTGTCATTCAGACATTTTTGCCGAAAAACAGTTTCTCCCGATTTCAGAACCGGTTCAAACGCGACCTGTTTAACAGAAATTTGAAAGAAAACCGACAAATGAGGAACCGGGGGAAACGGACATGCTGAAATTATCAAATGGAGAGTAAAGAACGTGTTACGAACGAAAACTTGTGGTGAATTGCGATTGGCGAACGCGGGTGAGAAGGTGACCCTTTGTGGATGGGTGGATTCCGCCCGGGATCACAGCGGGGTCTTTTTTGTTAATATTCGGGATCGATACGGGAAAACTCAGACCGTTTTTTATTCTTCAATGAACGCGGAACAATTTGAACTGGTCAAAACGCTTCGTAATGAAGACGTTATTCAGATAAACGGGGAGGTGATTGCCCGACCGGAAGGACTGGTCAATCCGAATATGCCGACCGGCGAGATTGAGATTAAAGTGGAAAAGCTGGTCGTTCTGAATCGTTCCAATGTTTTGCCGTTCCTGCCGAGCGCTCCGGAAGTCCCGTCCGATGAATTGCGGTTGCGATACCGTTATCTGGATCTTCGCCGGCCGGAGATGCAACGGGTACTGATGATACGTCACCGGATTACCAAAGTATTACGGGACTATTTTGACGAACGGGGATTCCTAGAAGTTGAAACGCCGGTTCTTGGCAAAAGTACCCCGGAAGGGGCGCGGGATTATCTGGTTCCGAGCCGGATTTCCCAGGGGTCGTTTTATGCGCTGCCGCAATCGCCGCAACTTTACAAACAGCTTCTGATGATCGCCGGTTACGATCGTTATTTTCAGATTGCCCGCTGTTTCCGGGATGAGGATCTTCGGGCTGATCGTCAGCCGGAGTTCACACAGCTTGATGTTGAAATGTCCTTTATCGATATGGAGGATATTCTTGAGGTGATGAGCCAGTTAATGGCGCGGTTGATGAAAGAGGTTCTGGGACGGGAATTACCCCTCCCGATTCCACGGATGAATTACGACGAGGCGATGGAGCGGTTCGGACATGACGCGCCGGATCTGCGGTTCGGAATGGAACTGAAAGACGTGACCGACATTGCAAAAACAGTTGATTTCAAGGTGTTTCGTTCTGTGGCGGAAAGCGGCGGCCGGGTTCGCGGAATCAATGTTCAAAACGCGGCGGACAAATTCAGCCGAAAAGACATTGACGGTCTGATTGCCTGGACGGGTGAACAGTTTGGCGCCAAAGGAATTGTCTGGTTCAAGGTGGACGCGGAAGGCAGACTGACCGGATCCAGCGTTAAAAACTTTACCCCGGAAACACTGGCGGCGATTGGTCAGAAGCTGGAAGCGAAACCGAATGATTTGCTCCTGTTCTCCTGTGATACCTTTGCGATGACCTGCCGGGTACTGAATGGACTTCGACGCCGGCTCGCGGCGCAGTTGAAGCTGTATGACCCTAGGGAAATGAATTTCTGCTGGATCGTCCGGTTTCCGATGTTTGCCTGGGACGAAGAAGAAAACCGCTGGGTTGCCGAGCATCATCCGTTTACCGCGCCGCTGAATGAGCATCTGCAATATCTGGACAGCGACCCGGCCCGTATCAGGGCTCAGGCTTATGATCTTGTGTTGAATGGCTTTGAGGTCGGCGGCGGTACGATCCGTATTCATGATTCCAACATTCAGGACAAGGTTTTTGCTCTGCTCGGCATGACCCGTGAGATGGCCAGGGAACAGTTCGGGTTCCTGCTGGACGCCCTTCAGTTTGGAGCCCCGCCTCATGGGGGGCTCGCGTTCGGACTGGACCGGCTCGTTATGCTTTTTGCCGGAATGGACAATATCCGGGATTGTATCGCGTTTCCCAAAACGGCGAAAGCGACCGACCTGATGACCGGCGCCCCTGCTCCGGTCGATTCCCGTCAGCTCAGCGAACTGGCAATTAAAACGGCTGTCCCCGATCCGGAAACGACGGACTGACCGGTTTTCTTTCCGAAACCGCCGCCGGGCCGGACCCGGCTTGCGGGGATAACGCCAGAAGATATCTTTTTTTCATCTCAGGGCTTGTTCGACAATTATTCCATGACGTTTTTGTGTCTTTAATATAAAAACGGCTGGGAATGAACCCGAACAAAACCGGTTTGATTCAGAGCCTGAATTTCGTCAATTTGCGGCTCAAAGGCAAAAATGTCCAGAACGGCGTCCGGAAAGCGTTGTTTCAGCGTTTCAATTTGTTGACGAAATTCGGGTAGGCTCAGGTTGGGGGCGTCGAGAAAAATCTGTGAAACCGGTTTCTCCCGATCTAAAAGCTGTTTCCAGGTCAAAATTGGGACGTCGATTTCTTTTTTTCTGAAAATTTCCTGAAGAAGCCGGGCCAGACCGGTATCGCCGCCAGCCAAAATGACATTGTTTTCCGACAGATTTTGAAACAGTGACGAACGCGGCGCCGGAGAGAAACCGGCCCTCTTTGGTAACGGCGAAAAACGATCATGGAAATAATCGTCATCGCCTGCGGTCGCCGGAAGGGAAAATCGTCCTGTTTTCTGTGACAGAAATTTTCTGAGCTCTTCCTGGCCCCAGTCTTTCCATTGATGCCAGTAAAACCGGATCATGCCGGGAAGCGGCGTTCCGGTACGGCCTTCCCCTTCGCAAAGAGGTCCGGCGATCAGAACCTGTGGGGCGATTGGGGAAAAGTATCGAAGCCGAAGAATATCCTGACAGGAAAACTGGCCTGGAAACGACTGGAACAGAATCAGAAGGTCAAACTGGTTTTCTGGTGAGTTCCTGTTTGCGTCGATTCGGGCAAGTAATTCGGAAAGTTGGATAAATTTTTGGATTTCAACCGGCTTGTCCGGTGATGCCGAACCTTTCCCGTCCGCAAACGGGGTGGACAGGGCGATGGAGGGGGCCGCTTTGTTCCCGGAGTTGTCGACATTTACCGCGAAAACGCCAAAATGAACCTGCCGGGTCAGGGAATCGACAATTTCGAGAAATTCCGCTCTTCGGAGTTCTCCGCAAAGGAAAATCGTGAACGGCGTTATTGATTCCTGACAGGGCATGACAAGTTTTACGGTTGAATTTTTGAATGTAGGTTCCGAGTAAAATCAGATGATAGGACAAACCGGCATAATAATTGGGACGGTTTGGACAAATCATAATGAAACACGATGTCAATTTTCAAAAAGGAGATAAATTTTCCCCGACAAAAACCTGTTTCATCGGGGAATAGACATAATATTCAATCTATTTTACTCAATTTAAAAGACAGTTCAATAAACCTCCGCCAAAAATCCGGAAATTACTCCAATTGGAAGGATTACCAGCGTTTGGCGACTTCCGATTTCAT
>Ga0079305_1002980_pt1 | contig 12579 bp, 10 predicted proteins | sample LMS_cellobiose_e_FD_79183 | JGI IMG/M metagenome (GOLD analysis project Ga0079305, IMG submission 79183) | Rumen-fistulated moose microbial communities from Alaska, USA - LMS_cellobiose_enrichment | ecosystem: Host-associated > Mammals > Digestive system > Stomach > Rumen fluid ... | reverse complement strand
TTCCTCGAAATACAGGCGTATCACCTCATCGTAATACATAGCCTGGTTCTCTTTTGTCTTTCCCATCTCTTGCTTGATTGGGAGTCAACTTTTTTCAGCGAAAGACAACCTGCGCCAACCTCCTGCCCCCCTGCGCCATTGCACTGTCCACCTGCGCCATCAGGTGGTCTGACATATACATGAAAAAGGAGACAGTCTCAAAAGAAACTGTCTCCTTGTGCGGGTGAAGGGACTCGAACCCATACGCCTTGCGGCACCAGATCCTAAGTCTGGGTTGTCTACCAATTCCAACACACCCGCTTTGGGACTGCAAATATAGGGATTTTTCTATTTTGCCAAGTGGGAAATGCCGGAATTATCTGATTTCAATATCATACGGCATTGCCGCTAATACGGTCCCCCTGTTGTTTTTCTTTATGTCGGAAAGTACCTTTCCGATTCCCTCGAAGGGGGTCCCGGAAAGTACATTCGGCTCTTTGCTACCCTGACCGAAGGCCTCCATCAGCTGCTCGGCAAAGGTCATGGGCTTTGGATAAGCAACTACTGTATAGTCGCTTTCGGAGATGAATCCGACTTCTGAAGCTGCATAGTTGACCGCATCCTGGAGGGTGCCGATTTCGTCAACGAGTCCGATGCGGAGAGCATCGCTTCCGGCCCATACCCGTCCTTGTGCGATTTCATCGACGGCCTCTTCGCTCATGCCTCTTCCTTCGGAAACGAGGGAGACGAAGCTTGAGTAGATATCCTCGACAGAAGCCTGCATGTAGGCGATCTCTTCCTTGTCGAAGGGCCTCATGAGAGAGAACATATCGCTATGCTTGTTGGAGCCTACTGAGACGACATTGACATGGGCGATATTCTTCGCAGCAGCGCTGAATTCCGGAATCATGCTGAATACTCCGATCGAGCCGGTGAGGGTGGCGGCATCCGAGAAAATCTTGGAACAGCCGCTGGAAATCCAGTAACCGCCGGAGGCTGCATAATCGCCATACGAAGCGACAAGGGGCTTGACAGCAGCCAGGGAGTCGAGAGCGGCCCTGATCTTGGAAGAAGCAGCGACGCTGCCGCCGGGGGAGTTGACCCTGAGGACCACTGACTTGATCGAGTCGTCTTTCCTGACCTTGTCGATGATGCGTGCGAAGCGGTCGCCGGCAACCTGCTCGTACTCCTCTCCGTCGATAATCTGCCCGTCGGCGAAGATGATGGCGACATTGCCATTAAGGGCCGGGGTGACCTTCGCGGCGACATAGTCGGGGAATGCGATGAGGTGGAGATCCTCTTCGTTGTCAACGACTGCGAGGTCGCAGAGTCTGGATACGAGTTCATCATGGGAGACAAGGTCGTCTACGAGCTTGTTCTCGAGGAAATCCTCGGGAAGATTCAGCTTCAAATCATCGATGAGGCCGTTGAATGTAGCTTCGTCGAAATCCCTGCTCTCGCAGATATCCTTCGTTAGGGCGTTCCATACGGAGGAAATCATCACCTGATTTTGCTCTAGGTTCTCCTCGCTCGGAGCATTCTTTATGTACATCTCGCCGGCTGATTTATACTTGCCATGGCGGATGAGTTGGTAGTTGACACCGAGTTTGTCGAGAAGGTCCTTTAGGAACATCATCCGGCCGGAAAGGCCGATGAGCTGGGAAGTACCTCCATGATGGGATGTCATATATATCTTATCTGATGCCGATGCGAGATAATATGAGGCGTTGCCTGGATTTTCTGTATATGCTACGACGGCTTTGCCGCTTTCCCTGAAATCGGAGAGGGCCTTTCGGAACTCCTGCAACTGGGCAACTCCTCCTGAAAAGCCGTCAGGCTTGAGGTAGATGTACTTGACGGCAGGATCTGCCGCAGCAGCCTTTACCGCCTGGACCGCATCCCAGAGGCCGATCGTGGGGATGACCTTACCTCCTGCGAGGGAAGCAAACCCCTTAGGAGTATCCACTGTCTGCTCTCCAAGGGTAAATGTGGACAGATCCATGGAAAGAACGCCGCTACGGGGAAGAACGTTCTTTCCTCCGCCGGAAAGAGCGATAGATCCGACCATTGTCATCATGAAGAAAAATCCGAGGATCCAGATAATAAAAAAGCCGCACAGTACGGCGAGGACCATTTTTACAAAATCTTTCATATTCTACTGATTATGCTATCGTGCAAAAATAACAATAATTCGTGACTTTTTTCATATCGAGGGAAAAGTTGCTAAATTTGCACAGATTAAACTCTATACAATGGCATCAGTTCAAAAACCTTCCATACCAAAGGGAACTCGTGATTTCTCTCAGAAAGAGATGGCCGAGAGAAATTATATATTCGATACAATCCGTTCGGTCTTCGTCACTTTCGGCTATCGCCAGATTGAGACACCCGCTCTTGAAAACCTCTCCACCCTTCTTGGAAAATATGGCGACGAGGGGGATAAACTCCTTTTCAAGGTACTTAATTCGGGAGACGCTTTCTCCGGCGTAGGTATCGACGAATGTCGCATCGAAGGGGATACTTTCAACAGCAAAGCCCTCTCGCTGAAGGTCTCGGAAAAGGGCCTCCGGTATGACCTGACAGTCCCTTTCGCCCGCTTTGTCGTCCAGCACCAGAACGAGATTTCCTTCCCTTTCAAGCGGTTCCAGATCCAGCCCGTTTGGAGGGCTGACAGGCCACAGAAAGGCCGTTACCGCGAGTTCTACCAGTGCGATGTCGATGTGATCGGATCCGTCTCCCAGGTCAATGAACTAGAGCTTGTCCAGATAGTCGACAAGGTTTTCTCCCGCCTCGGCATCGATGTCCTCGTCAAGATCAACAACCGCAAGGTCCTCACCGGTCTTGCCGAGATTTGCGGCTTCCCAGACAAGGTTGTGGACATCACGGTCGCAATTGACAAAATCGACAAGATCGGCCTCGAAAAGGTCGAGGAGGAAATGCTCGAAAAAGGCCTCTCGAAGGAGGCTGTGGCCGTTATAGAACCGGTCCTTCAGCTCTCCGGTTCCGCTGAGGAGAAGATTGCCCTCATGCGGGGACTCATGAATGGCGGGAGCGCTTCCGGGGTCGTTTCTCCTACAGGTCTTCGCGGCCTTGATGAACTCGAAGAGCTCTTCGGTCTTATAGACGCAGCCGGGATCTCCCAAAAGGTCGAGATCGACCTTTCTCTTGCCCGCGGCCTCAACTATTACACAGGCGCAATCTTCGAGGTTAAGGCTCTCGATTTCCCTATTGGAAGTATCTGTGGAGGAGGACGTTACGATAATCTTACGGGTATTTTCGGACTTCCGGGCATGTCCGGAGTCGGTATCTCTTTCGGCGCCGACCGTATCTATGATGTCCTCAAGGGACTCGATAAATTCCCGCAGGATCTCGCAGGGACGAGCAGGCTCCTTTTCGCTTCCATGGATGCTGCTTCTCTCCGTTATATTCTTCCGCTCGCGAAGGCTCTTCGCGAAAAAGGAGTTCCGGTCGAGGTCTATCCCGATATAACAAAGCTCAAAAAGCAGTTCGACTACGCTGACCGAAAGGGTATTCCGTTCATTTCGATTAATGGAAGTGACGAGGTGGCGACCGGTAAGATCAATATTAAAAATCTCTCTACAGGTGCCCAGGAGGCCTTTTCTAAAGACGATATCGACGGAATCTTGAATTTTATTTTGTAATTTCAAATATTCTTCCTACCTTTGCATTCCACATCGCGGGGTAGAGCAGTCGGTAGCTCGTCGGGCTCATAACCCGGAGGTCGCAGGTTCGAGTCCTGCCCCCGCTACTACAGAGGATAAATCGAAAGATTTGTCCTCTTTTTGTTTATGTCGGAATAAACACTATCTTTGTGTCGGAATAAATGTCGGGATAACTGACGGAACAAGATGACGGAATAACCCATGTACAAACCACCTTTCACCGTATCGGCCAAGGCCATCAATCTGATTGCGAAGATTTCCAGTCAGTTGGAAAGATATGCGATCCGGATGGAACAGGAGGACACCTTGCGGCTCAGGAGGGCCAACCGAATCAAAACCATCCATTCCTCTCTGGCTATCGAGGGCAACACCCTGTCTGAAGGTGAAGTTCAGGCCGTTCTGGAAGGCAAGAAGGTTGTTGCGCCATTGAAAGAGATCCAGGAAGTCAAGAACGCGATCAAGACCTACGAACTCTATCCAAAACTCAATCCCTTCTCCATCCCGGACCTTCTTCTGGCCCATGGGACGATGATGGCCGGCCTTGTCGATGAAGCCGGGATGTTCAGAAAAGGGGGCGTCGGGGTTTTTGACGGAGACAAGCCCATCCATATCGCTCCCCCGGCTGACAGGGTCAGGGACCTGATGAGCGATCTTTTCGGATGGCTGGAGAATGCCGATGACCATCTGCTCATCCGGAGCTGTGTCTTCCATTATGAGTTTGAATTCATCCACCCCTTCGCCGATGGAAACGGAAGAATCGGCCGTCTCTGGCAATCTCTCATCCTCGGTCGGCTGAATCCGATTTTCGAGCATCTGCCTGTCGAGAACATGGTCTATTCCAACCAACAGGCCTATTACCATGCCATCAACCGGAGTTCCGACCTCGCCGACAGTGGCCCCTTCATCGACTTCATGCTGGAAGAAATCCTGAACGCACTCGTCGACCATCAAGGGAAATCCAATGCCGACATTGCCGATGAGAAAGGCCTCAACTTCCAGCAGCAAAGAGTCTTGGGATATCTGCGTGCAGACAGACACACCACAGCGGCCAAGATCGCCGCAGATCTGAACATGAGCGCACGCCAGATTGAACGGATGCTTGCCGACATGAAAGCCAAAGGCATCATCCGCCGGATCGGCGCCAACAGGAACGGCTATTGGGAAATCGTGGATGATTGAGCGTCGACACTTTTGATGAATACCTGCCGAAGGTCCTCCAGAAGGTTCGAGAATTTAAGCGTTTGTTCTTTTTGCATTCGGCATGCCTAATCCTATAAATAAATGTCATCCAAGCCTAATGCACGAACAAGGCGAACGAAAGCCGGGTATAGCTCTTCAGGAATTCCGTCGTCTGTATTAATTCCTTCAATGTGGCGACCTTCGCGAGTTTTCAGGAGTTCGGCCGGATAAGACTCTTCCGGAGTATGCTCCGTATTGTTCTCAACTGCATTATACCTTTCATCGTTTCTGGGGTCATATGCCAGACCATTATCTTGATAGAACCCCTGGCCAATTCTTTGTTCAACGATTTCCAAAATAGGCAGATCTTCTTCAACCTCACAGTCACGAACAGACTCAGGCTCCATTCTCCAGTAAATCATCTGAGCTGTGGCAATATCTGTATCAGGTTGCGATACAACCCACTCAAGGACGGCCTTAGGATGATCGAAATTCCAACTGGCAAGAACTTCGTGTCGACGAACAGCGGGGACTCGTTTGAAATAGTCGATAAACAACTCCGTCAACAAACTATCAAACTTCTCCCCAGATCTATCATTGTCGTCCGGAGACAGATCTCGATAATCAGGATAATGAGCATATAAGTCCTTCAGACTCTTCGGTCCCTGATTAGATTTGAGCCTTTCGATAAGTTTCTTAATCATACCAATAAAATCGTAACAACGGATTATCCCAACAAAGATAATCATTTCCAACGATACCATCAAGTCTTCCCCTGGTTCGACAAGGCCCAAAAGCATCAATTCACCACAAACGAGATGAAGTCCCTTTTTCGTGCCTTGACCTTCGTAGAGTTCCTGTTTCAAGTTCGAATTTGAGAAATTTTGTATCTTTGCTTTACGAAACGACATTGATTGCTATGAAGTCGTTGCAAATCATTTTCTTGCAGGCATGCCTGTTGATTATGGCCGCGTGCGGCCTCAAAGGCTCCCGTGTCGTACAAAAGGAGGGCTTTACGCTCATTTACGACACGTTGGATTTTGACGTGAGCGATATCGACTTTCGTTCGGATTTTCCGTTGGAATTTGTGAACGTTGTGCCCTTGGATGACGAGTATTTGTGTGCGTTCGAGCAGAGGAAACCAGGACCCTATTCTCCTTACCCCCAAAGATACCTACTGAGAGTTGACCGAGAAACTGGAAAAACCCACGCCGTCGATTTTCCGGAGAGACAACATCTTCATTGGAACATCAAGGAGAGGGGCGGTGAGGTTTATATGGTTTACCCCGAGTGGTGTGATACGATGTGGCGCTTCATTCCGGAACAGGAAGCCTGGGAGGACGCGACCGAGTATCGGGATGTCGTCTATGAAGATGAGGACTATCGGGTTTATAGCAGGGGGATGCATTACTCCCCAGATCATACTTGGTTTTTAGACAAGCAGACAGGAAATCAGTATGTGTTTCCAGTGGCAGCAGGACAAGTTCTCCGCTTCAATGGCTATTTCTATTTCACGGACCTTGCACGCTTCCGCGGATTGGCTGATCCGAAGGTCGGCATCCTATGTGATAGCCTGTCTGATTATGCGTCAACACTTACGGAATCACACCCCATGATGCCTTCTGCCCTCAGGTCCCGTTACTGGGAAATGAAGGTATTTGGAACCATCTATGCTTTTGGGGAAGGTAATGACGGCTATAAAGGGTGCGAATATGTCTGGCAATGTCCCGACACAGTTTTCAACGCATCTTTTAAGGCGCAGAAGTCCATGTATCAAATCGTTACCGACCCGGAAACCACCTGGATCGCTCAAGTTACCGGCCAAGGCTTAAAACGGATTGTGAACTTAGAAAAACGGTATGATGCCTGGCGTGTTGGCCAAGACCAGCTTTGCTATCAGGATGACACCACCAACATCGGCATCATCGAACTGGGTGACACCCTCCGTTTCCACCACCTACATTATTAACGAGAGAATCACAAGTATTTTGCCCTCATCATAGTTCGAGGACCCAGGAAAACCGACCAAACATGAAACGCCTCATAGTCATATTGTCGCTTCTTATTGTTCCATTTGCTGTGATGGCTCAAGCTATCGGGCAGGTGCCGTTTGGCGCAAGAGTATTCAGTACAGGTCTGCCTGCTACCATTCCTATGAAGTACTTTGAAAATGGTGGCCCTAAAATGAGTAAAGAAATGCGTGGAATTGCGATTAGATGCATTGAACGAACTTTTGGTAAGGTTAAAGAGTTTGATGAGTATTGGGGAGAATGTGCTGATGTGCATATATTTGTAGTGAAACTGGAAAGCGGTGATGATATTTGTTTTGATAACGGTTGTCTCGGGCCGTATACTATCGTTTCACCCCGTTTTACAGTTGGTAGAGATTGTCTCCAGGGAGGTCTGCGTGTAGGTCAGAAACTTGACCTGAAAAAAAGCCGTGGAGAATGGGTTATTTATCAGAGTGACAGCAATCCAAACGTCTACTATTTCTCTCCTGCAGGAGATGACAATGTTGCCTACGTCATTGTGGATGAAAAAGGAATAATCCAATCCATCCATAAATTCACTAATGATTGCTAAGGCTATTTATCTTTGATTAGTAAATCTATTATTGCTATTTTTATTTTATTTTCGACATTTAACTAAGTATCAAGAGTTTACTGCTCACGGAGCCCGCTCCAATTAAAGACATGGTTTCCCGCCCCCGTTCACTAGTTAAAGAGATCAATCTGCCGAGAAGAATATCTCGGACCGCTTGCCGTATACCAGAGAAGGGACAGGGTGTACAAATAAATGCTAAAATAGATATGAGAGTCCGATGTAGGGTAATGTGATTTGTTTGGGATAAATTACGTCTGTTCCCTTGGTCGGATAAGGATATTCACTCCAGTCAACTCCGGCGGAAAGGCTCAGGTGGTTTCGAAAGACTATTCCAAGAGATGGCCTTACAAAATCACCGAATCCATAGGGATTGGCAAGATTGAAAGGGGAGCCATACTTGATATCGGCAAAGAGGCGCACATTCTCAAGATCAAATGTCTTTCTCAGATCAAGGTAGATTTTGATCATCATATCTCCTTCATAAGGGAACTTTGTCTGGCGGAAGCCTTCAAGTGGAATGCCTTCAGGGATCGGTTCATCTTCATCCATAAACTGTCTCCCGTAGAAGCCTGACTCGAAGGCTCCCCCGAGGCCGATGAACCAGCCTTTCCCGAAGCAGTATCCGTGCGTAGTCGAGATTGTCCCATAGGGATAGCTCTTGACAAGAATTCCAAATTCGGCATCACCCGCATAACCTTTGCTGTAAAAGGGTTTTCTCTCTTGAGCTAAGCCATTATAGGAAAGCGTGATAAAGCAAAGTACCGCTACTAAATAATTTTTCATACGTCTAATCTTTATTGCTTATAAAGCGCTCGGAGACGATTTTCTTGCTTACAAATATAGGTTTTTTTATGCTCTTTTATTAACTTTGAGGTGTTAGAAGTTGTGTCAATCTATTACCTGATATGGAAGAGTTTTCAAAACGATTCGTGGAGGGGTTCATGGGTGATGTACTCTCCCGCAATCCCGGAGAGCGCGAGTTCCATCAGGCCGTTCGTACGGTAGTGGAAAGTGTCGCTCCTTTTTTAGTAGAAAATCCTCAATTTATTTATGAGAAAATCCTCGAAAGACTGGTGGAGCCAGAGAGAATCATTATTTTCAGGGTCCCATGGATGGATGACCGCGGGGAAATCCACGTCAACAGAGGTTTCCGCGTCCAGTGTTCATCGGCAATCGGTCCATATAAGGGAGGTATCCGTTTCCATCCTAGCGTGAATCTCTCCATCATGAAATTCCTTGCTTTCGAGCAGACTTTCAAAAACGCCCTCACAACGCTTCCTATGGGCGGAGCAAAGGGAGGATCCGATTTCAATCCGAGAGGCAAATCGGATACCGAGGTGATGCGTTTTTGCCAGAGTTTCATGAGCGAGCTCTTCCGTCATATCGGCCCGGACACCGATGTCCCTGCAGGCGATATCGGAGTAGGCGGCAGGGAAGTAGGCTATCTGTTTGGCCAATATAAGCGCCTGAAAGACCAGTTCACAGGTACCCTTACCGGTAAGGGTATTTCATGGGGAGGATCCCTCCTTCGTCCGGAGGCTACCGGCTACGGCCTTTGCTATTTTGCATCCAAGATGCTCGAGAGCCGCGGCCTTTCCTTCGAAGGGAAGAAAGTGAATATCTCAGGGGCCGGGAATGTGGCACAGTACACAGCGCAGAAGGCCATGAGACTCGGAGCAAAAGTCCAGACTCTCTCCGATTCTGACGGTTTCGTCTATGATCCGGACGGTCTTGACGAAGAGAAGATGGCCTATGTTTTCCAGCTCAAAAACATCCGGAGAGGCCGCATCAGCGAGTATGTGACTAAGTATCCTTCGGCTACATATTATAAAGGGGAGCGCCCTTGGAAGATCCCTTGCGATATTGCTCTTCCTTGCGCGACCCAGAACGAAATCGAAGCGGCGGACGCCGAGAATATTGTCAAGGGTGGGGCTGTCCTTCTTGCCGAAGGAGCCAATATGCCGACGACCCCGGAGGCAGTGAAAATCCTTCTTGCGGGTGGCCTTCTGTATGCCCCCGGAAAGGCCTCCAACGCGGGCGGAGTGGCCGTTTCCGGTCTTGAAATGAGCCAGAACTCTATGCGTACTTCCTGGACTTCGGAAGAAGTGGACAGGCAGCTCCAGCGGATAATGTCTGACATCCATTCGGCCTGTGTCAAGTACGGGACACTTCCTGACGGGACGGTCGATTATGTACGAGGAGCGAACACGGCCGGATTTATAAAGGTGGCCGATGCTATGATGAGTCAGGGGCTTGTCTGATAAGATATTAGGATTTCATTTTCTCGTGAAAATCCAGTATCTTTACCAAAATTAGTAACCAATTATGAACGAAGAAGCTTGCACCACAATTATCGTCGGCTCCGAGATGATGGCTGACGGATCCATGATTTATGCCCGTTCTGATGATTCCAGATCCATCAGGGCGACAAGGCTTGTCCATTATCCCGCCGGCAAGGGGCCGAAAGAGTTTGTGGCGATAGACAGCGCTTTCCGATGCCCTCTTCCTGCGAGGAGATTTGGCTTCAGCGCTCTCGAAAGGGAGGATCTTCCATATCACTGGGGCGAAGCCGGCTTCAATGACCGGGGAGTCGCAATGAGTGCAACGGAGACCATTTTTTCGAGTGAGAAGGTTCTCGCCCTGGATCCATACGTCCTCGGCGGACTTGCGGAAAACTGCGTCTATCACATTATTCTGCCGTATATAAAGACCGCCCGCGGGGGAGTTCTTCGCTTGGGTAGCCTCATCGAGGAGTACGGCAGCGCCGAAGGCTTCGGAATCGCCTTCATGGACGCAGACGAGACTTGGTACCTCGAGAACGCCGGAGGCCACCGCTGGCTTGCCAAGAAGATGCCCTCTGACAAATATTTTGTTTCCGGCAACCAGAGCCGCTACCGCGATTATGATCCCGAGAATGACCTTGCCAGCGCTGATCTGGTGGAATGGGCGAGGGAAAATCACCTTTTCGAGGGGGAATTCGATTTCCATGAGGCCTATTCCCTCGAGAGCGAGAATGACAAGACCTACAACTACCCGCGCGTCTGGTATCTCCAGAAAAAGTTTACCCCTTCGGTAGAGACTGACGTGAAAGTCAATAATTTCCCTGTCTATCAAACGGCCGACCGCCCTCTTACCGTAGATGATATCAAGAAGGCTTTCCGCTCCCATTATGACGGCACGGAGCACGATCCTTACCTCCATTCCAATCCGAAGGAACCATACCGCCCGGTATCTATCTTCCGTACGATCAATACCCATATCCTCCAGGTCCGTCCGGGCCTTCCGAAAGAAATAGGAAGGGTCGATTATATGGCCGAAGGAATGGCTGATCTGAGTGTTTATCTACCTCTGTATCAGGGAGTGATCTCTTATCCGAAGGCTTATGGCATAGGGACCAAGCACTCCCAGAAGAGCTCGGCATACTGGACGTTCCGCAAGGTCTCCGCTCTCGGTATGATAAACTATAACCGCTATGCTCCGATTATCAAGGCGCGTTACCTCGATTTCGAAGCGCGGATGGCAGAGAGCCAGGCTGAGATGGAGGCTGAGTTCCTTAGGCTTTGCGGCGGCAAAAAGAGAGCGCCTAAAGCTGCCCTTAAACTTCTGAGGGACTGGTCCGACGATTGGCTCTCTCGTGCCCTCAGGGTCGCTTCTGACCTCGAAGAGAGGCTCTTCACCGAACTGACCAAGGATATAGAGGCGGAATATATGTTCCACGGTGCCTGATAAGGTTTTTCGGTTAGGTCCCATTTTTGCATAATTCAGTGATGCAACAACTTATTTTTTGATTAAACGAAATGAAAAAGTATGCAGTAATCGTCGTTGACATGCTCAACGACTTCGTGACAGGCCCAATTTCTTCGCCTAGAGTCCACCACATTATCGAACCTATCAAGAAACTCTGTGAGAAGGCACGTGAAAATGGTATTCCTGTTTTCTATGCAAATGACAGCCACACTCCGGAAATCGACAAGGAATTCCGCGTTTGGGGTCCCCATGCAGTAGAAGGCACTCCAGGGGCAGAGGTTATCGAAGAGCTCAAGCCTCAGAAGGGTGACTATATTATCCCCAAGAAGACATACAGCGCTTTCTTTGAAACACCCCTTGAGCTCATCCTCAGGGAGCTTGGTGTTGATACCGTAGTTATCACAGGCTGGCAGGCCGATTGCTGCTGCCGTCACACTTCTGCCGATGCCTTCTTCCGCGGCTTCGACGTCGTTGTCCCGAAAGAGACGACGGATACAGATACCGAAGAAGGTTATTGCGGCGGTCTTGAGTATATCCGTAAGATCTACGGCGGCACTATCTGCAGCGTAGAAGATCTGTTCTAGGATTTATGGGACTTTTCCTGAAAAAGAAAGTCCGTGAGGTTCTGACGGGGAAGAGTGTCTCCGGGAGCTATGCGGTGATTGTCCTCTGCGTTGTGCTTGTCGCAGTCAACGTAGTTGCTTTCATCATGTTCCCGAGGATTCTTTCCCCTGTTGCGATAATTCTCTCCAACGTCATTACAATGCTTATTACGGCAATTGCATTCAGGCCGATCAACAACTTGATTCAGAATGCATTGCTCGAAAGGCAGGAGGCCCTCGCCAAGAAGATCGAGGAAGAGCGGTTGCTCTCCGAGAAGATGGACCTCCTCGAAAGCCGCAACAAAGAGCTCGAGAGCAAGCTCGATACGAGGATGCAGACAGATGCTGTCCGCGGGGATGTAAATTTTACATTCAAGCTCGAGCAGATGGAGTATTCCAAGAAAGGCTATGTCGTGAAGGAGGATGAACTGGAGTCCTTGCTTTCCAACGCTGAGTATAGGGACAAGATTCCTGACAAAGGATTTATGACAAGCTTCCTCGAGGCTCTGAATATCAAGGAACAGGGGATTCGGAAGATTCTCTATATCAAGAAGTTCTATTACAAGGTTTCCATCGGTATAGACTTTACTAAGATAAAGTTCGCCCTTGAAGACGGCATGCTCCTATTTTCTGGAGTGAAGTTCACTAAGCTCCATGATATTACGAGCGAACTCGAGCAGGACTCCGAGGATATCGGTCATACATGGATTCTTAATACAGCTGAAGACAGGACTTCCATTATTCAGGGACAGGAGTACGATCAGTTCAAAGAAGCCTATTCGAAG
>Ga0079305_1002979_pt1 | contig 12579 bp, 11 predicted proteins | sample LMS_cellobiose_e_FD_79183 | JGI IMG/M metagenome (GOLD analysis project Ga0079305, IMG submission 79183) | Rumen-fistulated moose microbial communities from Alaska, USA - LMS_cellobiose_enrichment | ecosystem: Host-associated > Mammals > Digestive system > Stomach > Rumen fluid ... | reverse complement strand
TTGAGGATGGTAAGCTATGTAGGATCTATTTAGATGATACCCCAAGACTAAGACAACTATATTTCGACCATAATTGTTTTAGAAAAACTAATGTTCGATTTGATAGTCTTAATTATGCGTTAATCCATCTGCGAAATAGAGGGCTTGATATTGAATTTCCTAGATTTCCTTGTCTGCGGGAAATTATAGTTAAGGGTATTCATATTATTTTCGTGTACGAATATTGCCTCAGTAAAGCATTTTTATTGCACATGTCTCCAGAAAACGGTTGTGTGATTGTCAATTTACATCGGTGGAACGGAAATGGTTGTATATCCAACGAAGCACATGAAGCATCCGATAGATTAAAAGTACAACTGCTAACAATGGAAGACTTTTATGCATACGTTAATGGCATCAACTGATCGCATTACAGAAGTTCTCTTGCGGCATAAATCCTTGTTTTCTTCGTTTGAATGCGTTTATCTGTTTGGATCTTCTCTAAAAAAGCAAGCTGTTCCTAAAGATGTTGACTTATTAATTGTTTATTCGGATTATTCGGAGAGAATCTTACAGAATGCAGAATCGGTATGCCCCGCATTGGAAAGTATACTACATCTTCCCATTGATTTGACGGTAATGAGTTTTGATGAATTACAAGAAACCGACTTTTTAAGAAAAATAAAACACTATACTCGAATAAAATAGTGCGCTTGAGAATGCTCTTCAAGTAATTTGCGTTTTCAAAAAACAGCACCACCGAGATTTCCGATGGTGCTGCTTAAGGATGTCGAAACTGACATGAAGAAAACCATCGAAGATGCTTCAAGTATCCTTGTGCAACACATCCAAGTATGTATAATCGGCAGATTAATTGCTAAAACAATTAAGGATGCTGAATGTCGTTATTTTTGTTTTCGTCTAATTGGATGGTTTCATCCACAGCACGCAGAATAAACGCATTGGTGGATTCTCCCTGCCGTTTTGCGTGTTCTTGAATTATTACTTTTTTCCCCTTGGGAACCCTGAATTTAATCTCTTCCAGTTTTTCTTCCTGATACTTTTTATTTGCTCTAAGCTGTGCTTTTGACGTGGGCATTGCTTTATCCTCCTAATCGTATTTCATTATAATCAGATAATGGGCAGATTACAATGGAAAATATGGGCCCATTTTATTTTTTGAAAATTGTTGAAAAATGGGCCCATATATGTTATAATACAAATGAACAGAATAGCACGGCAGTATTTCGGGGTTGGCGCTCCGTAATATTGCGCAGGTGATCCACCCACCTACATGGCAGATGACGGCTGTCTTATCAGCATATGCTGATCTCCCTGCGGCATCTGTAACCTCCGGCACCATGTAGGGCCATACGCCTGCATGGTGCTTTGTGTTTCGCCCCATGAAAGAAAGAAGCACAGAGGAGGAATTCAGTATGAGGAGATTTGAAATTTGGCTTGCTCAGCTGCCTGAAAAGGCAGACGAGAACAGCCATGTGCAAACCGGTCAGAGGCCCGTTCTGATCGTATCCAATGATACGGTCAATCTGCACAGTCCGGTTGTCACAATCGTCCCGTTGACCAGCAATCTAAACAAAAAGCCGATCCCTACGCATGTTGAATTATGGGGGCAGGGGTTGCGTCAGCACAGCCTTGCGTTGTGCGAGCAGATTACCGCTTTGGATAAAACCCGCCTGTCCCGCTATTTAGGCTTTGTTGGTCGCGCAAACGATCAGCACGCCATCAATCGCGCCATGTCCATCCATCTGGGCATGGCAATGTAAGGAGGGATAGCAATGTCTCAGAGTGTCGAACTTCGACGGGCTCAAATCGTGACCGCATTAAGCGATCATTGTAAGAACGGCGACTCTTACCTCACGAAGAAAGAATTGTACACGCTGTGTTTATCAAATGACCCTGCGTTGGAGGAAGCTGTTTTCCTGTCTGATTTGGAAGCTCTCTGTCGCTCCGGTTTCCTGCACGCTGAAGGCGAATGTATTTCTTCTATGCTCGTATGGCGCAGTGAAAATACCGTTGCCGATTGCTTGTCGCGCCTGCTCCGGCTTCCTCCGCCTCCGCCCATCACAGTGCCTGACCAGATCACCCTGGAAAACGGCGTCACCTTAACTGATGAGCAGCGTAATGCTGTGGCATTGGCACTCTCGAATCGGATCTGCCTCATCTTGGGCGGGGCCGGCACAGGAAAAACTACGGTACTCCGGGCCATTCTCCATCTGGCTAATTACCCGGAATGGTATCAGGCCATGTCCTGCGCGCCTACGGGGAAAGCCGTGAGAAACCTGATCGACCACGGAATCATGCCCGCTCGAACTCTCCATAGCGCTTTAGGAATAAAGGCAGTGGATGAGGATGGATGCGGCAATATCACTTGGGAGCAAATCAAGCTCATCAATATTGATGAAGTGAGCATGATGACAACGGAGCTCCTGGCATCCTTCCTCAGCATGATGGACGACAATTGCCGTCTCATCCTCATTGGAGATGAGCAGCAATTACCGCCCATTGGCGCAGGGAATGTGATTGCCGATCTGTGTGCATTGGGATTCCCCTGTATCCGGTTGCGGGAGAACCATCGGTTGGACAGTGACGCCCACTGTTTGACCGAAAATGTGCTGCATTTTGACGAAATGGTTCATCGTACTGATCTAAAAACCGGCGATAGCTTCGATGTCGTGCCTGCGTATGATTTCGCGATTGTAAATCGTATCGCAAACGATGCCGCAAGAAGAATCAAGGAAAAACAAGAGGTTCAAGTAGTGTGCCCATATAATAATTTGGTCAATGCTGTTAATTTCAAAATTCGTGATATGGTCAATCCTAAAAGCCCCTATAAATATGAGATTCATTTCAAAGATAAGGTTCTGCGTGACGGGGACAGAGTCATCATTACTCAAAATGATCGGGATCGCGGTTGCTATAACGGAGACATTGGCATTCTCCATATCCATCGGATTGAAAAGGAAAAATTATCGTACAGCATCGTCCTGTCCAAGACACGCACTGTGCTCTGGCATGGAGACGCTGCCGTAGAACAGCTCAAGCATCTATTATTGGCCTACGCGATCAGCGTGCATCGCGCACAAGGCAGTGAATTCGATTATGTGATGATGCCTGTCGCCATGTGGATGAAAAAGATGCTGACTCGGAACCTCTTTTACACGGCCATTAGCCGCGCTCGGAAGCAGGTGCTGTTATACGGGAATCCCAATGCCATTGATATGGCATTGTCGAATGAATTGCCGCCTCGGCGGTCCATGATTGTGCCCAAAGTAAAGCGTCTGATGAAAAAGATTTCATAAAAAAACGGCAGTGCCGTGGAGTTGGCGCTCCACGGCACCTGCCCAGGCGATCCACCCGCCTGCGCAGCGGGAATCCCCGCACCGCTGCAAAAGTATATCACCACATAGCCTTGTGCTGCAAGTGATTTTTTTGCTTTGGTTGATGCAGGCGATATTCTTTGAACCAGCAGAAGGAGGAAAGGCATGCATCCCGCTGCAATGAATCTTGAAAGCGCGAATCTTAAACGAACCCAGTATCTGCTTTCCCACTATCCCCAGTATCGCGCTGAAGCATCGGAAGATCTCGATTTAAAAACAAGTCAATCGGTATTAGATATCCTTTCTTACAGTTTGGCAGATCGGGAACAAATAACCGATCATGATTTTGATCTGATTGACCGTTGCGGTTCCCTGTTGCCCCCGGCGCTTATGAAAGCCGCTGAGTCAATCAGGTATTTTCCCCACGAGATCTCGTCGATGGCATACCCGGTATTATACCATCAGTATTTCTATCCAGACGGCATCGCAATCAGTACGGAGCAGCTGCACCGCCGTCTTATAGAAGAGGGAACTAAAATTGATTTTTTCTCTCTTCCTAACGCCTTGCTCACCAGCGAAAAGATCATGACTTCTTTGCTGTTTCCAAACAGATTTGTTTATGCTATGTATTCATGCAGTTGACACATTTTTGATGCAACAATTTTGCCCAACGGTCCTCCGTACGTCTTGTATAATGATCCAGCAATGCGTAACGGCAGTTTGTTTCCATCAATTTTTTACTTGACCAATGCTTATTATCCTGCAAAAGTTCCCTGATAAATGTTGCATTCATGTTCTTTGCAACAGCAGAATTCAAAATCAAAGTGCTGGCACTGTATCCGTTCTTCCCGCGTAATTCGATCATTGTAAAATAGTTCTCATTCTTCTCCACTGTAATCGAAATAAACTTTATTTCGTTCTGTTTCCTTGAAAAATCAAGCTTTCCTTCTTCGCTCGCAATAAACTGCCAGAAAAAATTACAGACAAGATCGTTTACAGCCATTAGAAAAATTTGAAAATCACGATCTTTGCTTATCGCACTTATTGTCAATTTCTCACCCTTTTGTTCTGCTTCAGCAATAACAAGTGATGGCAGTGTACCGTTTGCAGCCTGATCATTCAAAGAATACAGGTCATCATTTGCCGGAATTGAGATTTTCTGTGCAGAATGTTTTTTCTCCCCATCATTTTTCTTACGCGAAACGCTCGGCTCTCGGATAAAAGACCAGGGCGTATCCGCGCCGTTTATTTCTATGCTTTGTCCACGGCGGGCCGTTGCACCAGCTTCGCCAATCAGTGCAGTATCAGGTAATGTTTTGCTGAGGATTGTACCATTTACAGTCTGATTTCCTTCGGCTTTTCTCATTTGTTCCGGTCCATACTCGATATGATCAAAGGGGCAATGGAACTGAATCCGTTCGATCTTTGTGACAAAAATATTATTGCCAAAGGCTTTGATAGCATACTGTAAGTTCAAGCCGCTGACAGACGGGATTTCAGCAACAATTCGTTTGCTGCGAACATAATTTGCATACACGCTTTTCCAGCCGTTTCGCAGCGCGTCTGAGCCATATAGCGCTGCAAAAGATTTTGCAAATCCATTACTGACGCTTTTTACTCCAGGCTGGAAATCAAATGAAATCGTTTTTCCATTCTGTTTCCATGAATTCAGAACGATCAGATCCTCTAATCCGCCGTCGGTCAGCAATTGATTCGTAAAAACAGAGTGAGGCATATAGAAAGCGCGCGTAATTTCCATGCAAGGGATCATCCAGTTCTTTCCTTCAGCAAAGAACTGAATGCACTTTTCACCAAATGCTTCTTTCGCGTTGGCCAAAGGATATAATAAACTGCAAATTTGCCCTGCATTATTCACTTGCTGCTTATTTATACCGTCGATTTGAAGAGTAACTAGATTTTCATGCTTTTCTTCTAAAGTCGGGCTGCCATTTATGAATTCTCTGCCAATCCATAATTCCTGGGCGAGTCCCCACTGGACCTCCATTTGGGTTACTGCTCCCGTGACTTGCCGGAAATAGACAGACATTACCTTTGCCCCATTTGGCGCTGTATGCGGAGAACAAATCCAATACACCAGCGCCTTTTCATCCGGCCCAAATGGCCAATTTGATAAAATAAATCGATTCAACCTGCCTCATCCCTTTGCCTCATTACATTTTTCTGGCGACTATATAGCTCCCAGCATTTCTCCCAATCCTCATCACGCACACCCGCTTTTTTCAATATCTTCCACATCACCGGCAGTTCTCCTTCATCGGTTAACGCACGCTCTGCCCATTCCATTTTTCTCATCCGATAATCCATTGTACATTCAACAGCTTCTTCCATCCGTGCAGTAGTTCTTGGCAAATATTTGCGCAGTTTATCGCAAAAGCTGCCAAATCCCAATTGCCGTGCGATTGCCGTTATCGTTATCTGCGTCGGTTTTCCATGCACAGATAGAATCCGATTGACCGCATCAGGCACCCTGGCTGCAAATTGACTATCCCGTTTTTCCCAATCCACAAAGCTGTGATTCCCGCCTCTTGCTTTTCTTTCCTGCGGATGCACTCGTAGCCAGGCTTTATCATGACGGTTTAACCACGTGTAAACAGCCGGGGCTTTCTTTCGAATATCATTTTGGCAAGCATCCTTCTGCTGTGCACAGGCTTCCAGCCAGCGATTACGATAATCTCTCCGTTTTTCCTCAAAGTTTTCTACTTCCCCATAGACGATTGGCGAACGAGCCAATTCCTCCGGAGAAAACTCTTCAGCTGCGGCAGTCAACTGCGGCAAACCACCGCAAAGAAATCTTGACAACACAATATAATAAATGGGATGAGCGTTTTTGCTTTTCCCCCGACACATGGATACGATCCAAGGACGATGAACGGATTCATCCACAGGAATATCAAGAATCCGAAGAAGTTCATCCGAAAAGAAACCGCAAAACTGCTTCCGGAATTCTGCGATTCGCAGCGAACCGCCGTCCGTTGCCAATCCTTTCTTTTGAAGAAAATGAAGAAACAGATTCCGAAAACTGTAATGATGCTTCATAAAAGCATTTCGAATTCGCTTGAAATTTTGATAGATAAACGTCGTATCTGAAGCAATCCAAAGCGCTTGTTGATATGCCTTTGGAGACAGTGCTTGCGGAACCACTGCGGGAAAAATGTGATTCGCAGCAGCAGAAATATATCGATGGCCAGTATCCGCAAGAAAGGGAATTTCTGTATGAAGCAACGGCAGATGATGTCGCTCGCACACCAGCACCCCCGGTGTTTGATGCAGCCGATGCCAATATCCCTCCCCTGTTTTTCTTAATTCTTCCGCATAGCAAATTGGACAAAAGCGCAGGAATTTAGGCGCAGCTTCAAACGCCCCAAACAGGCCCAGCTTATTCAAGGCGCCCTTTTGATTCTCCTTGGCCCACGAAATAACCTCTTGTACCGTTTCTTCCGCGTAAAAAAGTGTAAAATATGGAACCAACGTATGCTGCATCAGTAAAGCGTCAAACGAATACCCAAACCGGGCTAATTGTTCCGATAGAAAACCTAATCGTGAGGGCAGGACCATAGAGCTGTGCTCCCCTCTATTTCCAAATAACTCCTCCAGCGTTTGTCTGTGCATCGTATTGCCGCTCATTTCATGATAGCGCGCAATAAGGCTGTACAAAATTTCATCTGGCTTTGCCTGCGGGAAAAATAACAGCATAATATCACCTCTCGGTTTTTCAATCAATAAGCTTGTTCATAAGGAAAACACTTTTTCCCTGAATCTTTTATGAATCGAATCCGCCATCATCAAAACTCGTCATTGGCATTTACATAATGCCCGTCCTTCATCAGCATGCCTACATAACCAGCAGTATTCACCGCTTTCTTCTTTTCCCGCTTCTTAGGCAAAGCAGGCTTCGTAATCATAGGGATCACGTTATCAACAACGGTCTCTGGCATCTGCTGCCGATGCTGCGCCATCTTGGGCTGCGCTGCTGATTTCAACTGCTCTTTGCGATCCTTCTCAAGGGATTTAAATACCATCCTAAAAGACTTTTGCTTCGAGGCTGCCTCAATCAATTGCGGCGTAATGATCTCAGGATGATTTTGGCTCCCCATTCTGATCGCCAATCGTTGCGCTTCGCCATACAGATTCACAGCCGCGTCAATATTGCCAAAGCTGGCTTTCCATAGCGCTTGCTGTAATTCCGGCGTTATCGGGGTTTCTTCTTTTGTCCATTGATATTTCCAAATGCCTTTTGTAAATGCATACCAATCGGGCGAATCAGCCGCCAACGGCTCCATGACGGTCATTCCCTGCCGCCCGGTGCTGCGGCGCGCCGTCATCAGATCAGAAGACAGCAATTCAATAGCCGTCGGAATACCTACCAATAGAATTGGCTGACCAATCGTATTGACCAATTGATTGATGAAAGCCAGCATTCCATCTGCATTCCAGCTCTTTGCTTTTACAAGATTCTGAATTTCATCGATAATCAACAGCCCCAATCCATGCCTCATGGATACTAAGCCCATTTGAGGGATCATTTGATCTACGGTGGCGCGTCCGTTGCCGGCAAATTTGGCGAACGTATTATCGCCTGTTAATCGATCGAACTCCCGAAAAAATGAAGTGCACAGCCCTTTAACGCTTCCGTCAAACGGGCATTCTAACCGCATCCAAACGATTTGAACATTGTCAAAAGCGATCCCCTGGTATTCCTTATGAATAATCAACTGTGGAAATAAACTAATCGCCCGATTGACAGCCGTCGTCTTGCCCATTCCAGACTCGCCCACGATGGTAAAGCCGCTGGCGTTTGCGTTGGAATTTGCCATGGTCATAAACGTGCTATCCCGGTTGATAACACATTCCTGCAATTGTTTGGTTCTTTTTATAAACTCAGGCGACAGCGGATTCCGCACCACATATCCCTCACGGATCGCGCTGTATATTTTGCGCGCAATTTCGCCGTTTGCTCCTAATGGAACAAACACATTGGCGAGACTGCCAACACATTCTACCCGTTCATACCACGGCAAATTCCTTTCCGTGGCATCGTAGGGTATCGGCCCGAGAAGTGCATGGAAAAGAGCCTTATCATTCAATACATCCGGCAAGGCTTCGATATATGGATTCCCACGATAAATAACTCTTATGGGCTGCGAATAAACCGCATCCACACAGTTCTGATTTTCCGGATACTTAGGCATCAATCATCATCCTCTTCTTCAGCAAATCCAGCAAAAACAGATCCATAGTCATACGCAGCAGTAGGCTCAGGCGTCTTTGGTATAGCTGACTCTATAGGAGCATCGTTAAGTGTACTTTTTGTTTCTTTATCTTGCCGCATTCTTTCCACTTCTTTTTTCCGATTTTCCTTTATTTTCTTTGTAGTCATTTCACGGCGTTTCCGCTCAAACGACATCACTTTGCTGTCCTGTTCGGCTTGCTGTATAATCTCTTCGATTTTCGCATTGTGATCAATTTCGCTCTGAAGCATCGTTTCCGCATACTGGGCTTTTTGCTCACGGTTTTGGCCTTGCTGCCATTCATATTCTTCCAGTGAAAGATCCATATAGGATAATGCGCTGTCTTTCGTCCTCTTGCAAATTTCAAACTGCTTCCCGCCGCTTAATAAGACGATCTGGCTTAAATTCCGCGGCTGATAAGCAATATCAATCAGCCAGGATTTTTTATTGCGGGCAATCGCAAACCAATTCTGCTCAGTCGCTGATTGGCATTCATATAACAAGCCCTTAAAATTGATGCCACGGGATGTCACCCTTGCTTTTCCGCGTTCAGACAACGCCACGTTCATCGCATCATAGGACATTTGACGCAATAAACCAGTCCGATTTACAATCCCCCATTTCCATAGCTCAATTGGAATGCCCGGCACTCCATCCTTCATCACATCCGGCAGTGGCTGAGGATGATCTCTCATCACTCTTTTATTATGCTCAAAAACAAAGTGGATAACGACTTGTGTAAACTGAGTTAAATTCAATTTTGCATCCATGCGGTAATCATGTCCGCCTCTTTGGCTGAAATCCGGAAGCACAGCGCCTGGCAAACGAGATTTTTCTCGAATATTCAGCAGCCTAAAGCGTGATTCCACAATACCTTTCAAATCAGGACGCCAGGACGGCTCATTTTTTACAGTAATCCCCAAATTCTCAATGATCGCGTTGCTGGCTTTGCTGATTAATTCACCATTATCCACAATCAAAGATTGCGGCAAGCCCTCGCAGGGCCAATCGTTCTCCGATATTTCAATTCCATACTCATGGCAAAAAGCCACTTTATTACTAAAGGCGTTCAGTAATGCCAACTTGGCATTTTCCCAGGATGCCGATTCCAGACAGCAATAAAAGCCCACGATCATGTGAGAAAAAACATCCAGCACGAAATACAGCTCGGGACGCCCAACCACCTGCTTGGGATTATAATGCGAGACAAGATAGATATCCGCAACGGTGGCGTCTATTTGATAAGCAGAGCCAGGCCCCATGGCTTCAGACCTGGAGCTGCCAGGAATTCCCCGCATATCCTTATTGTAAATTCTTGCTCCTACTCGCTTTTTGATGTCAATAAATTGCTGCGCGTGATAGTTGAACTGTGCTTCTGTCGGATAAGCTGGAAGTTTGTTTCCATCATTATCGGTATAATGCATCCTGATCATTTCAACATAAGCATTGTGAAGCGTATATTTCGTATGCTTTGTATAATGCTTACGAATCGCCTCTTCAATGAATGCTAATTCTTTTTCGCCAATTTGCAACCGCTCATTTTCACTGGCATGAATACGCGGACGCCCCAATATTTGATCGCTGGTGCGCGGCACTCCGGCGCCGCCTCTTAACTGATACTCGGGGTACAGTGCGTGCATCGTACTGCCGCCCGCCCAGAAGCGATACAGCAGCCTTTGGATAGTCATGCGGGTCATGCCCGTCTCTTCACTCTTGACTTTGATAAACCTGCTGCGGATTTTCTTATCGTAGCAATCAGGCGTATCCTGCACAAAATTGCCGATAATATCCCAGCTCTTCTGCGCGGCGTTGATTTGCTTTTCTGTGACATTTGCAATATACGCGGGTGGATAATCATTTGTCTCCTGCGCTTCTCCTGCCAGGATCGCCGACTCCAAATCAGACAGATTCAGCTCGTAAGGCAAGCTGTCCTTTCTTATCAATGAAATCACAACAATATTTTTATCCGGTAAAGATGCAACCACGCGAATTATATCTTTTTGAGGCTTCTGAATTGTATAAGCTTTATTCAGCATGACTTTCATACAAAAGCACCTCCTCTGATATAGTATTTGGATGAAAAGTGCTGAAATCAATAACGTCTTCCAAACGATTAGTTCCGATAATAGGCTTGTCCAGTTTCACCTTAAACACCTTGTGTGCTGCCAGGAAGAAGAATACATTCAGTCCACTGCCTAAAGGCAGCCCATATATCCGATCAATATATCCGCCCAGCTCTTTTAGCGAGTATGATTGATACTCTTGGATGCTGTAAAGCACTTCATTGAGAATACCCACGATTGCCTCCTCGTTTACACCAGGGATTTGCGGCTGTTCATAATGCGCAAGAATCAATGCGATGTTTTTGGACTGATCGATCGAGATGCTGTCTTCCGTAACGACTTTATAACCAATGCCTTTTTGCACCCAAAACTCCCGTTCGATCTGTTCTTTCTCGCGTACGCGCTCGTCATCAAAATCCTCCTTATATTTCATGTGTCGAGCTTCTGTATGCTCACCTTCTTCATCCCGGATCGTCAGCAGAGCATCTGTCGTCATCACAAAGAAATGACCGCCATCATCGGGATGCTTAATGCCCAGCCGATCAGCAATGCTTTCGGTCTCACTTCTTGGAAGGAGGGGAAATTGCTCACGATAATCAATGACCCGATCAGACCAAATGCATTTATAATAATAGTATGCCTCAAGATCGGATAATAAATGGTGTGTTCTTCCATTAAAAGGGTCTTTTATACGATGTTGGCGTCCATTGCTTGAAGGAATTTCACCTATTTTGATCCAGGGAACATATTTGCTTCCCTCTCCCTGCCCACGTCCCTCTTTCAAATAACGTTTGAATTTCGCTTCAGTCATTTTACGATCCTGTCCGGCCACCTTGATTCCCTCCCAATTCACTGCAAAAAGAAAATCACAATCTATGGGCCCATTATACCACAGATTGTGATTTGTATCAACTATTTTTATTTTGTATCTTTAATTTTTATTTTGTATCATTAAGTATTATCTGCTCACACCTGAACCCGCAACATCAGTAGCACCGTCTCTACATGGCTCGTCCAGCAGAACAGGTCCACGGCCCGGCACCTGCGCGCCCGGTATCCGCCGGCGCAGAGGATTTTCGCGTCCCGGGCCAGGGTGGCGGGGTCGCAGCTCACGTAGACGATGCGGCTCGGCGACGCGGCGATCAGCGCCCGCAGCACCGCCTCCTCGCAGCCCTTTCTCGGCGGGTCCAGCACCGCAACGTCAGGGCGCAGGCCCTGGGCCACCAGCGCGGGCAGGATTTTTTCCGTTTCGCCGGCGTAAAAGCGGGCGTTGGCGACGCCGTTTGCCCGGGCGTTTTCCTCCGCGTCCCGGACGGCCTCCCGCACCACCTCCACGCCGATCACCTGCCGGGCACGCCGGGCAAGCAGCAGGGAAATGGTGCCCGCGCCGCAATACAGATCCGCCGCCAGCTCATTTCCACTCAGGCCGGCAAATTCCAGGGCGGTCTGATACAGCTTTTCCGTCTGGTCGGGATTGATCTGGAAAAAGGACTGGGGCGACAGGGCAAATGAAAGGCCGCAGAGCGTGTCGCGCAGCCGCTCCACCCCGTAAAGCAATCGGCTTTCCGGGCCCAGGATCACATTGTCCCCCCGGGTGTTGATATTCAAATAAACGGAGGCCAGCCCCGGCACGCCGGAGCGCAGCATGGCGGTCAATTCCCGCTGATGGGGCAGATGATCGCCTGCCGCCACCACCACCGCCATGACCTCCCCCGCCCGGGAAACCCGGCTCATCACATGGCGGATCAGGCCCGTCCGGGCGGTTTCGTCATAAGGCGGCACCGAGAATTTTTCCATCCACCGGCGCACCACCGCGCAGACCCGGTTGCTCTCCTCCCGGGCAATGAGACAGCCTTCGATTTCCACGATGCGGTGGCTGCGGGGCGCGTAAAAGCCCATTCGGGGCGCGCCCTTTTCCCCGCCCACGGGCAGGGCAGTCTTGTTGCGGTA
>Ga0079305_1002978_pt1 | contig 12583 bp, 9 predicted proteins | sample LMS_cellobiose_e_FD_79183 | JGI IMG/M metagenome (GOLD analysis project Ga0079305, IMG submission 79183) | Rumen-fistulated moose microbial communities from Alaska, USA - LMS_cellobiose_enrichment | ecosystem: Host-associated > Mammals > Digestive system > Stomach > Rumen fluid ... | reverse complement strand
GCCATGGACTTCCAGAACGACGCGGAGTTCGTGGGCGGCTGCATCGCAGGCGGCCGTCGGTACTTCCATATAAACGCCAACGGCGACGTAGACCCCTGCGTGTTCGTCCACTACTCGGACGGCAACATCCGGGAGAAGAGCCTTCTGGAGATCCTTCGTTCTCCGCTTTTCCAGGCCTATCATGACGGACAGCCCTTCAACGATAATATGCTTCAGCCCTGTCCGATGTTGGAGAATCCCCAGAAGCTGCGTGAGATCGTGGAGAAATCCGGGGCCGTCTCCACGGATATGCAGTCACCTGAAACGGCGGATCATCTGTGCTCCAAGTGTGATTCCTACGCCTCCTGCTGGGCACCGAAGGCCGAGGAGCTTTGGGAAGCGAGAAAAATACAGAAGGCTGCTCAAACCGGTTCAAAGCAATAAAGGAGGTTCTTTCCTGTGAGAAGCATATTTACTTCTGAGTCTGTGACAAGGGGGCATCCCGATAAGGTCTGCGATCAGATCGCCGACCGCATCCTCGATGAGCTGTTGCGGCAGGATCCGGAATCCCATGTGGCCTGCGAGGTCACCTGTACCACCGATCAGGTTCACGTTTTCGGAGAGATCAGCTCGGATGGCCGAATAGACTATGAAGAGATCGTCCGAAAGGTGATCGCTGAGATCGGGTATACGGAAAGAGGTCACGGCTTTGACGCCGAGAGCTGCGCGGTGCGCGTTGATCTGCATGAGCAGTCTCCGGATATTGCGCGCGGCATCTCCCAAAAGGGCCGGAGAGAGGGCCTGGATCATGGCGCGGGAGACCAGGGCTTGATGTTCGGCTATGCCTGCTGTCAGACGGAGACCTTGATGCCCTTTCCGATTGAAGCGGCACACGCACTGGCCAGACGTCTGGAGATGGTACGCCGGACAAACCTGCTGCCGTACCTGCTGCCAGATGGCAAAACACAGGTCACGGTGGAATTCGAGGACGAAAAGCCCGTGCGGATCGCCACGGTCGTGGTGTCCGCTCAGCATCAGGCCGATGTGGATATCGAACAGCTGCGTGACGATGTAATCACCCATGTGATCCTGCCCACGCTGCCGATGTCGCTGGTTGATCGAAACACGGAGTTCTTTATCAACCCCACCGGCCGCTTTGTGGAAGGCGGTCCGGCGGCAGATTCCGGACTCACCGGACGCAAGCTCATTGTGGACACATACGGCGGATATGCCCGCCACGGCGGCGGCGCGTTTTCCGGCAAGGACGCCTCAAAGGTTGACCGCAGCGGTGCCTATATGGCGCGCTACATGGCCAAGAACATCGTGGCTGCGGGCCTGGCGGACCGCTGCGAGGTACAGTTGAGCTATGCAATCGGGCTTTCTGACCCCATGTCGGTTCGCATCGATACTTTTGACACAGCTCGTGTTGATGAAGCAATTATTCGATCCATGTTGAAGGCACATGCGGACCCCCGCCCGGTGGCTATCACTCAGAAGTTTAATCTGACGGCCCCGCAGTATTCCCAGGTCGCCTGCTACGGGCATTTCGGCAGCAACGCCGCTGCACTGCCCTGGGAGCAGACAGATATCGCCAGGGCGCTCCAAGGCTGAGATGATGTCATGCTTGATCGGGCCAATTACCTCTGCGCCGCAGGCGGTGTCGCAATTCCTGTTTTTCTGCCGGTATGGATAAAAAAAGAAAAAAGAACTGATGATCTGCTATATTCGCTATGAATATATAAAACTGACATGGGGAAGATGCCCCATGAAACTGAAGGAAAGGAATATGCCATATGAAAGATATGAAAAAGATTGAGAAGGAAATCAAGGCCGAGCTCAGGCAGGCTTCTCGTAAAAGCCGCGAGGAAGCTGAAGCGCTGAAGCAGCGGGTCAGCAGCGAGGCCGTGGAACTCAAAAAGTCCGTAGGCGAGGCTCTTGAAGTCCATGATGTGGAACGGGAGATCCGCCACGATCGTATCCGTGCTGAAGCTGCCTATCTTGTCGAGCAGCATAAACTTAAAAAAGATGTGGAATCTGAAGCAAAAGAACTCAAGAATTTGATAAGCCAAAACAACAAGCAATAGCGGCAAAAACGGGGAGGCTCAAAAGTAGAACCTCTCCGATTTACAATTCTGCTGGATAACACAAAATACTTTTTGCCATAAAATAGGCAGGCTCCTATCATCAGCTGGGACGGGCTCCTTGAAACCGGGTAAGAGCGCACGATCATCACCAGCCGGAAAAGAGCAAAACAGTTTCGGGGAAAGGCATCAGAGAATCAGGTCACTTCAGAAAAGAGCCTGATTTCAAGGGCTTTTCAGCCTGTATGCGCTTTCATGTGATTGTATCAAATCGGCCCACAAGATTTCGGAATGATCTTCTACGATTCCTTCAGCAAGAGCTATTACCGGCTTGGCGAAAAGGTCGGAAAGGCCTGGAGCGAAGGAAGTGTAGATGTTTTAAAAAGGAGCCGCATCGACGAGAGGATGCTCAGGCTTCGTTCCGCTTCAGCAGGCGGAAGGTTTCCCTGTAGAGCGTCCTGCGGCCTTCGCTCAGCAGGTATTCGATATCCTCCCGAAGCGCAGGAACCTGGAACAGATCCACAAGGAACGGCGCATAATGTGTGCCTGCTCCTTCCTGCACTTCTTTTTCATAGTCGCTGAACGTCTTGCCGCGGTTGTAGCTGCGGCCTACGGTATCCGTTGCCGCGTCGAGGCAGTCCGCCGCAAGGACGATGTCGATGACGGTCTTGTACGGACTTTTGAAGGTGTCAAAGCCTGCCGGATAGCCTCTGGAGCAGTCGTACCAGAGGTGATGGCCCTTTATGACGTCCGCGTAATCGCGTGTGGACGGATGCTCCAAGGCAATATCGGCTCCGATCACAGGGTGGTTTTTGATGATCGAAAACTCGTCGTCAAGCAGGGCCCTGCCGTACATGGAGATCGTATCGATGATGAACAGCTTGCCGATGTCGTGACACAGGGAGGCTCTGTAGGTATAGTACAGGATGCGGTCTTTGGATGCAAGGACGTCCTCTGCTGTCTCACAGCCCGGGAAGCCGATAAACAGCTCCGGCTGCGTCTTCAGCAGGTGCCGTGCCATGCATTCCGCAAGCCGTGCGACCATGTTTACGTGGACGTATGTGGGCGGATGGGTGGCGGCGAGGCCGTTGACGCAGAAATCCTCCATGGACATAGCGTTCGGGACCTCCCGGAAATAGAGCGGCAGATTGATAAAGAGCGTGATGCACTTCAAATAGACGTCGCTGTGCTTCGGAATATGGTAAAGGTAGTCGAGCATGTTCTTTTCAATCTCGTAGTACCTGTCATAATCCCGTTCGCTGAGCTCGAGGTCCATTGTCTTTGATATGAGAAGATAGGACGACGGCGTATCCAGATTCTTGTTGATCCCCGTGATCGAATAATCGCTTCGGTCGACCTTCAGGTATTCGTTGTAGAACATATCGCAGGCTTCTCTTGCCGAGGTGTATTTTGCCTGCACCGAGGCCATGTAGAGGAGGTCGCGCATCTGCTCTTCGTTTACGGCAGAGCGGATCAGTTCGCTCCTGGTTTGACGGATAAAAGCGAGGGCTTTTTGGGCGTACGAGTACACTCTTTTTGCGATGTCCTCCGGCAGTATCGAATAAGCCAGAAAGCTTGCGTAGTAATAGATCCGGAACTCGTAGGCTTCCCAGTCATAGTCCGGCAGGCTGCTGCGGTAGAAGGGGTCGCTGAGCCGCCCGTATCCGTTGTCCAATATGGCAAGGCAGGGCTGCCAGTACTCCGAAGGCATGGCCTGCAGATTGTTTTCGTACAGAAGCGCGCTCATCAGATTGAGCTGCAGAAGCATGCCTTTTGCATCTTCGCTCAGACCGATGTATTTCTCTTTATCCAGATATTTCGCGAGCTGCTCTGCGTTTTCGATGGCCCTGCTGCGGACTTCGCGGAGCTCTTCGTTGTCGTATCTGGAAAGCGCGGAGACGATCAGATAGTCGCGTCTTACCTTCTTTGCCATGGCAATAACCCGGGCGCTGTCGTCTGCGGCGTCGTCCGGACCGATCTCGCTCATCATCAGCATATCGTGCAGAAGCTCCGCGAGATGCGCGTCGACCTCCCCGTTGGAGCTGTCCTCTACGAGGAGTTCGCTGAACAGGGTAAGCTCCTCTTTGATATGTTCGTTTATCCTGGAATCCCTGGAAAGATAAGGTTTTATGAATTCGTCGATGACCTTCCGGTTCTCCCTGGCCATCTCTCCTATTTTAGAGAAATTGTCCACCAGAAGTCTGCTGTACTCATCGGCATTCGTGATCTTGTCGAGGTCCGGCGTTGAGAGCAGACGGATCTCCTTCATCCGGTCGACGTATTCCCTGAAGACGCTTAAATTGTTGCTTTCCATTGTAGTATCCTCTTTTTTCCGGTATGCAACGCGGCTTCGGTTGCAGTTTTTTCTGCAATCTAATATAATATCAGTATATGCCTTGGACCTGGCGAATTCAACCAAATAAAGTATAAGTGGAGTTTGGGGCACAGGAGCCGTTGATACAATCAGCGACCAACCTCAAAAGGAATTGCCAGGTCTCAGAGGGTTTTCTGCGAGAAATCTCAGATATATGCGCACTTTTTATGAGGAGTGGTCTGTCATAAATGTGGCAGAAAACGAGGCAGAAAATGATGCAGATAATTTGGCACATGCATGTGCCAAATTGCCAATGATTCTGAAACAGCGCCGTGCGATGATGGCAAAGAAAATCCACAAGTACTACGAGTCGCTTTGATACAATACGATATTCCGTGGCCGTGATAAATCAAAAGCTATCGAGGAGAAAACATAAAACTACGATTAAAATTGCATCGCGATGTTGTTTTCATCGGAAATACAAGATGCCGATTCAAACCGGACTGATTATCGATACGTGCGATCGGATTCGCCCGGTCGACGATGCGGCTTACAACTATCCGATCAGCCTTCTTGGACTTTAATTGCCATAGAATGTGAGGTGACGGTATTTATATCAGACTTCAATAAGGAGGAGAATTCCCATGAAAACGAAATGCACCATTCAGGATTACAGACGTTATAAGGAGGAGGGCCGGAAGTGGACGTGGACTGCGTGAAGCTCGAGGGCGGGGCAAAGATGGCGCCGCGGATCCGTGCGATCGTCGATGCGGGGATCCCCGTCATGGCCCATATCGGGCTGACGCCCCAGTCCATCAGCGCGCTCGGCGGCTTTAAGGTCCAGGGGAAGGACAGAAGCGTCGCGGACCGGCTTCTCGCCGACGCGGTCGCCGTCGAGGAGGCCGGCGCGTTCGGAATCTGCCTCGAATGCATCCCGGTCGGCGTCGCGAAGAAGATCACCGAAACGCTGAAGATCCCGACCTGCGGGATCGGCGCGGGGATCTACTGCGACGGCCAGGAACTCAACCTCTACGATCTGACGGGCCTCTTCGGTGACTTTAAGCCGAAGTTCGTCAAGCACTATGCCGAGCTCCGCCAGCCGATGGTCGACGCCCTCAACGCGTTCTACGACGATACGTGCGCGGGAACGTTCCCGACACCCGAATTCAGCTACAACGCGAAGGTCGACGGATATCCGGCGGACTGAGCAGATATAAAGCGTACCCTGGGCTGTCACCGGCTCAGGGTTTTTTGCATTCCGTGATGACGATTTCGCTGCGGAATGTCTTAAGGGCGGAGTCGAAGTACCGTTTTCCGAGGCAGAGGACGCGGAGCCGGGAGCCGTCCTTTCTGAGAACCTCGTGTTCGAGAAAGGCGATCGGCCCCTTCGCAAACTGCTCGTTGACGCAGCCGGCGTAGAACGCACGGTCTTCGGGGGGAATGAGATCGAACTGGTTCATTTTTCCGACGCAGTCCGCAGCGGAGTAGCCCGTCAGTTCGGTAAAGCGCTCGTCGATCTCCGAAATCGTGTCGTCGATGTCGAGGACATACCGGCTGTAAAGCACGGAAACGGTGTTTCCGTTTTCGGAAACGGAAAGAGCGGCGGGCTGAAAGAGACGGATCGCAGCGGCGTCGGTGCGTTCTCCCGCGGCGATCCCGGGGTTTTCTGCAAGCATCGCAAGAAATGCCTCCGCCATCGCGGGGTCGAACTGGGTCCCCGCACAGCGCCGGATCTCGGCCTGGGCGGCTTCAGGACCGATTGCCTTGCGGTACGACCGGTCGTTGACCATCGCATCGTACGAATCGACGAGAGCGATGACGCGGGAAAGAACGGGGATCGCGTCCCCCTTCAGGCCGTTCGGATAGCCGCTGCCGTCCCACCGTTCGTGGTGCGAAAGAATCATTGAAGCGATCGGCTTCAGCTCGCTCGAGGAAAGCGCGATCTGATATCCTTTTTCGGGATGGGTGCGGAGCATGGCCCATTCCGCGTCGGTGAGCTTCCCCGGCTTGTTGAGAATGTCGAGCGGAATGCCGATCTTGCCGATGTCGTGAAGGAGACAGAGCAGACGGAGCTCCGCCTGTTCGGCGTCCGAAAGGCCGATGAGGCGGCCGAGCGCCTCACCCATTTTCTGCGTCCTCCGGACGTGGACCTCCGTCTCGGAGTCGCATTCGCGGAGCGCGCGGACGAGCGACGTCAGAGCATGAGAGGATGGGGAGTTCGGATTGAGAAGAAGTTTCGCCTGAAGCGAACGGACGGCCGTTTCGACGGCGCGGGTCACGTCCGGATCCTTTGTCCCGTCCGGGAAACCGGCCGTCGTCGCGCCGAGTCCGTAAAGGACCTCTTCCCCCGCGAGAGCAAGAACGCGGTCCGCGGAATCCCGGATCGCGGCTTCGTCCGCGTGATGGCAGATCACGATGAGCCGGCCCTCGTACCCCCGCACAAAATAACTTTCCGCCGGCATTTCGTTCCGCAGAAGAACGGAAAGCGCCTTGATCCGCTGGTCGCCCGTTTCGCGGCCGAGCGTACGGTTGATTTCGCCGAGTCCGACGATCGTAAACGCAGCGGCTGCGACGGGATGCGTGAAGTGGAAGGAGGAATCCGCGGCAGACCGGCGGAAGCTCTCCCAGCGGCGGAAGCCCGTGAGAAGATCCGTGTCGTTTACGGCTTCGGTGAAGACGAAGAGATTGCCGATCACGCGGTGACTGCGGTTCCGGAACTTGCTGTAATCGCAGCGGGCTGTCGTTCCGTCCGGCGTTTCGATCTGGAGACTGATCCGGATCCGGTTGCTCGTTTCGGGAGGCATTCCGACGAGGCGGAGGAACTCCGGAACGGTCAGCTTCGTCCGGAAGTCGACGTTCGGAAGGATCGACTCGGCTTTTTTGTTGTGCATGATCAGCTTGTCGGAATAGTCGAAGAGGACGAGACCCTGGCCGATGTTCTCGAAGATCGTCATCGAAAGCGCTTTCAGCATATCGTTGTACCGGTACTCGAACGCGGTCCAGTGAATCAGCGCGAGGGCGAGGCTGTAACCGAAGACGGAGTGGTCGAGAAGGCGGATCGACGAAAAGCCGTCGACGAACAGGAACACGGCGTTCGTCAGGACGACAAGCGCGATCGAGGTGATGCTGAGAAGATACGGCATCCGGTACTGGCGAGGCGTCAGAACGGCCTTCCGGATGAGGAGATAAAGCGTCAGAGCGACGAGACTGTACGAAAGAGCGAGATGGAAGTAGTAGAGCGGTTTCATCCCGTACGCGTAGAAGGCGTAGGGCGTATCGCGCCGGACGTAGTGAACGGCGATCTCACGGAAGATGTTGACGAAGAGAACGGCGCTGTCGAACGCGGCGGCGCTGACGATGACCCTGCGCAGGATCCGGTCCGAGCGCCTGAGACGGTAATCGGTAAAGATGTAGATGAAATGGGTCAGCGCGACGAGCATCCAGTCGATCATCGTAAAATAGACGGTCGAGGAGATCGAAACGTTCCGGTAGGCCGTCGCATGGATGCTGAACATATAGGAGAACGTAACGAGGCCCGCCGCGATTGCGGAATAGCCGAGATATGCTCCGCCGTCGCTGCGGTTCCGGAAGGCGCGGTATCCGTAGAAGAAGTCAAACAGGCCGAGCAAAACGGCGATCACGGTGTATGCGCGAATGGTCGGATCCATAGGTTCTCCTCCGCTGAAAAACAGAATCAGTAGCTGTTGCATATTTATAATACCCGATCAATAAAAGAAAGTGCAACAAATGCGATTATTTCAAGGCTTTAAGAAAATATGTCTGATCCGTTTCGTTGACAAAAGATGAAAAAGTCTTATAATAGGTGCATATTTTTCATTTTAGCCGGAGCGGAAAGGAGAACACAGAATGGATATCATGAATACCGCGTGGTCGCTGTTCCCGGCGCTGATCGCGATCGTGCTGGCGCTGATCACGAAGGAGGTTTATTCCTCTCTCTTCATCGGCATCCTCGTCGGAGGGATCCTCTACAGCGGATTCAGCCTCTCCGGCGTTCTGAACCACGTCTTCGTCGACGGTATGGTCGGCCAGCTTTCCGACGGCTGGAACGTCGGGATTCTGATTTTCCTCGTTGTACTCGGTGCGATGGTCATGCTGATGAACCGCGCGGGCGGTTCCGCCGCGTTCGGCCGCTGGTCCGTCGCCCACATCAAAACGAAGGTCGGCGCCCAGATCGCCACGATCGCGCTCGGCGTTCTGATCTTCATCGACGACTATTTCAACTGCCTGACCGTCGGCTCGGTTATGCAGCCCCTGACCGACAAACACGGCATCTCCCGCCCGAAACTCGCGTATCTGATCGACGCCACCGCCGCGCCGGTCTGCATCATCGCGCCGATCTCTTCGTGGGCGGCGGCCGTCACCGGTTCGATCGACGGCGTGAACGGGCTTGAGCTCTTCATGAAGGCGATCCCGTACAATTTCTACGCGATCCTGACGATTCTGATGATGTTCGTCCTCGCGTTCGGCAGATTCGACTACGGTCCGATGCGCCTCGCGGAGATGAGCGAACGGCTGAACCGCACGAACGCGGATACGCCGGAACCGTCCATCACCGGCGCGGCCGATCAGCCGGCTCCACCGGTCAGCCAGAAGGGCAAGGTCATTCACCTCATCCTTCCGATCATCGTTCTGATCGTTTCCTGCGTCATCGGAATGATCTACACCGGCGACTTCTTCGAAGGCGCTTCGTTCAGCGAGGCGTTCGCGAATTCCGACGCGTCCGTCGGACTCGTGTTCGGCTCGGTCGTCGCGCTCGTGTTTACCGTCATCTTTTTCCTTGCGACGCGCGTCCTTTCGTTCCGGGAATGCATGAACGCGATTCCCGAGGGATTCAAATCCATGGTTCCCGCAATCCTGATCCTGACGTTTGCCTGGACGCTGAAGGCAATGACGAGCTCGCTCGGCTCCGACGTCTTCGTCAAGGGCTTCGTGAAGGGCTTTTCCGACAACGAGGCGCTGATGAGCCTTATTCCGGCGATCGTCTTCCTCATCGCCTGCGTCATCGCGTTCGCGACCGGAACGTCGTGGGGAACGTTCGGCATCCTGATTCCGATCGCGGCGCAGGTCTACAACAACGACATCGCGAATCCGATGATGGTCATGGCCGTTGCGGCATGCATGGCCGGCGCGGTCTGCGGCGACCACTGCTCGCCGATCTCCGATACGACGATCATGGCGTCCGCCGGTGCGGGATGCGACCACATCTCCCACGTCAATACCCAGCTTCCATATGCGCTGACCGTCGCGGCTGTCTCGTTTGTAAGCTATGCGATCGCGGGCTTCGTCCGCAGCGCGGCGCTCTCGCTTCTCATTGCGGTCGTTCTGATGGTTCTGACGCTCTTCGTCATCCGCGTGATCGAAGGAAAGAAGACGCAGGGGACCCGTTCCGCGGCGGCGTCGTGACGGAGGAACGCCTGTGAAGCCGGCTTCACCCGGCGTGTTCCGCATTTGTGAAAATGCCCCGGCTGCGGCCGGGGCTCTTGTTTTTTTTGCGTCCCGATGGTATAATATCCGTTCATAAAAGAGGTATTCAGAGTGGACAATTCGAAAGGAAAGAAACGGTTTCTGATCGTCTGGCTCGGGCTGATTGCGGTTCTCGTGATCGCGATCCTTCTGATCGGCCTTCCCGCGGGCGAACACGAAAGCATCAAAGAAGTTATGAAGGACGGCGTTCTCCACGAGATGAACCGCGTGTCCTTCTTCGGCCTTACGGTCAACCCTGCGGTGTACTCGGCATACGTTGTGACGGGCGTGCTTCTTCTTGCGGCGATCCTGATCCGCATTTTCGCCGTCCCGAAATTCAGGACCGTTCCGGGGCGCTTCCAGACCGTTCTCGAAAAAGCCGTCGACCTTTTCGCCTCGATGGCGAAGACCAACAGCCCCCACAAATCCGCGTTCGTCTCGGCGTATATCTTCAGTGCAGGCTGCTATATCTTTTTCAGTACGATCTTCGAACTCTTCGGAATCCAGGCGCTTACGACGGACGGCCGTTCGATCGCGCTTCCCGCGCCGCTCGCCGACATCAACGGCGCGCTCGGGATGGGCATCCTCTCGTTTGCCGTGATCCTCGGGGCCGGATTCGTCGTGAACGGACCGAAGGGAGGTCTGAAGGTCCTGAAGGATTTCTCGCTCCCGATCTCGATGAGTTTCCGTCTTTTCGGCGCTCTGCTCTCGGGGCTTCTCGTCACCGAACTCGTCTACCATTACGTGGCGCTCAGTTTCGTTCTTCCGGTCTTCGTCGGCGTCGTGTTTACGCTTCTGCACGCGCTGATCCAGGCTTACGTTCTCACGACGCTCGTTTCGATCTTCTTCGGGGAGGCCGTGGAACCGCCGAAGCCGAAGGAACCGAAACCGCCGAAGGAACGCAGAAAAAAACACGGCGGACCCGAACCCGCGTCACCGTAACCGGTGCTGTCCATTCACAACCGTTATCGATTTTATTTATTCATCGGAGCAGAAAAATGAAAACACGAAAAACACTCGTAACAATCCTTCTGGTTCTTCTCCTCGTCCTCGCGTTCGGCGCGATGACGGGCGTGTATGCTGCGGACGCCGTAAGTGCGGACAGCGCTGAAACGGCGGAGGCAAAGGTGCTTTCCACGAAGGCGATCGCTGCCGCCGCCGTCGTAGCCGTCGTCGCGGCGGCCGGCGGCATCGGCATGGCCCATGCGATCGCGAAGAGCACCGAAGGGATGGCCCGCCAGCCGGAAGCCTCCGGCAAGATCAACTCCGCGATGATGCTCGGCCTCGTCTTCATCGAAACGACGATCATCTACGCGTTGATTGTTGCGATCCTGATCATCTTCGTTCTGTAGGATTCGTGAGGAAAGAACATGCCGCTGAACATTGATTTCGTTCAGGTGCTTCTCCACATCCTGAACTTTGTGATCCTTGCGGGCGGACTTACGCTGATTCTCTATAAACCGGTCAATAAGTTTATGGATGAGCGCGAAGCCCACTTCGCGGAGACCGTCGCGAAGAACCGGGAAGACGCGGAAGCGAACGAACGACTGAAAACCGAATACGAACGGAAACACGCGGACTTCGAACACGAGATGGCCGAACTACGCGCCGCGACGGAAAAGGAAGCCGCGGACGCCGCAAGGCAGACGATCGAGACCTCGAAGGAGGAGGCCGCGCGGATCCTGCGAAAAGCCGAAGAGGACGCCGAAAGGCGGAAGGAACAGATCCTTGACTCCGCCCAGACCGAGATCAGCGAGCTCGTCATCGGCGCCGCCCAGAAGCTGCTCGAAGACACTGCTTCCCCGGACCGCACAAAAGAACTCTACGATGAGTTCATCAAATACGCCGAAGCAAACGTTCCTCAGGAGACAGACGCATGACGGACGAAATTCTTTTCGAAAACGAAGAATTGACCGAACGGAACGTGCTGAAGGCCGAGATCCGCTGTATGACGCCTCCGACGGAGGAACAGCGCGAACGGCTGAAGTCGATCCTGATGCGGAAGTACGGCGCGGATGACGTCGAGTTCGTCATCCGAAGAGACCCTGCGGCGAAGGACGGCTTCAACATCTTCGTCGGCGACGACAACTACGACTGGAGTACGCTCGGCCGCATCCGCCAGCTCCGGAAATCGATTCAGTCCCTTCCGAAGGCGACGGAGCCCGAGGGGATCATTTCCCTGCTTCGCGAGGACATTGAGTCGTTCGAGCTCCACACCGGCTACCAGCAGGTCGGCCAGGTCGTTTCCGTCGGTGACGGGATCGCCGTCATCACCGGCCTTCGCGACGTTTCCTACGGCGAGATCGTGCTCTTCGAGAGCGGAATTAAGGGGATGGTCCAGGACCTCCGCATGAACGGCGAGACCGGCATCGTTCTCTTCGGCGACAGCTCCGAGATCGCCGAGGGTTCGCGTGTCGTTCGGACCCGCCGGACGGCCGGAATCCCGATCAGCAAACGTCTGCTCGGCCGGATGATCGATCCGCTCGGAACGCCGATCGACGGCGGCGAGCCGATCAACGCAAAGCGCTTCTATCCGCTCGAGTGGCCGGCGCCCGGGATCACCGAACGGAAGCCGGTCGATAAGCCGCTCGAAACGGGAATCCTCACGATCGACGCGATGTTCCCGATCGGCCGCGGTCAGCGGGAACTCATCATCGGCGACCGCCAGACCGGAAAGACGGCGATTGCAATCGACACCATTATCAACCAGAGGGAGGATTTCCTC
>Ga0079305_1002977_pt1 | contig 12585 bp, 14 predicted proteins | sample LMS_cellobiose_e_FD_79183 | JGI IMG/M metagenome (GOLD analysis project Ga0079305, IMG submission 79183) | Rumen-fistulated moose microbial communities from Alaska, USA - LMS_cellobiose_enrichment | ecosystem: Host-associated > Mammals > Digestive system > Stomach > Rumen fluid ... | reverse complement strand
TTACCTGCGCTCGCGCGGCTGCTTTGAAGAGGGGTTTCTCGATTATCTGCGAAATTTCCACTTTACCTGCGATGTCTGGGCGATCCCGGAGGGCACGCCGATTTTCCCGCAGGAGCCGATCGTGATCGTACGCGGCCCCGCGATCCAGACGCAGCTCATCGAAACGATGGTTCTGCTGAGCATCAATTATCCCTCGCTGATTGCGACAAAGTCCACGCGCATCAATCGCGCCGTACAGGGCCGCACCGTGATGGAGTTCGGCTCGCGCCGCGCGCAGAGCTACGATGCCGCGATCCTCGGTGCGAGGGCCGCGTATATCGGCGGCTGCGGCGCCACCGCCTGCACGCTGACCGACGAGCTCTACGGCGTAAAGGCCGTCGGTACGATGGCGCACAGCTGGGTGCAGATGTTCAGCAGCGAGTATGAGGCGTTCAAGGTCTACGCCGAGACGTATCCCGACAGCTGTACGCTGCTGGTCGATACCTATGACGTGCTGCGCACCGGTGTGCCCAACGCGATCCGTGTATTCAACGAGGTCGTTGTGCCCGCGGGCTACCGCCCCGCCGGCGTGCGGATCGATTCGGGCGATATCGCTTACCTTGCCAAATGCACGCGCAAGATGCTCGATGAGGCGGGCTTTTCCGATTGTAAGATCGTCGCTTCCAACTCGCTCGACGAGCATCTGATCATCGACCTGCTGCTGCAGGGCGCGCCGATCGACTCCTTCGGCGTCGGTGAAAACCTGATCACCGCCCGTTCCAACGCGGTCTTCGGCGGCGTCTACAAGCTGGCTGCCGTCAACGAAAACGGGCAGCTGATGGGACGCATCAAGCTTTCCGAAAGCGTGGAAAAGGTCACAACCCCGGGATTCAAACGTGTGTACCGTCTGGTCAGCCGCGAGACCGGCAAGGCGTATGCCGACCTGGTGACGCTGGCGGACGAGGTGATCGACGATACCAAACCCCTGCGGATTTTTGACCCCAACGCCGTCTGGAAGCGCACGACGATCACGGATTTCCGCGCGGTGCCGCTGCTGGAAAAGATTTTCGATCGGGGAGAGCTGGTCTATGAGATTCCGACGCTTGCGGAGAACCAGAGGCGCTGCCGCGAGGGACTGGATTCCCTGTGGCCGGAGGTGCTGCGCTTTGAAAACCCCCACGGCTACTATGTCGATCTTTCGGACAGCCTGTGGACGCTCAAACAGAATATGATCCTGCAGCAGAAGCAGGGGGACAAAAAGCAGATGTGACTGCACAATCCACAAGATATATAGGGCAGGGCTGTCGTCCTGCCCCATTTCTTCGATTGATTGTAAAGAAAAAATACTTGACAGCAAGGATGCTTTCCGTTATACTGTCAACGGGTTCATCCGCAGGAAAGGAGGTCCTCGTGGGATGGCAAAGAATCTGACAATTTCCGTGCTCTATGATTTTTACGGCGAGCTGCTGACGGAGAAGCAGCAGGAAGTGATCGAGCTCTATTACAACGAGGACTTATCCCTTGCGGAGATCGCGATGCACAGCGGCATTACGCGGCAGGGCGTGCGCGATTCGATCAAGCGCGGCGAGAGCCAGCTCCTTGAGCTTGAGAGCAAGCTCGGGCTTGCCAGGCGCTTCGGTGAGATTGAGCAGCTGCTCGATGAGATCCGCAAAAACGCCGCCGAGATCGATCAGATCAACAACCGCATGTTCGGCTCGGCCGAGATCGACAACCGTTTAAAGAAGATCAACGAGCTCACCCGCAGCGTCGGGGAACTGTAAACGCATTACGACTGTAACCGGGGGAGTACAGCGATGGCTTTTGAGGGTCTTTCCGAAAAACTCAACGGCGTGTTCAAGCGCCTGAAGCTGCGCGGCAAGCTCAAGGAATCCGACATCAAGGACGTGATGCGCGAGGTGCGTTTGGCGCTCCTTGAGGCAGACGTCAACTACAAGGTCGCAAAAGACTTCGTCGCCGCCGTCAGCGAAAAGGCGGTCGGCGCGGAAGTGCTTGAGAGCCTGACGCCCGCCCAGCAGGTCATCAAGATCGTGCGCGATGAGATGACGGCGCTGATGGGCGCCGAAAACGAGCGCATCCGCTTTGCCAAAAGGCCGCCGACCGTTCTGATGATGTGCGGCCTGCAGGGCTCCGGTAAAACGACGCACTGTGCAAAGCTTGCAAAATACTTTAAGTCGCAGGACAGGCGGCCTCTGCTTGTCGCTTGCGACGTGTATCGTCCGGCGGCGATTAAGCAGCTGCAGGTCGTCGGCGAGCAGGTCGGCGTGCCCGTTTTTGAGATGGGGCAGATCGATCCCGTCGCCATTGCGCAGAAGGCGCTGCAGCGCGCAAAGGACCACGGCGACGATATTGTGATTCTCGATACCGCCGGCCGTCTGCATATCGATGAGGAGCTGATGGCCGAGCTCTCCCGTATCAAAGAAGCGATCGTTCCGAACGAGATCCTGCTCGTGGTCGATGCCATGACCGGCCAGGATGCCGTCAACGTTGCCAAATCGTTTGATGAACGTCTGGGCGTCAACGGCGTGATCCTGACGAAGCTCGACGGCGATACCCGCGGCGGCGCGGCGCTTTCCGTACGCGCGGTAACGGGAAAGCCGATCAAGTTTGTCGGTATGGGCGAACGCCTTGATCAGATCGAGCCGTTTTACCCCGACCGCATGGCGTCCCGCATCCTCGGCATGGGCGATATGATGACGCTGATCGAAAAAGCGCAGGACACCGTTGATGAAAAGGAAGCCCAGAAGCTTGCGCAGAAGATGCGCAAAAACTCCTTTACGCTCGAGGATCTGCTGACGCAGATGAAGCAGCTGCAGGGAATGGGCCCGCTCGGGCAGGTGCTTGGGATGATTCCGGGCGTGCGCGTTAAGGATGAGGAGGCCGAGCGCGGCGAGCGGGAGCTCAAGCGCATGGAGGCCATCATTTGCTCGATGACGAAGAATGAGCGCGAAAAGCCTTCGATCATCGATCCAAAGCGCAAGCGCCGCATCGCGGCGGGAAGCGGAACAAAAGTTGAGGATGTCAACCGCGTGCTCCGCCAGTTTAACCAGATGCAAAAGATGATGAAGCAGTTCAATACCAAAAAAGGCCGCGCCCAGCTCGAGCGTATGGGAAGGTCGTTCCCGCAGGCGTAGGGCGGCGGTCGGTTTTCTTCGGTTTTACCCCCCACGCGGGTAAACATATAACTGCGTACAGTCCAATTTCAAGCCGGGAGGTGACATACAATATGGCAGTAAAGATCAGACTGCGCCGCATGGGCGCAAAAAAGGCTCCTTTTTATCGCATTGTCGTTGCCGATTCCAGATATCCGAGAGACGGCAGATTCATTGAGGAGCTCGGTTATTACGATCCCACCAAGGAGCCCTCTGTCGTCAAGGTTGACGCGGAAAAGGCCAAGAAGTGGATCGCCAACGGCGCCCAGCCGACGGATACCGTTCGCGAGATCCTCAAAAAGAACAACGTTCTTTAATCCTCGGAGGTCGTTATGGAGCAGCTTATTTGCGTGATTGCGAAGGGCCTCGTTGAAGATAAGGACGCCGTGACCGTCACGGCGGACGAGATTGGCGAGGATTCGACGATCGTCTATCATCTGCATGTCGCCCCCGATGATATGGGACGCGTGATCGGTAAGCAGGGCAGGATTGCCAAGGCAATCCGCACCGTTGTGCGCGCTGCCGCAAGCCGTTCCGGTTCCCGCGTTGTTGTGGAGATCGATTGATCCCGACACGGATGACAGAAAGAATGAGCGGGGCATGCCCTGCCCGCGATCGAAAAGACGCCTGTGATACGGCGTCTTTTTGCGCATACGCGGCAAAATGAGGAGGCGGAGCCATATGCGAAAGAAATACCTGGAGTGCGGAAAGATCGTGACGACGCACGGCGTCGCCGGCGAAATGCGCCTGCAGCCTTGGATGGATGAGGCGGAGGAGCTTTCCGGCGTTCAAACGCTCTATTTCGACGGCGACGGCGCACGGCCCGTCCGCGTATTGCGCGCGCGGCCGCATAAAAACGTCGTGATCTTAAAGCTGGAGGGGATCGAGACCGTTGAGCAGGCCGTCGCCTGCCGCGGTCGGATCTTGTATGTCGATCGCAATGATCTGCATCTTGCGCCCGGGCAGCATTTTGTGCAGGATCTGCTCGGAATGCGCGTGATCGATGCGGACGACGGACATCTTTACGGCACGCTGACGGACGTGTTTTCCACCGGCGCCAACGACGTTTACCAGATTACGTTTCCCGATGAGACGAAAAAGCTGATCCCCGCGATCCCGCAGACCGTGATCGAGACGGACGTTGACGGCGAGATCATGCGGATCCGTCCGCTGAAGGGACTGTTTGACGATGAGGATTGATATCGCGACGCTCTTTCCCGAAATGTGCGAGAGGGTGTTGGATGAGAGCGTAATCGGCCGCGCCCGCCGCGCAGGAAAGATCGAATTGCACACGGTCAATATCCGGGATTACTCGGAAAATAAGTTTCGCCACGTGGATGATACGCCTTACGGCGGCGGTATGGGGATGGTGCTGCAGGCGGAGCCGTTGGCGCGCTGCGTGGAGGCCGTCGTCGCCTCGCAGCCGGCGCGTCCGCGCGTCATCTACCTTTCGCCGAAGGGAAGGACGTTTACGGAAAAAAAAGCGGCGGAGCTTGCAAAATGCGAGAGCCTCCTGCTTGTCTGCGGCCACTACGAGGGCGTTGACGAGCGGTTTATCGAGGCATGTGTCGATGAGGAGATTTCGATCGGGGATTATGTGCTGACCGGCGGCGAACTGGCGGCGCTCGTCGTTGCGGACGCCGTCGCGCGGCTGTGCGAGGGCGTGCTCGCAGACGCCGCCTGCTATGAGGAGGAGAGCCATTATGCCGGCCTTCTCGAGTATCCGCAGTATACCCGCCCGCTCGTCTGGAGGGGCAGGGAGGTGCCGGAGGTGCTGCTGACGGGGCACCACGCCAATATCGCCGCGTGGCGCCGCGAGCAATCGCTGCGGCTGACGGCGCAGAGGCGCCCCGAGCTGCTGGGGCGGCTGGAGCCGGAAACGATCACGCTCCGAGTCAAAAAGAAACGGAAGCGGCCCCCGAAGGAGGAAACGCCGTAAAAGCCCTTTGGTCTGAATGTGTGAGGATAAAGCAATGGGGAAAACGAAATCCGTCATCTGCGCTTTATTGGCGGCGGCGTTTTATGCCGTTAATATGCCGCTGTCGAAGATTCTGCTCCGTCATGTCGGCCCGACAACAATGGCCGCGCTGCTTTATTTGGGAGCGGGGATCGGCATCGGGGCGCTGTCGCTGCTCGGAAAAGGGGAGCGGGGCGAAAAGCTTGGCCGCAAGGACCTTCCGTATGTCATCGGCATGATTGTGCTGGATATCGCGGCGCCGATTTTCCTGATGCTGGGCATCGGCTGCGGTTCTTCCTCCAATGCGTCGCTGCTGGGGAACTTTGAAATCGTGGCGACAACGGTGGTCGCCCTGTTTGTGTTCAAAGAGCCGGTGTCAAAGCAATTGTGGCGGGCGATCGCGCTGATTACGCTGTCCAGTATCCTGCTTTCCTTTGAGGGAATGGAAAGCTTTCGATTTACCTATGGTTCGCTGTTTGTGCTCCTGGCAACGATATGCTGGGGATTTGAAAACAACTGCACAAGGAACATCTCTTCCAAAAGCACATACGAAATCGTGATTCTGAAAGGAGTCTTTTCAGGGCTCGGATCATTGGCCATTGCGGCGGTCAAGCGGGAAGAGATACCGGCGCTGCAATATATCTCCTTGGCGCTTCTGCTGGGGTTTGTGGCATACGGGCTGAGCATTTTTCTCTATGTCAGGGCGCAGAATGTGCTCGGCGCCGCAAAAACGAGCGCTTATTACGCGGTTGCGCCTTTTATCGGTGCGTTTCTTTCGTTTGTATTTCTGCGGGAACGGCTGACGGGCATGTATCTGCTTGCGCTTGCCGTTATGATCGCGGGCACGCTGCTTGTTGTTGCGGATACTCTGGCCCGAGAGCATACGCACCCGCACCGGCATACGTTCACGCATGTTCACGGCGGAAGCAGGCATACCCATACCGTCGTACACACCCACGAACACAGCCACTACCGGACGCAGGGCGCGCACCGCCATTATCATTCCAGGACCGAGCTTGAGCGGGAGCTGGAGGCGCACAGATAGGCGTGGGCTTTTAACCGGCAGGAGCGGCGGGCAGGCGTGCTTTCCGGCGCCGCTTCCCTGCGTGTCAGACCGGAAACGACGCCGGTTCCGGTTGCTTTTCGCTCTACACACTGAAAATGTTGAAGAATCTGTGACAAATTCACCAATACCAAAAGGGCAATTCGTATATTACGAACAACCATGTAGAAAATTATAAGTCAATATTGACAAAATGGCTTTTCTCGATTATAATGAGCATAACAAATTAGTTGGTTTTTCCCGCCCGGAAAAACGCCAGACAGGAGAGAGTCTTATGTTTATGAAGGAAGTCGCGGTCCAAAATCAAATCGGTTTGCACGCACGGCCTGCAACCTTTTTTATCCAGAAGGCAAACGAGTTCAAGGCGTCGATCTGGGTGGAGAAGGATGAGCGTCGTGTGAATGCAAAGAGCTTGCTCGGCGTACTGTCGCTCGGCATTGTCGGCGGCACGAACATTCGCATCATTGCGGATGGCGGCGATGAACAGGCTGCGGTGGAGGCGCTTGTCGCCCTTGTTGAGAGCGGCTTTACCATCGCATAAACATTGCATGAGACAAGAGGAGAATCAAAGGTCGTGCGCCGCATTTTGAATGCGGCGCAGCTTTTTTATCGGGAGGAAGCGGTATGACGGAGGAGCGTATCGCACGGCTTGCCAAAAAGGCGCATGAGCTGACAACGGCGCCGGGCGTCTATCTGATGCACAATGCGGCCGGCAAGATCATTTATGTCGGGAAAGCCAAAAATTTGAAAAACCGCGTGTCGAGCTACTTCCGTTCGCTTGATAAGCATACGCCGAAGGTCGGCGCAATGGTGCAGCAGGTCGAAGATTTTGAAACGATCATCACGGCGAGCGAATTTGAAGCGCTCGTGCTCGAATGCAGCCTGATCAAACGCCACGCGCCCAAATACAACATCCTGCTCAAGGATGACAAAGGCTATTGTTATCTGCGAATCAGCAATGAGCCGTATCCGCGTCTGAGCGAGGCCAAGCAGAAGCTTGAGGACGGTGCAACGTACATCGGGCCGTATCTTTCGTCGTGGGTCGTCAAGCAAACAGCGGATGAGGCGAACCGCGTCTTCGGCCTGCCGACGTGCAGCCGCGTGTTTCCGCGCGATTTCGGCAGGGAACGGCCGTGTCTCAACTTTCATATGAAGCGGTGCATGGGTGTTTGCCGCGGCTGCATCTCCGAGGAGGAATACAACGAAACCGTGCATCGCGCGATCGAGTATATCCGCGGCGACAGCGCGCAGGCCGTGCGCATCCTGACCGACCGGATGAATGAGGCGGCCGAGGCGCTTGATTTTGAACGCGCCGCGCGATGCCGCGACCGTCTGCGGGCGATCGAGCGGTTTTCCGAGCGGCAGAGAGTCGTCTTTACGGGCGTCGCCGATCAGGACGTGCTGGCTTTTGTGCAGTCCGGACAGGATGTCGCGCTGAGCGTGCTGCGCTTTCGCGGGGAAAAGCTCATTGATAAAATAGATTTTCTTTTTCGCGGCGCAGGGACCCCGCAGGAGGTGCGGGGCGAATTCATCAGCCGCTATTACAGCGACCCGTTACATGAGCTGCCTGCGCAGCTTACGGTGGATGAGCTGCCCGAGGACGCCGCTCTGATTGCGGAGCTTTTATCCGCCCGCCTTGGGAAAAAAGTTACGCTCTATGCGCCGCAGCGCGGTGAAAACCTGCGCGTGATGGAAACGGCGCGGCAAAACGCCGCGGAACAGCTTTCCGCGCTGAACCGCCGTCGAACGGGACGGGAGGTCGCCGCGCTCGACGAGCTTGGCCATCTGCTCGGTATGGAGACGCCCCCTGCCTATATCGAATCCTATGATATCTCCAATATCGGCGGCACGACGGTTGTCGGCGCGATGGTCGTTTTTGAAGACGGGCGGCCGCTGAAGCCGGCGTATCGCAAATTCGCGATGCCGGACCGTACCAAGCCGGACGACTATGCCGCCATGGCGGAGATGCTCGATCGGCGCTTTGCACACTATCAAAACGGCGACGAGGGCTTCGAACGCCGCCCTGACCTGCTGCTGATCGACGGCGGAAAGGGACAGGTCTCCGCCGTGGCGCAGGTTCTGGAACGGCTTGGACTTGCGATTCCGGTTTTCGGCATGGTAAAGGACGACCGCCACCGCACGCGCGCCATTGCCGCCGAAGGCGGAGAGATTGCAATCGCCGCGCATCGCAGCGTGTTCGCGCTTATAACGCGCATCCAGGATGAAACACACCGCTTTGCGGTCGGGTATGCCCGCCGGCGCCATACCAGAAGTGCGTTTGAGCTGTCGCTTTGCACCGTTCCCGGCATCGGGGAGAAGCGCGCGCGGGCGCTCTATCGCAAATTCGGCACAAAGCATGCAATCCTGTCTGCGAGCGAGGAGGAGCTGGCCGCCGTGAAGGGCGTCGGCAAGGCTGCCGCACATATGCTGTGGGATGCGCTGCACGGCGAAGAAACGGAAGAGTCGGTATCATCGCAGCAAATGAACAAAAGGAACGGGGGATAACGATGTTTAGAGAAATGAGACGGTTCCGGCAACAGATTTCGGCGCAGGAGTGTGGGGAGCTGCTGATGCGGGAGCCGCGCGGCGTGCTCGCGGTGCACGGCGACGACGGCTATCCGTATGCGATCCCACTGGATTTTCTTTTTGAGCCCGAAACGGGAAAAATCTACTTTCACGGCGCGCGCGAAGGGCATAAGATCGACGCGCTGAAGCGCGATCCGAAAGTTTGCTTTTGCGTTTATGAAAAAGGGGTGCAAAAGGACGGGGACTGGGCGTATACGGTCCGCAGCGTCGTGGCTTTCGGGCGAATGCGGCAGGTTACGGAGGCAGATCGCATCGTTGAGATCTGCCGTAAGCTCGGGCTTAAATATTACCCGAGCGCCGAAGAGGCAGAGGAGGAAATCCGAAAAGCGGTTGACCGCGTCAATATTTTGGAATTGACGATCGACCATATGACGGGAAAACGTGTCCATGAGAAATGAGGGCGCCGCCGTTTCGTGTAAAGCAAAACGCCTTACATATTTGAAATCGCCGTTGTAGCGGAAATTTATTGACATTTCGTTAAAATCATACGATAATGTAAGCGATATATACCGATCGCGGATCGGCTGAGCGGGGAGGGATCGTCCGGTATGCGCGTCATTACGGGAACGGCCCGCGGCTGCAGGCTTGCCGCCCCCGAGGGGCTGCAGACGCGCCCGACCTCCGACATGGCGAAAGAGGCGATGTTCTCAATCGTGCAGTTTGAGGTGGAGCAGGCTGAGGTGCTTGATTTATGCGCCGGTTCCGGGCAGCTCGGAATTGAGGCTCTCTCGCGCGGCGCGCGCCGCGCTGTCTTCGTCGATTCTTCACGCGAGGCGGAGGCGGCCATTTTACAGAATCTGCGCAAAACGCGTCTGCTTGAGAAGGCGCGCGTCGTGCGCGCGGAGGCGTCGGCGTTCCTGGCGTCGTGCGCGGACCGGTTTGATCTCGTCTTTTTTGATCCGCCGTACGGTCGGGGATTTCTCGATCAGCTGCTGCCGGCCGTTGCGCTGCTTGTGCGGCGGGAGGGGATCATCCTTTGCGAATCCGAGCGTCGCGAGGCGCTTCCGGATGCGGCGGGAGCTTTTACCCGCAAAAAAGAATATTTTTACGGTAAGGCTAAGGTGACGACCTACCGCCTGCCTGAGGAGAGCCGAAAATGAGAACAGCGATTTGCCCCGGCAGCTTCGATCCTGTCACAAACGGTCATTTGGATATTTTCTGCCGCGCGTCGGTCCTGTTTGATGAGGTTGTCGTGCTGGTGATGCCCAATCTGGAGAAGAAGCCGAGCTTTACGGTGGAGGAGCGGGTGGATATGATCCGCCGCGTTACGACGGAGCTGCCCAATGTGCGAGTGGATTCCCACTATGGGCTGATTGCCGATTATGTCAAAAAGGAAAATGCGGTCGCAATTGTAAAGGGTCTGCGTGCCGTAACGGATTTTGAATACGAATTTCAGATGGCAATCACGAATAAGAAATTGTATCATAAAGCTGAAACGGTCTTTTTGACGACAAGCCTCGAAAATATGTATGTCAGTTCCAGTCTGGTCAAAACGGTTGCGCGCTTCGGCGGCGACGTACGCCGCTTCGTGCCGGATCTCCTGATTGACCAGATTACCGACCGGTTGCATTACCAGAAGAAAGGAGCGCAAGAGGAATGAATATTGAAGAAATTCTTGATATGATCGATGAGCTGTTGGACAAAAGCTGGACCCTCCCGCTGACGAACGGGCGCACCATTGTTGACGATGAAAAGGTGCGGGATCTGCTCAATGACATTCGCCTGAATCTGCCGGCGGAGATGAAGCAGGCCAAAGCGATCGTCGCCGATCGCGCCGAGATTCTGGCGAACGCCCGCCGGGAGGCGGAGAGCGTCGTGCGTAAGGCGGAGGATCGCGCCCGCTCCATGATCGCGCAGGAGACGATCGTCAAGCAGGCGCAGCAAAAAGCGAATGAGATTCTGGCGCAGGCGAACCAAAAATCCAAGGAACTGCGCGCCGCTTCGCAGGAATATTCCGACGACCTGCTCAAGCAGAGCGAGGAGCTGATGACGAAGCTGCTTTCCGATGTGCGTACGACCCGTCAGATGATTCGCACCTCCGGAAAAAAACAGAGCTGAGGCATTTTCGTTTTTCTCACATTTTCCCTGTGCAAAAAGAGCCCGGTTTGATTGACGGGCTCTTTCTTTTGCGCTACAATTGCATTGTGCATCATGCGTTGTATTTTGGCGCCTTCGGCGTTTGAAATTTGCTTTTGTTCAAGCCGTAAGCTTTTTAGGCACGCAACCGAGACGAAAAGGAGGAACCCCCATGGCAAACGAGTTGAATCTGGAATCCGCCCCGACCCCGCAGCTGACGCTGACGCTCGGCGATGAACTTGAGAAGGAAGCGCAATCCGTCGCGGTCGATCCCGCTGAGCAGACCGTGCCGCAGCAGGTCGATCTCAGCAGCCTGAGCGAAGAGGAGCAGAAGATCGTTACCGATTTCGCGGAAAAGATCGACATCACCGATTCCAATATCGTCATGCAGTACGGCGCCGCGTCGCAGAAGCGCGTAGCGGGCTTTTCACAGACGGCGCTCGACAACGTGCGCACCAAGGATCTCGGCGAGGTCGGCAATATGATCACCGACCTGATCGTCGAGCTCAAGGGCTTCACGGTGAATGAAGACGACAAGGGCATCCTCGGCGTCTTTAAAAAGGGACGCAACAAGCTCGAGACGATGAAGCTCCGGTATGACAGGGCGGAGGAAAACGTCGATAAGATCAGCGCCTCGCTGGAGAACCACCAGATCACCCTGCTCAAGGATATCGCGCTGCTCGATAAGATGTACGAGATGAATCTGACCTATTTCAAGGAGCTTACGATGTATATCCTTGCGGGGAAGAAAAAGCTGCAGGAGGAGCGCGATACGACGCTTGTCGAGATGCGAAAAAAGGCGGAGCGGACCGGTCTTGCCGAGGATGCGCAGGCCGCCAACGATTACGCGGATCTCTGCAACCGCTTTGAAAAGAAGCTGCATGATCTCGAGCTGACCCGTACGGTCGCCATCCAAATGAGCCCGCAGATCCGTCTGATTCAGAATAACGATACTCTGATGGCGGAAAAGATTCAGTCTACGATCGTCAATACGATCCCGCTTTGGAAGAGCCAGATGGTGCTCGCTCTCGGGCTTGCCCATTCCGAGCAGGCGATGAAGGCAGAGCGCGAGGTGACCAATATGACAAATGCGCTGCTCAAAAAGAACGCCGAGATGCTCAAGACCGGCACGATCGAGACCGTCAAGGAATCCGAGCGCGGCGTCGTTGATATCGAGACGCTGACCCATACCAATCAGCTGCTGATCTCCACGCTCGACGAGGTTGAAAAGCTGCAGACCGAGGGCCGTCAAAAGCGCGCCGCTGCCGAGGCGGAGCTCCTTCGCATCGAAGACGATCTGCGCAAAAAACTGATCAGCATGAGCGCGCGGCGTTGATAGGATAAAAAGGCGCCTCGAATCGCAGGCGCCGGATCGCGCGGGGAAAAGTGCCGTTCCACGATGCTCTTCGGACTTCCTTCCGGAGAACGCGGCTGCTGCGGAGGTATTTTACCGGCCGCGCCTCTTTTATAATGGCTGTTATGGCACAGACAACGGGCGGGAGAAAGAACACCCGCACGGACGTTGTCGAAATTCATAATAGTTTTTTAATATTTTAGACATTTTGCCGAAATGAAAGAAACGTGGTTGACGGCTTTCATTTGAATTAGTATTATTAATTTGTGTTTATGTTAACACATGGCAGAAGGGGGAACAGCAATGCTTCGGTTGTTCCGTCGGATCGGCGTTTTGCTGCTGCTTTGCTTCTTCTGCTTTTGCGGGTGCGCGCGTCCGCAGGAGCCGGTCGAGGAGGCTT
>Ga0079305_1002975_pt1 | contig 12596 bp, 11 predicted proteins | sample LMS_cellobiose_e_FD_79183 | JGI IMG/M metagenome (GOLD analysis project Ga0079305, IMG submission 79183) | Rumen-fistulated moose microbial communities from Alaska, USA - LMS_cellobiose_enrichment | ecosystem: Host-associated > Mammals > Digestive system > Stomach > Rumen fluid ... | reverse complement strand
CTTCTCCTGAACACTTTTGGGCACATGAATGAGAAATCGGGAGCCTTTCGCCTGATCACCTTCGTCTTTGGACGACCGTCTCCCATTCAAATCATAAACCTTTTTCGCCATGCTTTCACCCGTACCCAATGATCCTCACAAACCACAATAGGTAAAGCCTTTTTCGGCGCGGCACATACGGCTTTCAATGCCAATGCATGGGATCAAATATCGCGCTTTGTCAAATTCTCATCTCAGGGCGCTGTGCTGCTTTTCATTAAGGATACCATAATTTTCCACAAATTGCAATGTCGAAGAGAATGGCTCTCTTTATTCTATAAAAATGCATCTACCAGCATATAAATTCCGAGAAGAAAAAGTACAATGGCGCCGGCGGCAGTTTGTTTATTTTTTGCTGCACAATTCATCCTTGCTTTCTTCAAACGGTCAATAAAAAATAACAGTGCCAACAAACACAAAAAATCGAAGATCAATATGCACGCTGCGCCTCTTCTGTCGGTACGCCTATTCAGCCGCTTCCTTATTTGTACATTATCATATCACCCCGCTCTTTTAAAGGCAATCCATTTTCATGGACCGAGGTTAATCCATTTTACAAAGCAAGCCCAAAAGGCTGCCTTCCGTCCCCTTGACCTCTTTCAAACCCACCCACTTCCCCTTTCGCAAGTCCGGACACAGATGGCGCCGTCAAAAATCAATACATCCCGGATCCTGCAAAAAGGGATCCGGAATGCATACATTCCGAATCCCTTTTTGCCGCCGCTATGATTTGACTGCAGACGTGCGTCTGTCCGCTCCATTGCGGTTTGCGCTTTCTGCTTTCCACCGCTGCTTTTCCACATACATTGCCTGATCTGCAGCCTCAAACAGCGTTTGATACCGTGTGCCGTCGTTTGGGCAAACGGCAACGCCGATACTTGCCGATACCGACGCCTCTTTATAGCCCTTTATCCGCAAATTTGCCACCTTCTCTGTGATAAGCGCCGCTTTTATCCGTGCGATTCGCTGGTCGTCGCTGCCAGGAATAAAAATCACAAATTCATCGCCACCCACCCGGGCCACCACATCCTCCTCCCGGACAAGGCTCTTGAGCAGCAGCCCCAGCTCCTTGAGAAACAAATCCCCAACTGCATGCCCATACGTATCGTTGACGCTTTTGAAATTATCCAAGTCAACCATAAGCATCATCCCGCTTTCCTCCACTTGAAGGAGACGGTTGATGACCGCTTCCCCTGCTCGGTTATACGTATCGGTCAGCAAATCGGTCTGAGCCTGTTTGAGCAGTCGCTGCTCCCGCCTGCGACGGTCGGTGACGTCCTCAAGACTCCCAAACACTTCCTTAAGGCGGCCGTTTTTATAAATCCGCTCGAACCGGCATTCGAACCACCGGCACATCCCTTCTGAATCCCACAGTCGCACATCCGTGGTATGCATCTCGTGTTTCTTCCCGGTCCGGTCTTTTGGGAGCGCCTCGGACTCCCAAGTCCGTTTGACATCGTCTGGATCCATCCGTTTTTGCTCCGCGATCACCTGGGAAAACCTCAAAATCTCATCGTCTGGAAGCAAAAGGACATCTTTTGCATGGATACTCAGGTGCATCTTATCCGCCGCTACATCATATTCAAAGAAAATCCGGTCTGAACATGCATCCAAAGCATCACGGCGCCTTACGGCCCGTTGCAGGCGACATCTTGCACGCCAAAGCCCCATCCATCCGGCGCAGTTCAACAATAGAAGCGCCAAAAACAGCACGGCGCCGCCGGCAAGCAATTCTTTCGTCAATAAAGCGCCCGTGGATGTCGCGCCGCCTTTTTCCGCAAGCAGCAGAAGCGTCAACGCCCCGCAACATGCATGCCGTTTGAATGGTGTCCGACTCCTTAATCTCATCATCTGTGACTTGGCTCCCCTGTAGAATATCTCATTTCGATTCTTTTTCAGTATATATCACTTCATTTACTTTGTCCATAAATCTAGTAATAATAATTATTACTAGATTTATATAAACTGTTGCTATTATATTTTTAACACGTATGAATCTCTCGAGGACTCCGCACGTTCCGCCTCATAAGTGCGGCAAAGCCCGGAACGGTCAAGTCGTTCCGGGCTTTGTCTTTTCAGCCAACCACGCACTTCATATTTGTCCATTGACCCGCGTATCCTTACTGTGCCGGTGCCTTTATCTCTCTTCAGGGCCTACCCCGGTAATCCACCGCCGTTCCGGCACCACGTCCAACAGGTCTTCCAACGTCCGCCGTAAAGTATCTTCACGGTCAAACCGGCCGCCTTTCACGCACCATTGGGTCTCGCACCCCAAATAGATGATGCCAATTTCACGGCACAGCCGATCCGCCGGAGCTGGATTCCGGATTTGCCCGGCTTTTTGCCCTTCTTGAATGAGAAAGGCCAGCAACTCCTTCCTTTTCCCCTCCAACTCAAAACTCCGCCGGTCTTCCTTCACATTGGCGATCAAAAGCTGTTTCGTCAAACCGGACCCCAACCGCCCGGTCCCATCCAACAGCGACTGAAAAAAGAGCAAGATCTGCTCTACGCTGTCCTTGGCCGAAAGGAGCTCAATGACGGAGGTCTCTCGCGTCGCCTCCCGGTATAAATGCAGAAGCAGCTCTTCCTTTGAGGTAAAATGATAATAAAAAGCCGTTTTCGTGACGCCGCAGGCCGCGCATATGTCCGAGACTGTCACCTGCTCATAGCCCCGCTCCTGAAAAAGGCGGCATGCCGCCTCAATCAACTGACTTTTCGAATCCTTTCCCGCCATGTTTGTTACTCCTTCCGAGGTCTCAGGCATACGGTCCTGCGGCCTTACGGCTGAGGCCTCCCCGCTTGTTCCAACGCCAGCGGCTGCTGTCGGCGGCGCAAAATTTCTTTCAGTGCCTTGACCGTGTCGGTTAAAATTCGCAATTCCGTCTCATTACAGTCTTTTGTCAAGCGCATCAGTTCGTTCAAATAAACCTCTTTGGAATCCCTCAAACTATCGCATACCAAGTCGTCCAGTGAAACGCTTAAGGCGTTGGCCACCTTAATAAGCGAAGGTAGGCTGACCTTAGTGCTTCCCGTTTCAATATGGCTCATGTGTGTCAGGGAAAGCTCCGCCCGCTCTGCAAGCCTCTCCTGGCTGATTTTCTGCCCCAGTCGTGCCTCTCTGATGCGCATGCCGATCGCTCTATAATCCAGGGACATTGTATCCATACATTGCCTCCATTTCTATGCGCACTTGTATTGTATGCACACTTTGCTCCTGTTTTAATAATCTATATAGGCAATTCGGATATATAATTTAATATCAATCCAAAGAAACTTCCATTTTCATATCTTTTCGAGCAAAACTCTATTATTATTTACAATATCCACCAAAAATCGCAACTGAGCGTTTCAATTTCCCTCCCATCACTATCGGTCTTCCCGGTTTTCATCTTACCGGCCGCAGCTGTATAAGCATATTTTTCATAGCAAAAGAGAGGCGGGAAATCCCGTCTCTCTTTTTACCTGTGCGATCTGTCTGCATGCGATCCCGCTGTCCAGCGACGACCGGGCAATTTGTTCGTCTATCCTGCGGGATGAACCTAAGATATCCGCTAAATAGATCTCCGCCTTTTTCAGATTTGCCAGGCTAGCGTCCAGAGGGAGATCGAATACCGCGCTGACTTCTGGATAATCGGGATTGACCGCGATCTCGCCGGTCTGCCCGTCATAAGAGAACATATGTCCCCGCCGATACAGGGATCGGTGTAGACGAAAAAATAAATCCCCTAGCCGGCAAACACGCCCACGTCGTCGCATTCCACGATCCGGTAGGTCGTCCCGTCCACCACGGTTTCCGAATAACCCTCGTTCATGGAAGAGGCGTTCACCTGCCACGGCTTGCATCCTTTGACCAGTGGAAACTCGAAGAAAGGAATCCTTCCGTAGCCTTCTTCCATCACGGTGGGCATAGGCCTACCGCCGGCGTTCTGGATCACCAAACCCGCGTACATTCTCTCATCCTGCACGTTCTCGCTGTAATAGGGCATATCCGTCAAATCCGCGCCCGTCGCCTCTGCGAGCAGGGTGAAAATGTAGCCGCCAGAAGTGACGGAGGCGTTGACGTTCACGGCCATCTCGCTTTCCAGGCGGTGCTCAGCTTCTAACCTCCTTTCCAATCCCATACGCCTGTCAATCGTCATGGGATAGAAAGTGGTTCATCTGATCTCAACAGGCACAGTTTACGCCAGCAAACCGGCGGTCGCAGCAAAGGTAAAAAACAAAAGAGTTCTGAAACCCAAAGGATTTCAGAACTCTTTTGATGGAGCTGTTGAGCAGAGTCGAACTGCCTACCTCGTCATTACCAATGACGTGCTCTACCTAGTGAGCTACAACAGCAAGTGGCGACCCGGAACGGGCTCGAACCGTCGACCTCTAGCGTGACAGGCTAGCGTTCTAACCAACTGAACTACCGGGCCAAATGGCAGGGGCAGAAGGGATCGAACCCTCGGCACGCGGTTTTGGAGACCGCTGCTCTACCAGCTGAGCTATACCCCTGTATCGCAGCGACACTCCTCGCGGGCCCGCCGAAAAAATGGTGGGCCTTCAGGGACTCGAACCCCGGACCGACCGGTTATGAGCCGGTTGCTCTAACCAACTGAGCTAAAGGCCCTGATCCAGCAACCTTGTCGACGCCTGATTATTATAGCGCATTTTTTGTCCACTTGTCAAGACTTTTTACAAAAAACAGCATATGAAAAAAGCGCTGGTTTTATGCCTCTTTTTCCCGTTCCAACGCATTTTTTTGCAACGCTTGGCCGCCGCATGCCTGCGGAGTCTTAGCCTCCACAAACCACCGTCCTCCCTCATAGAACAAATAGGCGTCCCGGCGGCCAATCCGGCAGGTGTACCGGAGCCCCGCGCCCCCCGCTTTCAAGCTGGCCGCCTTTCGCATCTCCAGCACGCGGTCGACAAAAAATTTCCGCCCGTCCTCCCAATCGATGGTCAGCGGGCGCATGGCGCCCACCTCGTCGAAGGCAACGACCACCCGTACAAACACCTTTTCAGCGCCTTGCTCCACAGGGCCGTCCCTCCTCTCCATCCTTGCGCGCGTGCCACATCAGGTCTTCGCAAGTCATCCCGGCTTTGAAGAATCCAATAGGATGGACCGAATGGTCCTCCAGCGCGCCCTTGGGCAGGTTTCGTGGAAACGCCACAATGCCCCGGCCCACCGCTTTCCGGCCGAACCGGCCCCGGAGCTGCTCCACCGTCGTCTCCAAGCGCAGCTTCCGCTCTCTCGCCTCCTCGTCCTCCCACAGCGTCAGCTGCCGCGCCTCCTTGTCCGACGCCAGGCCTGTCGCCCGCAGCGTCACGTTCCGCACCGGCCGGAAGGGCGTGAATCCTTTGGCAAGGAGCTCCATCCCCTTGTCCTCCAGCTCGCAGGCGAGCGCCGAGAGAGACGTCAGCTTCCCCTGCCACTCCTGGGTGACAAATCGGGCGTCCTTTACCGAAACCGCCACCGTTCCGGCCAGCAGCCCTTCGGCCCGCAGCCGGGCCGCCACGCTTTCGGCCAGGGGCGCCAGCACCCGGCGCACCTCGTCCAGCGTTTCCAAGTCCCGCGGCGTCGTCATGCCGTCGCCGACACTCTTCATGAGCTCGGCATCCTCCATCCGGCGCACCGGAGTCGGGTCCTCTCCCCGGGCGAAACAGGACAACACGCCGCCCATCTTGCCCAGCTCTGCTTTCAAAAAAGCCGGGCTGCACCGGGCCAGATCTCCAATGGTCTTGATCCCATACCGGGAAAGCTTGCGCTCCGTGGCGGGCCCCACGTACAAGAGCGCCGATACGGGCAGCGGCCACACCTTCGCGGCGTAATCGTCCGGGCAAAGCACTGTCACCGCGTCCGGCTTCTTGAGATCACTGGCCAGCTTGGCAAACACCTTGTTGTCCGCCACCCCCACCGACACCGTCAGGCCCAGCTCCCGCTTGACGCGCTCCCGAATCTGATGGGCCATGGCGGGCCCGTCGCCGAACAAATGGGTCGAAGCGGTGACGTCCAGCCACGCCTCGTCCAACCCGAACCCCTCCACCTGATCGGAGTAATCCTCGTAAATCCGGCGCACCTGCCGACAGAAATCGACGTACAGGGGAAAGCGCGGCGGCACCACCACCAGCGCCGGGCACTTGCGCCGGGCCTGCCACAGGGTTTCCCCGGTCTTGACGCCCGCCTGCTTGGCCGGCATGTTCTTGGACAGCACAATGCCGTGGCGGGAGAGCTCGTCGCCGCCCACCACCATGGGAATCTCAAAAAGCGCCGGACGATGCAGGCACTCGATGGTGGCATAGCAGTTATTCAAATCGGAATGGAGAATGATCCTTCCGCCCATAGTTCCTCTGACCTTTTTTAAAAATATAGAACATTTGTTCGTATTCATTGTATCCCGATTGGGGCCGCAATGCAACAGGAAAATTCCGGAAACACATAAAAGCAATGGCATTCAAAACCGCGCCGCTCCCGCACCAAGGCGCAACTACATAAAAAAAGGGCTTGCCGTCCGCATATTGCGGACGGCAAGCCCTAATCCACGGTTTCTTTTCCCTTGTCAGTCTGTCAGTGTCTCTTGATCCGGGGCAAGGCGGGGGATTTCTCGTTGGGCGTCATGGCGCCATACAGCGCCTCGACGGTCTCCATGTTGGCGATGGACTCCTCCACCGTGAAGGCCGGTTCCCGGCCCTCCAAAATCGCGGCGGCAAATTCCGTCACTTCCATGCGGTATCGGTCGCTCGGTTCGGGTATAAATTGTTCCACCCGGAAGTATTCGCAGGGCATGAACATCATTTCCCGATCCTTGCACATAGGATCGCTCTCATAGTCATACCAAATGAGCTCCAGCGGTACCGGATCGTCCGTATACACATAGGGCACCCGCAGCCTTGCGGTTTTTCCCACGATCTCCGCGCAATTGATGGGCGCGCCGTCAAACCAGGAAACAGCCGTGGCGGTCATGCCGTTTTGATAATTAAGCTGCCCGTTGCACCGGACGTCCACAAAGCCGCCGTCCATATCCCGGCGGGTGACGAAAAAACCGTGGGCGCTCTCAAGCTCCGTATGGGTCAGCTTGGCGATCCAGTTGCAGAAATTCACCGTGTAGCAACCCATGTCGAAAAGCGCGCCGCCGCCGCTCTGCTGTCTAAGACGCACGTTTTCCGGGTCGTTGATGTCAAAGCCATAGGCCGTTTGGATATACCGGATGGAACCCAGCCTGCCGCTCGCGACAATGTCCGCGATCAGCCTGGACTTGTGGGTGTGGCGGTACATAAACGCCTCCATCAAAAGCCGCCTGTTTTCCCTGGCCGCCGCTCTCATGCGCCGACACTCCTCCCCGGTCGTGGCCAGCGGCTTTTCGCAGAGCACATGCTTGCCCGCCCGGAGGGCCCTGATTGTCCACTCGCAGTGCAGGTGGTTGGGCAGGGGAATATAGACGGCCTGCACCTCCGGGTCCGCAAGCAGCGCCTCATAGGAGGCGTATCGCTTGTCAAAGCAGTTCCCCACCCGCTGCAGCTTTTCCACATCCCGGGAGGCGATGGCCGTGCAGACGCAATTTTCCGCCCGCATCAGCGCCGGAATGACCTGGGTCACGGCGATTCTGGCCGTTCCCAAAACGCCCCATTTGACTCTTTCCATCTCCGCCTCCTTTGGCGTCAAGGCAGCCGGGCTCATTCCGAGATACCGTTTTTCCAAATGACAAATTCCTTAAACCCGTTTTTCTCCGCACAGGTCAGCTGGCCGCCGGCGATCTGCAAAATCAGGTCCACAAAGTCGCGCAGGAGCGTCTCCATGGGCGTATCTTCCAGCAGGCGACCGGCGTTAAAATCGTTCCAGCTCCTCTTCTTTTCAAACATCGGCGTGTTGGTTGAGACCTTGACCGTGGGAACGAAGCCGCCGTATGGGGTGCCGCGGCCCGTGGTAAAGACCACCATGTGGCAGCAAAGCCCCAGGGCGGTTGTACCCGCCGTGTCGCTGCCCGGCGCCCAAAGCAGGTGAAAGCCCGGCTTTTCAAGGGGCGCATCGTATTTCAGCACTCCTTCCACCTTGGATTGGCCGCCCTTTTGGGTGCAGCCCAAAGCCTTTTCCTCCAGCGTCGTGATGCCGCCGTCCAGGTTGCCCGGCGAGGGGTTGCCGGTGATGCTGGCGTTGTTGTCGAAGCAGTACTGCTTGTAGCCGTTGATCATATCGACAATATCCCGAAACACCTGCTCGTCCCGAGCTCGGGCCATCAAAATCGTCTCCGAGCCGAACATCTCCGCCACCTCGGTCATGACGGTTGCGCCGCCCTGCGCCACCATGTAGTCGGTGAGCTCGCCCAAGAGCGGGTTGCCGGTCAGGCCGGAGAATCCGTCGGACCCTCCGCATTCCAGGCCGATGCGCAAAGCGGACAGGGGGACCTCCTCCCGGCGGTCGTGCCGGGCGATGTCGTAGAGCCGATGGAGCAGGGTAACGCCGATGGCAATTTCATCCTCCACCTGCTGTGTCTCTAGAAACAGCACCCGGTGGGCGTCAAATGCGCCCAGGGTCTTTTTAAAACTCTCAATCCGTATGTCCTCGCAGCCCAGGCCCAGCACCAGCACGCCGCCGCAGTTGGGGTGCTTCACCGCCATGGCCAGGGCGTTTTCCGTGTTTTCCGCGTCATAGCCCTCCTGGCCGCAGCCGTAGGGGTGAGCGAACACCCGCACGTCGTCGATGCCCGTGGGGACGCATCCGAATTCGGTCTTGCCCACGGTATCCATCAAAAAGCGGTCTCTGATCCTGCTGCCGATGGCGTTGACACAGCCCACGGTGGGCACGATCCAAAGTTCGTTGCGGATGCCCACGTCGCCGTTGGCCCGCCGGTAGCCCTGAAACGTCCGATGCTCGTCCCGGTAGCGGTTTTTGACTCCATCGTCCGGCAGATACTGATAGTCCAGCTTGCCGGACAGATTGGTATCCAGGTTGTGAACATGGACGTGGTCGCCCCGCCGGATATCATCGGTGGCGTGGCCGATGGGAAAGCCGTATTTTATGACGTCCTCACCCCGGCGGATGTCCCGCAGGGCGATCTTGTGCCCCATAGGGATATCGCCCCGCAGGACAACGCCGCCGTCCAGGGGCAGCGTTGCGCCGGCGGCCAGATCCTTTGTGGCCACGCATACGGCATCCGAGGGGTTAATCTTGATAAAGTCCTTCAAAAAGCTTCTCCCCCTTTCAAGCCCTTGCCGGAGATCGGCAAGGCGCCGTCTATTTGCCGAAATACACCTTTTCCGCCGTGCCATGGAGCAGGTTTTCCCAATCCGCAAGGGTCAAATAGTCCGCGTGGCGGGTGAACATGGTCAGCGCCTGCTCATAGGTGATTTCCGTCATCAGGGTGGGGAAATCCGTGCCCCACATGAGCTTTTCCGTGCCAACGGCGCGGACGACGAGCTGGAAGATCTCCTGGCTCCGAGGGAAGGGATAGTCGTCGTCGAAATGGGACATGGCGGAGGTGTCCATCCACAGATGATCCTTGTTGATGTCAAACAGAGCCAACACCTTCTGCAAATCCGGATAGGGATACTTCTGGCTTCTGTCCCACAGGTTGCAAACGCCCAGATGGCACAAAACCGTCTTCATCTGTGGATGGCGCTTGACCACATTGGTGAAGCGGTCGATATCGAAATAAAACTCCGTGTCGCCCCACCAACCCAGGTCGATGAGCACCAGCGCGTCGTTTTCCTCCACCTTGCGCCAGAGGATGTCGTGCTCCGGGTCGTCCATGATAAAAGGCGTGTCGGGGATTTCCATCTTGACCCCTTTGAAGCCGTAATGCTGAATCAGGTCGTCGATCTGACCGGGCAGATGAACCAAATCCCGGGGCTCGATCATGCCGATGCCCACGAACTTCCCCGGCCGCTCGTCCAGCACGCGCCGGACATAGTCCTTCTGGTCGCCGTAGCAGGGATTTTGAATGAGCACGGCTTTGTCCACGCCGTGCCAATCCATATATCCCTCCAACACCTGGACCTTGTTGCTCAGGTCGGCGTTTTCCGGCGTCAGGAGGTAGAACTCATCCTTCCCTTGACGTACCTTGCCGTAGCCTAAGTTTTCAATCTGCGTGTCGCCGTCGCGCTGTCCGCCGAAGGTCTGCCAAATGTGGGCATGGGCGTCGATTAAGGGCATTTCTTTCCCTTGGATGGTAATCATAGCGGAGCTCCTTTCCTATTTATCGATTCTTTTGCAAGCGCATATCCAAAATGACGGCGCCCAATAGGATGGCGCCCTTAATGGCGTACTGCCAGAAGGAGGAGACGTCCAAAAGGATCATGCCGTTGTCCAGGGTGCTGAGCAGGATCGCGCCCAAAATAGCGCCCACCACTGTGCCCGTGCCGCCCATCAAGCTGGTCCCCCCGATGACGCAGGCGGCTATCGCGTCCAGTTCCATGTTGGACGCAATGCCCGGGGCAAAGCCGGTCACCCGGGCCATCGTCCCCAAAGAGCTCAGGAAATAGGCCACGCCCATCAGGAGAAAGGAGAGGAAAATGATGCGCTTGGGGTTGATGCCGGCGAGTCGCGCCGCCTCCGGGTTCGCGCCCACGGCGTAAACATGGCGGCCAAAGGGCGTGTACGCCAGCACGACGTGCATGACCGCAGCCCAGGCCATCATAATGACAAACATCAGCGGCAGGCCGCGGAAAACCGAGACGTAAATCAGCAGCAGCCCGAACAAAACGACGGACAAAAGAGACCCCATTAGCTGCCACCGCGTTTTTCCGGTCAGGCCCAAGGACACGGCCTTCCGGTTGTTCCAGACGGTGGCGATCACCATGGCGATGACAATCAAGCTCACCAACACCGCACAGGTGGTGCTGTCCAGCCAGGTTTTCGCCAGGGCGGAGATCGATTCATCCACCGGGGCGTGTTCCTCGCCCCGGGAAACGATGAGATAAAATCCCTTCAGCATCAGCTGTCCGGCCAGGGTGACGATAAACGCCGGCACCCCCAAATAGGCCACCACGCTGCCGAAAAACATGGCGACGATCACAGCCACCGCCAGCATAATGAGGCACACGAGAAGAGGGCTTAAGCCTAAGTCGATGTTGGCCATGGACCCGATTACAGCCAAAAATCCGATGGTGGAGGCGACTGACAGGTCGATCCCCCGGGTGATCATGACCGACACCACGCCCACCGAGACAAAGCCCAGGATGGAGACCTGGAGAAATAGGGTGCCCATATTGCGCGGGGAGAGAAATAGCCCGTCGGACATGGCGTGGAAAAACAGCCAAATTGCAATGATGGTGAACATGAGGGTCAAATGCCGGTTTTCCACCACATAATTTTTAAATCGGCCGAGACGGCCGACCGGTTTCGCAGCATCTTTCATGTTGGCACTCCTTGTTGAATTATTACGAAGCAATCGCGGCCATAATCAGCTTGTCCTGGTCCACCTGGCCTGATTTGACCTGCTCTTGCGGAAAGAACGCGGATTCTTCGCCGTTTTTGAGCACCAGAATCTGGTCGGAGACCTGCAAAATCTCGTCCACATCGCTGGAAAACACCAAAATTCCGCATTGGATCCGCCGGGCGGTCTCCCGCAAAATCTCATACAAATCCATCCGGGTGCCGATGTCCACGCCCACAGAGGGCTCGTCGAAAATCAAGACCTTGGATTTCGGCAGCAGGATGCGCCCCACCAGCGCCTTTTGCTTATTGCCGCCGCTCAGTGTGTTGGGGACATCCTCCAGCGATTGGCTCTTCAACTTCAGATCGTCCCTGGATCCGTGCACGGCCCGGGCCTCCTTTTGCATATCCAGCAGGCCCAAATGATTACAAAAGTCCTTTAGCACAAGGACAGATATGTTCTCGCGAATGCTTCTCGCCTCAAAAAGCGCCATTCTGCGGTCCTCGGGGAGGAAGTTGATCCCGCTCCGGATGGCGTCCAGAGGGGATTTTGCGACCATTCGACGGCCGTTCAGCAAAATCTCGCCCTCCGTCTCTCCTTCCCACGCGGCGTAGATGGACAGGGCGGTCTCCGTTTTTCCCGAACCGAGCAGCCCGTAAACCCCCAGCACCTCCCCCCGGTGCAGGCGGATGTTCAAGTTCTTCACCAGCTTGCGGTCGCGGATCACCCTGTCGTAGACCACCAGGTCTTTGACCGTCAAGATCTCCTCCCCCAAGGGGACGATTTCCGTGCGGATTTTTTTCAGTTTTTCCCCGGTCATGCAGGTGATGATCTCCTCCTGCTCGTTTTCCGCCGTCACATAGGTGTCGATCACCTCGCCGTTGCGCATCACCATGATGCGGTCGGCGATCTTGAAAACCTCTGCCAGGCGGTGGGAGATATACAGACAGGAAATGCCCCGATCCTTCATCCGCTGGATATATTCAAACAGCACCTGGGTCTCGGATTCCGTCAGCGACGCCGTGGGCTCATCCAAAATCAGCAGCTTCCCGCCGTCCGCGCTTTGGGCCTGGATCAGGGCTTTGACAATCAAGATCATCTGCTGCTCGCCGCGGGTCAGCAGCCCCATGCTTTTTTGCACGTCAATGTCGCCGATGCCATACTTTTTCAAATCATCGGCCGCCCTGGCGTAGAGCGTGTTCCAAT
>Ga0079305_1002974_pt1 | contig 12609 bp, 13 predicted proteins | sample LMS_cellobiose_e_FD_79183 | JGI IMG/M metagenome (GOLD analysis project Ga0079305, IMG submission 79183) | Rumen-fistulated moose microbial communities from Alaska, USA - LMS_cellobiose_enrichment | ecosystem: Host-associated > Mammals > Digestive system > Stomach > Rumen fluid ... | reverse complement strand
GCAATACTCTCTTTCCTGGCCTCTTTGGGCTTTCTAATCTCTTCTTTCGCAAAATACAATTTTCATAACATGAGAAAAGCCCAAGCTTCGCTTGAAACTTAGGCTTTGTCTACAGTCTGAGAGGCAGGCACGGGGTGCCTGCCTCTTTTTGTTTTTGATCAGCGTAGAATAAACCCTTTATTTGCGGCCGCCGGTCAGTTCCTGATCCTCAAGGAGGATCCTCTGGAATTCGACCTTGTAGTCGTTAGGGTCGCGTACGAAGCACGCGTATACAGGGAATTTTTCCTGCTTGCACGGAGGCATGATTATCTCCGCGCCTTTCTCTTTCAGTCTCTCGTAGTGGGCATCCACGTCAGCCTCATCATGGCAGTTCAGAGAGATGCACATTCCGACTGGGCCGGAAGGGATCGGACGGTCATCATCGTACTGACAGAATCCCAGATATCCGTATCCGGTATCAAAGATGTGGAGTTTTCCGCCGGCCTGTTCCTGAACCTTCGGAAGGCCTACGATCTCACGGTAGAATTTGCTTGTCTCTTCGATGTCCTTGCAGGGGAAGAACACAACTACATTTTCAATCATGGCTACTATCTCCTATTATTAGATAAGCAATCAACTCGCTTTAACGGACGTTATTATTCTTCGATCAGCGGAACGAAGAGTTCCTTTTCATTGATCGCTGGCATCATGAGCGCTCTTGCGAAAAGCAGAGACGCGGAAGCGGACGTGACAACCGGGCATCCGAATTCCTTCTCAAGTCGGGTGGAGTAATTCTCCTGAGGACCGAGCTTGCCGTCACGGTAGTCGAGGCAGTGATATCCGACGAATACCAAAAGATCCAGATTGCCCTTGGCAGCGTCGTCGATCTCCTTATTGCCGTTGCCTACTCCGAACGTAAAGTCAACATTGTGCGCCCATTCGTTGCTGGTCCAGTACTCCACATCTCTCCAATATGTACGCCCGAGGCCGATCGCAACTCCGACACGGGGGTGATCCATCGTCTCGGCTAACATGCGCACATAACTCTGAGTAGCGCGATAGGGAAGGATGACGGGAACATGCGAGTGGAACGCGTGAGGCGGATAGATCTTTCCGCAGCAGAGCATCATAAGGTCGACGCCGTCTTCCTCCAGTTTATCAATGGTCTTCTGTATGCGGGGGCGTACCTCCGTCTGCGGGAGCCAGACTTCAAACCAGTCGTCTCCGAGATTGTCGTCGTGCATTCCCGGAGCGTGAACAAATCCTCCGGATCTGGTGTCTGGGGAATAGAGCTTGGCATCCGGATCATAGGGACCTTCCAGAGCTCTCAGTTCCTCAAAGCTCATCCCGTCAAAGATTCCCCGCTCATAGATCTCGACATCCAGCCCCTGTGCCTTGAACCAGTTATGCACAAAGGATCTGTTGTCGATACGAGGCGACTGTCCTACGCCTATCAGCCCGAATTTGACTTTGCCCATAAAAACCTCCTTATAAATAACCAGCTGTTTGAAACATGGTTTTAATACTAAAGCGTTTTTTCTGCCCAGTCGTTAACTGCTTCGAAAATGAGTCTGCCTGCAACTGAGCCTCCGTCGAGAACTCCTATACTCTGGTCGCCGAAATAGGCTGCGCGGCCCCATACGGCCCGCATCTGCTTCGTCGCCTCTGAACCTTCAGCGGCAGCGTCGGCGGCGGCTTTGATCACGTCTTTGGCAGGACCATTCCCTGCGGCGAGGATCTCGGCTGCAGGGTAGAGAGAATCGAGGATGGTCTTCTCTCCGCGTTTGGAGCCGGCTTTGGCAGTGACGTTCTCGAGGCCGGCTATCATCGCCTTTCCAACCTCGGAGCAGTCAGCGCTCTCCTTGCCCTTGAGCGCTCTCGCCATTCCTTTCATTATAAAGGCGGTGATGGTCCCGAGTGAGCTTGGGGCATGTTCATTGAAGACGTTGGCGGCCTTGTTGAACGCGATGCCGAGATCTGTGAAATCCTCATCCTTCAGAAAAGCGGCAGTGGCGGCATAGCCTTCCTTCATATAGACACCCAGGTCACCGTCTCCGTTCTGCTGATCAAGAGATACGAGATAATCACGGTTTTCGGACATTTTTTCGGCTATCGAAGCGAATATAGCACGCAGTGCGTTGATATCCATATATTGCCTCCCTTTATTTGTTGTGGTTGGTATAGAAAGGCGTATCCGCGGGATCACAGAGCAGGCCCTTCAGTTCTTCATCGAGCTTGAATATCGACACGGACAGACCGGCCATTTCCATAGAGGTGGCGTATTCACCGATATGAGGCATAAAGACTGTAACACCGATATCGGAGAGGAGCTTGTGCACAGCACGGAATGTGATCATCTGCTCTTCGAGCGGGGTCCCTCCAAGACCGTTTATCATGACGGATACCTCATCTCCCGCTGTGAGAGGCATATCAGCGAGGATCCTGTCCACGGCGATCTTTGCCAATTCATCAGCAGTTATCATCTTTTTAACTTCGATGCCCTTTTCGCCGTGGATTCCCATTCCGATCTCTATCTCATCTTCGGCGACGGTGAAGGTGGCTTTGCCTACCTCAGGGACGATGCAGGGAGTAAGCGCGAATCCCATCGTACGTACATTGTCACAGGCTTTTTGGGCTATGGCAGTCACCTCGTCCAGATCCATTCCTCTGGCTGCGGCTGCGCCTGCGCATTTATACGCGTATACTATTCCGGAGACGCCGCGGCGTTTTTCTTTTTCCTCAATAGGAGCGGAGGCGACGTCATCAGCTCCCAGGACTGTTGTACAGCGGATCCCATCGAAATCCGCATCCTCGATCGCCTGGTTGAAATTGAGCTTGTCTCCCCCGTAGTTTCCGTAGAGGCACAGAACTCCGGCTCCGTGGTCGCAGGCGCATATCGTGTCATACATTTTGGAATAGGCAGGAGAAGCGAAGACGTTCCCGACCGTGCATCCGTCAAGCATTCCGTCGCCCACGTATCCCAGGAAGAGGGGAAGATGTCCGGAGCCTCCGCCGGTTACGATACCCACTTTGCCCTCGCGTACGGGGTGCGCGTTAAGTACGACGCGAAAATCGTCATTCAGCAGTTTGAGACGGTCCCCGTAAGCCGCAATAATACCTTCTACCGTCTCTTTTACGAACGATTCCGGCTCGTTGATGATCTTTTTCATTTCTTCCTCCTGTTATGATATTTATCTGCGATGCAGTTCATAGATTACCATGGATTTGAAAAACCCCGAAAGGCCAGCACACTACCGGTGTTCCGATATCATGCTCTGCTCATCGGGGATGGCTGGGTCAATAGCGTATATAATTACCGACAAAAGAGCTCGAAACAGAAGACGCTGCAGCTTGGTCCGTCATGATCCTGCTGTAGCAAGCGGTGTGTTCTCCTTTTCGCGTTCTTCCCACTCTTTTTTTGCCTTTTCAACGAGCACTACAGAATTGGTGCTTATGTGTTCACGTAAAAGCGAACAGGCAGCCTCTTTGTTTCTGCGGCTTACTGCCTCCAATATCAGCAGATGCTCCCTGGTCTCGACTCTTATGGTTTCAATAGTCGTTTCCCATGGATCGTCCATGAGTTTCTGCTCATGATTGACATATGCGTAGAATCTGGTGGTATATGTTTTGAGTGAGTCCAGAGTCTTAGTCAGCAGGCTGCTTTCGGAATGCGAATACAGCATGCGGTGAAAAGCTGTATCACAATCATAAAAATCGCTGATCGATGTTGGATTGTCATACATGGCAAGCATGCGCGCGCGGAGCTCTTTGATCTCATCCTCCGGTATCAGATCAATAGATCTTTCCAGAGCGTATGGTTCAAGCATGAGACGAACATCATATGCAACCTTGTAGTCTTCAAGCGAACCTTCTGCAACTCTGGCCTTTTTATATGGCATCATGTCGACCAGACCGTCTTTATTAAGCAATGTAAGCGCTTCACGGACCGGGGCGCCGCTTACGCCGAGCTGTTTGGAAATGTTCAGGATGTTAAGCGTTTCGCCAGGAGCAAAACCGCCATTCAGAATCTCTTTCCGGAGCATCTTATAAATACGGTCCCGAATAAGAACGGTGTCTTTGATACTTTCAAGTGCAGCCATAATCACGCATCCTCTCGATCAATCTGCGCAGGGTGCAATAAAGCTATTACATCCCGAATTCCTCCATTTATCGATTTTAAACTACCATACTATCGATACTTTGTCAAACTTGAGTAATACGCACGAATGCTCAACAAACGGCTAAAAATGGCTAAAAATAAACGATATATTAAGAGAATAAAATAATTAGAAAATTTTACAAATTCGAAATATACACATTTTTCTGTTGACAAATCGACTATCGATAGTCTATCATAGATTATGTTAAAAGCCCTGTCTGTCTGATGGCTTGACAAGGCTTATGTGAACGGTAGCATCTTCGTGCAGGATCATTGTACGTAGTTGCGTATTTGCAAGCAGTTGTTAGTGTATGGAAGAACGATGAAAGGGGAAACCAAGATGAAGAAGTTCTTAGCAGTTGCCCTGGCTCTGTGCATGGTATTTGCACTCGTTGCTTGTGGGTCACAGGAACCGGCTCCGGCTGATCCGGGAGAGGAGACTCCTGATTACGCCGCGAATCTGGTCGAAGCTGGAAAGCTCACCATTGGAACGACAGGTGGGGCAGCTCCGTTTACTTATTACGATGCAAACAACAATTTGGTAGGCTATGACATCGACATAGGCAATAAGCTCTGCGAAGATCTCGGCCTTGAACCGAACTTCGTAGCTCTGGACTGGGCGGGACTTCTCCCGGGCCTTCAGTCCGGACGTTTCGACGTTGTTCTGTCCGGCGTGACGATCACTGAAGAAAGACTTAACGCCGATGGAATGATCCTTTCTCAGCCCTATGATGTTAATGGTGTAGTTATCCTGAAGAAGAAGGGCAACACCGAGATCAACGGTTGGGACGACATTCAGGGCAAGGTTCTCGGCTGCGTAGCCGGATCCACACAGGTTGTCATGGCAGAAGAAAGACTTCCTGAGGGAACGATCACTGAGAAGAGAGAGTATCCGAGCTGGACAGAAATGCTTCTCGACATGGAGTCCGGACGTATCGACTACGCGATCATGGACTTCCTTGGACCTAACTATCTGATGCTTTCGGGCGAGGCCAACATCGAAGTAATCAACGACCCGATCGTTCTGATCACTCAGGGCGTTGCGACTTATAGCGGCGAACCCGAACTGGCTGCGAAGATCGATGAACTCATTGGCGAGTACAGAGAAAGCGGACTGCTTGAGGAGCTCATCACCAAGAACTTCGGCGGATGCCTCTCATTCGATCTGCTCGAGACCGAGGAAATCGCTCACTAATTAAAACGACACATGTTTAATTACCGCGCCCGGCTTTGATCAGAATCGGGTCGGGCTCGGATCATAAACCCATCAACACTTAAGGAGGATAATATGGGAAAGAAGAAAGTTGGTATCATCACTACCGGTCACAGCCCTCGTAAGGAGTATACATCTCTTCATAGAGAAGGCCTGAAGAAGATGGGCCTTGATGTCGAACTGATCGAGACCGGTGCACTTGACGGCCTGACCCTTGACGAGGTAAAGACCCTCTATTGCAAAGAGAACGAAGTAGGTATCGGGTGCTATGCGCTGGATGATGAAGGCACCGACAACAGGATGGGCGATGGCAGACTGGAAGTCTGGCTCGAGATAAACAAATTCCATCCTTATGTTCAGAAAGCTATCGACAGGCTGGAGGCACAGGGATGCGAGCTGATTATGCTCTGCTGCGCCGAGCAGTATCCTGAGGATGCTTTCCATTCCCATGTTCCGTTCATCATGCCTTATAAGGCGGCGTTTGGTCAGGCCTATATGCTCGCTACCTCTATGGAGAGAGCCAGCATCGGCGTTCTGATCCCTGATCAGAAGCACTATGCTCAGGACCTCGCTTCCTGGAGATGCAGAGACTGGATGAGAAATATCGATGTTAAGATCGGTATCGGAATCATCAACGGAAATGGTCTTGCTGAGCTCAAGGGCGGCAAGTATGATGCAGTGTTCATCTGGGGCTATGGCGAAGGCGTTGCTCCTGGAGATCCCGAGAAGCTCGTAAAGACCCTCGAAACGGAACTCAACTGCCCGGTTATCACCCCGAGTGCTCTCAACCTGCATTTTGCCCGTACGCTGCTCAGCCCGGCATTTGATGAACCCTCTTGTGTAGATCAGATCAACGGCTAATACGATCAGTGCAAAACTCGAACTGAGAACTTGATATTGCTGACGAATTGTGGTCGGATCGGTGCAGCCGATCCGGCCACAGTTATATGTGTTATCGTCAAAAAGTGAGGTAATGATATGAGCAATCAGGGAACAGCCGATACTTTGAACGATCGCGAAAAAATCATTGAAGTAAAGGACCTCCATAAATCCTATGGCAACAAAGAGATACTGAAGGGAATCTCATTTGATATCTATAAGGGCGATGTAATATCGATAGTTGGACCCAGCGGGAGCGGCAAGAGCACGATCCTCAAATGTATAAACTTTCTTGAAAGACCGACGAGCGGTGACATCCTTTTCCATGGAGAGAATGTCGGTAAGACGGAAAAGAACGGCAAGATAGTTAATGTCAAGGAGAAAGATCTGCTGAAATACAGAGCGAAAGTTGGAATGGTATTCCAGCACTTTAATCTGTTCCCCCATATGACAGTGATGGAGAACATCATAGAGGCAGCCGTCTATGTTAACAATATGAATAAGAACGAAGCTATCGACGAAGCAAAAGAACTGCTGAACAAAGTGCTCTTGTATGATAAAGAGAACTCTTATCCTTCACAGCTTTCGGGCGGTGAGCAGCAGAGGGTTGCGATAGCGAGAGCTTTGATCATGCATCCTGAAGTTATGCTGTTTGACGAAGCGACTTCTGCGTTGGACCCCGAAACTGTGGGTGAAGTTCTGAAGACAATGGGCGACCTGGCAAGAGATGGAATGACCATGGTGGTCGTTTCCCATGAGATGCAGTTCGTCAAAGAGTCTTCAAAGGAAACTTTGTTCCTTTATGACGGGACAATATTTGAAAGAGGACGTACGGAGGATGTGCTGAATTCCCAGAAACCGGAGTGCCAGCGCTTCTTCTCCAGAATTACCGGATACAGAGAGGGCAATAACTAGAGGAATTCGGCAACGGTTGGCTTATTTTCTTCAGTTAAAGCAATTTTTGCAACAGATGCGTAAAGCCTTAACGGCTGTTCGTATAATTGAGAGGTGGAAAGTATGGGCCATTTTGAGTGGAATCTGATACTGGAATATCTGCCTAGGTTTAAAGAAGCTGTAATAATAACGATCGGCGTATTTCTGGCCGTATTGGTTATTACGACGGTGCTGGGGCTTCTTCTGGCCATTTTGTACAAAGTTGTTTTTAAAAAGTTCTGGATAGGACGCCGTGTCATCGATCTCTACAGCTGGATATTCAGGTCGATACCGGAGCTCATAGTTCTGCTGTTCTGCTATCTTGGATTGCCCAAAATGGGTATCGGGATCGCGCCGATACAAGCCGCGATTCTGGGTTTTTCAATAACCGGGACAGCTTACGAGTTTGAGATCTTTTCAGCAGGATTTGAAGCGATCGATTCGGGACAATATCTTGCGTGCCGGGCTCTCGGCATACCGATGACCAGGACTCTTACACGAATAGTTTTCCCGCAGATGCTCAGGGTGATAACGCCGTCCTATGTAACTTATGCGACCGGCGCTTCAAAGAGAACATCTGCAGCTTCGGCCATCGCCGTAAACGAGATTATGGGCATGGCCAAAAAAATCATGACTACTACTTTCAGGCCATTTGAGACCATCTTTATTGCGATGATTTTGTACGCCGCTATCTGCAGCATATTCATGATCCTTGAAGTACTGGCGAACAAAAAATATGGCAACTATGTAAGGAAGGTGTCGTGATGAACTTAGATTTTTCGGTAGTATTTGACAATTTCGCCGATTATTTTGTCAGAGGCACTATTAACACCATTATCATCGTCGGCGCATCCATGTTGATATCGCTGGTGCTTGCTATTCCTTTCGGCCTGATGCGGGAGTCGCGCTTCTTCCCGATACGCTGGTTTTCCGGAGCGTTCAGCTGGATAACAAGAGCGATACCGGCAATGGTATTCCTGTATTTTGCTTACTATGGTCTGGTATTCTTTGGGGTGTCACTTAACCCTATAGTCGCGGCTATAGTGGGCATGACGCTTTCGGGTGTCGGATACAATATGGAGTTTTTCCGCTCCGGTTTGAAAGCAGTAGATATCGGTCAGTATGACGCGTGCAAATCGCTGGGTATCTCATACGGTCATACGATCAAAAAGGTTGTTCTTCCTCAGGCACTTCGCGTTGCGATTCCGCCGCTTTTCAGCAATCTGAACCTCATACTCAAGGGCAGCTCGCTAGCGGGCGTTGTGGGTATTTCAGAGTTAACAGGCCTTTCAAACAAGCTGATCAGCTTTACATACAGGCCTATAGAAATACTGCTCGTGACAGCGGTGATCTACCTTGTTTTGAATTCGATCCTGATCACTATTGAAAAAGCAATGCTGAAGAGGCTGGATTATCCGACTGTCAGCAATGTATAATAATTGAAACACTTTTGATCAGGAGGCTCGGGATTTGTGAACATGACAGAGGGTCCGTTCACAAAGAAGATAATTGCATTTGCTCTGCCGCTGCTGTTTACGCAACTATTGCAGGTCTTTTACAATGCCGCGGATATGATAGTGCTTGGCCGTTTTGCGGGAACACTCCCGCTTGCGGCTGTAGGCGCAACGACACAGCTCATCACACTTATAATTAATCTTTTTGTCGGCACATCGTCAGGCGTCGGTGTGGTGTCTGGCATAATGATCGGTGCAAAGGATGAGAAGGGCCTTGAAAAGACGATATACTCAGGTCTCTCGATAGGCTTGGTGTGCGGCGTGGCAGTAGGAATAACAGGGGTACTCATGTCCCACACGTTTATGGTGTGGATGGGTACCCCTTCTGACGTTCTGGATATGTCTGCGCTCTATCTCAGAATTTATTTTCTCGGCGCACCTGCGAATATCCTGTTTAACTTCACTGCAGCATCGGTCAGAGCGACGGGAGACACCAAGCACCCGATGTATATCCTTACTTTCACAGGGCTTCTGAACGTAATTCTGAACATAGTAATGGTTGCTGCACTGCATCTTGAGGTTGCCGGTGTCGCTATAGCGACGGTTATTTCACAATATGCCTCTGTGGTACTTGTATTGATGTGGCTGAAAAAGATGGATCTTCCATTCAAAGTGGAGTTGAAGAATATCGGATTCAGCAGAAAGGAGACAGCGCAGATATTAAAGGTCGGACTTCCGACCGGGCTTCAGCTCTGCATGTATAATATTTCCAATGTGCTCATTCAGTCGAATCTGAACCTTTTCGGTTCAACTGTTGTCGCAGGATATACCGCAGGAGCAAATATAGATAATATAATTTTCATCAGCGGAAATGCCATCAGCCAGGCGGCGATGAATTTCACCGGGCATAACGTCGGAGCCAGAAGGGCAGACAACATCAAGAAAGTATACCGGATCAGCCTCCTGCTCAATTTCACTTATGCCAGCATTTTCGCCGTGGCGGTCTACATTTTCAGGGTGCCGGTTTTGTCGCTGTTCTCAAGTGATCCGGAGGTTATTGCGGTTGGCGCGGGAAGGATGCTGTTTCTGACGCTTCCTCTCCCGATCTGCAATATGCAGGATACAGCCGGAAACACCCTTAGCGGCCTTGAAAAATCAGTATACGCGATGGTCATAACTATGATCGGAACGACTTTCGTGCGCTTCGCATGGATATTTCTGGCTTTCAAGCCTCACCAGATGCTTCAGATATTATATTTGGCATACCCGATAAGCTGGGTGATCACGTTTTCGTCTCTCAATCTCTGTGTGATTCTGTTCCAAAAAAAGCTTGAAAAGCAGTTTGAGAGGACTGAATAGGTGAAAGGAACTTTGGCCGGGGAAAAAAGAACAGCTTCTGCAGTTGCTGCATCGCTGGGCAGCTATGTGATCTGGGGTTCCGGCCATCTGTTCACGCGTTCAGCGCTCAACTCGGTTCAGCCGTTCCTGCTTCTGGCAGTTCGGTTTACAGTCGCATTAATTACGATATGCGTTATTGCGCTTTTCAGGCGTGAAAGGCTATTTCCAAAGGGAAAAAGCCTGAAGCCGCTGGTTTTATTTGGAGTTCTGGAACCTTTGACGCTGATCACGGAGAGCTATGGGATCCTGTATACAAATGCGTCATTTGCCGGAACGATCACGGCATTGGTCCCCGTATTTGCGATATTATTGGCAGCTTTGTTTCTGAAGGAATATCCCACGCGCGGTCAGGCATTGTTCTGCGTTCTGCCTATCGCAGGGACGATAATCATAACGATGGCAGGTAAATCATTGGGGGTGATCAGTACTGTCGGCGTGATATTTCTGTTGCTGGACTGCCTGACCTGCGGGTCATTCAAAGTGCTTAACAGAGGAATATCAAATGATTACTCACCCATAGAGCGAACCTTCGTTATGGTGCTTTCATGCATGCTGGTATTCTTTACAGGAGCAATGATCTCTTTTCGTGGAGATTTGGGGTCAATGGCTGAGCAGCTCGCAGACGGACAAGTGCTGTTATCGGCGATATATCTCGGTGTCATGGGTTCAGTAGTAGCTAATCTGCTTTCAAATTACAGCGCGAGATACATCAGCGTAACAAGGGCATCTTCATTCAGCGCAGTCAATACGTTGACTGCTGCGGTGGGGGGAGCTGTTATACTTGGAGAACCGGTATCAGCTCTTGCGGTGACCGGCTGCGTACTGATTCTGGTAGGCGTATGGCAGGTAACACGCCTTGGTTCCTGACTGTCAAGTCAGTAGGCTAAAATGCCAAATTAATAACAATAAAGTATCGATACTTTATTGCTTTTTCGCCCGTTTCAGGTATAATGGAACGGTAAGGCAGAAATGTTAATAAATCAACGGGTATAGTTGTTTTTTAAAGAAAGGGGAATTCTCTTATGCAGCTTTCCAAGTACGCGAGAAGCGCCAAGTTTTCGGCGATCCGCAAAATGTTTAACGAGTCTCAGAAGGTAGAGGATAAGGTCAGCTTCGCTTTCGGCGAGCCGGACTTTGATACTCCTCTTCCGATAATCGAGCGCGCCTGTAAGGAGTGGAGAAATCACAAGACTCATTACACCGCCAATAAGGGTATTCCCGAGCTTCGCAGGGCAGTTGCCAAGTATCACGCTGATTCCACGATGCCGCATGATCCGGATGAGAACATCTGCATTACGAACGGAGGAAGCGACGGTATCCGAGTAGCTCTCGCGGCTATCCTGGACCCGGGTGACGAGGTCATTACCACGACTCCCTGCTGGAGCAACTATTTCAGCCAGGTGGCCATGTACGGCGCAAGCGTCGTTGAGGTCCCGACGTTCGAGGAGAACGGATTCCGACCGACCGCAACGGATATCGAGGCGGCGATCACTCCGAAGACAAAATGCATCATGATCAACTATCCGTGCAACCCGACCGGCGCCATCATGAACGAGGAGTGCGCCAAAGAGTTAGCGCGCATCATCGATACGAACGATATCTATCTGCTGGCGGACGAAGTATACAGCAATTTCGTATATGACGGGAACAAGCATGTGAGCGTCATCGACTATGTTCAGGACAAGAGCAAATGCATCTATCTGAACAGCTTTTCCAAGATGTTCGCTATGACCGGCTGGCGTCTCGCCTACGTGATCGCGAATAAGGACATCATCGCCGCGATGAACAATATCATCGAGTGCGGACCTTCCTGCTTCCCTGAGCCAACACAGCTCGCGGGCGTTACCGCTCTTGAGGAGTGCACTGATGCCATCCAGGAGATGAAGGAAAGCTATGACCGTCGCCGCAAGCTGATCTGCGACCTGCTGAAGGACGTTCCGCTTATCACCTGCAGAGTGCCGCAGGGCGCGTTCTACGCTTTCGTCAACATCAAAGCTCTCGGTGTCGACGATATGGATTTCTGCATGGATCTGCTCTATAAGGCAGGCGTCGTCATGGTTCCGGGCTCCGGATTCGGCGATGCGGGCAAGGGCTTCATCCGCATCTCTTACGCGACCAGCGATGAGAACATAATCGAGGGTGTACGCCGTCTTAAGAAGTACATAGAAGAGAACTACGTCAAGTAGCTTAAGAAGGGAAATAGAAGCTATGAACGCATACGAAAAGCTTCAGCCCCTGTTCCGCCCCGAGGGAGTGGCCGTCGTCGGCGCATCCCAGAAATGGGGGCCCGGACAGCAGGTGATAGCAAATCTGCGCCAGCTTGGCTATGAAGGGAAGATCTTCCCGATCAATCCGAAATATGATGAGATAGCGGGTCTCAAATGCTATCCCTCCCTTACGGCAGTGAAGGAAGCCGGAGAGCGTCTGGACATGGTCGCGATACTCCTCGGGAGAAAGAGTCTTCCGGGTGTTATCGAGGAAGCCGCCGCTGCGGGAGCCCGCGCCGCCTGGGCCTTCGCTTCCGGATTCGGCGAACTCGATGCCGAAGGGAAGGAGCTCGAGAAGGAGCTCATCGACACGTGCAAGAGGAACGG
>Ga0079305_1002971_pt1 | contig 12622 bp, 10 predicted proteins | sample LMS_cellobiose_e_FD_79183 | JGI IMG/M metagenome (GOLD analysis project Ga0079305, IMG submission 79183) | Rumen-fistulated moose microbial communities from Alaska, USA - LMS_cellobiose_enrichment | ecosystem: Host-associated > Mammals > Digestive system > Stomach > Rumen fluid ... | reverse complement strand
CATGGCCAACAACCGGGCCAGCGCGGACTATCTGATCCACTCCTCTCTCATCAACGAGGAGTACGACCGCTACGTCACCAATTTCCAGCGCAGCGTGGATCAGCGCCTCCGCCGGGAGCTCCCGGCCCTGACCTGAAGAAAGGAGCCCGGTCCGGCGTCAGCCGGACCGGGCTCAAGTCGTCGACAAAGTCAGAGACTTTGCCGACGAGAAGGCTGCGGCCCGCGGCAGCGCACATTTTGTCCGCAGGAAACGGACAAAATGCACGTTTGCGGGCCGAGATGGATTTTCACCGACGCACATGTCGCCGGTGAAAATGATCCCAAGGATCATTTGTGCCTGCGGGCCCAAACTCTGCGAGGCTTTGTCTACAGTCTGAGCCCGGTCCGGCGCCAGCCGGACCGGGCTCTCAATATACATATTTTTACATGAAAGGGCCTCGGATCGCCCGTCAGCCGGCCGGCTCCTCCCCGGCGGGGAGGGGGAGGATGACCGCCTGGGTCCAGCCCTCCCCGGCGGGGCGGAGGATCTCCTCGGCGGGGGCGGGGAGGGCGTCCACGTCCAGCCGGGGGATCTCCCGGCTCACCAGCACGGAGACGTACGTCTCCTCGGTGAGCTGCCGGAGGGCGAAGGAGCCGTCCGCCCGGCGGTGAAGGAGCACGGGGATGTCCCCCCGGGTGGTCAGCACCGCCCCCACGTCCGGCACCAGTTTGGCGTCGGCCAGACGGGCGGTGCGCCAGTCCAGCCGGGGCACGTCCGCCAGGGCGGGCATCCCCTCGGTGGTGATCTCCCCGCTCCCGGCGGAGGAGAAGAGGAACACGAAGCGGCTGTCGGTGGGCGAGAGGCCCAGCCGGGAGTAGGCGGAGGGGTCCAGCTTCTCCCCGGCGCTGTTGTAAAAGCCGGTCTCGTCCAGGCGCAGGGAGCCGCTGCGGTAGGTCTCCCGCAGGGCGAAAAGGACGCGCTCGTATTTGGCCTGCTCCCCGGAGAGATAGAGGGCCAGGCTCTGCTGCTGGAGCACGGCCCGCTCCACCACCCCCGCCCAGACGTGGGTCTGGGTAAAGTGGCTCTGTCCCTCCCAGAGGGAGGAGAGGGAGGCCGGGGTGCACCAGGTCATCCAGCTGGCCAGCTCTCCCACCGCGTCCGAGGAGGAGAACACCGCCTCCGTGAGCGTGTCCAGGGGGATGGCGACCCCCCGGATGGACCGGAGGCGGTCGTACATCTCCCCGGCACCGTTGGGGACGCCGAACCAGTCCATGGCGGTGAGCAGCGACCGGTCCGGCTCCAGGGCGGCCCGGTCCAGCCTTCGGATGCCCGAGAGCATCACCACGAAGGTGCTGCCCTCCACCCGGAAGTCGGTGATCTCCTCCGCGCCGTCCAGGGCCGAGAGGTCCAGGCGGTACTCCCGTTGGAACAGCTCCGGCCAGCGCTGCTCCGGCAGGACGATCCGGGTGCCCAGCACCACCTGCTCCGTGCGCAGCACCAGCTCCCGGCCCTCCTGGACCGCGTTCAGGGCGCCCCGGAAGGAGATGGGCAGAAAGCCCAGGATCTCCCGGGAGACAAAGAGCTGGACCTTCCCCTCGTGGAGGCGGAAGCCGAAGCGCCGGATGGTCTCGTCGGCCTCCACGGTCTCCCGCAGCTCCCGGCCCAGGTCCTTTTCCTCCGCGAGATACCAGAGGTCCTCCTTCTCCAGCCGGAGGGAGGCGCTGCCGTCGTTGTGCAGCGTGAGGGAGGCGTAGCCCTCCCGATCGTAGTCGGAGAGGATGGCCTCCGGATCGTCGTACCGGGCGGCCAGGCCGCTGTTCCCCACCAGAAAGATCAGGGAGACCGCCCCCAGCGCCAGCACGGCCAGGGGCAGGATCAGCCACCAGATCCGGCGGCGCTTGTCGGGTGTTTGCGGCTCGTCCACGGGGCTTCCTCCTCTCCCGGCGTTTTTCCACCATATACTATATGATTTGGCGGGAAAAAGCAATTGCTTCCGGCGCAGATTTCCCCGGAAAACACCAGGGATCTGCCGCATGACCTGCAGCAGATCCCTGGATGACGGCGCTCACCGCGAAACCGCGCCTCCGGCGACGGAAATCATAGAAGGGTCGAGCGGCTGAGCCACTGGAACGTGAGCCGGTCCGGATTGTTTTCCATGCGGGCTTTTACAAACTCCGCAAAGCTCTCTCTTTCCTCCGGCGCAAACGGTTCCTCCCCGGACACGTCCGGCCGGGAATAAAACCTGGCCGCCTGGACGACGGCGTGGATCTTCTCCGCGGACATACCCGGGCCGATGTTGTTCAGCGTCAGAGAGAAGGGCGTACGGCAGCTTTTGCCGACGGATACGTATTTTCTCACCCGATCAACGATCTCAGAGACCGTGCCGGCCTCCATAAAGCTGGAGGAGATCCCCAGCGAAAGGGGCACGGAAAAATGCTCGGCGGCCGCCTTAAACCATTCCGGGGAGAGCTGTTCGGCGTCCGGATCGCAGCCCACCGCCACCCCGCAGGTGTCGATCAGGTTTTTCAGAAGGGCATACCGTTCCTCATCGCTGCTCAGCTTGGCGAGCCCCCAGATGCCGGCCAGCACCGTTTTGATCCCGATGCTGCGGCAAAAATCCTCCAGCTTCTTATAATACGGGAATACGAACTCATCCAGCGCATTTACGGACAGGAGCGGCAGGCTGGCCCAGGCGTCGGCATAGCGGACGATATCCACGGACGGCAGCTTTTCCCGGAAGGCCGTCATCATGGGGGCGTACAGCCGATCCTGCAGCGTCTGCAGGAACTCATGGACCAGCTCGGGATCGGAAAACGCGTCGTCGAGCAGATTCTCGTATCCATACAGGTTGCAGGCCAGCGACCAGGGGGCGCAGAGATTGATCTGCGGCGGGATATGGGCGTACTTTTCGAACGCCTCACAGTAGGCGAAGAAGTACGGGAACCTCCCGCTTTCGATGCCGTTGAAGCGGATGGAGCTCAGATCGTCCAGGGACTTCAGGAAGAAGTCGCTCCGGTCCACATCCGGAATGCTCTTCCTGTAAAACCGGATCGGCTGACCGATGGATTCCGCCTCATAATTGTAGATCTCCAGGTTGCCTCTCAGATACGTAAATCCGAAGTATTCCCAGACAAGGATCGTGCATTCGGCCACCGCTTCCGGATCATCCCGGAAAAAGTAGTCGTACGGCAATCTGCACATTTCCGGGATCAGCTCGTTTGCCTGCACCAGGATCGGAAGCTGATCCGGCCAGGCTGCCTTTACCAGGCGGCGAATGGGCTCATACTGCATACGTCGTTGCCTCCCAATTCTGCGTCAAGCGCTTAATACCTGCAGTTCTCCTGATAGGCCTCCCACATGGCAATGAAGTTCTCCATGGGGACGTCCGGCTGCAGATTATGGATCATGGAGAAAACGTACCCGCCTCCGGGGGCAAAGATGTCCAGATTGCGCTTTACCGCATCGCGTACCTGCGCCGGCGTGCCATGAGGAAGCGTCTTCTGGGTGTCGATCCCGCCTCCCCAGAAGGTGACGTCGTTTCCGAAGTTCTTCTTCAGCTGCGCGGGGTCCATTCCGGCGGCTGTCGTCTGGACGGGATTGAGGGCGTCGATCCCCAGCTCGATGAGATCGGGAATGATCTCGGAAATGGCGCCGCAGCTGTGGAGGACGACCTTGACATCGTATTTTTCCCGGATCTTCGCATACAGCTTTTTATGATAGGGGAGCACCAGCTCCCGCAGCATCCGCGGAGAGACGAACAGCCCCGCCTGGGTGCCGAAATCATCGTTCTCGCTGATCATGTCCGCGGTGTCTCCGTACACCTTCATCCGGTTTTCCCAGAAAACGACCTTTTTCTCGTACAGGCGCTCCATGAACTCCGTGCAGCGCTCCGGCTCCGCCGCCAGCATCATCAGCCAGTTCTGATATCCGAAGATCATGGGGCCAAACTGCAGGAAGCCGTTTCCGTACTGTTCCGTCAAAACCGTGGGGAACCCGTCCCGGTGGTGGATCTCGGCGATCTCCCTCGAGACCGGATCGATGGTCGGCGGCTCCGGCCAGACCATTTTTTTGTCGTCCTCTTCATCCTCGGCGTCGGCCAGGGGTGTTTCAAACATATCAAAGTACATCCCGTTTTTCTTCGGCATACGGTACTTCGTGCCGAATTCGGTGGAATAGTACAGCCAGTCTTCGTCTTCCCACCACTTTTCCTGCGGGCCGTCGGTGGGATTCTTTTTCGGCATCAGAGGACGGACGTCGGTCCCGAGAAGCTGCAGCACCCGCTCGGAGGGATATACCAGCTGCGCCCAGTTGTGGCAGAGAACGATCTCTTCCTCTATCCCAAAGTAATCCAGCAGCTTCTTGTAAAAAAGCTTTGTAAACTTGCAGGATTTCCCGGCGCCGAAGTCCAGCGGTACCCGGTCCGGCTCTTTATGGCTCAAGGTCAGCGCAAGCCTTTCTCGGCTGGTCATATCTGGATCATCCTCCCCTGTTTTTCCCCAGACGGGGTATGGTTGCCAATCCGCTCGGGCGGGCGGGGCCGCTACACGGGGTCCTTCATGAACTCCCGGGCCAGCCTGAACGCGTCGAACAGCTGCCGGTCTCGTTTTTCCAGCAGGGCGTCCTTGTCCTGTCCGGTATAATCGAACAGTCCCTTGCCGGTTTTCAGCCCGAATTCCCCTTTTTCATAGTGCTCAGCCAGGATGGCGGGCATATCCACCTCCGGCGGCCGCACATAACTCCTGTTCAGGTAATGCCTTGCGGCAATATCAAGCCCGTTAAAATCGATCCGCCGGCACAGCCCCAGCACCATCGCGCGGGGGATGATGCTTGCCCTTACGGCTTCGTCGATATCCTCCGGCGTGCAGTACCCATTGTCCAGCAGGAAAAAGACCTCCTGGTTGATGCACAGCTGGATCCGGTTGGAAATATAGCCGTTGATAAACTTTTTCATCACCACCGGCGTCTTTTCGCACCGGCGCAGGAATTCCACGACGGCGTCGCAGATCTCCGGGGCCATTTGTTCGCTTTTTACCACGTCCACCAGGGGGACGATCTGGGCCGGCGTATACCAATGGAGGATCATGGTCTGCTTCAGCCGGGAGGGGGGCACAAGCTCAAAAGGATTCAGGGCGGACGTGTTGGACGCAAGGACCGCCTCTTCGGAGAGAAGGGAATCCAGCTGAAGATACAGCTTCTGCTTTGCCTCTCTGGATTCCGTGATGGTTTCCAGAACAAGGTCGGCGTCCTTCACCGCTTCGGCAAGGGAAGCGGTGAAGGAAATCCGCGCCGCGGCAAGATCCGCTTCCTCCGGGGAGAGCAGCTCCTCCCGGACAAAAACATCGAGATTGTGCCGCGCGGTCTCGCCGGCTGACGCCAGGGTGTGTTCGGAGCGGCTCCATACGCTCACATCGCAGCCATGAACGGCAAACACCTGCGCGATGCACGGCCCCATGGTTCCCGCGCCCAGAACGGCGATTTTCTTAAATGCAGTTTTCATTGTCGTTGCCTCCGAGTATCCAGTATGCCTTTCTCCCTGGCGCTGCCCCTCCGGAGGATGCGGCGGGCGTCACCCGAAAATCAGCGTGGGAAGCCACGTGACCAGCTGCGGGAAAAAGATCAGCAGCAGCAGGAACAGGAAGATCGCGGCGAACCAGGGGATCATCGCCTTCGAAAACTCGCCGATGCTCAGGCCCGTGTTTTTGCAGATGACAAACATCGCCGTTCCGACGGGAGGCGTAATGGTCCCCACGGACATCAGGATGCCGACGAACACGCCGAAATAAACCGGGTCGATATGGAGCGCGTTGGTCAGCGGCAGGAAGATGGGCACCGTGGTCATGACAATGGCGGAGGATTCCATGATGCAGCCCAAAAACAGGTACACGACCATAAAGATCAGGAGAAGGATATACTTGTTGTTGATCGTCTCCACCAGCCAGGCCGCCAGCTGCTGAGGGACGCGGGCGTATGTCAGGCAAAACCCGAAAACAGCCGCTGTCGCCGTGATAAAGAGGATGCTGCCCGTGGTTTTTCCGGTATCGAGGACGATCTTGAATATATCCTTTACCTTCAGATCCTTATAAACGAACACGCCTATGATGAACGCGTACGCGCAGGCGATGGCGCCGGATTCCGTCGCGGTGAAAATACCGCTGAACACTCCGCCGAGGATCACCAGCGGTGTCAGCAAGGCCCAGATAGCGTCTTTGAACGTTTCCCACACGCGCTTCCAGTGGAACGTGCCGGCCGCCGCGGGGAACCCGTATTTTTTGCCGTATGCGATGCAGAGGAAAACATAAAACGCACAGAGGATCAGTCCGGGAATAACGCCGCCCATAAACATGCGCTGCACGGAAACGCCCGCCGTAATGGAGAACACGATCATGATGACGCTCGGCGGGATGATCGGCCCGAGAATGGCGGCGGAGGCGGTGAGACACGCGCTGAAATCGGTATTGTAGCCGCGCTCCTTCAGCGCCTGGATCTGGATCGTGCCCAGCCCGGCCGCATTGGCGAGAGACGACCCGGAAATGGCGGAAAACATGGCGCTGGACAGAATGCAGACATAGCTCAGACCGCCCTTTACGCTCTCGAGAAAGCTCTCCGCGAAGTTGAAGATCCGTCTCGTTACGCCGCCGTTGTTCATGATGTTCCCGCAGAGGATAAAGAAGGGGAGCGCCAGCAGCGGGAAGGAGTCGACGCTGATCGCGACCCTCTGCGCGAAGGTGGTAAAGGGGATCCCGTTCAGGAAAAAGAAGCAAAGGCTTGACAGGCCAAGGGAAAACGTGATCGGCATGCCGACGGCGATAAAGCCGAACAGCATGAGGATCAAAATCCAACCCATGTTCATTCGCTTTTCCTCCCTTCCGTTTTTCTCGCTTCAGCAAAGGAAGCGACGGAGATCACGCAGTTGGCCAGAGAATAAAGGCACATGATGGTCCCAAAGATCGGAAGGGGAAGATAGAACAGCGCCCGCGTATAGCCGATGGAGGTCGTATGGTCGATCCAGGCGTTGTTGACAACCGTCTTTCCGTAAAACACCAGAATAAACGCGAACAGGAAAATCAGCAGATCGATCAGGACCTTGACGATCGTGCGGGGGAGCAGCGGCAGGTTCTTCAAAAGAACCTCCACATAGATGTGATCTCCCGTCCGGATGGCGAGACTCGCCCCGGCAAAAATGCACCACACGATCGACAAGCGCGCGAGCTCTTCCGCGTACGGAACAGAGAGGTACAGGATATACCTTGCCACCACTTGCCAGATGATTAACAGGACCATTGCGAATACGCATATCAGCAATAGATACTCGATGAGCTTCTGCAAGATCTTATCTATTGTTAAAACAGCTTTTAACAATATTCCGCACCTCTCTTTCCATGCAAAAAACTGCCGACGGCTTAACCCGAAATCTTATTGTCCCGCCTGCTCCAGCGCAAGCTTGAAGTCTGCCGCCGCCTGCTCGTCCCAAAGGTCTCCGCTGAATTTGTCGTACAGCGGATCGATGGCCTCGCTGAACCGGGCCAGTTCCGCGTCATCCAGCTCGATGATCTCCACGCCGGCATCCCGGAACGTCTGGAAAATGCGTTCCTCGCTGTTGATCCGGGTGTCGTTGACGGCGTTTCCGGCTTCCAGGACGCACTCCTGCAGGATCTGCTGATCCTCGGGGCTCAGCTTCTGGAAAGAGTTTTCGTTGATGACGACGAACTGCGTGTAGTACAGGTGATAGGTCAGCGTCAGGTATTTGGCCTCTTCGTAGAATTTATAGCCCTCGATATAGTCGATGGGGATCTCCACGGCGTCGATAACGCCCTGCTGCAGAGCGGTGTAGACTTCGTCGAGAGAGTTAGCAACGGCCATGACGCCGAGGTTGCCCCAGGCGGCGTCCCAGATGGCAAAGCCGGTGGGCGTACGGAGCTTCAGGCCCTTCAGATCATCCATGCTGCGTACCGGCTTCTTGGAAATAAGCTGCCGGGGCGCCTGGATCCACTGGTCCAGAATGCGGAGATTCAGCTCCTTGAGCATGGGCTCGTTGATGTATTTCTGGCCGAAGGTCTCGCCGGTGAGCACATTGTACATCACGTCCTCGCTGGAGAAGGCGTAGAGCATCAGGGGAAGGTTGTGGGCGCTGAACCAGCTGGCGAAGTTGCCGCTGCCCGTGGAGACCATGTCGATGCTTCCGTCCATCATCATGTCACGGCAGGCAAGCTCGGAGCCGAGGATGTTGTTGCCGAACACTTCGATCTTTACCCGGCCGTTGGTGCGCTCCTCCACCAGCTTTGCCAGCGTCTCCGCGCCGACATCGCTGGGCTGGCCGGTGGCGGTGTTGTGAGCCATCCGCAGAACGATGGGGTCGGCAGCCGGCGCGGCGGCCGGCGCTTCGCTTTTGGTCTCCGTTTTGGTCTCCGTTTTTGTTTCGCTCGAGGCGCCCGACGACTGTGCGGGGGCCGCGCTCTGGCTTCCACAGGCAACCAGTGTAAAAACCATGAGTACGCAAAGAATGAGCGAGCAAATCCTTGTGAACGCTTTTGCCATGATTGTTCCTCCTCTTTTTTCGCTTGTTTTTTTATTTACACATTCCCGTCCGTCAGCAGCTCGGACAGGAACGCGTATTCCTCTTCAGCCAGGCCGCCGGCCCTGGCATAGCCGATGATCTCCTCCGCCACGCCGGCCTGGATCGGGGCGCCCAGCGCCCGGTTGGCCTCCGCCTTCCGCATTTCGATCTCGCCGGGGAAGTAGATCTCGGGGACGTCGTCCCGCAGGGGGAGCGACTTGATGAACGCGATGTAATCGTCCACCCGGGCGCGGTATTCCGCCGGGTCCATGAACATGTCGATCCGGAAGGCCAGCAGGAAATGACTCACGTCGTTGGGCTTGCCCAGGTCCGTCACCTGACGGGGAATGGCGGCGCCGTAGAGCCCGCCGGAGAGCATGGAGGTGAGCATCTCCACCATGAACGCGATGCCGTAGCCCTTGTGGGCGCCGAAGGGCATGGTGTAGAGCGCGGCGAAGGGGTCGGTGGTGGGACGGCCCTCCTTGTCCACGAACCAGCCCTCCGGCAGGGGCTTGTTCTCGTGACGGTAGCTCAGCACCTTGCCGAAGGCCACCGTGCTGCAGGAGATATCCAGACAGACATATCCGTATTTCTCCGAGGGCACGGAAATGCAGAAGGGGTTGGTGCCGATGGCCGGGACCTTGGTGCCGGGCCCCACCATGTTCTTCCCGGCGTTGGAAAAGCACAGGGAGATCATGTCGTTTCCGCACATTTCAAACGCCCAGTTGGTGGAGGTGCCGAAGTGGTTGCTCCCCCGGACGACGCCCACGCATACGCCCGATTCCGCCGCCTTCTTTCGGACGAGCTCCGCCGTATAGTGGGCGGCCACCTGGCCGAAGCTGTTCTCCGCGTGAACGTACACGGAGGTGGGCGTCTCCCGCAGGATATGGCATTCCGCGTCCGGGGTGATGCCGCCCTGCTGGAGCCGCTTCATATAATTTTCCAGCCGGGAGACGCCGTGGCTGGCGGTGCCCCGCAGGTCCGTTTCCACCAGCGAGGCGGCGACCACCCGGGCATCCGCCTCACGGACGCCCTCCGTCATGAAGATCCTGGCACAGAGCTCCACCAACGGCTGGATGGGGACATGGATGATGTTCTCACTCATACGCTTTTCCTCCTGTCTGAAGGGACCGCTCCGCTCTCAGCCCAGGCCAAGGGTGCGGAAACGGTTTACACGCTCTCTGGCCATCGCGCCCAGAGACGTGGTGTCCGACATCACGGTGACGAACTGATAGCCCCGCCGGAACAGCTCCTCCGCCTGCTCCATGGATGAGGTGAGGGTCCCCAGGAATTTCCCCGAGGGCAGCACCTTTTCTTCCAGGGCGCGGATGGTTTTCTGCACTTCCGGGTGAGAGGGGTCCGCAAAATGTCCCATGGAGGTGGACAGATCCATGGGCCCGATAAAGAAGCCATCCACTCCGTCCACGGTGAGAAGATCGTCGATGTTGGCGGCCGCGGCAGGGGTCTCGATCTGGGTGATCACACAGATCTCCTCGCTGATGACCTTCAGACGTTCCTTGGTGGCGCCGTAATCGTTGCCCCGAGGGCTGCCGGCGATGCCGCGAATGCCGGCCGGGGGATACTTGCAGGCGGCCACCGCCCGCTCTGCCTCCTCCCGGGTATTGACATACGGGACGATGATCCCATAGGTGCCGCAGTCCAGGATCCGCTTGATGGTGACAAAGTCGTTCCACGGCGCGCGGACAAAGGGCACCGCCGCCGTCCCCTTCATGGCCTGGATGATGCTCACCAGCGTCTCCAGCCCCAGGGGCGAATGCTCCATGTCGATGAGCAGCCAGTCAAAGCCCGCCTCGGCAAGGATCTCCGCCATCACCGGGCTGCAGCTCTGCAGCCAGGACCCGAGAGTCGCCTTTCCTTCCGCCATGGCTCTTTTGACCGGATTGGTATATTGATTCAGCATATCGTCCGCCCCTTTCTCAGGTCCCGCCGACGGACCCGTCCCAGGAGTCCACCGCGGCGTGACGGTCCTCCTCGGTGAACCACGTGCTCGTCACGGTCTTGACCTCCGTGAAAAACCGCACGCCGTCCTTCCCAAGGACGTGCAGATCGCCGAAGAAGGAATCCTTGTGCCCGCTGAAGGGGAAGAGCCCCACCGGCACGGGAATGCCCACGTTGACGCCCACCATGCCGCCGTCGGTCCGGCGGGCGAACTCCCGGGCGTAATACCCGCTCTGGGTGTAGATCACGCTGCCGTTGGCAAAGGGGTTGGCGTTCATCAGGGCGATGCCCTCTTCAAAATCCCGGACCCGCTTGAAGCAGAGGACCGGACCGAAGATCTCCCGGCTGCCGACGGTCATTTCCGGCGTGACATGGTCAAAGATCGTCGGGCCGATGTAGAAGCCGTTCTCATAGCCCTCCACGACCACGTCCCGTCCGTCGAGGACCAGCTCCGCGCCTTCCTCCACGCCCTTTTCGATCCAGCGGATCACCGACGCCTTGTGCCGGGCATCCACCACCGGGCCCAGATTGGTGGTCTTGTCGTAGGCGGGGCCGACCTTCATCCCCCTGGCCAGCTCCACCACCTTGGCCACCAGGCGGTCCGCAATGCTCTCCTGCACCACCACCACCGGCAGCGCCATGCAGCGCTCCCCGGCGCAGCCGAAGGTGCCGTTGATGATCCCCTTGGCCGTCCGTTCCAGGACGCAGTCCTCCAGCACCAGCGCGTGGTTTTTGGCTTCGGTCTGGGCCTGGACCCGTTTCCCGTTGGCGGCGGCCATGCCGTAGAGCCGCTTGCCCACGTCCGTGGTCCCCACAAAGGTCAGGCCCTTGATGTCCGGATGCCGCACGAAGATCTCCGCCTCTTTGCGGCTGCAGGTCACCAGGTTCAGCACGCCGTCGGGCAGCCCGGCCTCCTGCCACAGCTCCGCCATGCGCATGGCGGTCAGCGGCGTCCGGGAGGCGGCCTTGATCACCAGGGTGTTGCCCGTCGCAAAGCAAAGGGGAGACATCCAGCCCATGGGGATCATGCCGGGGAAATTGAAGGGCGCGATGCCCGCAAAAACGCCCAGCGGCTCCCGATACAGCACCGAGTCATAGCCCTTGGACGTGTTCATCAGGCTCTCGCCCATCATCAGCGTGGGCGCTCCGCAGGCCAGCTCCAGAGGTTCCTTGACCTTGGCGATGTCGCCGGCGGATTCCGCCCAGTTCTTCCCGTGCTCCCGGGCGCAGAGCTCCGTCAGCTCGTCAAAATGCTCATTCAGAAGCTCCCGGAATCGATACAGAACCTGCACGCGCTTCATCACCGGGGTGTCCCGCCAGGCGGGAAAGGCTTCCTTCGCGCATTGGATCGCGTATTCCACCTCCTCCGGCGTGCAGCAGGGGACCTCCGCCTGGATCTCCCCGGTGCTGGGATTGTAGACCGGCATGTACTTCTCCGTTTTGGAGTCGAGCCAGCGCCCTCCCGCGAAATACTTCCGTCTGAACGAAGATGACATTTCCCTCATCCTTTCCGTTAAAGTCCTGTCTGATTTGAAGATAACAAAGAAGAAAAATGTTGTCAATAATCAAATTAAGTATTTTAACTATCGAAACGATCTGTCCGAAACTATGGGATTTTGAATAAAATATTGAACATGCTTTTGTTAAATTTTCTCTTACCTACAAAAAATGCGGGGGTTTCTCCCAAACGCCCCGGCAAATAATGCAAAACGGCATTTTAATTATTAAAATATGGATTGACTATTTGGCAAAGTTCCTATATGCTTCTATTATTGGCATGTAAGGCTGCCGAAACCTTCACAGGGGGATAAAAATGAGAGAGGCAAAAGAGGCCCGCAAGGGTGTATACAATCAGTCCACCGAGAAGGCTCTCGCGCTGATCGAGTTTCTGGCGGCGCAGAGTCAGCCGGTCAGTCTGCAGCAGATCAGTCAGCAGATGGGCATCAACAACAGCACGGCTTACCGGTTTCTGCTGTCTCTGGAGCAATGCGGCTATCTGATCCACGACAGCGAACAGGGCAAGTACGCCCTCTCCATGAAGATCTGCACCATCGCCCACCAGGTAGCCCTCAACAACGACCTGCGCAGGATCGTCGGTCCTTATCTCCGTCGGTTGGGGGACGCCTATG
>Ga0079305_1002970_pt1 | contig 12627 bp, 8 predicted proteins | sample LMS_cellobiose_e_FD_79183 | JGI IMG/M metagenome (GOLD analysis project Ga0079305, IMG submission 79183) | Rumen-fistulated moose microbial communities from Alaska, USA - LMS_cellobiose_enrichment | ecosystem: Host-associated > Mammals > Digestive system > Stomach > Rumen fluid ... | reverse complement strand
GCAGTAAGGAATGCCCCGGCTTGTCTTTTTCCCAGGCTTCCCAGATGGTTGTTGCCCCCGAATCCCGCATAAATCCCCAACTCGGATAGTCCGTTTTGGAAGTCATCGAATAAAGAATCTCGTCTTTCCGTTCCTGACGTAGCAGGCGGAACAGCATACTTCCTCCGGTGATACCGGCACAGATATGGCCGGTCCGATTGATCATGATTTCATCCTCTAGGCGTTTCATAACCTTATCCCAGGTACCCTCCGGTGGAATATTGGCGAGCAGAGCGGTTGACATGATGGTCGGATTGGCACCGAAGTAACTGTTGTCACTGGCGTCAAAATATTTTTCATTGATCGCTTTTCTGGAGATTTCCGCTCGTTTTTCCCAAATTTCCGCCATGTCATTTCGGCCGATGACCCGCGCGATTTTAGCGGCTGTTATCAAATTGAAAACACGGTAACAGTTATTGAAACAGAGAACTTCCGGGTCATCGCTGTTCGGAGTACCGGGAGCACCGGGCCAGAGCCAGTCACCAAGGAAGGTCCAAATTGCTCCATACTGTTCAAGCAATCCGTCTTTGGTATGATCTTCAAGGAAATCGAGCCAGTCAATGATCATCTGGAAATTATCTTCCAGGCAGCGGATGTCTCCATATTGCTGGTAAAGCGACCAGGGGAGGGTAATGCAGATTCCGCCCCAGGCCGGGCCGCCGCCGCCGTCATAAGTAGGCGCCGTATTCGGCAGAGCGCCGGGAAAATGACCGTCCAGGCCAATCGCTCCTGTTCCCTGAGTGTCACGCCAGTCCTGCATCCATTTGTAATAGAAATCGGCAAGATGATAATTGAAGATACCGGTTTCCGAAGTCGCGTGAGCATCGCCGCCGTATCCGAGCCGTTCCCGTTGTGGACAGTCGACAATATAACCGCCGATCGAGAGGTTTTCATAAGTCCAGCAAACGGTATTATAAACCCAGTTTTCCGTTTCATTGGAACAGATAAATGTTGCGGCCGGGGCAAAATCAGTTCGGAGATGGTACCCTTTAATTTCCGCAAGATTTGGCGCTTTGGTCAAGCCATGAATGGTAATCCAGCGTCCGGAATGATAATTAAACCGGTTTTTAAAAACGCCTTTACCGGTCTGGTTAAGCGTGTAACGGCTGTACAGATTGAAGGTTGTTTCATGCTGCTCCGCTTCGGAGTAATGAAATTCAATCGTGTCGCCGGGCTTGCCCTCAACGGGAATTTCCAACCAGCCGGCGAAATTGACGCCCATATCGATACGCCAGACACCAGGCGAAACTTCCTGAACGCTGTTCGGAAGAATGATATTTTGAATCCGGTTTGGATGACTCATTTGTGCGGAAACCGTCAGTTTCGGGGAGTAGGTGACCGCGTTTTTCCAGGAGGAATCATCGAAATCGATCAGATTCCAGTTCGGGACTTCCTTATTAGCGTCCCAATGTTCGCCGCCATAACTTCCGGAACGCCAGGTTCCTGTCAGTTTGCTGGGGCTTGACGCGGTTTTCCAGCTTTCGTCCGTCTGAATCATCACGGAAGACTGATCCGCCAGTTCAATATTGGTTTGAGCAAGTACAATCGGAGCTTGCGGTTTATCATCCGTTTGATACCAGGGGAAAAGTGACCAGCTGGATCCAAGCCAGAACGCGATAACGTTTTCGCCCTGTTGAAGTTCTCCGGTAATATCGTAGGTGATATACCGGGCCCGTTTGGAATGATCGGTTACGTTAGGGGAAAGAACAGCGTCGCCGATCCGCTTACCGTTGACATATACTTCATGAAATCCGATGGAAGCGACAAACAACATGGCGCGAGTCGGTTTATCGGCAAGCTTAAAGGTTTTTCGGAACCAGGGGTCATCGACATCGCATTCCCGTTTGTCACTGGCTTCGCTGGAAAGCGACTGACCGGAACCGATCCACTGCCCCTTCCATTGATCCTCGTTCAAAATTCCTGTCGACCAGAACGCTGTTTCGGAGGGTTGCGAAAATTTTCCCTGTTCATCACGGATTTGAACCTGCCAGTAATAAGTTTTATCTGATTCAAGCGGCTTGCCCTGATAAGCGATCTGTTGGGATTTTGCCGATTCAACCCAACCGGAATCCCAGATAAAGGACGCGGAATCAGCTTGATTAAAGTCAAGCGGGAATTTATCCTGATCGCTGACAAGAATACGCCAGGCGGTTTGTGCCTGACCTGACTGCCCCGGTTTCAGCGAGTTAAGTCGCCAGCTCAGACGGGGGGAAAGGACGTCGATTCCGAGCGGATTTTGGAGCATTTCACATTGAAGGTCAACCGGTTTCAGTAAACTGGCGGTCTCTTCCGCGAAAAGTTGACTTCTTCCGGCGAAAAGCGTACAGAGACCGGCAAGAAGAATAATAATTGACTTTAAATTCAATTTCATCTGTTTTCCTCTGATTAGACGGTGTTTATGTTCGGTTTGGTTCTATTTGAATTTGGAACAGTTCCGCGTGTTTTTCAGATTTTGCGCGGAAAAGCCTCATAAAATTAAATGAATAAAACCGGGTTTTCGATAAATATTATCAAAACACGGATTCGGCCGGACTCCGGTGAAATCCAGTCGGAGATACCATGATACCGCTCAGGAAAGCGGATTTCAAGTCTTGAATTCGCGTTTTTAAGATTTTCCAGAATTTTTTTAATAATAAACGATAAATCAGATGTTATTGCTGGAATTCGGAAACGCCGGAAGGGGATACGGCGGGAAATTCGTCAGGTGGAAAATGTCATGGAATCATGGGAGTGCCGATAATATTTCCTGACAAATAGAGTCCTCAATCGGTTTGAAATAACCGGGATTGAACAGGTTAGGTAAATTATCTCATTAAAACACACGGACAATCCCCGCCGGCGTTTAAATCTCAAATGAAACACGGGTAGTTGAGTGTAAGAAATTGTTTACAATCAAGAACGGATAATAATTTATATTACGAATCAGACACCCTGGCGGGGAGAATGACCGACGGAAGATAAACAGAGTGACAACCCGGAATTTGACGGAGGATACAATGGCAAAAGAAATTCAGCCAAAAGACACTACAAGAGCCGTGGCCTATGAACGTTGGATGAAAGCCCCGAATCCAATGGTAACTTTTTTTAAGACCCTGGATGTAACAAACGTGATTAAGGTCAGTAAAAGAAAACGTATGAAGTTCAATATGCTTCTGGATTATTGTATTGGTAAAGCGGCAGTGGGTATCAAAGAGTTTTATATACTGCCCGTTGGCGATAAACTGATACAATATGATACGATTGCGGTCAATACGATGGTGAGGAATAAAAATGGTGAAGTCGGTTCTTGCGACGTTTTATATGTGGAGGATTTGGATGTATACAATAAGCAATATTTGAAATACACCGTTCAGGTTGCGGAAAGCGGTCAGGACAGAGACTTGTCAAATAATAGTATGGTGATTGGTACCTCCGCCATTATAGATACGGAAATTGACGGCGCTGTGGGAATGAACAGCGGTGTTTTCAATAACCCGTTTATTATTTGGGGCAGATACAAAAAGAAGTGGTTTCGGTATTATCTGACATTATCTTTTCAATTTCATCATACACAGATGGATGGCGCTCATGCGGGCAGATTTTTGGCAAATTTACAAGAGGAAATAAACCGTTTGAAATAAACACCCTCCGGTTTACCTCGCCGGAAGGTGGGGGATGGAAAGTCCGCAAAAACAACCACTGAGTCTGACCCGGTAAGCAGATCAAAAAAGTTCGTTTAAAATGAGAAAAAAGAATACCATTCATTGGAAGAATTCAAGCCTCTGTATATGGGGGACCGGAATTCATCGGAAGGACATTGGTATACCCTTGGATTTTTCCTATAAAGGAAAGAAATATCGTTTCAGGGCGCGTTGACGCTTATAAAAATTTATGATATGTTACGTTTATGAAACTTTCCAAAAAACAATATAAAAAACTGGAACCGTTCCTTTTCGTTCAATGTGAAAACGTCGCAATCAACAACCAATGCTCCCTTGATGCGATTGTTTATGTGCCTGAAAAAGGTTGCAAATGACGTTCGTTGTAAAAAAGGCCCGCAAGCACGCGACACGTTATGATAAAACGTTATGATAAATTGGACGTCATGTTTTCCGCTTTTTAACTTTCCTGTTCATTTTTATGCTGTTGAAAATTTAATGTCAATACGTCTTAAATAACGCGGGACAGGTTTAATGACGCCGCACAAATCCCATCACCAGGAACCTGACCTCCAAAACGGACGTAATCTGCAACGTTATCGATGACGTTGATAAACCGAACACGCCAATGCGGGATCGCAAATTTTTCGATGGGTTTTACCCCTGTGGGCAAAGACGAAATTGGATATAAATAAGGGAATTACAATGAATTTGAAAATTACAGGCGATGCTACCGCGGAAATAGAAGTGCAGGGACATTCGCCCATTACAGTCATCGGAACAGAAAAAATTCGTCAGACTTTCGATAAAGCGACCATCCAACAGGCTGTCAATGCCCGTTGTTCCCCGGGAGTTACGGATGTTGTATTGAACCCCGATGCTCATGTCGGTTACGGTGCGCCTATTGGATGCGTTATGGTTTCACCGGACTATGTTTATCCAGGTCCGGTTGGAGTTGATGTCAAGTGCTCCATGAGCTTGATACAATTTGATCTTCCGGCCGAAGAAATCCAGAACATCAAAGTTCGACGTTCTTTGATTGAGACAATCTGCGATCGAACGCCAACAGGACCAGGACAGGGACAACGCAATGTGAAAAAACCTCGGCTTGTTCCATTAGATATTGCAAAACGGGCAATAATCGAAGGGCCGTGTCCGGAAATTTGCGACGTACTGAAAATTCCATATGAATGGACTCAACGCTGTGAAGATTCTTTTCACCTCGGTCATGACCGTTCCCGGGACGCCCTTCGGAACCGGCTTGAAAACATCCTGGATAAAAATCGTATTGAATTTTTTGACAAAAAAATGTCGCAACTGGGCTCATACGGTGGCGGCAATCATTTTGGTGAATGCGAAATCACTCAAGTCGAAGATAACGAACGTGCCAGAAAATGCGCCGAAGTATTTGGATTAAAGGATGGATGCGTTTCGTTTTTGTCCCATTGTGGAAGTCGGGGATTTGGAAATGTCATGGCAACGGAACAATTTCGGATTCTTCGAAAATGGTTTCAAAAGACAAAAACGCCTTTTCCTGGCGGGGACAGTCATCTTGTCTATGCCAAATGCGGATCGTCAGAATGCAATGACTACTTGGATGACATGGCTTTGGCAGCCAACTTTGCAACAGTGAATCATTTACTGATCAATTCACTCGTTCTTGAAGCTTTCCAGGAAGTTTTTCCGGGGATACAGGCAAATTTCGTTTACCTGATTAGCCATAATATTGTTCGACGTGAAATTCTTGACGGACGGTCCGTGTTGGTTCATCGCAAGGGCGCAACTCGCGCGTTTCCGGCAAATCATCCCGGATTGCAAGGCACACCGTTTGAATCAACGGGTCATCCGATCCTTCTTCCAGGTAATCCTGTCGGAGGTTCCGCGGTTATGGTGGCGGATTCCGGGGCACGCCTGAGTTGTTTCAGTATCAATCATGGAGCCGGGCGTATGCTTGGACGAAAGGAAGCAATTCGCCAGCTTGATCAACACACCGTTAATAATGAATTTAACGATACTGATATTTTAACAAACTGTCGAAATTATCCTTTGGATGAGTCACCGGCAGCTTATAAAGACTTCAACGAAGTACTTGCAAGCGTTCGGCAGGCCGGATTGGCCAGTATTGTTGCCCGTCTCAAGGCCCGTTTCGTTATTAAAGATGGTGATAAACCGGATGATTGACAGAGTATAAAATATACTTTATAGAACCGTCATATTCTGGAAAATGAGGTGTTCTGATTCTTGGAACCCAAACGTCGCTTGTTTGCAGGGGATTGGAGCTGACGAAAATCCCCTGAATATTGTTCGTTTCCTTTTTTCTGTCAGAAAACGGAAGCTGTTTTGTCTGTAACCGATCTAACAGCTTCCGGACATGCTCCTGTATCCGCGAGTTGAACCGGATTTCCGGTTTGTCGCTTAGGAGGACTGAAGATCAGGATTCAGGCGGGTAGCGCGTTCCATGTCTTCCTGATATTTTTCCTGATCGCCAAGTTGCTGATAGGCTCCCGCCCGCTCAAAATAAATTTCCCAGTCATCCGGGTTGATTTCTGCTGCCCGGTCAAAATCTTTTAACGCGGATTCCCATTTGCCCACATGTTTGAAATAAATTCCACGGTACTTAAAACCAATCAAAGAGTTGATGTCCCGGTTAATCGATTCCGTGAAGTCTTTTAAAGCAAGGTCCCATTGGCCGGAATCAATATATATTTTACCGCGAACACCCCAGGACACCGGATTGACCGGCTCCAGCTCAATCGCCCGGGAAACGTCGAGAATTGCTTTTTCGTAATCCCCGATCCGTTGATAAATTACTCCGCGATTCAGATAATAATTGGAAGACGAGGGCGATTCCTTAATGCAGACATTAAGGTCGTTCATGGCGTTGCCGTAATCCCCGAGCTGACAATAAGCGTATCCCCGATTGTTTCGCGAGTTGGTTTCCAGAGGATCTTTGTCAAGAACCGCGTTAAAAGCCCGGATGGCTTCCTCCCATTGTTGAAGTCCAAGACAGGATTCCCCCAGCCCGCGGTAGGCTTCGACTGAATTGGGATCCAGCTTTAACGCTGCCTGAAAGTCCTCCTGAGCCGAACCGTATTTTTGCAAACGAATCAGTGTTTCGCCACGTCCAATATAGGCGGCTGCAAATTTGGGCGATTGAAGTATGGCATTGTTAAAACACTTGAAAGCTTCATTCAGTTCGTTGTCACGGAGATATTCAATTCCGTTTTGACATAACTCTTCGGCTTCGCGATGATTTTTTTCAGCACATCCGGTTAATACAAACACTGTCAGAATCAGGCATAGATGAAAACTGATCTGACGAAGTAACCGTCCGGTCCCAAAAAAGTTTTCTGATAATGAGAAGAATTTTTTCATAAACAAATCGTCCTGACTTCCGGTCGTTATCAATGAATTTTCATTCATTGTCAATTTGTACAAAAACACCCCTGACACCTGAATCCGTTCGGGTATGATGACCTTCCATGAAATACCCTTAATACGACGAACAGGACGCATTCAGGTGATTTCCGGTATTCAACGAGGTAATACAGGAAGTATACATGTTTTTTCAGATGTAATCAAGGCTGTTTTCAGGGACTTTTACTGGTTGGGCCGGATGATTCCGGTAACATAAAAGCAGGTTGCGGTCAGTTCTGTTTTTCAAAGGCCTTTACAAGATCAGGTATTTGCGGTGTATGAACGAGCGCAACAACATTGTCGCCGGGTTTGATTTGAAACGTCGCGTTGGGGACCTGGACATAATTATCACGAATCACGGCGGCCAGTAACACCTGCCGCGGAAGTTGGGCGTTTTGGAGCAGATTCTGGGAGATTCGGGAATCTTCTTCAACAATCAGTTCAACGACATCAATATTTCCGCCGAGCAGATGGGCGTTTTGATACACAAGCGGTCCCTGATGTAACAGACCATCGATCTGTCGAATCATGACTGCATAAGGGCTGATGGTCTCCGTGATTCCCAGTTTTCCGACAACCCCGGCGTAATCAGGTTGATGAATGACCGCCATAAGTGTTTTGGCCCCAAGCTCCATCGCTTCGACACAGGCCATAATATTGTTTTCATCGTCGCCGATACAGGCAACAAAAATATCGGCGCTGCTTGCCCGTTCCTCTTCCAGGGTAGTTTTGCGCCGGGCGTCGCCGCAGATGACGGTTGAATGTCCGAGATGAGATGACAAAAAATCACAACGGTTGCGATGCGCGTCCAGAATGGTGACATTATAATTTCGCTCTTCCAGAATTTGGGCCAGATGATAACCTGTTTCACCCCCACCGGCAATGATGACATTTTGGCGAACCGTCGATTGTGTATGAAGCATCTTTTTGACGTTTTCAACATGGTTCTGAGTTCCCATCAGCGTTACCCGGTCACCCACCTCAATTTTATCAACCGCAGTGGCAATGGCGATGTTGCCATCACGATTGATTGCCGCGATTCGTACCTCCGGGGGAAGCTTTAGATCAGCAAGAGCTATTCCGGTGACGCTGGAAGGCTTGGTGATTAAAACATCCTGCATTTCCAGCTTGCATCCGGCAAAATGCTCAATCAGCATGGCGCCCGGCTCACGGATTCGGCGCGCCAGCTCCATGGCGGTCAGGTGTTCAAGGCTCAAAAGCCGGTCAATCCGGAAATGATTCTGATAATCAAAGGTACTTAAATCACGAAATACAGAGGAATAAACTCTCGCAACGACACGTCTGGCCCCCATCGCTTTGGCGATACTTGCTCCGATAATATTGACTTCATCATTTCCGGTAAGCGCAAGGCACAGGTCAGAGTTCAGAACATTGGCCTGAAACAGAACACTTGACTCGGACGCCGATCCGGTTACAACCCTGACATCCATCTCTGTGTCGATTTTAGCTGCCAATACCGGGTTTTGCTCGACAACTGTTACAATGTGGTTCAGGTCACAGAGGTGTCGCGCAACGGACGCCCCCACGGTTCCGCCTCCTAATATGGAAATTCGCATCTTTATAATCCGTTTTGTCTATGGTTTATCAATGGGAACTGGTCATCATAAATGATATATGTTATATATGAATTTCCAGCAATATAATGGCCATTGGCCGCGGATACGGTAAATTTATTTCCCCGACGGCTGTTTTATGTGATTTAATTCCGGATCCGGTTCTTTTTGACATCAAACCTGATTCGAATATTTAATGATAAATCCGTATCTTTCATGGAATTAAAAAACGGTCTGTAACATTTTAAGAATCAAATCAATAAGATTTTTGTTTAAAATACATATAAGTTAAAACTGTTAAAATAGGGGAACACCAACGACAAGTATAGCTTTTTGGAATATCTGGTCAAGGAGCGGGGAGTTTTTTCGGGGCGGGGACACGTGTTATTTTTACACAGCTCGTTCTTTTCCCATTTTGAGTGAATCCGATAATAATTGAGGAAATGAGAATATATAAAGGGGAGGCGGTAAACGGTTTTTTGGGATGAAAATGACGAATTTTTCCGGTGGTACAGACAAAAACAGGCCTCTTTGTCAATTTTGGTATTATTTTTGTTTTCCTGATTGAAAAATTTTTTGGAATCTTTCCCAAAAAAAAGAGGAAAGTCCCCTTTTCAAAGATGTAATAAACGTTAAACTGTTTTTATTCGGTTTGATTTTTAGGTCGAACCCTCTGTATCAGGTCCAGTGGGGGAGTCCCCCAAAAACATTGATGAGCGTGTGTCAGTGTTTTATATTGAGACTGTTTAAATTAACAGGCATTAACGTTCACGGAGATAAGGTCGTGGGAACAAAGAAATCAGGTAAAGGTCGACGAAAGCTGGGACGGAAAAAGCGACGTATGCGTTCCAAGATTCGGCATCGGAAGGACTGATTTATCGTTGCTTCGGGGATGTCTGAATCTGTTTTATGTCGAATACAGATTTTCTATTGTATTCCCAAAAACGATAAATTATATGCTTTTTTCCATATAATTTTACTGTAGGATAAATCCGGAACGATACCGTTTTCGTCTGAAAAGTAAAATTCTGGTTCTGAGTATAACGGATAACAGTTATGACTTTGGATAGGGTCATAACTGTTTTGTTTTTACCGGGGTTGATGATCTCAGTACGGGATCTGCCAGCAGTGTTTTTAAAACAATCGTTCCATCCTGCCTGCTGTTTTATGGTCTGATTTTAAAATGTAAACCGCAGGTATAACCCCCGGTTTTCCGTTTGTTATGACATGCGTGTTCCAGGTAATCAGCCGGTCTTTCATAGCAGCTTCCGATTTTGTTGATTGTGTAACGTTGGCGTTTTATTGTGTCATGGTTAGCGTTTATTGTCCGGGAATTTTCTAACCTGTTTTCTGAAAATCAAAGACAAGGACGGTGAAAACAGCAGATTTTTAATTTTTCTGACAACCGGACTGTTCCGGGAAATTTTTCCTTGAATTGGAGAAGCCGATACGGTAAAATGAATAAATCCGGTTTTATTCAATAGCGGTTTAAGCGGTGAAGTTTTGTGTTGTTACTTTTTTCCCGTCGGCCTTTTCCCAGGGAACACGGATAAGATAACGAAGGAACGCTGATAAGGTAATGGTTGATCAGGGGTGATAAAGTAATTGCTGATCAGAAATGTTGATTAAACGGCATTTGCAAGGGCGTTTTATTCAAAAAAGCTGTGACGAAATGAGGAGAAAACGTTAGGGACTGGTTGCTGGGCGTTGATAAATTAAACTGATGGTTTATAAAACGACGATGTCTGTATATTGCGTTTATTATTTGATTGAGGGAAACGCCTGGATCCGATGGAAAACACAAACAGACCTGCCGGATCCGGGATGAATATGAATTTTGTTGTAGATGATATACGCGATGGAATCAAAAGATCTTTCTTCTTTTGAATACGCGATATAAATCTTAAAAAGAAAGGCATAAAATGAAAAAAACAAGATTGCTTCTGACTTTTCTTATTACTTGTCTGTTTGTGCCGGCACTTTGGGCCGACGAGGGACAAGGGACATTCGAAACCCGGGAAGTTTTGAATATTGTCTATAAAACCATTGGGGACGAGGAATTAAAGTTGAATCTGTTTCTGCCGGTACAGGATGACAAACAGCCGGAAAACCTGCCGCTTCTGATTTGGCTTGACAGTGGTTGCTGGTACAGCAACGGTCCGGGAAACGGGGGATACTGGCGGGCCCTTGGCGGGGTTGAACGCGGTTACGCGGTGGCAAGCGTTGGTCATCGGAGTTTGGGAGCCGGCTCCATTTTCCCGGATCAAATTGAAGATGTTCGTGCAGCAGTTCGGTTTTTGCGTGCTCATGCGGCAGAATATGGATTGGATCCGAACCGTTTCGCGTCGATGGGGGCCTCGTCCGGCGGTCATCTTTCAACGATGCTCGGTATCGCTGATTCTTATGAGATTTTTGACGTTGGCGAAAATCTGGATCAATCGGGACAGGTACAGTGTGTGGTTGATTTTTATGGTCCCACCCGATTCGGCGACGCAATTTATTCCAAGTTGTCAATCGATTGCCTTTACGAGATTCTTGGTGCAAAGAAGATTGAAGGTCATCGAATGATTGAACAGGCGGACCAACTGGTGGACACGGCCGAAAAATACTCTTCCTATAATTATGTCGATGAAAATTATGCCCCGACGTTAATTTTACAGGGCGGCGAAGACAAAATTGTATTGGCCAGCCAGAGCTTTCTCCTGTTTGACAAACTGCGGGCAAACGATGTTCGGACGAAATTATTCTACAAGGATACCGGAGTTCACGACATCAATTCACTCGGAACGCCGGAGGAGCTGGGGGCCATTATTTTTGAGTTCCTGGGCTGGGAGTGATACCCCGGATAGGGAAACTTCCCGGGGTTTGCTGATGCTGCGGGGATACTGAACCGCGGACGGAAAAAACGGGCCGGAATAATCACGTTTGGAACGGAATGCCGGCGGATTATAACGCTGACTGAAATCCGCCCGTTCCCGTTTTCAGGAATAGTCCGGCTATTCCGGAGTGTCAGAAGGTTGATGAAAAAACAGGTGTCGGGCGATACAGTTTCCTGTTATTTTGTTAAAACTTTGTTTTTTTGTCTGACAAAGCCTTTTTTTGATATTTCCTTTTTATATAATTTATAAATGATTCCCTTGAATTTTCGTTCGGGATGTCGGGGGCTCTTTTTTGTTCGTCAGATTCTGGCGGGAACCGGAATAGCTCCGAGCCTGCCGCAGAGCCCGTTATTGGAAAAAGAAACATAAAAAAACGAATCATCATTAGAGAATCGCGGTTTTCGGGGTGTGATCTCCGTTTTTTAAGCGGATATGGTATGAATGGTGATTTTTGATAAAATATTGAGTGTTCTTTTTAACATGTGTATAAACTATTGATTTACCTGATAAGGATTTACAGCAATGACCATGAAGAAATTTATCAATGACCCAGCCAATTTAACATCGGAACTTCTTGAAGGATACACGCTTTGTTATCCGAATCAGGTTAAACTGGTTTCTGAAAAAATCGTTGTTCGGGCCCAGCCCAAATCGAAAGACAAGGTCGCGATCATTACCATGGGTGGGGCGGGACATGAACCGGCGCTCAGCGGTTTTGTCGGTGAAGGGATGCTGGATGCGTCTGTTGTTGGCGATATTTTCGCTGCGCCGGGTGGTCCGAAAGTACTGGAAGCCTTGCGTATGTTCAAGGATTATGCCGGAATTATTCTTGTTGTTCTGAATCACGCCGGCGACGTCATGAACGCCAATATGGCATGTATGATGGCAAAGAAAGAGGGATTGAATATTACCCGTATTCTGACCGCTGAAGATATTGCTCCCGGTATCAACGCTCCGGTTGAGGACCGACGCGGTCTTGGCGGATGTGTTCCGCTTATCAAAGTGATGGGCGCGGCGGCGGAACAAGGTCTTTCCGTTGATGAAATCATGGCGATTGGCAATCGTTTCAACGAACGAATG
>Ga0079305_1002968_pt1 | contig 12638 bp, 6 predicted proteins | sample LMS_cellobiose_e_FD_79183 | JGI IMG/M metagenome (GOLD analysis project Ga0079305, IMG submission 79183) | Rumen-fistulated moose microbial communities from Alaska, USA - LMS_cellobiose_enrichment | ecosystem: Host-associated > Mammals > Digestive system > Stomach > Rumen fluid ... | reverse complement strand
CGCCAGAGTTTCCAGTTCGTCTCCCGTATGGATATCAAGATCAAGTTCTCTCTCCTGATCGATCTTTTCCACCGTGTCCTTTGCCGCGCTGTTCAGCTGTCCCAAAGGAACGACCAAATTCCTTCTTATGCTGAAATACATGGCGGCTACGGAAAGCCCGGTGATAAGAAGCACGGAGAACACCAGGATCGCTGCCGATTCCGTTATCTGCCTGATGATATTGGGCATGGACAGATCGACGCCCACCACTGCAACAGGCTCTCCTGCGCCGTTGAAGATCGGGTAAAAAGCAGAGGCTATATAACCGTACGTTTCATCCCGTGTGATCTTCATCTCCTCAGGAGGATCGGAGCGGTAAATAGCCTCTACCGCCTCTTTGCCTCCGTCCTTCATATACTCTTCCCTGTAACCGAGAGGAGGCTCTTCTTCAGAGGCGTCCGAATCCCAGATATACATCAGATCGTTCTCGTAAGGAACGAAAACGTAATAATACAACAGATCCGTTTCTTTGACCGAAGTTGTGAAGAAGGACTGTATCTGATCAAAATAATCGTCCGTCACGCCGCTTTGCTCATATGCGGCGATCCTGTCTCCGTCGATCAGTTCCGAGGCTGTCTTCGCGTAGGAGAATACGGCGTCTGAATAGTCCTTCATCTCGTTTCTGTATGAGCTGAACGCGATCAGCGCGCCTGACAGCAAAACGATGACCGCAGTGACGGAAAGCAGCCACAGCACGAGCTTCGTACTGATCTTACGCTTTTTCATTTTTCGTTTTCCCTTTCTTGAACTTTCTCCATAATTGCGACAGTATCAGAGACACGACGAGTATGGCAAGAGACAAAAGAAGCGTCTGCCATACGGGAAGCTCCTGTGTGCCGCGAATAACGTAGAGCAGCACGTTCGTGATCCAGGTGACAAAAACCCAGTGTATACAGTAGATCGAGGTGATCCCGCGGCTCACGCCAATAAGGAACTTTCCGATCTTCGGCGGCAGGTGTTTACATATAAAGTGGTAAACTCCGAGGAGTCCCACGGTAAGTGCGATAAACGCCAGAACGTCGTACGTCGTCGCGTGATAATACGTATTCTCTCCGCCGGGCCGGTTCATACCGATACCGGCAAAATACTCAAGGATCAGAAAAGACGCAGACAATACGAGCGGAACGGCAAAAATACGACTGTAAAACGCATCCTTGTCACGGACGCGAAGAAGAAGTTTACCGAAAACGTAACCCGCGACAGGCACGATCATCCAGTTCAGCAGAGGAAAATCGGAAACGACAAGTCCCGCCGAATCCTCGGTACCGATCAGGTGTCCGAGAATAAGGTTTGCCGCGCTGTTTTTCAGATCGATGTCGCTGCATCCCCAGCCGATAAGCGAAGCGCCAAACGACGTAAGGAGCATAAGACTGTCCGGGACCTTAAGCTTTATGAAAAGCGCGATACAAAAAAGACACAAGGACGCGAACTGAAGGATATCATTGCCGAACACCCGGTATACGAGCGGTTCCAGATACTTTTCCGCATCGCCCGTTATCCCGTATCCCGCAAGATACGGGACAAGATAGCGAAAGACGTTTAGAAGCAGACCGATAAGAAACAGCTTGCCGGCGCGTTTTGCAAGCGCAGACGCACTGTTTTTCTTTGTGTACGCGATCCCGACGCCCATGCAGAACATGAACATAGGGGCGCTGATCGGTGAGCCGATGACGTAATCAAAAAGAAACGGTATGCCGTGATCCAGACCTTCGGGAGACGTACATTCGATAAAACAATGCACGAAAGGAAGGCAGAGCACGGGGATTGCCTTTCCGAAATCCAGTTCGAGCTGGCGCCCAGCGTTGACCGGATCACCCGAGAAGATTTCTCTGAATCTCATAATAAGCCCGCCTTTCCTTCACACAAAATGCCAAACGTCATTCGATCGTAAATATGTCGGTAAATCCGGTGAAGTCCAGCACCTCAAGAATAACGTCGTTGACGTTGCGCAGTTTCATGCCCTGCTTTGTCATCATGGTTCTGTGAAGGACAAGAAGATAGCGCAGGCAGGCGGATGAAATAAGATCTGTTTTTTCCATATCAATGACGACGGACTCCACGGTATCCAGATGCTCGGCTACAGTCTTTTCAAGTGTCGGTGTGGTCAGGGTGTCGATCTTCCCGACCGGAAATACGGTCAGTTCCGCTCCTTCGATTTTTGTTGTGATATCCATAAATCAACCTTCCTTCTCTTCCGAATTCGGATTCTTTTTCTTCTTGATAACTACGGCGATGACCGCGGCGGCAGCAAGAACTGCAACGGCGGATGCGATCACGATGATGCCGGTGTTTCCGAACACCGAGGCGGTCATCGCGTCGTCTGTCCTGCCGTAACCGCAGACGGAACAGTAATGCTCGCCGTCCTCGTCGACGAAGGTATGCGCCTCCTTCACGTGGACGGAGGTAACGGTTATGTTGCTCTTTACAGCGGTAAACGTCTTGTTCCATTTTGAGAAGACGTAATGCTCGTTCTCATTCGCTGAGAACGGCGCTATCTCCGGAGCGGCGGCGTCCTTTCCGTATTCCACCGTTTGCTTGATGCGCTCGCCCGTCATTTTGTTGACGAACGTTACGGTGTAGGTCTTTATCTTCCACTGTGCATAAAGGGTGACAGTGTCTCCTTTTACGGTTGAAAGGTTCTGAACGGGGCTTTTATTGGCGTAAGAGTCGCCCGTTCCGTCCGGCTTGGTGTTCCAGCCGACGAACTCATGACCCGTATTTGTGAACGTGTTGCCGGGGAGCGTGTAGGTCGTGCCAACACGCTGGATCTTTGACGCCATCGTTCCTTTTGTCGCGCCGTTGCCGTCGAAAACTACGGTGAAAGAATACGGCACGAGAGATGCGGTGAGGACGCCGTCGGAGTCGCCGAACACGTACTCTGCCGTGTTGACGCCGTCGGAGTCGAGCAGTCCGCCACCCTCGAGCGACCATTCAATGTCGAAGCCGTCCTGAAGAATGTCCGGGTAGTCGAGCGTGATCACGTCGCCCGCTGCGCCAGCTTTGGTGTCGCGGACTTCTCCGTCGAAGACGATATCGACCTTGTGCATACATTTGTACTGCACGGAGAACGAGGCGGTCACGGTGGAGTGAACGCTGTTTTCCGTGGGGATCGTGATGAAGTAGTCAAGTTTCCTATCTTCCTCTCCGTTCATTAACAGGACGATCTTATAGCGGACGTAATTCACGGTCTTTCCGTCGACTGTCTTTGACGCGCGTTTCGGATAGAGATTTCCGAGGTCATCTCCGTCGGAGTTGCTAAACGTGATATCGTTGCTCTCAAAAGACGAGCCGTACTGGTCGACCATCGAGACGTAGCTCTCGTTCACGTACGAGCCCTCCTCGAGCTGAGCGACCTCGGGCGTGCCGTCCAGATATACCTTCGTCGGATAGGGGTACTTGGACCCGTCGATCGTAAGTGTGTTCTTTGCTTTTGAACTGCTGAAAGCGGAGGATTTCGCTGAGATATGCTTGGAGGCGACGTTGATGCCGTTTACATATACCGTCACGTCCGCCTGAAAGCTTCGCCACGACGCGCCGCCGCCGAAGTCCGTATAGACGTCGACGGAGGTCGGGAAGAGCCAGTTGTTCTGTTCGACGGAAAACTCGCTCTTGTTGTCAAAGTCGCCTTTCAGACCGGAGAAAGTCTGTGTGTCCGTGACGCCGCCTTTATACGTGTGATTGATACCGATCCACGCGTCGTTCCAGCCGTTCGCGTCCTCGGTGATCCTGACGGTGACCTTTACGTCATAATTGACCCGGGCAGGCGTCGTTTCCGTCCGCTCCGCCGCAACGGAGTCCCCGGCAAAGGCAACATACGGAAAAGCCGCAAATAATGATATGATCAGCAGCGTCGTCAAAATCAAGCTGAAGAACCGTTTTGTTTTCATTAATAGCTTCATCCCCCTATCTCAGATTTGCCCCGCAGTTCGCCGACTCTTTCCGTGTCGGCAACAAAACCGCCGGTGATCTCAGCGCCCCTCTTTGTGACGTTATCGGCGCGGTGTACGAAAAGGTACACCCTGTTTTCCAGGAGTCTGCGTCCGTCGGGAGGGGTCAGTATTGCGCCGAGATTCAGATCGACTTTTTTCCCGTCTGTGGTGAGCACGTTCTCCCAAAGAACGGGATCCGTACCGTTCTCCGTTCCCGTCATCTGTGTATTGTAGGGAACGCGGTCTCCCTTCGCCAGTCCTATCCTGGCAAGCGGGGACGCGAAGTCGGAGTAAAGAGACGGGACGTAAAGCTGCTCTCCGGCGGGCTTTCCGATATTGTATGCCCACGTATCGTAATCCGTACAGACGTACATATAGATCTCGCTTCCCTCAACTCCGGAGTTGAGGCTTTTTTTGCTGACCGGCTTGTAGACCACGCCGTTATGGATCAGCGTATCCCTGCACGGCTCGTCAACTGTCAGGATCATATCGCGGACCGCCTCGCGCAGAGGGTCGGACGCTTTGCCTTTATTGCGATTGTGAAGGGCAATGTCTTCGTCCGTGACCGCCATCGTGCGCCATCCCAGCACGACTGCTCCGCCTGCGCCCTGATTGATATCAACGGGAGCCGCCTCGACTGCGCCCTGACCCAACAGATCGAGGTAAGCCGCGTTCAGATCGGGACCGGTGCCGATATAGAACGCATTGTAAAGCGAGCCCTGCGTATAGTCATATTTCATATGGATATAGGTATCGACGTTCGAGTTGCCGAACAGTTTCGCTTCCTTGCCGCGTTCGTTGGAGAAAACAGTCGTTGACATGCCTGCGGCGTAAGCGCTTCCGTCAACGGAGATATCCGTAAGAGGAGAGCCGGGGATGGCCGCGGGGTTGTAAGAATAATAGAGATAGTAATCTCCGTCTCTAAGAGGAATGCTTTCAGAACCCTGAGCAAGATAGTAAGTCGTTCCCGTTCCGGAGGAACCCGAGGTCAAAATACTTGACGTGCCTCCGACGACGATCTGGGTGATGGGAGCGCTTCCCGGTTTCACGGCTTCTTTTTTCACCAGAAGCAATCCGGTTATCGCCTTGCTGACGTCGTCCGTCCTTGAGACGCCGATATAACTGCAGAACGGCTCGTAGTCATTCGTTCCGTAGCTGTCTTCTTCCGAATAAAACGCGGTGTTCCACGCTTCGCCATCGGGTGCGATCAGATTCACGGGGACGATACCGCTGTCGGAGCCTGCAAGAGCGCTTCGCCACGCGATATCCTCGGACATGGAGTTCATATATTTCACAGTTGAAGAATCCGCGCCCGGATTTTCTATTTTGAACTGCGCTTCGGTGTAAGTGCCGACGGTCACTCCGGAGATGTATCTGGGTTTTCTGACGTTTCCGGTAAGATACATATACAGCGGCTCGGACGCCTCGACAGAGTATTCCGAAAACTTACCTTGAGCCGGATTGGAAAGATTCTGCGCAGTCTCGTTATAAGGATATTTGATATCCTGTACCGAGTGAAAGACGCGGTCAGCGGCGCTTTCGCCGAGCAGATTGAAGCAGCCCTCCGGCAGGCGGGTGCTGATATTGCCGTCCTCGTTTTTCGCGTCGCTTCTGATCGGAGACAGGACAACGTCCGCCGCTTTCAGCGGCTCCAGACCCTCGACGGGTCCGAGTACGTAAAGTCCCCGCATGGAAAGCGGAGCATATTCCCACGCATAGACGCCTCCGTCGTCTCTTGCCGGCGCGTCTTCGCCCGGCGCGTAAACGTAGTCGTCCCATATCTCCGTGGAAATGTATGCGTGCGAAGATCGGACCGGTCCGCTTGACTGTACTGTTTCCGCGCTTTTTGTGAAGTGATCGTCACAAACCGCGTACCCGCCGACCGTCTTCTTCTCCACGCCGTTCTGAACATACAGGATCTCCTTGGATAAAGTGGTAAAGAGTCCCTTGTCATTCGCCGTGGCGGAGGAATAGAGCGCCACGTCCCGTATCGCGCGGTACGGATTATACGTCAGCGCGGAGATCAGATACAGCTGCGGCACGTTCACCTCGTCGATGGCGGTGCCGCGGCGGCTTCTGATAAAGCTCATCTCGGAGCAAAGGTTGACCGCGCGCTCAACGTCCGCCGCAGTCATGTTCGCCGTGTCGGGGATCGCGTCGCCGGCTTTATGACCGGCCGGATCCATGGCGATCCCGCCCTTTTGCCAGCGCAGGACGGAAAGCATATCGTTCACGGAGCTCTCCCGTTCCTTATTCCTGTCGCCGGTGTAACGCGCATACGCGTAGTCCGCCTGATAGAAAGCGAAGCCGCCGACGTAGAGCTCGCCTTCCGTATATTTTACCTTTGGTTCAAAATAGATGGCGAAGGAATCGTTGTCGCTTCCAAACAACTTGACCGGCGTACCCGAGAAATGGACGATCGGCTCCCAGCCCGCCGGGGCGTTTTCGGGAGATTTGATGCATGCAAGCTCCGAGCCGATCGGCGTGCCGACCAGACTGCTGCGGCTGATGTATATCCCGCCGCCGGACGGCAGCTCGCCTGAAAGGGTGTATTCCGCTCCGCCGTAGGTGATGCTCGACACGTTTTCACCGGCAAAGAAGCGAATATCCGTGACGGCGCTGCTTTCCTGATCCGTCAGCGAGTAACCGATATAGCAGGGAGCCTCTTCGGTGCCGAGGTTGTAGTCAAAGGCCTGATAATTTCCTGCTGCGGTGGTGATCTTCGCCTTGCAGCGTTCGACGGTGTCCGCGGTGAACGCTTTCAGGTCGCCGATATACTTTCCCGTACCGCCGGATTCGCCCGTGTTGCCGGTCGTCTGGGATCTCACGGTGGCGTAGAATAAGAAATTCTTTTCTTCGTGTTTCAGATCGTATGCGCCGAAATTCACATCGGCTGCGCTGAGCTGTCCGAACTGCGAAAGCGGCTTGTAGCCCTCCGGCGTCGCGCTGTCGTTTTGTTTGAGCAAGAATGGTTCTTTGCCATCCGGCACCACGAGAGGAGAACCGGCGTCTTCGTCGTGCGTCAGATATATAAGGTTCCACTTGTAGCCGACGTAGGTGTTCAGATCGCCGATACGCCCGCGGTACGGCTCTATGACCGCGTTGTATTTTATCACACGGATACCGCCTGACGTCGTTTTGCTGTCAAACAAAAGCGACGGCATATCCGTGTATTCCGAGGATGGCATGTGGAGCTCGTCTTTGACTAATTTGTAGATGACGCACACGATCGTAACGACGAGCTCTATGGCTAAAAGTATAAGATTGACCTTCGTTACGATCGAGGTGGCGGAGGTGAGAAACGCCCAGAAACCGCCTGCAGCGGCTACGCCCGTCGTGACCCCCGCTTTGATAAGAGACGCTCCCTTGATGTAGATCGCCAGGTTCGCTATGATCGACAGCAGCGAAATGACTCCGGAGCCGATGGCGAGATATTTCTGTCTCAGTGCGTCGTTCGCGGCGTCTTTTTCCGCCTGCGTGAGCTGAAGCGCCGCGTTTGCGCCGGACTGACGGATGGCGTCGCTCGTCATGGCGACCTTTCCGTAATACAGAGCGTTATCCACGCCGAGCCACACCGGCACGCGGTATTCCTCGCCTTTATTCACGAGCCTTTTCAGCCCGTCGATGATCGTCCGGAACGCTTCATCCGATTCCGGGCTCTCTTCATCCGGCTGAAGCATTTTGTTTACGAAGGTACAAAAGCCGCAATACTTTAACATGACAAGCTGCGCCGGGGAAAACACGTCCGCCAGAACGTAGAGGGTACGGTAATCCTCTTCGGCGGCATAGGTCCTTTTGCCGGCGGCGACGATCCAGTCGCCGAGCATTTGGGTATCGTCGTATCTGAAACGGTTCAGGATCTCGTACGCCGCGATATAGACTCCGTCAAGATCGCTGTCCGTCAACTCGTTCATCTCATCCACCACGCCGTCAAGATCGCCGGCGTCGGTGTTCCCGAGGGATTCGATATCTGACCCGCGCGCCTTGGCGTTCAGATACTGCGTGGAAAATTCCTGTATAGAAGAAGCGATCTGACGCGCCGTGTCCATATATGCGCTGTCAAAAGAACGCCATTCGTCCGAAGTCAGTCCCTCGGAGATCATAATACGGATATCGCTGTCGAATATGCGCTGCGCCCAGACGACGGTCTCATATCTGTCCGTCTCCGGATCGTAGAAGTTCTCGTACTCCGCGCTTGCGGTACACAGGGCGGAAGTGACGGCGCTGACGATGCCGGGAGTTCCGAAGGACAGGAGTTTCCCGAAAAACTCGGCGTCGGCGTTGCCTTCAAGGATAAACTCGCTCAAAGGCGTATGATCCATCCAGTCGAAATCCTTATACGGATTGCCCTCGCTGCCTTTCAGGTAATCGTTGATCAGCGGGGCGTTTTTGAGCATTTCCGTAAACGACATAGCGTTATCTTGTTTTACGACGAATTTGGACATCGAGTGCGCTTCCAGATCGTCCACGTACATAAGATCGAGCATTTTGTACGCCTGGACCGCCGATGGCGCGCCCTTGTCGTAATTTTCCGCGAAATCGGAGGCGGCTGCGGCAAGCCCCTCGGCGTAATTCTGATTCTTTGCCAGAAGCGCTGCGGCGATCGCCTGATACTCACGCATCTCGTAGCCCTCTCCCATTCGCAGAAGCGAGAGGTCCGTGACCGCCTGATTGACGTTGGTCGTCGTGGTATATCCGAGAATGACGCACGGAGCGTCTTCGTCCGATCCGAATCTGACCTTTTCCACAGCTCCGTCGTTCAGGTTGAACTTGTACGGCCTGTAGCCGACCTCTTCGCAGAGCCTTATGCACTCGTCAAGAGTCGAGGCCTGAAAGATCTGCACGTCCTTTATGTAGAGGGTGCCCGCGACAGCATCCGCCGCAAAACCGATGAGCCAAAGATTTCCGTTTGCAAACATTGAAAAGACAAGGACGACGGCGATCAGAGAACGAAGTATTCTTTTCATCTGATTCATTCCTCCTTATCTCTTTTCTTTTTAGTCATCACAGCGTATGTCGCCGCCATGCATAACAGCATCGCGACCGCGCCGGCGACGAGCCAGATATATTTTCCGTCCGAAAACGCGGACGCCAGCATCGGCGCCTCCCGCTCATAAGACTCATATCTGTTGATAACCACGTCGCCTGTATCCGAGAAGAAATAGTTCTCCTGAAAAACGCTGATCTCATCCGCATATTTTATGTTGACCCCGGTCGAGGAGAGCCCGACCGACGATCCCTCGTAGAGGCCGCCGCTCGTCAGGTACGCGCGGCTGGTAAAGCCGTCCTGAAGAGTCAGATTGTTGCGGTCGTTTTTACCGCTGTTGTTATATATCCGCACAAGGCCCTTGACGCCGATATCATACATGCTGTCGACGTATACGCCTCCGCCGTAGCCTGCGGCGGAGTTGGCAATAACGTCGGTATCGATAAGAAACGTGCTGTGATCGTTCACATAGATCGCGCCGCCTGCGCCGTAGGACTTGTTCTTATTGAAAACGCAGCTGCGGAACTGAGAGCCGCCGTCGGCGTCCACGTAGACCGCGCCGCCGTCCCGATTTGCCTCGTTGGTGGAAAAGCGGCTTCGGAAAACGCTCAGACTTCCGCCCGAGATATAGATCGCGCCGCCGTAATCAAGGCAGTGGTTGCCGAGAAACTTAACGTTATCCGCTCGGAGACTGCCGCTGTTCATATAGACTGCTCCGCCGTTGTCCTCACTGTAGCATGAATCGATCTTACAGTCGGACAGCGATACGTCGCCTCTGTCGGCATAGACCGCGCCGCCGTGGGAATTCGCCCATGCGCCGGTGGTCTGGCAGAAATATATCCTGCCGCCCTTCATTTCAAACCGCGGCGTCTTATCGGAGCTTCCCTGAAGCATCACCGCGCCGCCGTGTTCGTTCGTGGTACATTTGTAGACCGTACCGCCGGATAACGTCAGCTCTCCTCTTTCCGTTACCGTGAAAGCGCCGCCGCCGTTCGTGCTGGCGCCGCCCGTGATGACTCCGCCGGAGATCCCGTCGTATCCCGCGGATCCGGGATCTGAGTCGATTATCTCAAGATGAGCGCTGGTGCCGACTCGGAAAATGCCGCCGTTCTTTACCTGGCCGCCCTTGTCGGTATGCCGTATGATGTTGTAGCCGTTCAGATCGAGAACGACGTAGCAGCCGTAGTATTCGAGAGTCTTTTCCTCGTATACGTCCCAGTTTGCATGCATTTTGATCTCAGTGAGTCTGTACCCGCCGGCAAGAGGACCGAGCGCGTTCCAGAGTTGATCCATGCTGTCGTACCACTTGTGAGTTATAAGCTGTCCGTTGGTGGTGAAGCTGACGGTGATCTCGCAGGCGCCCTGCGGCCCATCCTCCGCCGAGACGGGAAAAGCAAAACATACGGTCAAAAGAGCAAAGAGGCACAGAAAAGCGAGGATCGTTTTAGTTTTCATCGCCGCTTCCCTCCTCTTTTTTGTTCTTTCTGTTCTTAAAAGCGTAAAGTCCGAAGCCGAACGCCGCGCCGAGGACGGAAAGAGCGATAACGGCGATAACGCCGAGGACGCTCCCGTTGCCGAAAACAGAAGCGACAGTATCTTCAGGCGCATCGGGATCGGCTATTATCTCCGGTTCTTCGTCGAGATAATCATCCATGTCGGATCCTTCGGCAGGTTCGGTGATCTGTTCGGTGACGGTTTCGGAGTCCGTGTCCGGTACCGTCTCGGTCTCGACGGCAGGTTCGGTGACCGGTTCGGTTATAGGTTCCGTAACCGGAGTCGGTTCCGGCTCCGTCTGCTGTTGTGTGCCAGCCTCAGGGGCGGGAAAGACTGCATCGGGCTGACCTTCCGCCTTGCATACGTAAGCCAAAGGCGTGACGGTATTCCCCGCTGCTGAAGGTATCAGCACGGGAACGTTTGTCAGTGCGCCGTCGTCCGCAAGAAAGCGCCTATACAGTTCGTCGTTTTTTACAAGATTCACTGACGCTGCGGACGTGTTGAATTTCACAAAGGTCTTCTCAGCCCATTTGTTCATCACGTCGGATGAACGTACCGGGACCGCAGATCCTGTCAGACCGATAATGGGATTGCTGATGGAGTGGTCGTGCGTCTGGAAGAGCCTGTATGCGGAGTCTCCCGCGATCAGTATATCTCCCGCAGGATCAAAGCGTACGCCTTCCAATGCAGGAGCCTCAGCGCCCGCCGCAAGGCAGGTGATCGCATCCGCCTCGTTTGCACTGCGCGAGTAACCGAGAACGACGACCTGTCCGTCCTGCGTTTTAAGATCCGGATCGTAATAATATCCGCATCCCGCCTTTGCCGCCGCCGTGACCGCGGCGCGAAGATCGCTTCCGCAGACCGCAGTCACTTCGCTGATGTACGGGCGGAACACGTTATCGCGCAGGATAAACAGATACGCGCAGCGTCCCTCGCCGAGGTCGCACGGCGAACCGTCGTCGCGCCGAAGCGGAGTCGTGCCGTCGTTTTTCAAAGCGTAAAGCGGCTGATCCACCAGCCCCTCATCGCTTTGCAGAGTGAGAGAGAGAACGGCGTCACCCGCGGCGGCGTCCCTGGTGAGATAAAGAGCGCCTGCTTCGCCGAGACTCCCCGCGCGACTGTAGACGATACCGTCTTTTGTTACTGTACCGGCGTCAGATGACGAGACGACAAGCCCGGTGACGGCGGCGCCGCCCTTTTTATAACCGAGCCAGAAATCTCCCGTGAGCGGCCGCCCCATAACAGTGTAGCCGTTATCCTCAAGCGCTTTCGCTCCCTCATCGCCTTGAGCCAGCGCCAAATCGGAGATCGCGTCGTTATCCGCCGCGAAGACCGGTGACGGCGCAAGAATGCAGAGCGTCAGAACGACGCACAAGGCGACCGGGAGGAACCGGAGGACTTTATTCATATATTTCAATGAGATACCTCCTGATTCAGATCAAATGATAAAGGAACATATGAGACGAAAATTCCTGTGAAGTTATGCCGCAGCCGCAGTCTTTTTACGTTTTGAGACCGTTGCGGCAATTACTCCGAGGGCTGTTCCGAGAACGAGGCCGGAAACCCCGACCACGGCGAGATTTCCGAGGGAAAATACGCTTGCCGCGTCGGCAGACGACGTCGCCTCTGTCTTAAAGTAAACGTAAATACCGTTCAGGTCGTCGTTATACGTGTAGCGGCTGTCGGTGAGGTTCGCCGCGGCGGTGGAGCCGAACATATGGATGCCCTTGGTGTAGCCCTCAGGCATACTCGTCGTACCGGTGACCGCTTTGAGGCTGTCGGCGAGGATGGGATCGCTGTTATCGTTTTTGTTAAAATACAGCGCCAGCCATTCCTTGCCGGCGTCGCCGTTCAGATCGGCATAGTCCTGAAGGGATTTATACTGTTCGTGAGTCTTCGCGCGGTTCGTCGGCGCGACGGTGTAGTATGCGGCGTCGTTTCGTACGACGATCCGGCTGCCGTCGGCGTCGAGCGTCGTTATATCCGCCTCGTCCACGATATACTTCGGGATGGGCGTATAGTCGACGTTATAATAGCGGTAGAGGTCGTAGGCGGTCATGACTACGGAAGTGAGGGCGAGCACCGCGAAGGCGACGCTGAATCCGATTGCCATCCTGCGCCAGAATTTCTGGGATTTGACGACCTGGCAGTTTTCGACGGCGTCATTGAGTTTGTCTTCCAGTTCGCCT
>Ga0079305_1002964_pt1 | contig 12654 bp, 17 predicted proteins | sample LMS_cellobiose_e_FD_79183 | JGI IMG/M metagenome (GOLD analysis project Ga0079305, IMG submission 79183) | Rumen-fistulated moose microbial communities from Alaska, USA - LMS_cellobiose_enrichment | ecosystem: Host-associated > Mammals > Digestive system > Stomach > Rumen fluid ... | reverse complement strand
TAACCTGCACGATCAGATCCTATGGAAAGATCCTCTGCGCCGCCGCCTGCAAACCTATGACTTGCGGTTGTTTACCGCAAAGGTTTGAGCAAGATTAATTAGTTACCACTTGTTGCCGGAACTTTATCGTTAGCAGTGGCAGTGGTAAGGTTGATCCAGACCGTCGTGTTGGAGAGAGCGTTACCCTTCGCGTCGATACCGTTCTTGAACTGAGCGTTGAGGTCAGCAACCTTGGAATCGGAATCGGCAAAGATTACGGCGCCGAGATTCGGGCAGTAGAAGAACGACATGGTCTTCTGCTTCGGCTCGAAGCTCTCGCCCTTGATCTTGGTGTAGTTGGAGATAACGGCTTTCACCATTGCCTCGCTGGTCGGATACTTGGTTCTGTAGTCGACGGAGCCGACAGTCGTACTCTCCGCAGTCGCGGGAGTGCCCTTTTCGAACTTCTTGACAGTCGCTCTGTTAGTGGCGCTGAAAGCGGTGTCGACGGTTTTGATCGTGTTTGCCACACGGCCCGCAACGGGGTCGCTCGAATCGAGCGTGCCGGCGTTCGACTCGGCGATGTACACCTCGTACTCACCGACCCAGCGCTCGATGGCGTTGGTCATTTCGGTGGCGTTCTGGGTGTCGGTAGAGACGTTGCCCTTCTCGATCAGTCCGGCTACGGACGGGATCGCGACGGCGGCGAGAACTGCCAGGATGCCGATAACGACGAGCAGTTCGACGAGCGTAAAGCCCTTGCGGAAGTTGATTTTTTTATTTTTCTTGTTCATAAGTTGATATTCTCCTTATTTTTCGAGTTCAAAGTAGGGACAGATAGAACGAGAGGATCTGTTCGCCGACAAGCATCGACAAAAAAGAGCCGACGCAAAGGAACGGACCGAACGGGATCTCGCTTTTCCATCCGCGTTTTTTTCTGAGTTTCAGAATGAGCGCCGCAATACACCCGATAACAATACCGAAGAATGCGGCAAGAAGCGTTTGCTTCCACCCAAGCAGAATACCAACCGCAGCCATAAGTTTGACATCGCCCAGTCCCATTCCTCCGGCAAGCGCCATAATGAGGAACGGGACGCTGACGCAGAATGCGCCAATGAGCGATGAGATATAGCTTCCGTTCCAGATCATAAGAGCGAGTCCCGAGAATGCGATAAGTCCGCAAGCGAGATCAGAGATCTCCATCGTCTTATAATCAAGAAGCGTAATCTCGATAAGAATAGCAGTTGTAAGGCCGAAGGCAATTCCCTGCACAGTCAGACCGTAAATATAGATCATGAGAGTCCCAAGCGTCGCCGTCGCAAGCTCGATGAACGTGCTTACCGGCGAAATCTTCTCTTTGCACCCGTGACATCTGCCCCGCAGGCAGATAAAGCTGATGATCGGAACAAGCTCTAACACACTGAGCTTCTTCCCACAGACGTCGCAGTGCGATCGACCCCTCCAGATCTTCTCGCCCTTCGGGATCCTGTCGAAACACACTCCGATGAAGCTCCCGACGCAGGCGAAAATCATAAAAGCAAATATACAGGTCAGTATTTTCATTTTCACACCTCGTTAATTAAGGAATTGCTTTTTATTGTTTTTCAGTTGATGACTGACTTCACCTTCCTTGCTGCGAGTTATTTTCAGAGAGATATTGACCTACTCTTCAGATTCGATATCATCTGAATCAATGCAAACCATCTTTTTTTCCCGAATTGGATAGCGTCGTTCGAAATCGAAAACAAAGCATTTATCCGCCTTGTATTTGTTCTCGAATTCCGTTACCTCGTCAATGCACATACTGATCTGACGCGACAACTCAATCGAGAGAGTAACGTCAAAATCCGTAATCTCAGAATCGAAATCGAAGTATTGGGACTTGGCCGCAATAATGATGCCGAGTGCTGTATCACGGAATATCTCCTGCTCATACTCAATGAGATCAAGCATCGAGTTCCCGATCAGATACGTAAGCGATTCAAATTCCGGTTCGATTGCATTGATGTACTCTTCGTCGCCCTCGTACTCTTCCTGAAGAAGTCGGTTTGCAACGTCGGTGGCAAATTGCCAAATGCTGCTGAGATTCGGAAATTCCCCGGACGGATTCGCCGGCGCTTTTTTAGGTCTGCCTCTTCTTCCGATCATACGTCGTCTTCCTCCTGTATATCGATTTCGTTCTCGTCGCTTGCGTCGTCTTCACCGTTCACCTCAGCCTGATCCCTGCGAACAAGCTCCGCTTCGTATTCAAGCGCGATCGCCTCTTCGAGTTCACGTCTGAACTCAGGGGTGAGCGGGTAAGCGATAGCCATGTACTTATTGTCAGGCATCTTTCTGCACGGCATGGAAGCATAGACGTCTTTCTCGTCTTCCCTCGCGACTACCATGATATCCTTGATCCTGAAACAGTCATCAAAGACTACGCTTGCGGATGCGCGAACCTTGCCGCGCGGGTTTTGGAACAGATGAACATAAACTTTTGTGATCTTCATAATTTGAATCCTTTCTGTTTTTCTGTTGCAAGTCCCTGAAGTCAATCGCCGGCGGATGGCTGGTCAGACCATTTTGCTTTTAATTTGTTTCAGTTTATTGCTGAAAGGGGTGTGTTTTTGCCCTTCCGATGAAATATTACCCAAGTTTTTGCCAGAAGTCAAGCAATCGGGTATAATTTTTCCCGATTTTTTCAAAAAGTTTGTTTTGCACTTGCCGCAGGTGCATTTTGTCTTCTGATTTCGTTTGCACCTCAATTCGGAATACTGCTTGCGATATAATGAAATATTGTAATAACAATAAGTAAAGAATTTTGAAAACCTCTTGATTTTATCTTAGCTATCGTGTATAATATAACCGTTCCCCGAAAAAGAGAAGGGAGGCGCTAGCATGGATAAAGTCTCTTTTTCAGAAGAAACGATAAAAGCGTTGGCAGCCGAATCAAAAACGGTGCCGATGATGGCCGACGAGCTCGGTGTTGATGAGAGCGAGCTTGAAGCTTTTTACGCAGAATGCAGTGCAAAGGACAGATCTGCGTTTCCTATCAGACTTTTGGTCACCAAGTCGTGGCTTGAGGAAAGAATCTATACCAATACCGTTTCATCAGTGGCAAAGAGCGTGAAGTGCTCTTCTAAAATGATCAAAACCCTGATGAACACCTACCGGCTTGAAAAAAAGTCAATCGCAAAGCAATTGACTCCGGAAGTTTTGTATTCCCTGTTTGTGGAAAAGAAAATGACCGATTCGGCTATAGCGGATATATACTGTTGTGCAACCGAGACGGTGAAAAAGGCAAGAGCAAAATACAACATCACCTACTATTCCCGCAAGGACCACGAAAACGAGATCCCGATCGAGTTGTATCACAAACTGTATGTAAAGGATTATCTCAGCAGATCGCAAATCGCGCTCATTTCCGGTCACAACAGAAGCAGGATCGACGCCCTTCACAACGAATATATCAACTCCGGTCATCCATTGGCAAAGGAGATTGCGGATTTTACACCGAACAAATGGTTTTTTGAATTGATCCGGCTGGAGATTCAAACGGTTGATCTGGCGGTCCTCTTTGAACTTCTAAAGGATCATTCTGTTTCCTGGATCGCAGAAGAATACGATTTGATCCCCCCAGCGGAACCGGGTATCGAGACCTTCTCCGTCGAATGGCTGAAAACCGTTCTCAAGAGAATGGGAATCAGACAGATCGCCGACACCTATCATATCGCATACTCCTATGTGGCGGAACAGATCAGGGAAAACAACCTTTCTTTAACTCCGGTCGACGAACGTCTGGACGAAAACACTGTCAGAGCGCTGTTCATAGACAAGTGTTGGAATGACAATCAGATCGCAAAGGCGCTCAATACGACTCCGCATGCGGTACGTGTTTTCAGGACGAAAAAAGGCATTAAGCCGAGTCAGCGGAAAAAGGCCGCTGAACGACTCAATGCCGAAAGATTTGATCGGTATTATTTAAAAGAAGGAATGACGCTGAGACAAATCGCTCAGTTGTTCGATATTTCCTTGCCCGAGGTAACCAAACTGCGAGACGAATATGCGCAGTCGAATCCGAATCTGCGCAATACGCGCTCACCGGGCGTAACAAAAGAACGATTTGAATTCCTTAAAAAACAGATACGATTCCAAGATGCTTAGGAAACGAACAGGTGCCGGCTGAACGCCGGCACTTTTTATTTTTCTGAAAGAATAGTTATCTATTCGACAAGCTCGACAAAGATTTTGTCGAATAATTCGATATTTTTTATATCGAACCACTTGACAAAGCGTCTTTCAGTGGTTATAATAATGTCGAGGTGATAAAAATGGCTATTCCGATCAATATTGATGATCTCATCAACAAACGCGTCGTTGAGTCAACCAGAATCGAATTTAAGGAAGATCTGAACCCCAACGCGGTCGTTCATTCAATATGTGCCTTTGCAAACGACATTGATAACATTGGCGGAGGATACATCGTTTTAGGTGTTGAAGAAAAAGACGGTTCTCCTGTATTCCCTATTAAAGGAATAGAGCAAAATAAAATAGACGGTATCTTGAAGAAACTGGTGGGTTACTGCCATTTTATTGAACCGTTGTATAATCCGGTTGTCGAACCGATTCTTTACAATGACGTGTATGTTATCGTAATTTGGATCACCGGCGGGCATGGTCGTCCCTATAAGGCGTCAAAAGATGTATTTACCGAAAAATCTTCCAAGTACTACTATATCCGCAAATTCAGCAGCACCGTGATTGCCTCCCCCGAGGAAGAAAAAGAACTGTTTTATCTCTCATCTGATATTCCGTTTGACGACAGGCCGAATCTTCTTGCAAGTGTTGATGACCTCGATCTTGGCTTGATGAGAGAATTTCTTAAAGAAACCAAAAGTAATCTCTATTCCCATTCCCTATCAATGGTCCCGCTGGATATCGCCAAGGATATGCAGCTTGTTTCCGGTCCGACAGAGAGCATAAAACCTCTGAATGTCGGTATATTGATGTTTTCCGAAACGCCGGAGAAGTATTTCAGATTTGCACGAATTGAAGTTGTTGACATTCCGGAGCCGACAGGCACAGGTATGTCTGACATGATCTTCACAGGCCCGATTCAAAGACAATTAAAAAATGCTCTTGCCTATATAAAGAATTATGCAGTAAAAAGCGTTGTTATAAAAGATAAAGATAAGGCCGAATCTGAAAGAATATATAATTACCCTTATGCGGCGATTGAAGAAATCCTGTCTAACGCCGTATACCACCGCTCTTATCAGATCAGCGAACCGATCACCGTCAGAATAACACCGGCTTCCATGGAGATAACAAGTTACCCCGGGTTTGATAGAAGTATTACCGACGAAGCAATAGCTAACTATGAAATAAGGGGTAGAATTTATCGAAATCGCAGAATCGGGGACTTTCTGAAAGAACTTCATTTGATTGAAGGACGAAACACGGGATTCCCAACCGCTTTTAAAGCACTTCGAGAAAACGGCTCCGGGCTGCCTAGTTTTGAAATGGGCGAGCAACGTGAATTTCTCTCTGTAACAATTCCCGTACATCCGTATTTCTTAAAGGGAAATGAAACGAAAATCGCAAAGAGAAACGATTATGAAAACCGAATTGCCGACGCCCTGTCCAACGGACCACTGCTTATGACGGAGTTGGCGTCAGCAATGGGGTACAAGGGCATCACCAAAAAATTGAGCAATACCGTTGAATCAATGGTTACTTCAAAAAAACTAAAAATGGTTCCGTATGGAGTCAAATCCAAAGTCTCACTGAATACTGAATTGCAATAACGGGCAGGTGCCGGCTGAACGCCGGCACTTTTTCATATTTCCGAAACCATTCCGACCACATAAAACAAAACGGCGCCGCATGCTGCTTCCCAACTTTTCGTCACGAAAGCAATCGATGCGGCGCCGGCAATACCTGCTATAGCGCATACAATGCGTTTAATGATATGTATTTTTTTATTTCTTAGATACATCAGATCCGCAATTCTGGATGACAAACGGGCCTTCTCCGGATCCGGTCGTAGTTCCGGATGATAATCGGAATAGTAAACCTTATATTCGGCATACTTTCTCTCAAGCCATCGTTCGTGCTTGTTTCCGACGTCGTCGGGAGTGCTTATAACGGTCGCTATATCGTCGTGATTGATATAGAACACACCGTTTTCATACCCCTTCGGATACTCCACGCAAACGTAGTCGTAAAAACACTGCCTGTCTTTACGTAAAGAAAGATGCCCAACAATAACGGCGACGGTTTCCCTGCCGCCTTCGGATGCGAAACGCACCGTGATCATGCTTCCAACGGGAAGCACATTCGTTTTTTCTATCATGGAACAGCCTCCTCTTTTATATTTATGACCGCCAACGCGGATCATTTACGTTTTGGTTCAGAAGAATTCTCAAGGAGTATAAGCCGTATCATACGCGCAACAAACGCTTTGTCCTCATCTTTGAGCAATTTATAGTTTGAGTAAAACTCCCGATCACCCTCCGTTTCTCCGGGGATAAAGAACTCCACAGGGGTGATGCCAAACCAGTCGCAGATAGCCAGAAGCATATCGACGGACGGTTGATTCTTTCCCGACGTGATCTCTCCTATGTATGATTTTGATTTGCCCAAGCTGTAACTCAGGTTGTACTCCGATACATCGTGTTTCATACGAAGTTCGGTTATTCTGTCCGCGATAAAATTATCCTTCATGCTTCAATACCACCTATTTTTATTTTATCATTTTTTCGGAATGCACTAGGAAAGTGTGAATTGTGATATTGGACAAAAGGATGAGATTTAACAATTTTGTCTTGTTATTTTTCCGTTAGTGTTATTGTCAGTTATCCGTACATCCTCTTCACCTTCTTTTTACTGCCTTCCGTCAATTATTGTAAATATATTTCTTTTCATATGAAACGGCGCCCGGAGGAATTTTTCTTTCTCCGGGCACTTTTCTCTTTAATCTGCCTTGATGGGGTACGCGTTGATGTAAAAGTTGTAGTCCTTTTCCCGGCAAATAACCTTGATGAGATACGCAGAGAACCCGTCCTTTTTGAAAAACAGAAAAGTCTTTTCTTCCGGATCGCCGAAGGCGGCTTCCGGATACTGAAGGCAGAACTCATAAAGCGAGGCGACGCTTGTCATACAGGGCATATACACGAACTTCTTTGTGTAAGCGTTCAGCGCCTCTCGCTCCGCATGATCAATCTGCGATAGAGGCATAAAACTCGTCCACATATTCCCGTTGTGATCGATATCGCCGCGAACGTAGCACCGAGGACTAACGCCCTCGATGTACTTCCCGTGCTTTTCCTTATCATAAGGTATCATTTTCATGCCGCTTCCTCCAGTCTGTCAAGATGTGTGTTTGGAATAAGCACCTGCTTTTCAAGACCAAAATCACATTTGCTTCTTTTCATGAGTGGGATCACCACGACGCCTTTTCTTCCCGTAAGGTTTTCGATGCTGCCGTCTCTTTTCCTGACGAGAATTGGCTTTACGATCCTTACAAGATCTCCTTTTTTAAATCTAAGCATAACACGTCCTCCTTTTTTTCTGAAACTCCTCGACGCGTAAGCCAAGTTCGCGGGCAAACCGCAGAACCTTCTGCATGTCGCCTATTCTCATGCTGTCGTCATAAGCGTTGAACACCGTCTTGACGTAAAAGCAATCCGTACCGACGTTGAGAGCAAACGATACTCCGCTGTCCTCGTCGATCACGATGACGTCTTCGCCGATCCTGACGTCGTTGATCAGGTAATCCGCGACGTTTTCGTCTGTAAAAATCGATTCGAGTATATAGTCCAGCCAGGCGGACTCCATATCAAATCTCGTCCTGAGACGGTTGAGTACGTGTGTGCCGTAATCTACATCAATAGAGTAATCAAGCATTTTAAACCGCTGATTCATATGTAACCTCCGAAAAATACAAATTCCCCGCAGGCCACAAGTGCGTGCGGGGTTTAGATTCGTTCCCCGCACCTTCTGTGCGGTTTATTCAATTGTTTTCAGTCGCTGTGTTTATTTGCTCCAATGTAAAACACGGGAGTGGCTAGCACCTGGTATGCGTAAGGCGCTTCACACTGTTCCGGCCACCTGTTCTGTTTATCCGGAATAATCAGCCTCAGAACCGGTACGTTATTGCAGTCAGGCATTTCACGAAGCAGTATATCACAGTCCTCGTAAAGCCCTTTTACAAGGTCCCCGTCCTTAAAGCGTTCACCGTCACGAACGCGGCAACCCATTGTATTGAGCAGTCTTCCGACCTCCTGCGGTCCGTAATTCAGAACGACCTGGAACTCGCGGTGTCCGTACTTATCCATACCGTGCGTGTGAGCGTCGCAGATGTATTCGGGAAATCCGTTCTCCTCTTCTCCGCATTCTTCACACCTCACACCGTTGGCGACGTAATGAAAAATCCAGTCCATCTTATTATTCATAATACTTTTTCCTTTCATAAACGGACAAAGCGCCCGTCTATGAAAGACAGGCGCCTCGTTCGTCGGTTGATTTTGTGTTACCCGATCGTTTTCATAACGCAATTCAGAACGATGCCGGTGTATGCCGGTGTAAGTTCAAGTTCCGCACAGCAATCGGAAATCGCTTGTGCGATATCGCGTACTGATCTGAGTTTTGATGCGTCATATTCTCTCATAGCATTCGTCAGCTTCCCGTTGGTAATGAGTTCGGATTCGATAATTTTCGTCCACAAATCGGGCGCGTCATCTCTTTTTTCATCGCTTTGAATCGAGATGATCTCGTCCGGATCGTAAACTTTGTCAGCGAAAATGTTTTTCAGTCCGATTTCTTCGAGAGCTTTGCGAATTGTCTCTTCTTCTGCAGAACCTTCTGCGGAGATCGTGTATTTGTAATCCATATCACTCATCCTGTCTTTCTTTTTCTTTTCCTTCGGACGAAGGGTTCGGGTGAGGAAGCCGGCGAACCGGCTTCCTCATCACTTTCGTTCAGAACAAAGATTTCATCCCGTTGATCTTGATCAGCAGTTTGGATCCGTCACCGTTGATGTCGACCAGAACCGTAAGCGAGTCGCTTGTCCGGTTCATAAAGGCGTTCACCTCGGTGGTATGGAATCCCTCCTCCTGCGGGTAGAAAAACATCACCGTAACACCTGCGTTAAAGCCAAACAGCTTTCCCTGTGCTACTCCGCTTTTCGTCACGCGACCGTTAAAATAGGTGGTCTGGAGAGGAACAGCAATTGACGAGCCTTCAATGGTGATGGTTACAACGCCGGTATCGTCATTCACTGTTGAAATGCGAATCTTTGTCTCTCCGGAATAGTCCGAAGGTGCGTTGTTCCCGTTGTCACCGCTGTTTTGTCCGTTGTCTCCGTTTCCGCCATTGTCTCCGTTTCCGCCGTTCTGATCGTTTCCGGTGGTTTCTTCGGGCGTCTTATCGCCACTGTCACCGCCGCTCGTATCCTGTGCGGGTTTGTTATCCCCATTGCTGCCAGGATTCGTAGGCGCGGTGGAATCACCGCCGGGCTTGGTCGTCCCGCCTGTTCCGTTGGACGGATCGGTATTCCCGGAAGGAACCGAAGTTCCGCCGTTCCCGCCCTGATTGCCGGTACCGTTATTATTCCCTCCGCCGTTTCCGTTATTACCGGATGTGGAAGGGATCGAACCGGGCTGAGTGGGCACGAAGATCCACTGCCCGTTGATGCCGGGGTTTTCAGGGACGGTCCCGTCGGGAGTTGCCGTGGTTTCCGAGTACGAAGTCTCGGAATCGCGGTTTCTGTCCGCATCTTCACTGCCCCAGGTCATACTGCGTGCCCACATAATGAGCCATACAAGCAGGGCCAGCAGAATAAGTCCGAAGACAATTATACCAGCACTTTGCTTCACGCTCAATTTTCCTGCGGCACATTCGGCGGATTCCTGATCGTTTTCGTCATGAGAGTTGTCGTTGCCGGACGAATCAGCATCGCTTGCATTTTCGTCAACAAATGCGACCGCAACAGCTTCACTTTCTTCACGATCTTCGGTCTGAACCTCTACGTTCTCGTTTTCCCAAGTTTTTTTGTTTTCCATTTTGAAACACTCCTTCATATTTTTTAAATTTGGGTACTTACAATATGAAGGACATTTTTGCTCCGTTTCAAGAAAACAATCTTTTTTTAGGATTTTTTTTGTTTTCTTGAAAACGAACTCTTTTCTCTCCCAAATTGAATGTGCATCATTCAATTTTAGGAAGGAGATATTCAAAATGAACAAACAAAGTAAAGGAATCTCACAGGAAAGATGCGTGAAGTACTGCTTACAGCAGGTGCAGTCCATTTCGGCCGAGATTGCCGATCTGAAACTCGACGAGTACGAAAAAGAATATGAGAAGATTGATGCACTTCTCGCATTCACCGGTATTGTCGAGCGAAGATGCGAAAACATTCGCGGCTACGTCAGAGACTGCAAAGATTATTGAGGAGGCGCGAAAATGATCAACTATTCTATTCTTCAGATCAACACGAATCTCGACGACAGACATCACAAATTTTTCGGCAGAAGCGCAGAACTCGCTCTCGGGCTCGATTTTCCTCCGGACAGAGAACTCTATAAAGAAGTTTTCTCGTCCTCACAGGAAAAATTCAATCCGGAAGAGATCTACAAACTTCTGAACGAAAATCATCCGGCAGACTTCAAGGGTCACAGCTTATCCGTCAGCGACGTCATCCGCTATCCGCTGCCTTGGGGAGAACTCAACCTGTTCTGCGACGACTTCGGCTTCAGCGCCGTAGATTTCGGTGACGAAGGGAAAATCGCAAAGCTGCCCGAATTCAGACCCGGTGCAGATAGGACATCAGATGTCGCACTTTTATTTTACACCAAAAACGGAAAAATTCATCCTCTAACTGTAAAAATCTCCGATATTTTATCAAAAAACTTTGTCGGAACAACGGAAAGCGGGGGAGAAGAACGGTTGACGCCGGGTGAAGTCTATGAGGTGCTGAAGACGTTTTACCTCTTCAAGCCGGAGGATTACAGGCCGCCGATCGGATTCATTGACCAAGTCGCACAGCTTATCTTTCCCTAAAAACAAGAAGGTCGGGAGATTTACGCCTCCCGATTTTCGTATTCAGGCCGTCGAAGGTTGAACTTTTTGAGTGTACGATATAAAATAATTACAGAAAAACCGTTATCAAAACTTTCTTTTTGCGGGTATTAGGGTGAAAGGCCTTTCAATACGTGAGGAGGTAAAATGTGAATGATGAAACGATAGTCCGGAAATTCTGGGACAGGAACGAAGATGCCATCACAGAATCAAAGAAGCATTATGACACATATTGCCTCTACATAGCCGAGAATATCCTTTATGACAAGCAAGACGCCGAGGAATGCCTGAACGATGCTTTACTCGCCGCTTGGAACAGTATTCCGCCTCAAAAACCGAAAAATCTGAAAACTTATCTCGGAAAACTGACAAGAGAGATCGCCATCGACAGATGGAGAAAGAACAAGGCGCAAAAGCGTAACACGGTTGACACGATTCTTTCTCTTGACGAGCTTGAGGAAATGGTCGGTAACAGCACGGTCGAAGAAGCGGTCGAGGAGGAGGAACTGTCACAGCAGATCTCCGCATTTCTGCGAACGCTAAGGGAAACCGAGAGAAACGTATTTGTCAGAAGGTATTGGTATTACGATCCGATTGAAAGAATATGTGAAAGGTACGGATTCAGCCAAGGCAAGGTCGTTATGATGCTGAAAAGAACGAGAGACAAGCTCGCTGAATACTTGAAGAAAGAAGGTTTGATGAAATGAAAAGCGAAAAAATAAGGCGTGCAATCGGCGGGATCGATGACGATATCATCGAAGCCGCGGAAAGCAGAAGAGTCTCAAGAGCAAGCAGTAAAGTATGGGTAAGATGGGGCGCTGTCGCCGCATTCGTCCTGCTTTTAACGGGAGCGCTTACTCTCCCTGGGGTGCTGAAGAAAAACAGCCATGTTATTGATAACACGTCAGTAGCTGAAGGCGCGAATAAAACCGGCGCTGAAGGCAGTGTGAAAACCGATGCCGAAACTAAAAACCAAGATACCCCGGATGTCAACGTTATTTGGGCGGATAACAGCACAATGGACGCTGATCATCGCGTCGAAGGTTTGACGGAATGGGGTAAGTTCAACTCGGTAAGCATCCGGCTTTATGAAGCGCTGGAGACCGGGAACAGCGACGACGTGTTCGCGATCCTTGCAAGACCGGCTATCGACTATGATTTTGAATACAAAGGTAAGACAATCGCCGCGTATTACTCCGATATGTGCGAAGAAAAGAATCTCCCGGATCTGCTCTCACAATTACTCAAGGAGGGCGACTCGCTGAAATACGGGACGGCACTCTACGAAACGGGAACACCGGACGGAGAAAAATGGGATAAATCTTTTTATGAAGAGCGCATAAAATACTACGGTGATGCCATCTTGGAGAAGTACATTGTAAACGGTGAGTTCCTCAAAGATAAGCTTGAGCAAGATCTTGAAACGGCTAAAAACAGCACCGAGGCAACAGACCATTACATCAAGGCGGTCGCGGTGTATCTTGATCAAATTGCTGCCGCCATTCACGGATCGCTTCCATCGGAGGTCGTCCCGGAGTACAATGGTATCATCATTTACCTCACCAAAGATCAATTCTCGTCGTTCGCTTTTGACGGCGTGGAAGGATGGACTTG
>Ga0079305_1002961_pt1 | contig 12661 bp, 10 predicted proteins | sample LMS_cellobiose_e_FD_79183 | JGI IMG/M metagenome (GOLD analysis project Ga0079305, IMG submission 79183) | Rumen-fistulated moose microbial communities from Alaska, USA - LMS_cellobiose_enrichment | ecosystem: Host-associated > Mammals > Digestive system > Stomach > Rumen fluid ... | reverse complement strand
TTCGAGAAGCGTTCCGGAAAACGCGGTATTTTTTGCTCTGCGCGGCGAACGGTTCGACGGTCACGACTTCATAAAAGCCGTTTCAGAAAAAGCCGTGTGCATCGTCGCCGAAAAGAAGACGGAATGTCTCTGCCCGCTCATCATCGTAAAGGATTCTCTGAAAGCCCTCGGTATGCTCGCGGCAAAAGCCGCGGAAATTTCAAGGAGCCGCGGTCTTGAGGGAGTGATCGGAGTCACGGGAAGCGTGGGAAAGACCACCACGAAGGAATTCCTCCGCTCGGTGCTTTCCGAAGGCTTTGAAACGTATTGCTCCCAGGGAAATCACAACAATCACATAGGGCTTCCCCTCTCTCTCTGCTCGATCCCCGAAAACACCCGTTACATGATATCGGAAATGGGCATGAGCGCGCGGGGCGAGATAGAATATCTTTCCTCCGTCGCAAAGCCGGATATCGCCGTGATAACGAACATCGGGGTCTCACATATCGAAAAGCTCGGTTCCCGTGAAGAGATACGCTGCGCGAAGCTGGAGATACTTTCCCATATGAAAAAAGGAAGCCTCGTCGTTCTCAGGGGAGACGAACCGCTTCTTAAAGACGAATACTCGAAAAAGGCTCTCGAGGGATTTGACACGGTATATTTCGGTTTTTCCGGCGACTGCGGCGTAAGAGCCGTGAACGTGAGAAGCTTTGACGATCACGTCACGTTCGACGCGGTCACCGAAGACGGCGGCGTGATACGTGACGTGCTCATTCCGGCGGCGGGAGAGCATTATATAGCGGACGCCCTTCCGGCCGTCGCAGTAGCTTCAAGGCTCGGCATGAGCCCGGACGCGATAAAGAAGGGGCTCGCATCGTTCCATACCACGGGAATGCGTCAGAAGATATACTTCAAAAACGGCGTGCGCGTCATCGCCGACTGCTATAACGCTTCGCCGGAATCCATGGCGGCGGCTCTTAAAGTGCTTTCTTCAAGCGCCGGCAGGAAGATCGCCGTGCTCGCCGATATGCTCGAGCTCGGCAGCGTTTCCGATGAAGCCCACAGCCGCGTGGGTCAGCTCGCGGCAAAGAGCGCGGACGTGATCTTCGCATTCGGTGAAAAAGGCGCGCTCATCTGCGAAAGCGCGGAAAAAAGCGGCATGGCGCCGGAAAGAATACGCCGTTTCGAAACGAAAAACGAGCTGTCCTTGTCGCTGAAGGCTTTTCTGAGGGAAGGCGACACGGTGCTGTTCAAAGCGAGCCGCGGCATGGCGCTCGAAGACGTGATCGCGGGCGCGGAGCTCGCACAGTAATATCGTGATAACAACGTAGGATCAAAAGGGTACAGTCATGAATGAGACCACGGCGGCAGTCCTCACCTTCGCCGGTGCGGCAGTCCTTTCGTTTATTATAACTTTCTTCGCTGAGAAAAAATTCATACCGAAGCTGAAAAGCATAAAAATGGGGCAGGTCATCCTCGACATCGGTCCGAGATGGCACAAATCAAAGGAAGGCACCCCCACCATGGGCGGTCTGTTCTTCATCGCCGGTACCCTTTTCGCGTTCGCGCTGTTCGGGATACCCGCGATAGTCGCCGGCAAGAGCACGGAGCTCGTGATCATTTACGTCTTCATGCTTCTCAACGGCGCCATCGGATTTATCGACGATTACGTTAAATTCATAAAAAAGCAGAACAAGGGACTCACTGTCATGCAGAAGCTCGTGCTTCAGACTGCGTGCGCCGCGGCGTTCCTTTTCGCCATGAAGACCGCCGGCATCGTTTCGACGGTCGTCACGATCCCCTTCACCACCGTCAGCTTCGACATGGGCGCGTTCTACTGGTTTGCGGCTCTTCTCTTCATTGATTATGTGGTGAACAGCGTGAACCTCACCGACGGGCTCGACGGCCTCGCCGGAAGCATAACGCTCTGCATAATGATACTTTTCTCCGTCGTCGCCTTCGCCTTCGCCGGAGAGTTCGCCGACTCGAACATGCCGAAGCTCATTCTGACCGGCTCGCTCATAGGCGGTCTGATCGGCTTTCTCTGCTACAATATATACCCTGCGAAGGTGTTCATGGGCGACACCGGCTCCCTCTTTTTGGGCGCCGCGGTGACCGGGATAGCCTTCTGGCTCAGGAATCCCCTCATTATCATTTTCTGCGGGATAATCTTCATCATCGAATCTCTCTCGGTCATAATCCAGGTGATATCATTCAAGCTCACCGGTAAGAGGGTTTTCAAGATGACGCCCATACATCATCACTTCGAACTGTGCGGCTGGCACGAAACAAAGGTCGTCAAGGTGTTCACCGCCGTGACCGCGGCGTTCTGCATCCTTTCTTTCTTCGGATTCTGACGACAACTCCGAAAGGAACCGGAATATGGATCTGAGCAAGTCAAAACTGAATAAAAAGGAGATCGACGCGCAAACAGACGCCGACGGCGCGCCGGAGAACGCTCCCGCCGAGGGGGTTTCTTCTCCCGTTCCCGCCGAAAGTCCGAATTCCGAGCCCGTAGTCTCGCGGAAGCGCTCTCCCACGTCCAGAGCGGACACGGGACGCGAAGTCGTGATAGTAACGAGCGTCGACAGACCTTTCCTTATCATCCTTCTGATACTCGTCTGCATAGGCACCGCCATGATTTTTTCCGCAAGCTACGCCTATGCGAAGAAGTATTTCGACGGCGACAGCTACTACTTCATAAGCCGTCAGCTCATATGGGTGGCAGTCTCCATGGCTGTGCTTTTTCTCACTTCAAGACTGAAATACACTTTTTACGAACGCTGGGCTCCCGTCCTCTGCCTCGGCGCGCTCGCTCTTCTCGCCCTCGTTCCGATCATAGGATACACGGTCAAGGGAGCTAAAAGATGGATAGGCATTTCAGGTCTTTCCATACAGCCCTCGGAGCTCGTAAAGATCGCCGTGGTCATATTCGTCGCATGGTACTCGGTGAAATTCTCGCAGTATATGCACACGTTCTCCCGCGGCATGCTCCCTTCTCTTCTTTATCTCGCGCCCATATGCCTGCTCCTTTACAAACAGCCTCATCTGTCCGCGATGGTCATCATAACGCTCCTCGTGTTCATAATGCTGTTTCTCGGCGGAGCAAACAAGATACAGCTCGCGATCATCGGTCTGCTCGGCGCGGCGGGGCTTCTCGGCGTAATGATGCTGACGTCTCACGGAAAATCGCGTATCGAAGTGTGGCTGCATCCGGAAAACTATCTTAAAGACGAAGGCTGGCAGCCGTATCAGTCAAAGCTCGCCATAGGCTCCGGCGGACTCTGGGGCGTCGGACTTGGCAACAGTACGCAAAAGCATCTTTATCTGCCCGAGCCGCAGAACGACTACATCTTCGCCATATTGTGCGAGGAGCTCGGCTTCGTCTTCGCGGTCGCGGTGATCCTTCTTTTCATGCTTCTCATATGGCGCGGATTTTACATAGCGAGAAACGCTCCGAAGCGCTTTGCGGCGCTGCTCGCCATGGGACTTACCATCCATATCGGGCTTCAGGTTTTCCTGAACATCGCCGTCGTCACGAACTCCATCCCCGCCACGGGCGTTTCGCTCCCGTTCTTCAGCTACGGCGGCTCGTCCCTCGTGGTGCAGATGGCTGAAATGGGCATAATACTCAACATATCGAAATACTCGCATATAGACCGCGAATAGCGGCTGCTGACGAAAGGAAACAAAGGCTTCAATGAGAATACTTCTGAGCGGCGGCGGCACGGGCGGACATATAAATCCCGCTCTCTCCATAGCAAAAAGAATAATGGCGGAAAAGCCGGACACGACTCTCGCTTATGTCGGGACGCCGAAAGGCATGGAAAACGTCCTCGTGGCAAGAGAAGGCATACCGATGTATCACGTGGAGGTCATGGGCTTCCGGCGCAGTCTGTCTCCCAGGAACATAGCCGCCGCGTATCTCGCGGTGGAATCCGTGTTCAAGGCTAAAAAGATAATAAAAGAATTCAAGCCGGACGCCGTCGTCGGTACCGGCGGATACGTTTGCTGGCCGGTTTTGAAAGCCGCCGCGTCCATGGGCATCCCAACTCTCGTCCACGAACAGAACGCCATCGCCGGCGTCACGGTGAAGATGCTCTCGAAATACGTTGACAAGGTGCTGCTCGCGTTCGATGAAACGAAGGCGGAATTTCCCGACTGTCCCGAAAAACTTGTGACCGTGGGCAATCCCGTAAATCCCGCGATGGCGGGCATCTCGCGGGAAAAGGCGAGGGAAGCTCTCGGAAAAGCCTCCCCGTTCCTTCTCTCCTACGGCGGAAGCCTCGGCGCGCGTCCGATAAACGAAGCGGTGTACGACATGCTCGCTTCCCACGCGTCGTCTTCCGGATGCACTTTCACCCACGCCTTCGGCAGAGGATCATACGATGCGTGGAAGGAAAAAGCCGGAAAGGACGGACTTTCATCCGTTCCGGGCGTCGTTTTGACAGACTACATATACGATATGCCCGTGCAGATGGCGGCTGCCGATCTCGTCGTTTGCCGCGCGGGAGCGCTGACTCTGAGCGAGCTTGCGGTTCTGAGAAAGCCCGCGGTGCTCATACCGTCGCCTTACGTGGCGAACAACCACCAGTATAAAAACGCGAAGATGTATTCCGACGCCGGAGCCGCGAGCCTTCTCGAAGAAAAGGACCTTGACGGCGAAAAGCTCTGGGAAACGGTGCACGAGCTGCTTTCTTCTCCCGAAAAGCTCTCCTCGATGGAGAAAAATCTGGAGAAGTTCGCGGTGGAGGACTCGGATAAAAAGATATACGGGATCATAACCGAAATGATATGAATAATAACGCGCTTGAGCACGCCACACGAAAAAAAAGAAGGCTCCGCGGCGGGAAATTCATCTTTCTCGCCGTGCTTCTCATCGTCATGGCGGGCGCCGTGATATACTTTCTGCTGACGAGCGTTTTCGTCGTCAGGAACGTGACCGTATCAGGGATGTCCGTCTACGACAGTGAAAAATTCATAAGCGATCTTAACATACCGGAAGGGTCGCCTCTCTTCTTCACGCCCTTCAAAAGCCGTTTCGAATCCGTCGCGCGCTCATATCCGTTCATCACGGACGTTTCGTTCAAGGTATCCCTTCCCGACAAGCTGAACGTCTCGGTAGCAGAGAACGTGGGCTGTATGGAGATAGACATAGGAAACGAGACGTACCTTCTCACAGAAGATCTCAGGGTCATCTCCATCCTCTCGGAATCAGCCGAATCCGAGGCGCTGCTCGAAGAGAAGCCCTCCAGGATAAAGATAAAGACCTCGAAGATCTCGAGATGCGTCGTCGGAGAGACCATAGTTTTCGACGATCAGTACATCGCCGAGGCGGTAAAGGAGATCTACGGCGCCCTGCACGAAGCGGGAGCGGACGGAGATATCGAATACATAGACCTCACCGAAGTGTTCTACATAAAGATGTATTACCTCGACCGCTTCCTGATACAGTTCGGCAACTGGAAAAACGCGCAGTACAAGACCGCGCTTTTCACAAACGTGGTGAAAGAACTGTATGAAGACGACACCGGAGAGATCGACGTTTCCGAGACGCGCGAGGCTATCGTGGAATTGTACAGTAAGTATTAAAAAGTTAATTTCGACGCTTTTTTTCAAGTTCCCGCCGGTTTTTTGAAAAAATCTGATAAAATCCCCGGGTTTTTTTCAAAAAACGCTTGCAAAAAAGCGTTTTTTCGTTTAGAATGTAAGGTAAGAGATATTATCACCGATACGGTCTTTGGATCCCGCTTCGGTTTGCATAAATTTCATGCCGCGAAGCGGTCCCGAAAGGAACCGCGAGCGCGGTCAGTATTTGTCGTTTTTTCAGACGTATAAATTAGGAGGATATAAATAAAATGCCCGCAGATTTCAATTCCGATTATGTTGATCTCGTCCAAATTAAAGTCGTCGGTGTAGGCGGCGGCGGAAACAACACCATTAACAGAATGAAGGCTTCCGGAGTCGCAGGCGTGGAGTTCATCGCCGTAAACACCGATAAAGCCGCGCTCGTAAAGTCCCAGGCCGACAAGAAAGTCCCCATAGGGGAAAAGATCACCAAAGGTCACGGCGCAGGCGCAAACCCCGAGATAGGCAAGCGCGCCGCCGAGGAGTCCATTGAAGAGCTCACCGAGGCTCTCAAGGGCGCCGATATGCTCTTCCTCACGTCCGGTATGGGCGGCGGGACCGGAACAGGCGCTTCTCCCGTCATCGCAAAGCTCGCGAAGGATATGGGTATCCTCACGGTTGCGATCGTGACCAAGCCCTTCGCATTTGAAGGCAAGATGAGAATGGAGCAAGCCGAGAACGGTATCAAGGCTCTCGGCGAATTCGTCGATTCTCTCATCGTCATACCCAACGAAAGACTGAAACAGGTGTCCGAGACGAGGATCACTCTTCTCAACGCCTTTGAAATAGCCGACAGCATACTGAGCCGCGGCGTAAGGAGCATTTCCGAGCTCATTACGTCCACCGGTCTTGTCAACCTCGACTTTGCCGACATCACCGCCATCATGAGCAACGCGGGACTCGCGCACATCGGCGTAGGAAACGGCAAGGGCAAGGACAAGGCGGAGCAGGCGGCGAAGATGGCTGTTTCCAGTCCGCTGCTTGAAACGAGCATCAAGGGCGCCCGCGGCATAATCATAAACGTCACCGCGTCCATGGATATCGGATTCGAGGAAGTCAACATCGTTTCCAGCCTCATTCAGGCGGAAGCTCATCCCGACGCAAACATAATCTGGGGAGCCAACCTCGTGGACGATCTCGAAGACGAGATGCGCGTCACCGTCATAGCCACCGGCTTTGACACCGACAACAAGCGCTCCGCGGTAAAGCGTCCCGAGACCGTCGTTTCCGAAAGCTCCGATACTTCTTCCAAGCTTAGCGACATCCCGTCTCTCGACGACGACGATATTGACGCTTTCCTTGAATATCTCTCCAAGTCCAAGAGCAAGAAGAACGGCTGAAGATAAGGACGGCTTTGCCGCCCCTTTCTTCTCACGCGTATTCATATGTCAAGCATGACTTTAGGTTGTCATCTGTCTTTTTCAAAAGGCTTTGCGGCGATGGCCAGGGAAGCCGTTTATACCGGCTCGACCGCTTTCCAGTATTTCACGCGCAATCCGCGCGGCGGAGCGGCAAAGCAGATCGTTCCGGAGGATCTTTCCGAGTTTATCGAGATATGCAGAGAGCACGGCATAACGTCCTCTATCGCCCACGCGCCGTATACGCTCAATCCCTGCTCGCAGGACGCGCGCATACATGAATTTGCGCTGAACACTCTGACTGACGATCTCAAAAGAGTATCGGTCGTTCCCGGATGTATGTACAATCTCCATCCGGGCAGTCACGTGGGTCTCGGGGTCGACACGGGAATAAAAAATTCCGCCGGGACCATATCCCGCGCCATGGAAGAAGCCTGTTGCCCGGGCGTCACACTCCTCATCGAAACGATGGCGGGAAAGGGCAGCGAGATCGGCGGAAGGTTCGAAGAGGTCAGAGAGATCATCGACGCCGTCGGAAAAGAAAACGTCGGCGTGTGCCTCGACACGTGCCACGTGTATGACGCCGGATACGATATAAAAGACGATCTTGACGGCGTTCTGACGGCGTTCGACAAGATCATAGGTCTGTCAAGGCTGAAAGCGGTCCATCTCAACGACAGCAAAAATCCGATGGGCTCTCACAAGGACAGACACGAAACGATAGGAAACGGATCTATCGGAACGGAAGCGTTCGCGCGGATCATCAATCATCCCGCGCTGAGGGATCTCACGTTTTGTCTTGAGACCCCGAACGATACTGACGGTTACAAAGCGGAGATATCTCTTCTGAGATCGCTTCGCAAAGACTGAAAATCTTTCATCCAATCAAGGAGGAACATATGGCATTTTGTACTAAATGCGGCAGTCAGATACCCGACGACGCAAAATTCTGCACCGTATGCGGAACGCCCCGCGAAACCGCGCCGAAAGCGGCTCCCGAGGCTCCCAAGCAGGCTCCGGCTCCCGAAGCTTCCGCTCCGAAGGCTGCCCCCGCCGCGGCTCCCGCAGCCGGCACCTATCAGCAGGCTCAGCCCGCACCTTCCACGGTAATATATCAGGCTCCCCAGGTGAACTCGAATCCTTATTCGGCTCCCACGGATCCCAGATATTCCATCCTTTCGCCGTGGATGTACGTTCTCTACTTCTTTCTGTTTTCTCTTCCCTGCATCGGTCTTATACTTCTTATAGTATTCGCTTTCACCGGTGACAATGAGAACAAGAAGAATTTCGCAAGAGGAATGCTCCTTTACGGGATCATCTGCGCAGTGCTTTCGATCATTCTTTCGATCGTGTTTGCGGCTTCCATTTCGGGGCTCATATCCAGCCTCATGAACGATCCTCGGTTCGCTTCCCAGTTCAGCGGAATGTTCTGATACGTTCGCATATAAAGCGCAAGGCGCCCCTTGGGGCGCCTTTTTTCATACGCACGGCGCAAAAAACGCCGCCGTTTTTCGTTTGTAAATTTTTTCGGAAAGCCGTTTTTCGGTCAATTGACTTGACAGACAGTCCCAAACCGCATATAATTAAAGTGCAAAGGGTCATATTCGCGAAAAAAAATACCGTGAAAAGATACCTTATGACGTTTCGGAAACGTTATTGATATCGTATATAATGAAAAGGAGATCACAACGATGAAAGCAAAAAAGTTTTTATGTATCCTTGTCGCCGCTGCGGCGATATCCGGAGCGCTGATTTGCACGGCTCTTGCCGGCGGAGGTTTTTCTGCACCCTTGTCGCCGCTGTGGTGATATAGGAAGCAGCGCTTTGCACGGCTCTTGCCGGGATCATCCCCGCCCGAATATTCGTCGGCTTGTATGATCTCCGCCTCCCTTCCCGAAGACGGCAAGGCAGGAGACGATACGTGGATCTGCGCCGCCTGCGCGGAGGCTGTCTGAGCGGCTGTCGCCGCGCGGCGGTGTTATTTACAAGGAAACAAGCGAAACAACAGGAACTTGAAGTTTTGAAGAGTGCTGCTTCAAGGATTCGCTTTCCATGTTTTTAATAAAAATTCATAAAAAATTACTAAATTCCGGCGTAAAAGTATTGACTTGCTTTTTTTTATCGTATAATTAAAGAGACGGAGTTACTTTAATTCAACGAAAGAACAAAACTCTTGATTAAGGGAAAAGGCGAGCAATATAAAAAACTTTCGTCTTTTTTGTCGTTATGTATTATAACTGCAGTGTTTTTCAGTTCGGAAAGGCCTAACCTTACAATGGATAATCCAACTAATAACACTGTTGAAAGATACCTTATGATGTTTCAAAGATGTTATTGATCATCAAAGCATTATTATGACAAGGAGATTGCTGAAATGAAAACCACAAGATTCATAAGCTTTGTCATCGCCCTTGCGGTGATCGCCGGAACGCTTTTCTGTACTGTCTCAGCCGACGGAGAGTTTTCTTCGTTCTATGCGCCGGACGACGTTCAGGAAGAGCTTTATGAAATGATCATGAAGCACGGCAACGAGAATTTTTCGAACTATTTCAATATTTACCATTTGTCGGCGGTCAAAGGATCGATCTTTCCCAGCTATGCGTTTGATCTCGAGACATTTGCGGAAACCGGAGAATTGATTTTCAATAAGACCATGCTCAGAGAAACGGATGAGACCTGCGCGTATTGCGTAAAGCTTATCACCAAGGACGGCGAAGACGCGGGTTGTGTGACTTTCACCGTCAGGGACGGGCAGGCGGTCGCGATCTCTTCTCTGCACTATTTCTCCAAGGCATACGCGGATCAGGTGAAAATGGGACTCGAAACAAACAGCAGATTTTGGGCTTCTCTCAGTTACGCCGATCAGGCTGAGCGCATAAGCAGGGAGTTAGGCTATCCCGGGATCATTCCGCCCGAATACGTTAAATTAACCGGTATACAGGGATACGGTCCCGTGTTTTATATCAACACCGGAGATATCGTAGCCTTTGTTCCCGTCGGAACGACGCAGGGCGGATCGAAAGGTTCGGGCAGTATGAAAACTTATTATACCGCCGAGGAATTGAGACCGTACGTGCAGAAGTACGTCAATGAGTATAAAGAATACCGAAAAGTCGTGGACGCCTATCTTGCAGAACACCCGGATATGAAAGTGTATCCTTACTTGGGATCAGGACCGAAAGGCATATCCATGGCAGAATCCGACTGCGTAACTCTTCGCAACGTCACCGACATCAAGGGCTTTTTCCGGAATGATACTTCGCCGTCGGCATCTATGATCTCCGCCTCCCTTCCCGAAGACGGCAAGGCGGTAGACAATACGTGGATCTACGCCGTTATCACGGCGGCGGTCTGCGCGGCTGTCGCCGCGGCGGCGGTGTTATTCACAAGAAAAAAAGCGAAATAACAGAGCTTGTTTTTTTGAAAAGCGCGGGAGCTTATAAAAGAGCCCCCGCGTTTTTTTACGGGTCAACAAACAGCGGCTCCGGATTTTTCCGGAGCCGCGTTTTGCATCATATGCTTATATGATCTTATTTGCCGACCTTCTTAGCCGCGTTTCTGATACCGCAGATAATGTTGTCGAGATCGTCCTTGGTGAGTCTGGGATGATGCGGAGTGTTGAACTCTCTCTTGTGGAAGAACGCCTCTGCGTTCGGGCAGAGAGTCTTCGGATATCCCATAGCCTGGAAGCTGGTGAACTCGTAGGTGGGCTGATAGTGGAGTATTCCCTGAATGCCCTCTTCTTTATAGAGCACGCGGAGGAAATCGTCACGGGACGCACCGAGTTCCTTCTCCTCTATACATACGGTGTAGAGGTGGAAAATGTGCTTGCAGTTCGGATCCTCGTAAACGGGGGTCACGCCCTTGATTCCCCGGAGACCTTCGGTCAGATAATGTCCGAATTCTCTTCTCTTCTCATTGAGCATTTCGAGCTTGTCCATCTGGCAGCATCCCACAGCGCCCTGAGCCTCGGTCATTCTGTAGTTGTTTCCGTGCTTGCCGTTGACGTCTCTGTTGTCGAAGTGAGAAGGCAGCCAGTAATCGGTCTGGCTTTCCCAGTTGAAGTTGTTCATGCAGCGGAGCTTGTCGATCTTCTCATAGAACCAGTCGTTGTTGAAGGTGATCATGCCGCCTTCGCCGAGGGTGGTGATGTTCTTGAGAGAATGGAAGCTGAAGCATCCGAAGTCGCCGATGGAGCCGGCTTTTCTTCCCTTGTATTCAGCACCGGGAGCATGAGCGCAGTCCTCGAGGACGTAGAGATGGAACTTATTTGCAAGATCCATTATGGGATCCATGTCGCACATCTGTCCGCCGTAGTGAACGACGAATATAGCCTTCGTGCGGGTGGTGATCTTCTTTGCGATCTCCTTGGGATCGATATTGAAGGTCCTGGGATCGATATCGGCGAACACGGGGGTAGCGCCTTCCTTGATTATTGCAAGGCTCGTAGCGACGAAGGTGTTCGGAGTGACGATGACTTCATCACCGGGCATAAGACCCATTGCCTGAGCCGCGACGTGCATAGCCGTGGTGCAGTTGGAGGTTGCGAGAGCGTACTTCGTACCGGTCATAGCCGCGAATCTCTTCTGGAACTCAGCGACCTTGGGTCCCATCGTAAGAGAATCCTGATGCATAGCGGTGAGGACCGCCTTTTCCTCGTTCTCATCGTAGATGGATCCGAAGAAGGAATAAGGAACCTTAAGCTTTACGCCGTCGTCTACGGCATAGCTCGAAGTGATACCGCCTTCGGAATCGTTTCCTACAGCGAGCTTGTTTTCATGTTCTGACATGTCAATTTTCCTTTCGTGATTTATGTAGTTTAACTTGAACCCTCTCAGGTTTCTGTTTGAGTTTAACGCGCGGCGCAAAAATCGTCGCTAAAAAGCGTATGCGCCGAAGGTGAAAGCAAAATACTCCCGCCCGTTTCACATTGTAACACAAAGTCGAAGCAAAAGCAACACCAAAAACGCCACAAATTTTTTTGAGTTAATTTTGTCCGAATGACAGCAATTTTTGTCCTGTTTTTGCTTCGCTTTGAAATATCAGTCCATTTTCTCGGAGAGCTGTTTTCCGCCGAGCACGTGGAAATGAAGGTGCTTCACGCTCTGGCATCCGTGTTCTCCGCAGTTGGTTATCACTCTGTATCCCTTTTCAAGCCCCGCGCCATTTGCGATGACGGGGATCGCGCGGAAAATATCGGATACGGCGGAGCAGTTCGTTTCGTCGATCTTATCGCACGATTCGATGTGCTTTTTGGGCACGACGAGGATGTGGACGGGCGCCTGGGGATTTATATCCTTGAAGGCGTACACGTTTTCGTCCTCATAGACCTTCGCGCTCGGGATCTCTCCCTTTATTATCTTACAGAATAAGCAGTCCATAATGATCTCCTTACTATACTTAAAAAGGCTTTATCAAAAATTATTTCACCAGATCGACGAAAGCCTTTTCAGCCTCGCCGAGCATTTCGGGCTTTTTGCCTCCGGACTGGGCGCTGTCGGGGCGTCCGCCTCCGCCTCCTCCGACGATGGGCGATATCTGCTTGAGGATGTTTCCGGCGTGGAAGCCGTTTTCTACGGCTTTCTTTCCGCAGCAAGCCGCGAAGGTGATCTTTCCGTCGGAAACGGAGCAGAGCACGCAGACTATATCGTCGAATTTATCCTTCAGCTTGTCGCAGGAGGTTCTGAGAGCGTCCG
>Ga0079305_1002960_pt1 | contig 12665 bp, 11 predicted proteins | sample LMS_cellobiose_e_FD_79183 | JGI IMG/M metagenome (GOLD analysis project Ga0079305, IMG submission 79183) | Rumen-fistulated moose microbial communities from Alaska, USA - LMS_cellobiose_enrichment | ecosystem: Host-associated > Mammals > Digestive system > Stomach > Rumen fluid ... | reverse complement strand
TACAGATAGTCGTCGACGCCGCGTCGGTGAAATTCATGTCTGTGCTCGGCTACAGACGGTGCGCCGTGCTGTCTCAGGTCTTCTCGGCAGCGGGACTTTTGCTCCTCGGGATCCTGCCGCGTCTCATTTCGTGCCGCGCCGCGGTGATGACCGCTGTCGTCGTATATTCGATCGGCGGCGCGCTCATGGAGGTCGTCATCAGCCCGATAACGGATGCGCTCCCGACCGAGTCTGCGGGCGCCTCGATGGCGTTCCTCCACTCGTTTTACTCGTGGGGGCAGGTGTTCGTTATCGTTGTCACGACCCTGCTTTTGGCGCTTGTCAGCGATAACTTCTGGTTCGTGATACCGCTTATCTGGACGGCGCTTCCAGTCGCCTGCACGATCTTATTCTTTAGAGTGCCGATAATCGAGCCCGAGGCGCAAAACGCGGTCAGGGTCACGGGACGGCTGTTTGCAAGAAGGAGCTTTCTTCTCGCGATAATGCTTATGATCTGCGCCGGCGCATCCGAGCAGATTATGGCGCAGTGGGCGTCTATCTTCTGCGAGCGCGGTCTCGGCGTGACGAAGGTCGTCGGAGACCTTCTCGGTCCGTGCCTCTTCGCTGCTTTCATGGGCATAGGTCGAACGAGGTACGGCGTAAAAGGCGCAAAGATCGACCTGAAACGCACCCTCTGCGTCTGTTCGGGCTTCTCGGTTGTATGCTATATCGTCACCGTGATCTCGGGCAGCCCCTTCCTATCCCTCGCGGGATGCGCCCTCTGCGGGCTTGGCGTCAGCTTGCTCTGGCCCGGTATGCTCTCGGCGACTTCGGCGTCGTTCCCCGAAGGGGGCCCGGCTATGTTTGCGCTCCTCGCGCTTGGCGGGGATATAGGATGCGCACTCGGCCCGTACGTCGCGGGGATCGTATCTGACCGCGTATTGAATTCTTCGTTCGGCTTATCGCTCACGGAACGTTACGGCGCCGGGATCGACGAGGTCAGCCTCAAATGCGGCATCCTTGCGGGGATCGTTTTTCCCGTGCTGATGTTCGTCGGGACGTTAATTATGCTGAAAACAAAAAATAACCGTTTGCACTGAGCAAACGGTTTTTTTTACTTTGTGAACAGCTCCAGAATGTGATGCTTTATCGTCGAATACTTGTAAGCCGACTCGAAATCTCTCTTGTTCTCGTAGCATCCTTCGATGTCCGCGGCGATCCTGTACTTTGAGATAAAGCCGAGGTTCTCCGATTCATAGAGATCCTTGAAAAGTTCGATCGCCTGCGTGAGCTTGAAGTCTCTGGCGAGGGATTTCGCTTTGAAATATTTCATCCTGTCCGCGCCGAGATAAGGCAGGGAAGAGATGACGGTCTCGGCGGCGTCTATTTCTCCGCGGTCGAGGTATGAGAGCGCCGAAAGATAAACGAACACTTCCGCGGGCACTCTCGACGGAACGGACGAAAGACGCGCGACCGTGTCGCCGTCAACGTCCTTCGCGGCAAACGATATAAACGCTTCGAGCGCGTCTAGCGTTCCGAAAAACTCGCTCTTTGCGTAGACAGTGCGCTCTGCGGCGCTTCTTGCAGACTTTAACTTTTCCGCTGCGCTCGCGAGCATGAAACGGTCCATGTCGCACACGGCGTCGGCAAGCTGTACTTCCGCGAGCATCATCGTCAGCTCATCGTCGAACGGAACGGAGCGGCACACGTCGGCGCAGTCCGCGTATTGCCGGCTCGCGAAAAGCGCTTTTGCTTTAGTTACGGCGTCGGCTTTCAGATAGAGGGCGTCCGTCTCTTCGGAGTCCGAAAAAAACAGTCCCGCGGGCACGCCGAGACGGTTCGCAATGTACTCGAGCGTCTCAACATACGGCATCGCCTCGCCGCTTTCGATCATGCTCAGCATGTTGCGGCTGATGAAATCCCCCGCGAGCTTCGCCTGGGTCATATCAGCGCGGAGTCTCGCCTCTCGTATCCTTTCGCCGATACTCTTTGTTGTATTCTTCATTTTTTCTCCAAAACGGCGGTCGTCATCGACCGCCGTTTTCTTTTATTTGTTTTTGAAGTTTCCGAAGTTGTCTTCGATCTTCTTGGTGACGTTTCCTCTTTCCTCGCGGATGCGCTCGTCGAGCAGGCGGCACCGTTCTGCGATCTCGTCGAGGAGCTTTGAGATCGACTTCGTGATGTCCTTCGAGCAGGAGTCGAACTCACCGACACAGCCGCCGATGTAGTTTCGCACGTCGTCGCTGATCGCCCTGATCGTCTTTATCGCTTTATCCGTAACAGCCTCTGTGTCTTCTTCCTCAGGCTTTTTCTCAGAGTCTTCAACTGCTCCGAAATAGTCTCGCCTGGCATACTCCCGAGCCGTGACGGGAGTATCTTCTTCGTCGACTTCTTCATCGACCGGCGCTTCTTTTATTATTTCTTCTGCGGGCTCTGCTGCCTCGGGCGCGGCTGAGAGCTTTTCTTCGAGTTCGCGGCACTTTTCGCCGAGCTCGGCGCATTCTGCCTCTTTTGCTTCGATGTCCTCTTTCGCTTTTGCGATCTGGGCTTCATATGCCTCGCATTTAGCCTTCAGCTCAGCGATCATATTCTCGTACTCGCCGATCTTTGCCGATGCTTCGTCTGCGATTCTTTTGGAGTTCTCGGCTTCCGCGCGGAGCGATTCTTCGTTTGCCGCTGCGGCGTCCGCCTTCTTCGTCGCTTCTTCGAGGTCACGGTCGCGCTGAGCGAGGTCGTCGCTCTTCTTCTTCAAAAGAAGCTCGTAGTAGAGCTGAAGCTCGGAGGATTTTTTCGCAGAATCAGCCGCTTTTGCGACTTCTTCATCGAGCTTTGACTGAAGCGTTGCTCTCTCCTCGCTGAACTTTCTGTTCTCCTCGGAGATGAAATTGATGACGTCCGCTTTTTTGAAGCCGCCGAGTGATTTTCTGAACGAAAAGCCCTGTTCGACCTCCGGTGCTTTGATCTCATTATCCATTGCTATACCCACCCTTATTTAAATTTTTCTTATTATTTTTTATAGTATATCATAAAAAATTGAATAAATCAATATTATATTGGAAATTGCTGAAAGTGCCTAAAAATGCGACGAAATGCACCCCTTTATTTTTTCAAAAAAACACTTGACACTTAAATAATTGTATGTTATTATAATTAAGTACGCGAGAAAGCGTCGCGCCCCATTAGCTCAGTAGGTAGAGCACATGACTTTTAATCATGGTGTCCGGAGTTCGAATCTCCGATGGAGCACCAGAAAAAAGCACTGCAACAGCAGTGCTTTTTTCAATGATAAACGGCACTGCGCGAGCAGTGCCGTTTGTTTACACTTCCTGCGTGGTATTTCTGAATCTTGCGAGGAAATTCTTCGTTTCCTCTCTCTTGGGATTGTCGAAGATATCCTCAGGCGTGCCCTCCTCGCAGATGACGCCGTCGTTCATGTAGACGACGCGGGAGCTGACCTCCTTCGCGAACGCCATCTCGTGCGTCACGACGAGCATAGTCATACCTTCGTCGACGAGCTTCTTCATGACCTGGAGCACTTCGCCGACCATCTCGGGGTCGAGCGCCGAGGTCGGCTCGTCGAATAGCAGGATCTCGGGGTCCATCGCCATTGCGCGGGCTATCGCGACTCTTTGTTTCTGACCGCCCGAGAGCTGTTTCGGCTTCGCGTTGACGTAGGGCGCCATACCGACGTTCTCGAGGTATCTCATGGCGTTTTCCTTCGCCTCGGCCTTGTTCTTGCCGAGGACAGTCGTCTGACCGATCATGCAGTTCTTGAGGACCGTCATGTTGTTGAAAAGGTTGAACGACTGGAACACCATCCCGACGTGGGAACGGTACTTCGGCGCATTTACGTGGCGGTCGAGAATATTTACGCCGTGGTAGAGTATCTCGCCTGAAGTCGGAGTTTCAAGCAGGTTGATGCAGCGGAGCAGGGTGCTCTTTCCGGAGCCCGAAGCCCCGATTATGCTTATTACCTCTCCTTGACTGACAGTAAAATCAATGTCTTTCAGCACCTCGTTCTTGCCGAAACTCTTCGAGAGGTGGTTGATGTTAAGTATCAGTTCGGACATTATCTTGCAGCCCTCCTTTTCCTTCTTCCGCGCGGATAGTTATTCATTCCGCTGGTGAGAGCGAGGGAATCGGTCGTAGCAAGATTGAAGTTCTCGGGTCCGTCCATGAGGTGTTCCCAAAGGCGGAGCAGCAGCGAGCACACGACAGTCATAATGAGGTAGATCACCATCGTGACGAGCGCGGACGGGAAATAGAGGTACGTCGCGCCGACGTACGCCTTGTGCGCCGCGAACAGCTCGGCGTAGCCAATAATGAACATGACGGACGTGTCCTTGACGTTGATTATGAGGTTGTTGCCGATCTGCGGTATGATGTTGCGGAGCGTCTGGGGAAGTACCACCTTGACCATCTCCTGAAAATGGTTCATACCTATCGCCATCGCGCCCTCAGTCTGACCGCGGTCGATCGAGAGTATGCCGCCTCGCACGGTCTCAGCCATGTACGCGCCGGTGTTGATTGAGACGACGACGTAAGCCGCCGTTATTACGTCGAAGCGCAGCGAGTTGGCTGTCAGATAGGGAAGACCGAAATAGATGAAAACCGCTTGAAGAATCATCGGCGTGCCTCTGAAAACTTCAACGTACACTCTGACTATGATCTTAACTACCCAGATGATCGCCTTTTTGATGAAAAGGTCGTTCTTCGAGTATGTAAGAGTCTGAAGGATACCGCAGAAGAGCCCGATAAGACAGCCGACTGCGGTCGCAACGACAGCAAGGATCAGCGTGTCGCGCGCACCTCTCAGATACTGGGGTGCCGCGTCGCGCCAGAGCTTTGCGATGTCGGAGCCGAGCTTGCCGAGAATGTCGTTGTCAGATGCGCCGATAAGAGCTAAAAAATTCATTGTGATTCCTTAAAAAGTTTTGTCTTGATTACTCCGCGGAGACGGGCTGGACTTTGATAGCCTCTTCCATGAGAGCATTGAAGTCATCGGCGGACATCTTCTGAACTACCGCGTTGATAGCGTCGAGAAGCTCCGTGTTGCCCTTCTGAACTGAGATACCGATGTTGACGTCGCCCTCGTCGACTGCGAAGTCTGCGTCGGAGCCTGCAAAGTCAAGGATCTGCATATCGGGATATGCGATGACAGCCGCTTGAGCCGTAGGCATATCAGTGCAGACGAAGTCGACTTCGCCCGACTCGAGTGCCATGAGCATCGTGGGAGCGGTCTCCTTTGCGGGAATGATGTTCGCGTTCTCGATCTGAGGCAGGCAAGTGTCGTACCAGATCGTACCGAGCTGAGACGTGCAAGTGCCGCCCGCGAGGTCGTCGATGCCCGTTGCGTTCGCATATTCGCTGTCAGCCTTTGTGAGGCAGACGATCGTAGCGTAGAGATACGGACCTGCGAAATCGACCTGTTCCATTCTCTCTTCGGTCATCGACTGACCTGCGATAACGCAGTCGACCTGTCCCGTCTGTACCGCGGGAACGAGGCTGTCCCAGTCGAGCGCGAGGATCTCAAGATCCCAGCCGTTCGCTTCACAGATCTTTTTTGCCATCATAACGTCATAGCCGTTTGCATAGTTGGAAGTTCCGCTTATCGGAACTGCGCCGTTTGAGTCGTCGGGCTGAGTCCAGTTGTACGGAGCATAAGCGCATTCCATGGCAACCTTCAGCGTTCTTCTTTCAGTATTTTCTTCGCTTCCGCAGGAAACGAGAGCGAGCGCGGAGACGATCATTGCGATCACAATTACGATTGAGAGTGTTCTTTTCATTATTGTTACCTTCTTTCGAAAATATTTTTGAAATAAAAAAGCCGCTCGCAGAGCGGTACAAAGAATGCTTCAATAAGTATATTGATGCAAACACCGATAGCGCTCCACTTGAAAGTGACAGTCCGGCGGGTATTTCCCGACGGCCCAGCATCGCGGCGTAAGGCGTTGCCGTGATACTTCGGCGGCAGACCCTTTCGTCTTTGAGCGTTCGCCTGTGACTCAAAGCTACTGATGCGTGCCGCGCCTCTACCCATGATTTGGTTTTCTTTATGTTAGCACAGCAAAACCCGTTTGTCAAGCGAAAACTAATAATTTTTCGCAAATCGATCGATATTTGTAATAATTATTTAAAAGTTGCTTTATGAAAAGCTCGTCTTATGTTTGATTTGTCAAACGTCGCACTGCATTTTTATAAACAAATATATTGATATTTAATCTTAGCTGTGATATAATAAATTATTAACACGGCGGAGTAAAGTATGAAAGTTACGAGGATCAACGCGGGAGAGTTCGGCTCGAACTGCTGGCTCGTCATCGACGAGGAGAGCGGCGACGCGGTAATTATCGACCCGTCGCCCGCGATCGATATAATAAAAGAGGCTATCGAGCACCGCGGAGTCAGAGTAAAGTACGTCCTTCTGACCCACGGACATTTCGATCACATGACGAGCTGCGACGATCTTCGCGATCTGACGGGGGCGCCGCTTGCAGTACACCGCGACGACGCGGACTGTCTTGTCAACTCACGTCTGAACTGCAGCAGAGTGTTCATGGACCGCGATATTGTCTACCGTCCCGCGGAGATACTGCTCGACGAGGGGGAAGAGCTGACTTTCGGCTCTCTCACCGTGACGCTGATGCACACCCCCGGACACACGAAGGGATCGGCGTGCTTCTTCATCGGCGACTCGATGTTTTCGGGTGACACGCTCTTCGACGGCTCGATCGGCAGGAGCGACCTTCCCGGAAGCAGCACCCTCGAGCTTCTCGCAAGCCTAAGACGGATCGCCGCAATAGAGAAGGATTACAAGCTGTACACGGGACACGGTTCCGTCTCGACTCTTGAAAAACAAAAACTGTATAACCCTTACCTTAAGAGAGGATAATGAATATGGACTTCAATTATCTTGCGGAGCTTCTGTTGCCGAACATCAAAACTCTTCCCGAGGACATGGAAAAGCGCTACCCCGACCGCGACCTTCCCGAAGGCGCTAAGGTGACGCGTTTTGCTCCGAGCCCGACGGGGTTCCTCCATATTGGCAACATCTACGGCTCGTTTACCGACGAGCGTCTTGCTCACACCTCGAACGGCGTTTTCTATCTGAGGATCGAGGACACCGACGCAAAGAGAACGGTCCCGAACGGCGTTGAGATAATCATCGAGACTCTCGCCAAGCTCGGCGTCGAGTTCGACGAGGGCGCAATATCCGGCGGCGACCGCGGAGACTACGGTCCCTACCGCCAGAGCGAGAGAGCCGAGATTTACCAGACGTTCGCAAAACAGCTCGTCCGCGAGGGGAAAGCTTACCCCTGCTTCTGCACCGAGGAGGAGCTCGCCGCGATCCGCGAGAAGCAGGAGGCGCTGAAACAGACGACGGGTTATTACGGCGAGTACGCGATATGGCGCGACGCTCCGATCGAAAAGATAAAGGAGCGCCTCGACGCGGGCGAAAAATTCGTTCTGCGTTTCCGCGCGGAGGGCGACAGCTCGATAAAGCACAAGTTCAACGACCAGATCAAGGGCGACATCGACGTCCCCGAGAACGACATCGACCACGTCATCTTAAAGAGTGACGGCATACCGACGTACCACTTCGCACACGCGGTCGACGATCATCTGATGAAGACGACTCACGTCGTCCGCGACGAGAGCTGGCTCTCGACACTTCCTTTCCACATACAGCTCTTCAAGGCGCTCGGTTTTAAGCTTCCTAAATACTGCCACACCGCGCAGGTGCTGAAGCTCGACAACGGCAACAAGCGCAAGGTCTCGAAGAGAAAAGACCCCGAATTTGCGCTGACATATTACATCATTCAGGGATATCCGAACTCCGCCGTCCGCGAGTATCTGCTCACGATCCTCAATTCCAACTTTGAGGAGTGGCGCATCGCGAACCCCGACGCGCCGCTCGAAGCTTTTAAGTTCACAACGAAGAAAATGAGCACGTCCGGCGCGATATTCGACCTCGATAAACTCAACGACATCTCAAAGAACGTGATCTCGCGCATGGACGCGGACGAGGTCTACGATGAGGTCGTCAAATGGGCGAGCGAGTACGACCCGGAGCTCTGCACAGTGCTTGAGCGCGACCCCGGTTACACAAAGTCGATTCTCGCTATCGGCCGCGGCGGCAAGAAGCCGAGAAAGGACATCACCGTATGGAGCGGCGTCAAGGACTATATCGGCTTCTTCTACGACGGGTTCTTTGAGATAAAGGACGAGATCGACCCCGCGTTTTCATCTGACGACGTAAAACGTTGTCTCGAGGATTTCCTCGAATCTTATGACCCCGCGGACGACCAGGAGACATGGTTCAACAAGATAAAGGCGATCGCGGGCGCGAACGGCTTTTCGCCCGACGTTAAAGCGTATAAAGCGGAGCCCGAGAAGTTCAAGGGACACGTCGGCGACGTTTCAATGTTCCTTCGCGTTGCCGTGACGGGCAAGCTGAACTCCCCAGATATGTACGCTGTCATGAACATCCTCGGCGAGGACAGAGTGAGATCGCGCGTCGGCGCCATGATCGAAAGGATATGATATGGAAGACAGATCTAATTTTATTCTTGACATAATAGATAAAGATTTGGCGGACGGAGCCGTCACTAAGATACACACGCGCTTTCCGCCCGAGCCGAACGGCTACCTTCACATAGGGCACTGCAAGGCGCTCATCATCGACTTCGGCACCGCCGAAAAGTACGGCGGCATCTGCAACCTCAGAATGGACGACACGAACCCCGCGAAAGAGGACACCGAGTTCGTCGACGCGATCAAAGAGGACATCCACTGGCTCGGCTTCGACTGGGGCGACAGATTCTACTACGGATCGGACTATTTCGAGCAGACTTACGAGCTCGCCGAAAAGCTTATCATGAGCGGCGACGCGTACGTCTGCGAGCTCTCCGCGGAGGAGTTCAGGGATTACAGAGGAGACCTTTCGACCCCGGCGACCTCTCCCTACCGCGACCGTCCGAAGGAAGAGAGTCTCGACCTTTTCAGACGCATGAGAGCGGGCGAGTTCCCCGAGGGAAAATACACGCTCCGCGCGAAGATCGACCTTGCGAGCGGAAACTTCAATATGCGCGACCCCGTGCTCTACCGCATCCGCTACATAGACCACCACAGACAGGGCAGAAAGTGGTGCATCTTCCCGATGTACGACTTTGCACATCCGATACAGGACTGCATAGAGGGGATCACGCACAGCCTCTGCTCCTTAGAGTACGAGGATCACAGACCGCTTTATAACTGGGTGCGCGACCACGTTGACCTGCCCGCAAAGCCGAGACAGATCGAGTTCGCGCGTCTGAACCTCACGTATACCGTCATGAGTAAGAGGCATCTGCGCTCGCTCGTCGAGGATGGCGTCGTCGACGGCTGGGACGACCCGCGCATGCCGACTCTGTGCGGTATGAGACGGCGCGGCTTCACCGCCTCGTCCGTTCTCGATTTCATCGACCGCGTCGGCGTCGCGAAGAATTACAGCCTCGTCGACATGGAGCTTCTCGAATACTGCGTCAGGGAAGAGCTCAACCGCACCGCCGCAAGACGCTGTGTTGTCTTTGACCCCGTCAAGGTCGTCGTCGACAACTATCCCGAAGGGAAGACCGAGTACTTCGCCCTCCCGAACAATCCGCAGGACCCCGAAGCCGGCACACGAGAGGTCGCGTTCACCAAAGAACTCTGGATCGACAGATCGGACTTTGCCGAGGTGCCGCCGCCGAAGTTCTACCGCATGAAGCCGGACGGCGAGGTAAGGCTTATGGGCGCTTACATCGTCAAGTGCACCGGCGTCGACCCCGACGGAACGATCCACTGCACCGCCGACCTTGAAACGGGTAACGGAATGCCCGCGGACGGCAGAAAAGTCAAGGGCACGATCCACTGGGTCAGCGCGGAGTACTGCGACGACGTGGAGGTTCGCCTTTACGACAAGCTCTTCACGCTCAAGAATATGGGAGATTTGCCCGAGGACAAAAAGTTCAGCGACTACCTCAATCCCGACTCGCTGAAAATACTGAAAGGGTGCAAAGCGGAGCGAGCGCTCGCAGACTCCGACGACACTCACTTCCAGTTCGTGCGCACCGGTTACTTCGTGAAGGATACGAAATATCCCAACACGTACAACCGCGTCGTGTCGCTGAAAGACAGCTTCAAGCCCGAATAAAACATCACGGACCGGAGACATCCGGTCCGTTTATTTTGCAAAAACCGAAGTAAAAAAACTAAATATGTTCCTTGATTTTTGGAAATAATTATGTTAAAATATATTTAGTATATGTATATTATACGGAAAGGAGCGAAGAAAATGTTCTCGGCGGGTGAACACGTCGTGTACGGTACGCACGGCGTTTGTGAGATCAGCGAGGTCACGACGATGTCATTTTGCAGCGACAGCCGAAAATATTACGTGCTGTTTCCGATCGGAGACGCCAAGTCCAAGATCTTCGTTCCGGTTGACAACGAGCAGCTGACCTCTCAGATGAAAAAAGTCTTGACAAAAGAAGAGATCGACCGTCTGCTCGACGCGGTCGAGCCGGGCGCGCTCGACTGGATCGAAAGCGACTCTGCGCGAAAAGAGTATTGCTCCGCAACGATAAAGGGTGGCGACCGTCTCGCACTCATCAACATGATCGAGATGCTCTACCTCCACCGCGAGGAGATGATCGGTCAGAAAAAGCATTTTCACGTGACTGACGAACGCTTCCTTCGCGAAGCGGAAAAGCTCCTTCACGACGAATTTTCCTTCGTGCTCGGCATCCCGAACGCCGACGTTGTGGAGTATATCGGAGAACGTATAAAGAAAAGCTCATAATTACAGCCCGCGTCAGCGGGCTTTTTTCTTTTCACGTTTATTGTCCCTTTTCATAGAATAACTAAAAAAGGGGGATCGGCGTGAAGAGTACTGATATCGAATATAAAAACATAATCAAAGAAAGGCACTCGTATTTCTACGGGGCGAATACGGAGAGCGGCTTCAAAAACACTCCCGACGCGACACTCAATGAAAAGGAGTGCCGCCGAAAGATACTAATTAAAGGCGGCCCGGGCACGGGGAAAAGCACGATAATGAAAAGCTTTTCGGATGAGGCGTCCGCGCTCGGTTACGACGTGACAGAATACTATTGTTCGTCCGACCCGGACTCCCTCGATGCGGTCAAAGTTGAGCGCGACGGAGCTCGGTACGTCGTGTGCGACGCGACAGCACCTCATGCGAAGGAGGCAGTGTACCCCGGAGCGATATCCGAGATATTCGACCTTTCGCCTTACTGGAGAAAAAAGACGCTCGAAACGTCGCGCGACAAGATTGTATCGCTCTCGGACGAGAAACAAAAATGCTTTGCGTCGTGTTATGCGTACCTTGCGGCGGCAGATGAAGTTTCATCTCTTATGAAAGATATTACTGCCGAAGTCTGCGACGGGGAGAAGATCGACGCCTTCTGCCGCAGAACCTCGGCAAAATTTAAAACGGGAGGCGAAGGGCGGCGGGTCTACACCTCGGCACTCACTATGAAGGGCGCCGTCTCTCTGAGACCGATCGACACACGCAACGTCTTCGTTATTGATGACAGCTTTGGAGTCGCCACGTTTCTGCTTCGCTCGCTTGTCGCGGCACTCGAGAGCCGCCGCGTCGGGTATGAAGCGTCAGTCTGTCCTTATGACAGTACACAGATCGAGTCCGTTCATATACCAGTCGAAGGTCTTGTCTATACTCTTATCCCGCATGACGACGCTGAGAAAACCGTTCGGTGCGAAAGATTTTTGAAGAAGAATGCCTCGGGCGTCAGAGCGAGATACCGCTTTCTCTCGAGGTGCAGAAAAGCGCTGATCGACGAGGCGCTCGCATCTCTTTCCGCGGCGTCGCACCCGCATTTCGAGCTTGAGGAGATATACAAACGCGCCATGAATTTCAAGTCGGTCACAAGGGTCGCGTACAGCAGAATAATATCCGTCCTATAATTGAGCGCCGCGCAAAAAAATGCGCGGCGCTTCGGTTATAATTGTGACTTGTCCGAAATAGATTTAAGTGAAAGGAGGCGAGACGATGACCGAGCAAAACATTCGACTTGAAAGAGTCCTTTCATATCTTCCCGTAAAGCTCGCCTCTGCTGTGCGCGAGGCGGCGAAAACCGAAGGTGATATCGATGAGATCAGGCTCGTATCAAGATGCGAGGCGTCTTTACTTTCTGGCGGAAAGCTCATTCCGCTCGGCGTTGAAATTACTGATGAAGACATGCGCCGCATCATCCGCACTGTCAGCGCGTCGTCCCTTTACTCTCACAGCGAAACGCTGAAGGAAGGATACATCGTAACATGCGACGGGATACGCGTCGGCGTCTGCGGACGCGCCGTCTGCGAGGGTGAACGCATCATCAGCGTAACGGACATTTCGAGCGCGGTCATAAGGATCCCTTCGAGGCGCCAGGGCTTTGCGGACGAGCTTTTCGAGATAATGAAGTGCGGCTCTTTTCGAGAGAACGTGATGATCTACTCGCCGCCGTCCGGCGGCAAAACGACGTTGCTTCGCGAGCTGATCCACCGCCTTTCGGAATACTCGCTTCGCGTCGCGGTCGTCGACACAAGGCTGGAGCTTTGCGACGGGCTCGAGGGCGAGCGCATCTTTCGACTCTCATCCTACCCACGCGCTAAAGGTACGGAGATCGCTGTCAGGACCCTTT
>Ga0079305_1002956_pt1 | contig 12679 bp, 13 predicted proteins | sample LMS_cellobiose_e_FD_79183 | JGI IMG/M metagenome (GOLD analysis project Ga0079305, IMG submission 79183) | Rumen-fistulated moose microbial communities from Alaska, USA - LMS_cellobiose_enrichment | ecosystem: Host-associated > Mammals > Digestive system > Stomach > Rumen fluid ... | reverse complement strand
GGGCAATGGCGTCAAAAATCTCCAGCGGATCGCAGGATGTCGCCTGCAGACAGGCGGAAAGGATCTTCCGGGCTCTTTCTTCCAACGTATATTCCATGGCTGAATTGCTCACCCGATGACCTTCCTGGCGAATTCCACCGCTGCTTTCAGATCGTTTTCGTCCGGCTTTCCTTTGTGGACGCCTTTGAATTCTCCCTTGCAGTGGAATTCCCGCTCATCCATGGGGATGCCCACTTTGTCCGCTTCCGCCTTGACCTTTTTGAAGGTGGAATGCAGCATCGCCGCAGAACCGAGTTTCAAAATACAAATAAAGGCCCGCGCAGGTCAGCGTCGTGGCCGCCCCGATCTCTTTGATGGTGATCTCCTTGAAGCCCTTGGTTTCGTACAAAGCCGCGCAGCCTTCGGTGATTTCTTCCTTTCGGGCTTCCGTCAGCTGCGGTGATCCTCTGGATATGATGTAAACCTCCCTTGAAATTAAAATGAAACGGTGTCAATATCTGATGCGCCAGTATTTCAATTTCTTATGAATCGTCTTTTCCAAACAGCATTGCGTTAAAGTAAAGCCCAGCTATGGGATTGTCAGCATATGCTGATGATCTTAGTTCTCCATCTGATTAGGAGGACAGGAAATGATTCCTGTGATTCTGTCTGATGAAATAAAAGGGTCTGCTGCGCGCTGTTTGCGCGCAGCAGACCGCTGCTCTTTTTCTTAAGGACAGAGGGGAATTATTTGGGGGCGATGCGGGTCAGGCCTTCAAAGGAGTAGGTTGCGCTGATGATGATTTCCGGGGTGTCGGTGACAATGTCCCGATATTCGGCGCCGGCATAGTGGGCCATGCCGCCGATATTGTAGATCTTGCTCATATCCCAGCCCCGGGCATTCAGCAGCTTCATCAGGTTGTTGACCCGACCGCCGGACTGGCACATGAGGAAAATGACCTTCCCCTTGGGGAAGAGGGCTTCCAGCAGCTCGTCCGATTCCTCATACACCGGGATGGGATCCTCCACCGTGCCGCCGTAGAGCTGGGGCAGGGAAGCGTCATTGCAGGCTTCGGCATTGAAGATCAGGGCGAAATAGGGGATGCACTCGAAATTGCGGATATGCTTCTTGGCATAATCGGCATAGTCGCGCAGGTCGATGTATTTCACATCGGTACGGCCCAGATACTGCCGCAGGTTTTCGCTGTTAATGGCGGAGCAGGTAGGGCCGAAATTGCCCGGCGCGCAGACCGTTTCTTCGGTATCGTCCTTATTCGCCAGATAGGTCTTGGTGGTATCCACCGGGTCGGGAAGCTCTACTTCGCCGTTGGTTACGGCAGCTGCCGCGGCGGAGGCCACCATTTCCTTTTTGGCTTCAAACACTTTCCGCATTTCCAGCGCCTTTTCGTCCCCGTCAAAGAAGGAATCGGTGGCGTGATAGGCAAACAGCGCCTGCACGATGCGCAGGATGTTGTTGCTGGATACAGTGGCGCCGGTGAACGCGTCGATGGTCAGATCGGCCCGGCCTTCGCCCTCGGCATAATCCGCAAAGTCCGCGATGGTGCTGTAGCCCATCAGCTGGCCATAGGTCTTGCCGATATAATAGGGAATCATCTCGGTTTTTACCTTTTCATAGGTGGCGCTGGGCGCGGTGGGCGGCGGATTGCTGTCGCCCCAGAAGCCGCCCAGATAATGCTCGGTGGAATCGGCGTCAAAGCTGAGGGTGCGGATAGCGGCATCCTCGATTTTGCCGGAGGAGGGCAGGGTAAGCTCCACATACGCTGTGGACCACACGTTCACGTCCGCAGAGCGGCAGGTGCAGGAAATGAAGGTGACCTGGTATTTGATGTAGCTGCGGGCCACATACTTGAAGGGCACGAAGGCGTAGAACAGATCCTCTTCCTTGGGGCCGTCGATGTGGCTGAAGGGAATTACGGCCACCTGATTGGCCTTGCTGCCTTCACCCAGCTTGGCGGAGCCGTTGAGAAAATCGTTCACTTCCCCCAGAGACAATTCGCTGGCCTGGGCCGCAATGGGCAGCACCATCATCAGGCACAGCAGCAGCGCCGCGATCCTTTTCATCATAAAGCAGACCTCCTTGTTATATTTGGTAACTATATGCTATCAAAAAAACATCCGTTTTTCTGTGATCTGGTCACATTTTCGGATGTTATTTGTTTTATCTTTGAGGAACGCGTCAGGCCTGTTTCTCCAGGGATTTCGGATCGATCAAACGGATCACTCCCCGGCGGTTTTCTACCAAACCATCCTCCGCAAAACGCTTAAGCACCCGCGCCACGGTTTCCCGGGCGGAGTTGATGCGCTGGGCGATCTGCTCCTGCGTCATGCGGATTTCCGCCTTGCCCGTCTCACGGTACTCCCGCAGAAGAAAAGATGCCAGCCGCTGATCCAGCCGGGAAAACAGCATTTGCTGGATCACCCCCATGACGGTGGAAAACCGCTTGGCGGCCAGCTCATAGGCGAAACAGCGCACATACACGTTTTCTTCGCACAGATCGCCAAACAGGGAAACCGGCACGATCAGGATGTCCGAAGGCGCGGAAGCGGTCATATAGGATTCAAAATCGATATGGGCCAGCACGCAGGAGGCCGAAAGAATGCAATTGTCCCCTTCCTCCACATGAAACAGCGTAATTTCCCTTCCCTCGTCTGACAGGATATATGCCCTCACGTCCCCGGTCAGCACATGGATCATGCCGATGCAGTTGACACAGGGACCGTACAGGATTTCCCCGGTCTCAAAATGCCGCACCGCCGCGCTCTCCCGCACGGCTTTCTGCTCCTTTTCCGTAAGATGTGCCCAGTAGGGAAGGGTTTTCAGCAATTCCGTCATGGATGCCCTCCTGCCGCAATTTCGTCCGCTTCGGGCAGATCAGCTCAAGCGGGAAAAGAAAGTTTTGCCGCTGTTTTTCTCCAGGTATTCCCGGGTGGTTTGGGGGGCGGGCACCTGGTTGATCGCTTCGTTCAACTGAAACACCCGGGCAATTTCCAGCCGACGCAGGTTATACTGCGCCTGCTTAAAGGCCCGGCTCAGGGCCGCCCGGTCCACCTCCTGCCGGGTCAGGGCGTTTTGCTGCTGGCGGTACAGCGAATAATTTTCATGCAGATTCCTGGAAAGCTCCGCCTTCGACGCCTGGCAGCTCTCTGCCGCCTGCTTAAGCTGGGCAAGTGCTGCTTCCGCCCCTTCCGTATCTCCCATGGCCTGGAGGATAGCGCACTTTTTTTCGGCAAACAGGCCAAACAGCGCCGCGTCTTTACTGTCGGGCATAGCGCCCAGGGCCTCCATCGCTTCCCGGAACTGCCCATTAGCCCAGTATCCGTCAGCCAGATAGCTGCGGGCGACGGCGGCGCTGCGTCTGCCTGCCTTTAACCTGGCGGGCACATCCCGGTAAGCCTTCAAAAACTTTTCGGGGTCCAATTCCATATGCAGATAGCCCAGATACCGGGTATTTTCCATATTGGCCAGAATATTGCCCAGCAGCAGCGCCACCAGCACCCCCAGCCCCGCCATGAGCAGGGAAGCCACCAGGGGAATATACAGGGGCTTTCCCTGATCCCGCACCCAAAGCAGCGCGATGATGACAGCGGTGAGCGTCAACACCCCAGCAAAGGCAATTTTGCTTCTTTTAAAGGCGAACAGCATAGCATTTCCTCCTGTTCCTATGGTGCCATTATATCGGGCCGAGGCGCAAAAAGCAAGCCGCGGGCTGTTTTTTGTTCCCGAACCAAAAATTGATTTGCGGCAGGGATTAATTTTGTTATGCGTAACATAAAAATAGGAGTTCCATTTTGGGCTGAACCACGATATAATGTAAATAAAGTGAGAATAATAGCAGATTTATACCAATGCGATTTGTTTTTTCGGGAGAGGAGCAAAGACGGGTATGTTACGCATCACAGCGTTGATGGATAATCGGAATTCGGAGCATAAAGGGCTCGCTGCCGAGCACGGTTTATCCTACGCCATTGAATATGGGGATCGCCGTCTGCTGTTTGACTGCGGCGCCAGCGCCCGTCCCATCGAAAACGCCCGTCGGCTGGGGATCCGTTTGGACCATCTGGACGCGGTGATCCTCAGCCACAGCCATTACGATCATGCCGCCGGATACCGGGATTTGACAGAGCGGGGCCTTGGCAGCGAAACGCTTTATACCGGCCCGTGCTTTTTCGAGCCCAAATACGCCAAAGCCGAAGCGAAATACACCGATCTGTCTGCCGGCTTCGGCGAGGATTTTTTGAAGGCCCACGGCGTTCGCCGTCAGGTGGTGCGGGGCGTGGAGAAAATCTTTCCGGGGGTGTGGGCCATTTCCGGTTTTCCCAGGGTATATGAATTTGAAACGATCCCCCAGCGTTTCGTTCGCAGGACGGAAAGCGGCTTCATTCCGGATGATTTCTGCGACGAGGTCTGCCTGGCCCTGCGCGGCGGGGACGGCCTCACCGTGCTGGTGGGCTGCTCCCATCCCGGCATCCTCAATATGGTCACCCACGTATCCCAAGCCCTGGGCCTGCCCGTGCGCGCCGTGTACGGCGGCACCCACCTGATGGAGGCGGACGCCGAGCGGGTGGAAAAAACGGTGCGGATTTTGAAGGAAACCGGGGTGTCCGTGCTGGGGCTGAGCCATTGCTCCGGGGATGAGGCCTGCCGCATCCTGCGGCAGCATACGGACGTAACGTCCTGCTGGCTGGGCGTGGGCGATACGGTGTTTGACTGAGGGAAAAGCCTATGCTCTTGGAAGAACTTGCCAAAGACTTGGTGGAGATCACCTCCGCGCTGGTGAGCGGACGAACCATCAACGTGATGAACACGGACGGCATCATCGTGGCCTCCACGGAAAAAGAGCGCATCGGCTCTTACCATCAGGGCGCCCGGGAAGCGGTCCAGACGGGCCGGGTGGTGAGCATCCGGCAGGATCAGTTGTCCGCCTACGCCGGGGCCAAGCAGGGCATCAATATGCCCATCCGGGTGGACGGGACTATCATCGGCGTGGTGGGAATGTATGGGGATCCGGAGGAAATCCGGGATATGGCCCATCTGCTGGAGGTATATGCCGCCAAGTATTATCAACTGGAAGTACTGCTTCGGCCCATGCTGTCGGAAAGCTCCCTGCGCTCTCAATTGCTTTCCATGCTGCTTACCGCCGAAAAAACCGATCTGTCCACCGTGCGGGGGCTCATGGAAAGGCTGCGCATTCATCCCGTGTTTCCGGCCCAGGTGGTCCTGATTTCCGCGAAGGAGAGCCTGGGGCTGCCGGAACAGGCCGCCGCCCTGATCCGCAGGCTGGAGGAAAAGCGATTGCTGAACCCGGAAACGGATATTTGGGGCATCGTGGACGACGCCATGGTGGTCCTCTCCAGCGCGGGGAATGGCAAAACGCCGGAAGCCTTCAGGCCCCTGACGGAATGGGGGTATCGGGTGTCGCTGGGCACGCCCTGCGATACGCTTTGGGATTTCCGGGATTCCTGTATGCAGGCTGCGCTGCTGGATCAGGCGGGCGAAAACCCGTGGAACGATATGGGCAGAGACCGGGACCGCTGCCGCTATATGCTGGCCAGCAGCGCCGTCAAGGAAGCGAATTTTCTGAACGCGCTGTACGATCGCCTCTGCGCCGTGATTTCCGAGGGAGAGCGGGAGACGGTGCTGGAAAGCGTCCGCTGCTATTATGATTGCGGCCGCAGTGTGACGCAGGCTTCGCAGCGCCTGTTCATACACAAAAACACGCTGCAGTATCGGGTCAAGCGGGCGCTGGACGCCCTGGGGATCGCCGATCTGCCTTCGTTCTGTCAGGAATATCTGATTCGTATGCTTTTGATGCGTCAGGAAAGGAATTTAAGGCTGACAAAGCCTTGAAGGAATAAAAGGAGGTATCTGGTATGCAAACATTCCTGCTCTTTGCCACCATCATCGTCGCCGTGGTGCTGATGGTGCTGGCGATTTCCAAGCTGAAGATGCATCCCTTCATCGTCATGATCGTGATCGCTCTTCTGGTGGGCCTGTTCTGGGGCCTGGTGGATCCCGCTTCCGGCCTGACACCCACCAAGGTGGTCAATGAGGTCAAAAACGGCTTCGGCAGCATCATGACCAGCATCGGCATCGTGATCCTGTGCGGCACCATCATCGGCACCATCCTGGAAAAAACCGGCGCCGCCCTGACCATGGCCAATGCCATCCTGAATCTGGTTGGCAAGAAGAACTCCGTGGTCGCCATGGGCGCCATGGGCTACGTCACCGGCATTCCGGTGTTCTGCGATTCCGGCTTCGTGGTGCTCAGCCCCATCAGCCGCGCATTGGCGGAACAGAGCAATATCTCCCTGGCCGTGATGGGCACCGCCCTGTCCGGCGGCCTGTATGCCACCCACTGCCTGGTGCCTCCGACCCCCGGCCCCATCGCCATGGCCGGTACCCTGGGGGCCGACCTGGGATTGACCATCCTGGTTGGTTTGCTGGTTTCCATCCCCGCCACCATCGTGGCCATCCTGTATGCCAAGCTGGTAGCCAGCAAGATCAAGATCCCCGCCAACTCCGAATATACCCTGGATGAGCTGAAAGCCAAGTACGGCAAGCTCCCCGGCACCCTGGCCTCCTTCGCTCCCATCCTGGCCCCCATCCTGCTGATCGGCCTGGCCTCCGTGACAGATTTCCCCTCCAAGCCCTTCGGCGAAGGCGTCGTATATCAACTGCTCATGTTCATCGGTAATCCCGTGGTGGCGCTGGTGCTGGGCGTATTCCTGGCCATTCATCTGATCCCCAAGGAAGAAAAGAAGAATACCCTGGATTGGGTCTCCAAAGGCGTCGTTGATTCCGCAGCCATCCTGGCCATCACCGGCGCGGGCTCCTCTTTCGGCGCGATCCTCAAGTGCATGCCCATTGCCGCTTCCGTGGGCGGCCTGGTCAGCACCGGCATCGGCGTGTTCATCCCCTTCATCATCGCCATGATCCTGAAGCTGGCTATGGGCGCGTCCACCGTGGCGATGATCACCACCGCCAGCATGATGGCCCCCCTGATGGAGAGCATGGGCTTTACTTCTCCGCTGGCTAAGGTCATCATCGTGCTGGCTATCGGCGCCGGTTCCATGGTGGCTTCCCACGCCAACGACTCCTACTTCTGGGTGGTTTCCCAGTTCTCCGATATGAAGACCGAGCAGGCCTACCGCTGCCAGACCGGCATGACCGCCGTCATGGGCATCAGCGTCATCATCGTGCTGTTCGTCCTGTCCCTCTTCATCTGATTCTCTCCATCGGCTCAGCTGCGGCGCTCTTCGGAGCGCCGCAGCGTTTTCAGGAAAGGAGAACGCCATGTCCTTACGCAAAGACGCAGATACCATCATGCGCGCCGCCCTGGCGTCGGCCCTGCCGGACAACGCGGTCCGCGCCGCCCTAAAGCAGGCGGATTTGGGTTCGGGCCGCCTGATCCTGATCGCCGCGGGCAAGGCTGCCTGGCAGATGGCCAAGGCGGCGTCCGATCAGCTGGGCGACAGGATTTCTTCCGGCGTGGTCGTGACCAAGTATGCGCACAGCAAGGGAGAGATCCCCCGTTTAACCGTGTATGAAGCCGCCCATCCAGTGCCGGACGCAAATTCCTTCCGGGCCACCCAGGCCGCCATCGACGCCGTGACGGGCCTTCGGAAAGAGGACACCGTGCTGTTCCTCCTCTCCGGCGGGGGTTCCGCTTTGTTTGAAAAGCCCCTGATCCCCGAGGAGGATCTGAACCGATTGACCAAAGAGCTGCTGGCCTGCGGCGCGGACATCGTGGAAATGAACACGGTGCGCAAACGCTTTTCCGCCGTGAAGGGCGGGCGGTTCGCCGCCCTGTGCAGCCCGGCCAAGGTGTTCACCATCGTTCTTTCTGACGTGCTGGGGGATCGGCTGGATATGATTGCCTCCGGCCCGGCTTACCCGGATTCCACCACGGAAGCGGACGCCCGGGCCATCGTGAGCAAATACGGCCTGACGGTGACGGACGCCATGGAGGCCTGCTTAAAACAGGAAACGCCCAAGCACCTGGACCGGGTGGAAACCCACATCACCGGCAGCGTGCGCCAGCTGTGCGCCGCGGCGGAAAAAACCTGCCGGGAGCTGGGATATGAGCCCGTCATCCTCACCGACCAATTGACCTGCACCGCCCGGGACGCGGGGGTCTTCTTTGCCAACATCGCCCGGTATTACGCCGGCGTCGGCCGCCGCATGGCCTTCCTGGCGGGAGGCGAAACGGTGGTGCATCTGACGGGCCACGGCCTGGGCGGCCGCAATCAGGAGCTGGCCCTGGCATCAGCGGAGGGCATCGCCGGGCTCAATGCCTGCGTGTTCTCCGTGGGCTCCGACGGCACTGATGGGCCTACCGACGCCGCCGGGGGCATCGTGGACGGCAGCACCTTTGAAACCCTCAAAAAACAGGGCGTGGTCATTAGCGGCGTGCTCAAGGACAACGACGCCTACCATGCCCTGCAAAAATGCAATGGCCTCATCATCACCGGCCCCACAGGCACGAATGTGAACGATATTTCCGTCCTGCTCATTGATGCGTGCTAATATCCGGTATGTGAATCTGTGCAGCAAATGGCCATTATCCATATCATCCATGCCCGAACGGGAAGGCTCCGGGGGCCTTGCCCCATCCTTCCCGTTCGGGCATGGATATGATTACAAACCCAACGCATAACCGGCAAGAAGGCCAATTCCTCGTCAATCCGGGCGGCAGCCGCGGCGATATACTGTTTCAGCGTACCCACGGTGAAATTGATGTCGTCGGACAGATCGGAGAATTCCGCGTTGGAGCGCACGTCCACCACCTCGTCCAGATCGCCCTCTGTGATCCGGGAAAGGGAGGAATTGACCTTGCCCAGGTTATCCGGCACCAGGCTTTTGACCAGCAGGAAAATGACCGTAAAGAGAACGATGAACACCAGGATTTCCATAATGCCCATGACCCGCAGGGAAGAATCCCTTTCCAGGATGATTTCATTCTCCGGCAGCACGGAAATGATATAATAGCCTTCAGTGAAGATATAGATACAGGAGCAGGCTTCCCCCATAGACCTGCGAATGGAATACCTCATTTTCAGGCATGGTGTCCCGGTGGATCCAGATGCCCGTTTCCGCCAGATTTTTCCCCGCAGGCCCATAACGGTCGCTGACAATGTTCCATTCCTCGTTGGCGATGATCACGCAGCCGGTGGAGCCCACATGCGGTTTTTCGCCGCGTTGATGACGTACTGGTCAATGTCCCGCTGGAAACGCTCCCCATCATAGCCCACCTGCACAAAGCCGCCTCTTTTTAGGGTAACTTTCTTTACAGCATTCTGTTTATCAGCCTTCTAAAAAAATCATTCAGAAAACGCTTTTTTGAACAGGACGATCGCCAACGCGGCACTGAGGAAATCCGCGATCAGCTGAGAGGCAAGGAAGCCTTCGTATCCTGCTGCGGCGGTAGAGACCAGGAAAACCAGGATAAACAACAGCCCCTGACGGCTTAAGGACATCACCAATGCGTTCAATGCCTTTCCGCTCGCCTGGAACAGGCAGGTGTATAAAAGCACGACTGCGCAGAACACCATCCCCGCGATCTGCCAGCGGAGCATCACAGCGCCGTCGGAGACAATGGAAGCATTGTCCATGAATGCCCGCATCAGCGGCGTCGCCAGCAGGAACACGGCCAGCGATTCCGCCAGCGCAAGCCCGCACAGGAAAAGCGTACAGAAGCGCAGCAAACGGTTCAGCTTTTCCTTATCTTTTGCGCCGTAAAGGAATCCAAACAGCGGCACGCCGCCGAAGGAGAAGCCCACCAGGATCAATTGCACCACCATGATCACCTTCAGCACGATTCCCAGCGCGGCAATCTTCTCATCGCCGTTCTCCAACGGAAGAAGGTACTGGTTCATAAAAATGATGCATACGCTGGAGGCGATATTGGTCAGCGCGGCGGTAAAGCCGACGCTGAGGATCTGCGTCAATTCTGACCGATCTACATGCGCCTTTCGCACATCCACCGACAGCACCGCGCTTTTTTTTCGTACGAAATACAGGCAAAGCGCATCCGTCAGCACGTAGCCCAGCACGGTGGCAACGGCTGCGCCGGCTGCTCCCCAGCCCAGCGCGCTGATAAAGATCGGATCAAGAATAATGTTCAGCAGCGACCCCGCCACCGTACCGATCATGGAAAGCGTCGCCATGCCTTCGCTGCGCATCAGATTGGAGTGGATGAAGGAGAGGATCACCAGCGGCGCGCCTGCAACGATCACAAGATAATACGCTTCCGCGTGACGATAGGTGTCTGCGCTTGCGCCAAGCAGGCCCAGCATCGGCCCGCGCAGAAGCAGCATCGGAACAGCCAGGAATACGCCGGTCAGGATGGCGAAGTAAAAGCAGAACGCGCTCACGCGCCCCACCCCATCCTGATCCCCGCCGCCCAGCAATCTCGAAATCAGGGAGCTCCCTCCCTGCCCAAAGATGTTTCCGAAGGCCATCAGAATGGTAAACAGCGGCGCGCAAAGCGAAACGCCCGCCACCAGCATGGCGTCGTTGGTTTTCGCAATAAAATAGGTATCCGCCAGATTATAGACCAGCGTCACCACCATGCTGAACACCACAGGCAGCGAAAGCTTAAAGTAGGTCGGGATCAGCCGGTTCGTGTTAAAAACTTGCTTTTCGTCCAATGTATCATTTCCTTTCAAGGTTTCCAGATTGTCGTTATGGCCGTCGTGAGATTCATTTGCAGCGCTTTTTTTGAAAGCAAGCTCCCATCAAGACCGGAATTTGATGAAACGGCGTCAAGCAGGATCATTGCTTTTCCCACTCTTTCTTCAGGATCGCGTATTCCAGCGTGTTTTCATAACGCGGGGTACCGTCGGAATTGTTAATAAAGCTGACAAATTCCAGGAACAGCCCTTCCCGACGCATACCAAGCCGTTCACACAGCCGCTGGCTGGGGATATTGTAATCCTCCGTGTAGGCATAAATGCGCCGCGCGCCTTTATTTCTGAACAGAAAATCAAAGTAGGCGTGGGCGGCCTCGTAAGCGTAGCCCTTGCCCGTGTAATTCAGGTTCAGCATCCAGCATGGGCTGAACGTGTCCATCACCTCGTCCTCCGGGTCAGTACCTTCGGGATGAGCGAAGATTTCTCCTATCACTTTGCCGCTTTCCTTGAGGACGATCGCCAGATATAATTCGTCATCCGCCCGCTTCTGCATCTCCTTCTTTGCTTCCTCCAGAGAATCCAGCTTCATGCAGGCAAAGCAGTTTACTGCGGGAGACGCAAGGTACTCCAGCACATCCGCCGCGTCGGATTCCTGAAACCTACGCAGGATCAGCCTTTCGGTTTCAAGGATCGTGGGACGCTTTGCAAACAATTCCTTTTTCAGCATCTCATATCGCTCTTTCTTTTCCGTTTTCGCAAAATGAACATTCCGGCGCTGTGCCGGGCTGTTTTCGTATAATTAGTCCCAGTTTCCCGAGCTATTGACTTTCAAAGTGCTTTTGCATTCGGGACAGCTAACTGAAAAATGAGTGTCCAATGCGATTTCTTCCAACTGTATATTGCAATCAGGGCAAATCACTTTTTCTGTGAAGAGATTGTAATCGTTCGCCCATCCTTTTTTCTCGTAAATAATCGTCCTAACATGGTTGGAAAGCTTACCACACTTTGGACAACGATAAAAATGTGATGTGAATCGCACTTCAGACTCTGGATATTGCTCCATTACGGATTTTGCTTCATCACCTTTCAGCCCGGCCAGAATATCATCCTTTAGTGTGCTTTCGCTGGGGTATCCCGCAAAACCAGATCCGTAGATTGCACGTATTTTATATGAACATTTAGGGCATTCCAATTTAAGAAACACATTATGTATCATCACAATCTCCTCATGAAAGGGCGTAGCTTACATTGTCTTAATTCAGCTTCGTATCGCCGAAATGTTCGCTGGTCAGGTCAAAAACGCAGTCACCCACCACATTGAAGCAATGGAAATTCCCATCGCCCAGCGGCACGCCGTACACCTTGCCGCCGTAAATGTCCTGCATGAGGAACGCCGTGATGGAGCATTGCCCGAGTGTTTTGTTGCCCGGCGACCAATCGTCTCTCATCCTGGGCGCACAGGTTTCGGCGCACCAGATAGAAGAGAGCAGGGTATAGTAATCCCTGGGCGTGAGTCCCCGCTCGTCCCGGATCGTCGCTGTTTCCCAGCCATAGAAATTGTATGTCATGTTGGCCTCCAGTTAAGGATGATAGGGGCACTTTGCCCCCAGGCATTGTTCATTTTGTGGAGAAAACGTACATACGACCGGATGAGAAGTCAGCCGCACGCCGTAGCGTTTATTGACATAACCGATGGCGGTTTTTAGCGCTGTATATCCATCCCGCTTGCAGCAGCGGGGGCCGCCGATTTGGGAAAGCGCGTCCAGTGCCGCAGCGGTATATTCCATATGGCTGCCCCAGGAATCGTCAGCGGACAGCGGGCCGGTCTTTTCTATGATCGCCAGCGCAGCGCCAATAGATGTGACCGCGCCGCATACGCCCCACAGGCCGCACATGGCCCCGGGCATACGCAGGCCTTCCGCCATCAGCTTGTCCAGCGCTGACGCCAAATCAATCTGCCCGCCCGCATTGAAAAATGCCGTCAGCAAACACGCCCCGTCCAGCACATGGTGTTCCGGGCCATGGATGCGGACAAAACCCTGCTGGG
>Ga0079305_1002955_pt1 | contig 12685 bp, 10 predicted proteins | sample LMS_cellobiose_e_FD_79183 | JGI IMG/M metagenome (GOLD analysis project Ga0079305, IMG submission 79183) | Rumen-fistulated moose microbial communities from Alaska, USA - LMS_cellobiose_enrichment | ecosystem: Host-associated > Mammals > Digestive system > Stomach > Rumen fluid ... | reverse complement strand
TGGGAGGCCGCGAAGCTCGTCCGCAAACGTGCGTCGTAAATCGGCATATTCTTTTATCAGGAATTCCGCCCGATTGTCGATCAGCATGATTTGTACCCCCGTGCACTGCTTCAAGAATACCATTATTACGCTTTGAATGTCAATATATAGGTACAAAGTTAGGAATTTCTTTTTATAATCGGATTTTCGTTCCGATACAAGTTTATTTTGCATTGGTTCACCCGTTTCTGAATACTGATTGTCAAAAAAATCGGTGCATTTGGATCAGTACCTGCAATTCTGCCTGTCTTTGTAAAAAGCAATGAGTCCATCGCATCATAATTTGACAAACGGATTCTTATTGTCAAAAATGATGGCTTAACTGTATCCGTATCTGCAAATTCGTTCCTTTTTGTAAAATGCGAATGTCTATGCGTATCTCTATTTGACAATCGCATTCTGATCACATTTTCTTCTCAAAAGCAGCGGCTCATTGTACGCGGACGACGTTCCGCGACATCCCGGGAGGGGAAGGGTGTGCGGAAAACGGTCGACGGAAAGACAGACACGAGTGCGCGGGAATAATATTACGAAAGTCAGGGAGGGGAAGGGTGTGCGGAAAACGTCTGACGGAAAGTCCGGCAAGAGGATACGGGTTTTTTGTCGCGAAAAGGGGAAAGCGTAAAATCTTGCGGAAAAGATGTGTAATGACACAAGATATATGGTATACTCTCTATGTCTGTGTTTTAGGAATAGATCAGTTTTCTTAGGACACACCGGTTTTTTCGGAATGGCTTACCGATAAAAAAATGTGCGTGAAGAATGATGAAAGACACTCAGCGCCGCCGATAATTCCCCGAAGCAGACGCGCAGACGTACGAAAAGAATAGGCGAAAAAGACCAGCACTCAGAACGAATCTTTAAATGACGAACTACACGCGCAGGCGTGCGAAAGGGATAGAACGAAAATGCCCGTAACCCCGATGTTCCAGCAGTATCTCGACATCAAGGAGCAGTACAAGGACTGCATCCTCTTTTACCGTGTCGGGGATTTCTACGAGATGTTCAACGAGGACGCGCTCGTCGCCTCGAAGGCGATGGAGATCACGCTGACCGGGAAGGCATGCGGGCTCGAGGAGCGCGCGCCGATGTGCGGCGTTCCGTACCATGCCGTCGATACGTACGTCGCAAAGCTGATCGCGAAGGGCTTTAAGGTCGCGATCTGCGAACAGGTCGAGGATCCCGCGCTCGCGAAGGGCCTTGTGAAGCGAGAGGTCATCCGCATCGTCACCCCCGGGACCGTGACGGCCCAGACGATGCTCTCCGAAAACGAGAACAACTACCTCGCTTCTGTGTTCGCGGACGAGGACGGCGCAGGGCTTGCGTACTGCGACATCTCGACCGGCGAGATGTCGGCGACGTCGTTCCGCGGAAAGGACGCGACCCTGCGCCTCTCGAACGAGCTTGTCAAGATCCGGCCCCGTGAGCTTCTCGTCGATTCGGAATCGCCCGAATTCGAGCCGGGAAGCGACGTCTTCTCGTTCGTCGACGTTCTCGTGACGCCGCTCGATCCGGGTAACTACACGGGAAAGGACGCCGAAAAGCGCGTTCTCTCCCATTTCCGCGCGGGTTCCCTGAAGAGCGTCGGCCTCGACGAGGAGCCGGAGATCACCTCCGCGCTCGCGGCGCTCCTTGCGTACCTTCTCGAGACACAGAAACAGGATCTTTCCCATCTTTCGCGCCTGAACCTCTACACGACGCGGGACCACATGTCCCTCGACAAATACACGATCCGCAACCTTGAGCTGACCGAGACGCTGTTCGAGAAAAAGCCACAGGGCTCGCTCTTCGGCGTGCTCGACCGGACCCATACCGCGATGGGCTCGCGGAAGATGAAGCAGTGGCTCCGGGAGCCTCTGAACCGCCTCGGCGCGATCCGGGAACGCCTCGACGCCGTCGAAACGCTGACGGACGATGTTCTTCTCCGGAACGACCTCGCGGAGGCGCTGAAGGGAATCTACGACCTCGAACGCCTCTCGGGGCGCGTGTCGTGCGGAAACGCAAACGCCCGCGATATGATCGCGCTCCGGAATTCGATCGCGTGGCTTCCGGAGATCCGCGGCGCGCTCCTCGGCATCGGCGATCCGCTGCTTGAGCGTCTTGCGGGCGATATCTCCGAGATGCGCGAGCTCCACTCCTCGATCGAACGCGCGATCGTCGAGGACCCGCCGTTCCTGATCCGCGAGGGAGGACTGATCAAGCCGGGCTACTCCGAGGAGCTCGACACCCTCAAGGCCTCGATCGCGGACGGCCAGCAGTGGATCGCAAACCTCGAATCGGCCGAGCGCGAGAGGACCGGGATCAAAAACCTCCGCGTCTCGTACAACAAGGTTTTCGGCTACTACATCGAGGTCTCGAACTCGTTCAAGGACAAGGTTCCGGAGAATTACATCCGGAAACAGACGCTCGTGAACGGCGAGCGGTTCATCACCCCTGAGATGAAGGAGGTCGAATCGGTCGTTCTGAACGCCGAAACGAAGATCAATCAGCTCGAATACAACCTCTTCCAGAAGCTTCGCGCCGAGGTCGAGACGTACATCCCCGCGATCCAGAAAACGTCCGCCGCGATTTCGTCGATCGACGTGCTCCGGGCATTCGCGGAGGCCGGCGAGAAGCACGGCTACGTCAAGCCCGTCGTGACCGACGGCGATGTGATCCGGATCGAGAAGGGCCGCCATCCCGTGATCGAGACGATGACGGACGGCGGGATGTTCGTGTCGAACGACGTGTATCTCGACCGCGCGAAACAGAGCCTGCTTCTCATCACCGGCCCGAACATGAGCGGAAAGTCGACGTATATGCGCCAGACCGCTTTGATCGTTCTGATGGCCCAGGCGGGCTGCTTCGTACCGGCGGATTCCGCCGAGATCGGGATCGTTGACCGCATCTATACGAGGATCGGCGCCTCCGACAACCTCGCCCAGGGCCAGTCGACGTTCTTCGTCGAGATGTCCGAGCTTGCTTACATCCTCAACACCTGCACGGAGAAGTCGCTCGTCATCCTCGACGAGATCGGCCGCGGGACATCGACGTACGACGGCCTTTCGATCGCGTATGCGGCGGCGGAATACCTGTGCGTGGAAAAGAAACAGGTCCGGACGCTGTTCGCGACCCATTACCATGAACTCACGACGGCGGGGGAGGAGCTTCCCGGCCTTTCGAACCTCAACGTCGACGTTCAGGAGAAGGACGGCAACATCGTCTTCCTCCACAAAATCGCCCCCGGAAGCGCCTCGCGGAGCTACGGGATCCACGTCGCGAAGCTTGCGGGCGTCCCGGAGCGCGTGCTTGAAACGGCTCGCCTCAAGCTGGAGGAGCTGGAAGGGGCCTCTAAGGCCGAAAATCGCCCCGTAGAGCGACGAAAAACCGATTCAGGGGAAACGGATCGGCCGGACGAAAAAAACGCCCAGATCAGCTTTTTCGACTTCGCGCCGAATCCGGTCGCAGAGCGGCTGCGGGCGCTCAACCTGATGGAGATCACGCCCTCCAAGGCGTTCGAGATCCTTCAGGAGCTTCAGGACGCCGCGAAGCGGTCGTAAAGGAACGAATCCATGGCACATATCGTAAAACTGACAAAGGATGTGGCGGACAAGATCGCTGCCGGCGAGGTCGTCGAGCGCCCGCTGTCCGTCGTGAAGGAGCTGCTCGAAAACGCGCTGGACGCCGGCGCGACGTCGGTCGTGATCGAGATCGAGGGCGGCGGAAAGAAGGCCGTGCGTGTGACGGACAACGGCTCCGGGATCGCGGCGGAGGATCTTTCGCTCGTCTTTGAGCGCCATGCGACGTCGAAGATCCGCGATGCAAAGGATCTCGAAGCGATCGGAACGCTCGGCTTCCGCGGCGAGGCGCTGGCGTCGATCGCGGCAGTCTCGCACGTCGAGCTGATCACGAAGACGAAGGACGCGAAGACGGCGTCGCGCGTTCTCGCCGAGTCGGGGGAGATTTGCTCGATCGAGGAGGTCGGCGCCCCGGACGGGACGACGATCTTCGTGCGCGACCTCTTCTATAACACCCCTGCGCGGCTGAAATTCCTGAAGCCGGACGGGACCGAGGCGTCTCTCGTGATCGACCTCGTCCAGCGGATGGCGCTCTCGTATCCGCGCGTCCGGATGCGCCTCGTTTCGAACGGTAAAATCCTCTTTTCCACGAACGGGAAGGGCGACGTCTATACGAACATCCTCACGATCTACGGGAAGGATGTTGCGGAGCATCTCCTCCGCGTCGAGGCGAAGGCGGACGGAATCTCGCTCTCCGCGTTCGTTTCCGCGCCCGAATACACGAAGTCGACGCGCCGGAACCAGTACTTTTTCGTCAACGGCCGTGCGATCGGCTCGAAGCTTCTCGAAACGGCCGTATCCGACGGCTACCGCGAGAAGATGTTCGAGGGCCGCTACCCGGTCTGCTTCCTGTTCCTCACGGTCGATCCCGGAACGCTCGACGTCAACATCCACCCCGCGAAGCGCGAGGTGAAGTTCGAGGAGGAGGGAAAGGTCCGCGCATTCGTTGCGGACGCGATCCGGAACGGTCTTTATACGCGGTACGCGGTGCCGGAGATGCGGTATAAAGACGGCGAAAAGACGCCGGTAACGGACGGATCGGTGAATGCCGCGTCGAAACTGTCTGAACGACGACCGACGGAAAAAGCACCGGATACGCCGCCGGACGCGGAGGAGCGGAATGAAACGCTTGGCTTCGAGATCGCGGATGTAAAGAAAAACGCCCGGAACGTTCCCGAGAAGACAAAGGGGCGCTTTTCCGGCATTTCCACGATCGAGCGTGGAACTCAGACGGCAGTTGACGTGAAGGAATTCCTGTCAACCAAATCGGCCGGTCGCGTCGAAACGCCCGTCTGGGCCGCCGAGCCCCAGGGAATCCGGACAGCCGAAACGGACTCCGTGCCTGAAACCCCCGCGTCTGCTTCCGTGCCCGGGACACCCGTTCCGAAAAAGCCGTTCGAGCCGAACGCGCTCCATATCACGGGCAGCGTCTTCGCGACGTACATCACCGCGAGCGATGACGAATACTTCTATCTGATCGACCAGCACGCTGCCCACGAGCGCGTCTTCTACGAACAGTTCGTCCGCGCGTGGAAGGCCGAGGAAAAGGCCTCCCAGCTTCTGTTTCAGCCGTTCGTGTTCGAGGTCTCTCCCGCGATCAGGGCGCGTGAGCTCGACTGGATCCCCGTGCTCGAGGGATTCGCGTACGCCGTCGAGGAGTTCGGTCCGAGATCGTATGCGGTCAAGGAGATTCCCGCGTTTATGGAGGAAGCCGAGGCCCGCTCGTTCATCGACGAATTCATCGACCGCCTCGAGGAGGAGCGCGACGTGACCGACCGCGTCCGGCTCGACCGGATCATCACGATGAGCTGCAAGTCCGCGGTGAAGGGCAACGACGCGCTTGATCCTGCCGAGATGAAACGCCTTCTTGAGGATCTTTCGGAATGCGAGAATCCCTTTACCTGTCCCCACGGCCGCCCGGTCTTTCTCAAGCTCTCCAAATACGAGATCGAGCGGATGTTCAAACGGAAATAAGCCTGTTTTCAACGTTTTGGGTCACGGTGAATCTGCCGTGCCCCTGCCTGTAAGATGCCGAAAGTCCTCTTCATCGTCGGCCCGACGGCCGCCGGAAAAACCGAATATGCGATCCGCGCGGCGGAAACCGGGAACGGCGAGATCGTCTCGGCCGACTCGGTCCAGCTCTACCGGCGCTTCGACATCGGAAGCGCAAAGCCGACCGCAGAGGAACGCCGCCGGGCCGTCCACTGGCTCGTCGACGCGGTCGATCCGGAAACGCCGGTCTCCGTCGCGGAATACCAGAAGCTTGCGAAGGACGCGATCCGGGATATCCTGTCGCGCGGGAAGCTTCCGATCGTCTCGGGCGGGACGGGCCTCTACGTCAATTCGCTGCTTTACCGGATGGATTTCGGCGGAAGCGAAGGCGATCCGGTGATCCGGAGGCGACTTGAGACCGAAGCGGAGGAACGGGGCGGAAGCGCGCTTTTCGAACGCCTTTCGCGCCTGGATCCCGTAGCCGCGTCCCGCATCGAGGCCGGTAACGTCCGGAAGGTCATCCGTGCGCTCGAACTCCTCGAAACGACCGGAAGCGCGCTCTCCGATTTCGGCGGCTCGTTCGTACCGACGGACGAGTACGAAACGGAAATCGTCGGCATCACACGCCCGCGCGAAGAACTGATCGGACGGATCGACCGCCGTGTGGATCAAATGTTCGAGGCCGGCCTCGTCCGCGAGGTCGGGGACCTTCTCGCGTCGGGCCTTTCACCGGATTCGCAGCCGATGATGGCGATCGGCTATAAGGAGATCGTCGATGCTCTTGAGGGACGCGCTCCCGATATCCACGGCGACCCGCTTCCCGCCGGTTCGCCCGAAGCGCTCGAATCCGCCCGCAATCTCATCAGAATCCACACCCGCCAGTACGCGAAGCGCCAGATGACCTGGTTCCGCCGTCTGCCCGGCATCCGCTGGATCACCCCGGAGGACTGACGATGCCCCAAGAGATCTATCTCCACAACAAAACCGACAAGCCCGACAACATCGTGCGGAAGGAAAACGCGATCCTCGACGAATGCGAGGCCATCGAAAAGAAGCTCCCCCGGTTTCTGCGTGGCTATTTCATGTACCTGAAATCGGCCGTCCTCCCGATGACGCGCCTCGCGTATCTTCAGGACGTCTTTATGTTCATGAAATACCTCTGCGCGGAGACCGACCTCACGGCCGCGGAGACGCCGGACGCGATTGAGCAGGAAGAATTCGCGAAGGTGAACGGCCAGGACGTCAACATCTTCCTCGATTACTGCCGCCGCTACAAGGTCGAAACGGACGGCTCCGTCCACATCTTCAAGAACGACAAGCGGTCGCTCTACCGCAAGCGCTCGAGCCTTTCCGTCCTTTTCAAGACGCTCCACCGCGAGGGGATCGTCCCGGAAAACATCACCGATACGTTCGATCCGATCAAGGTTCCGAAGGCCTCGGAAAAGGAAATCAAGGCGCTCCAGGACGACGAGGTCATGCGCATGCTCGACGCCGTCGCGACCGGGGAACACCTGACGCCGAAGGAGAAGCAGTACTGGGAGAAAACGAAGCTCCGCGACCGCGCGATCCTGACGCTTTTCCTGACGTACGGCCTGCGCCTTTCGGAGCTTCGCGAGCTCAATGTCTCGAGCTTCAACTTCAGCCGCGGCGAGTTCAAGATCTACCGGAAGCGCGGAAAGGAATCGATCATGCCGATCAACCGCTCCGTTGAAAAGGCGCTGAACGAATACTTCAAAAACGAGCGCGAAAAGGACGAGAACCTTGCGCCGCAGGAGAAGGACGCGGCGTTTTTAAGCCTCCGGGGAAGGCGTCTGACCGAACGCCAGATCCGGGAACTCGTCAAAAAATACACGTCGATCGGGATGGAAACGTCCCGCTCGGAGGGCTACAGCCCCCATAAACTGCGCGCGACGGCGGCGACCTCTCTGATCGGCCGCGGAAACTCGATCTACGACGTTCAGGCGCTGCTCGACCACGACAACGTCACGACGACCCAGCTCTACGCCGCGCACAAGCTCAACGTCAAGCGCGATCTTGTGAAGAACTTTGAATGGGATGAGGAATTTGACAAATGAACCGAACGAATGACTATCTGATCAGCGAAATGGGCATCGACGCGGGCGTTCTCGCGATCGTGGACGATGCGGAGAAAAAGGTCGCGGTCCGCTTTGCGGAGCTCGACGACATCATGGCCTTCAACCAGTACAAGGTCCTCGACGCGTTCCGGAAGAACCGCGTCTCCGATTCGCATTTCGTTTCCTATACCGGCTACGGCTACGACGATCCCGGACGCGCGATGATCGAAAAGGTCTTCGCAACGGCGTTCCGCACCGAGGCTGCGCTCGTCCGCACCCAGATCGTCAACGGGACCCACGCGATCTCGATGGCGCTTATGGGCGTTCTCCGCCCCGGCGACGAGATGATTGCGGCGACCGGCCTTCCGTATGACACGATTCAGGCGACGATCGGCCTTGCGGAAAACTCGAAGGGGAAGGGGACACTCGCGGATTACGGCGTTTCGTACACCCAGATCGATCTCAACCCCGACGCGACGATCAACGTACCGGCCGTCCTCGCGGCGCTGAAACCCGAGACGAGGCTGATCCACGTCCAGCGCGCGACGGGCTACGCGTGGCGGAAGGCGATCCTGATCCCCGAGATCGAGGCGCTGTTCCGCGCGGTGAAGGCCGTCCGGCCGGATATCATCTGCATGACCGACAACTGCTACGGCGAATTCCTCGACACGAAGGAGCCGACGGAGGTCGGGGCCGATCTCATGGCCGGCTCCCTGATCAAGAATCCGGGCGGCGGACTCGCACTCTCGGGCGGTTACGTCGCCGGCAGGGAGGATCTGATCGACCTCGTCGCGCGGCGTCTCTACACGCCGGGTATCGCGGGAGAATGCGGGCTGACGTTCAACCAGACCCGGACGATGCTCCAGGGCTTCTTCCTCGGTCCGAAGGTGACGAACGGCGCTGTGAAGGGCGCGGTTTTATGCACCCAGGCATTTCAGGACCTCGGCTACGACGTCTCTCCGAAGCCGCTCGATCCCCGCTCCGACATCATCGCCGCGATCAAACTCGGCTCCCGCGAGGCGATGGTCGCCTTCAGCAAAGGCGTCCAGGCTGCCGCGCCGATCGACTCGTTCGTCGAGCCTGTTCCGGCACCGATGCCCGGTTATGACGACGACGTCATCATGGCCGCCGGCGCCTTTATCCAGGGCGCGACGCTCGAGCTCTCCTGCGACGGTCCGATGCGCGAGCCGTACACGATCTACTTCCAGGGGGGACTCACATACGAGCACGCCAGGTTCGGCGTCATCATGGCGCTTCAGAAACTCAAAGAAGCGGGACTTTTACACGTTTCCAAATGATTGACCGAAAAAAAATACTGAAAACCAATGAAAAAACGGAAGCTTCTGTGACGAATACGGCCCCGGAGACCGATACGGACGACCCGAAAACAACAAAGGTGCTTGCGGTTCTGAAGTTCGTGTTTCTGATCGTCCTTCTCGCCGGCGTTCCCCTTTATGTGATCCTTGCACATCCGGAGTTCATCGAATGGATGAAGGATCGGGAAGCGCTCGAATCGTTCCTCGATGCCCACCGGAACCACGCGCTTCTCATCCTCTTCGCGTTTCAGATCGTCCAGATCGTCATCGCGGTCATTCCAGGTCAGGCGGCCCAGTTCGCCGGCGGTTACGCGGTCGGGCTCTTTTCCGGATTTGCCGTCTGCATGGCCGGTGTCATCGTCGGAACGGCTTTGAGTTACGCGATCGCGCGTCTCCTGGGGCGTGATTTCGTCACGTTCTTCTTCAGCCGCAGAACGACCTTCGACATCGAGGAAAAGATGCGGTCGAAAAGGGCGCATGCGCTCGTCTTCGTTCTGTATCTGATCCCGATGCTTCCGAAGGACGCAGTCGCCTATGTCGCGGGGGCGTGCGGGTATCCGCTGAAGCTGCTGCTCCTGATTTCAACGATTGCAAGGACGCCTGCGATGCTTCTCGGGATCGCGATGGGGGCGCAGCTCCGTTCGGGAAATACGACGGCGCTCATCGTTCTCCTTGCCGTTTCGGCGGCCGTTCTCATTTTCTGCGTGTGGAAACGCGACAAAATTCAGGAATTCGCGAACAAATGTTTTGAAAAATAGTTGACAGCGAACGGATGTTCTGCTATTATAATCCCGTAAAGAACAGATGTTTCTTATGAAACGGGAGGTAGCGGAAGATGAAAAAACGCTATAGAATTAAGTCAAAAGCGCGTTTTGCCGCTTTTCTGATCGTCTGTCTGATGCTTCTTACGGGTTTTGTTTCCACCGTATTCGGTGCAAGTCCGATCCATACGGTCCATGCTGCTTCTGCGGAAGAATACGTGGAAATCCTTGTTGAAAACGGCGATACGCTCTGGAAGATTGCGCGCGACTACGGACCTTCGAACGTTGATACGCGCATCGTCGTATATAATATCGAAAGGGTAAACGGCGTCTCTCCCGACTCGCTGATACCGGGCCAGACACTCCTTGTGCCGGTTTCCCTTTGATATAGAACGGTCGATCCCGAATCGGGTTCGAGCGTGTTTGGGGAAGAAAACCGCGGCTTCGGCTGCGGTTTTCTGTTGAACAGAATGAAAACAGCGCTGTCGGTGCGGGCAGAAAACCGCTCACGAGCCGCCGCAAAGATAAACAAAATAGAAACAAAATATTTTAGCACTCACTATTGACGAGTGCTAACAAAAGTGCTATACCATACTTGAGCCAAGGAGCGGAGCCTCCCGAAGAGATGCTTCGAAGAGCGTGCGCCCCGTCCCGAGGCCGAACTAAAACAACAACATCTTTGCATATAAAGGAGGCAATATTATGTTCAGAAACAATTCTTGGATCGACAATCTCTTTGACGACTGGTTCGATTTTCCGTCCTTTGGAAACCTTGACCGCACCGAACAGAAGCTTTACGGCAAACACGCCGACCGTCTGATGAAGACCGACGTCCGCGAAAACGAAAACGACTATGAAGTCGCTATCGATCTTCCGGGCTTTAAGAAAGAGGAAATCAACCTCGAACTGAAGGACGGCTACCTGACCGTCAGCGCATCGAAAGGCCTGAACGAGGATGAGAAGGAAGAAAAGACCGGCCGTTGGATCCGTCAGGAACGCTATGTCGGCGCGATGCAGAGAAGCTTCTACGTCGGCGATGCTCTGACCGAAGAAGACATCAAGGCATCCTTCAAGGACGGCGTTCTCGCTCTGACGCTTCCGAAGAAGGCGCCGAAGCTGCCGGAGAAGAAGACCATCCTCATCGAAGGATAATCGCCGTCGAAGAATGATTCCCGTCGAAAGGATAATTCAAATCGATTGTTAATGACTGCGTAATAAAAAGCGGGTATAATGACATTAGAAAGATGCCATTATACCCGCTTTTTCATCAAGGAGGTATCGAGATGCCACAAACCATCATCACCGTTGCCATCATCGTCGTCGTTCTCATCATCCTTGCGCGATGCATCCGCGTCGTCCCGCAGGCGAGCGCCTGGATCGTCGAATCGTTCGGCAAATACAAGGAAACGTGGAACGCGGGCCTTCACTTCAAAGTCCCGATCATCTACCGGATCGCGAAAAAAGTCAGCCTGAAGGAACAGGTTGCCGACTTCGAACCGCAGCCCGTCATCACAAAGGACAACGTTACGATGTCCGTCGACTCGGTCGTGTTCTTCTACATCTTCGATCCGAAGCTCTTCGCGTACGGCGTTGAGCGTCCGATCGCCGCAATCGAGAACCTTTCCGCGACGACGCTCCGCAACATCATCGGCTCGATGACGCTCGATGAAACGCTGACGTCCCGTGACAACATCAACAGCCGCATTACGGCCATCCTCGACGATGCCACCGATAAATGGGGCATCAAAGTCAGCCGCGTCGAAGTCAAGAACATCGCTCCGCCGAAGTCCATTCAGGAAGCGATGGAGAAACAGATGAAGGCCGAACGCGAAAAGCGTGAAGCGATCCTGACCGCCGAAGGTAAGAAACAGTCCGCGATCACCCTCGCTGAGGGCGAAAAAGAGGCGGCGATCCTCCGCGCGGATGCCGTGAAGGAACAGCGCATCCGTGAAGCACAGGGCGAAGCCGAAGCGCTCCTCGCGATCCAGTCCGCCCGTGCCCAGGGTATTAAAATGATCAACGAGGCGAACCCGTCCGAACAGTACCTGAAGCTCAAATCCTTCGAAGCTGCCGAAAAGATGGCCGACGGCCAGGCAACGAAGATCATCGTTCCGTCGGAGATCCAGAATCTTGCCGGAACCGTTGCGGCGGTGGGGGAAGTTTTGAAGAATCCCGAGAAATAACGGAAGGGGAGCGGAACCATGAGTGAATTTCTTTCGACGCTCATCCCGTTCGTGTTCATACTGTTCTTCGTTTCGACCATAGGAGCGGCGAAAAAGGCCCAGAAGCGGAACGGTTCATCGTCTCATTCGAACCCGCCGCCCCGGAGCACTTCTTCGGGACGCCCCGCCCCCTTGCGAACAAATGTTCCAAAAGGGAACGGCGAAGGGTATGCGTTCGATCGCGACGGTCAGCCGGTCCGCTCGAACACACCGTCCCGTTCGGGCTCGTATGCGAGTGCGTCCTCGTACGTCCCGACCTCCAAGGTCAAGGACTCGACGCGGACAGCTGCGAAACGCGTGTCGTCCGGAAGCCCGTCGTCGATCCGGAATACGGACGTTCTGTTCGAGGATCGTCAGAACGACTGGCTCGCGAAACAGCTCCGCGAGGAAGCGCGTCTTGCGAAACGGACGAGCGATATGTTCGACCTGAAATACGAACACGCCGCAAGCTGCGACGCACGGGACCTCAAAGACTCGCACGAACGTGCCCACAGGCTCGGTCATCTCGACCGGTAACCGTTTCCCGCAGCGGTTGAAAACGACTGCGCAGAAAACGAAAACAAAACCGGACGATAAAGATATCGACCCCTGCGAAAAAAATCGCTCAAATCGGCGATTTTTCGGTCGGCATTTCAAAGTATTGAAATTTCAACAGTTACAGGCTCCCTCGGGTCCGAAAAGGCCCGGGGGAGTACTCTTTTTCGATATTTCATAACTATATTT
>Ga0079305_1002954_pt1 | contig 12702 bp, 7 predicted proteins | sample LMS_cellobiose_e_FD_79183 | JGI IMG/M metagenome (GOLD analysis project Ga0079305, IMG submission 79183) | Rumen-fistulated moose microbial communities from Alaska, USA - LMS_cellobiose_enrichment | ecosystem: Host-associated > Mammals > Digestive system > Stomach > Rumen fluid ... | reverse complement strand
CGGCCTCCAACTCCTACGGCGGCGGTATCTACAATTACGCGAAGGGAACAGCCACACTGACCGGCTGCGTAATCAGCGGAAACAGCTCAATCGGTGGCGGCGGCGTCATCAATAACGGCATAATGACGTTAATCAACAGCCTGATTACGGGGAACACGTCCTCGAAATCCGGGGCGGGGTTCTATAACAACAAAACCCTGACCATGCGCAACTGCACGGTAGCGGGGAATACGGCGGAGCGTTTCGGCGGCGGGATTTACAATTACAACAAGACCACGGCGGTTCTTTACAACTGCATTGTCGCGCAAAATATCGGGAACTCCGCGGCAAATGACATTACCAACGCGGGCAGTATTTCCGGTTACAACTCACTGTCCTCCTTGAGTAAATGGACCTCCGGGAGCGGCAACCTGAAGTACAACGCGGCGAAGGCGCTGTTTACGGATGCCGGCAGCGGTGATTTCACCCTTGCCGCGGGCTCCCAGGCGATTGACGTGGGATACGACGCTTACGCCATCGACGCGGAAGGCGACCCGTTGACCGTTGATCTTGGCGGCGATAACCGTTTTGTCGACATTGTGGACATGGGCGCCTACGAATATCAGAAGGCAAGCTCCAACAGCCTGCGGGACGCCGCGTTCGCCAACGGAGCGGACGACCTGTTCGACGACTTGACAATATAAACTATTTTACTTAAAATTATTTTACCACCAATAAACTGGCACCTGAAAACAAAAACTCAGGTGCCAAACTTTATTATATATTCAATTTATATGTCCATTATGGCAAACAGTCCGCTCATTAAATCGACTCCTGAAGAGGGGCTTGTTGTTTTGACGCTGAACCGTCCGGAATGTCGAAACGCTCTTTCCTTCGAATTATCAGAGCTCTTATTACAACATGTTCTGGAATTAGAACACGATAAGTCAACACGTGTTGTTATTTTACAGGGAAACGGTAAAACGTTTTGCAGTGGATTGGATTTAAAACAAGCCTTGTCCTCTGGTTTTACCGTTGTCAATAATGAACGTATCCCTCTGGGAAAGCAAATGCCAACGTTAATTCTGGAAATATTGTCGCGGTTGTTATCATTGCCTCAGATACTCATCAGCGCAGCCCAGGGATACGCCTGCGGAGGAGGTGCGGCTTTGATAGCGATCTCCGATTTTGTTATCGCAGAAGAAAACTTTCAACTTTCCTTTCCTGAAGTTTCTCACGGTCTGTATCCTGCTCTATTATATCCGATTCTCCAACGAAAACTTTCCGTCCATGTGTTAAAAGAACTGATTTTAACCGGGCAGTTTGTTTCCGCAGAACAACTTCAGTCCTTTGGGATGATTCATAAAACCGTCGCTGAAGGAGCCTCGTTTTCGGCAGCCGTTTCACTTGCCCGTAAGCTTCTCGCCAATGATTCCGAGTCACTTTTTTTTGCAAAAAAAATGTCAGCTCCTGATCTCCCGTCGGCAGATGAACTGAAAAACGCGGTTGAACTACACTGGATATCCTGGAATCGTCCCGTGACTCAGGACAGAATCAGGAAATTTTTTAAGCGTCATTAAAACTTTAATCTTTTTTATTCGATAACTTTCTGAGGCTTAATCAAGAGCTGTTCCACAGAGGGAAGGGGAGGAAACGCCGCGTGCGGCTCTGTCTGATACCAGAATACCGTACTGGCAATATCGTCTTCCAGCGGGAGATAATGGCCACTACCGTCATTCATCCAGCCAAGCGCCTGAATTGTTACTTTCAAGTCTTTTTCAAACCGAACCGGATCGGTGACATGCCAGCGGTACAACCCAAATCGTTGTCCAGGCTTATAAATCCGATCAGGCGGTAACACCTGAACCAAGCCTGCGTAAGGCGTACTGAAAGTTTGATATTTTCCATTCCGATCAAAATTATAGGACCCGCAAAAATAATCTTCTGTTCCGGTCCCGGCGATGGTCGGAAAATCGGTATCGCCATCAAGATAGAATTTGATTTCTCCTTCACCCCACCAACCGGGTGAATGGACCTCCCAGGCGAGATAAGTGCCGACATACTGACCTTTACCCTGAACCCCGTCCAAAATGGTAACAACATCTTTAGACTTCAACGGATTAACCCGGCGAAACTGGGCATGAAGATAAGCCGCATCATCAGGAACCGGTCCCAGAGCATAATTGATTTGATAGTAAATTGTAATTTGAGCGTCAGCAAGGTTTTCAATCGTCACTTTGGCCCGTTGACGAAAAGGCATAGTCCAGTAACAATTAAACGCGCTTCCCGGATTGACGTTGACCATCAGGGAATTATTCTGCGCGTATTCCTGCCATCCACAGGTAAAGAAATCGCAAAGCGGAACTTCAATGGATGGTGATTCTTCTTCATCCCAGTAAAATCTCAGAATCATCTGCCGGGTTTTGTCAAGCGGCGCTGGTGTCAACCATATTTGCTGAATGGCTCCGGGACCGGCAATATCCGCAAGGACAAACGTTTTTCCGGCAGGGATATGAACGTAAGGCGAGACCTTCCAGCCCTGGCCAAGATTTTCAGCCGCATGCAACGCCGGTCCATCCGTCGACATAGCCGCCTTGCCTTTTTCGCCCGTAAAATTTTCCGGTGAAATGGAACGGGTAACCACATCAGACAATCGATACATGTTTGAGGGCCCAACCGCCAGCCCATCAAAAGAAGCTCCCTGCTGAGCCCAAAGGAACGACGTATTTAATAACAAAACCAAACTGCCGGCAATAATAATATTTTTCATCGTTTTCCCTCATGTTAAAAATAAAATTTAACAGACTTGTCAAACTCCCCATCCGAATTGCCTGTCATTATACAATTTTAAGCTTGTAATAGTTGAATTCAAAATTATAAAACGAATAAAGGAATAAACAGATCATGCCTCCGTTTTATTCTTCAAATCGCCAGTTCTGGGAAGGCAAATTATTCTCAGGGGCCACCCGGACATTGATATTGGTGGTAAACTCCGATTTTTCCGGATCAGCGGTCAGAAAGAAACCGCTTCTCAGATTTCTCAGTTTGTAAACATGTTCTTCGACCGGAATCAGTTCCCATTCCTGCGCCAAGGATCCCACGTCTTCCCAAAGATGAACATTACGTCCCGCAAGCGGGTCGCCATCTCCGGATTCACTGACCAGCTTTCCTGTTTTTTCGTCAACCAGACGAATAATACGCATATCGTCAATCCGCTCGACCAGCCAACGCAAACCGGTTCCGTCTGCTAACTCGACATTGGCATAATTGTTTTCCCGATTCACTTCGGAAACCCCCAATGCCAATGATAACCCTTCAGAAATAATTCGATACATTTTATCAGGTTCAACATCCCCATTGACCAATCGGATCACAAAGCAACCAAAACCATTATCCTGACCGCTGGCAAATTTTTCCAGATGAATTTTCCTGCCGGATGTCTCTCCCGGAACAACCGCATCCATTTCAAGTCCGGATTCCTCCAATTTCCGAATGGAAAAATCTCCGTTCACGGAAACGGAAGGAACATGTCTGATATTATTGACCATCAGGACATAAGGCCCGTAACGAAAAACAACATCAAGCGACCCACCGGCCGGAATATTGCTGATATCAACCCGATTCATCATACGGTCTTCAACGACAATTCCACCAAGGTATTCAACCTTGACCCCGTTTTTCAAATTGACACTGTTTTGGGTAATACAGTATCCGTTTTCACATTGAGATTTCAGCAAATTATCTTCCAAATCTTTAATCCGTATGCGATCACACCAGTCGGGAACGCGAACCGCGACACGACGGTTAAGGTCGGAGGTTGTTTCAAGCTTTTGAGTTAAAATCACCTCCGTTGTCAGATTCAGCGGTTTCAGGTCAAAATCATAACGTCCCGGCAAAAGGGAGGACTCAAGCTTTACCCCCGGTTCCGGTTCGGACTCAAAATCCATTGCAAAATAAACAGAAAGCAAGTCCGGATTCAGTGAGCAGAGCCATTGTTTTAAATAGTGAAAGCCTAAAGTTCCATGATAAATACAACACCAGACAGCCTCATGAACACAACGGTCAATTCCACAGGTTCCCCGGGTATCACAGAACAGGTCACGATGTCCAAAGCAGCCGCTGTTCCATTGATTGATCCGATAATGATTGTGAATCAGGCGATCAATAATGGCAAGGTATTTTACATTCTGTGTGATTTCAAATAATTTCAGATTGAAACGGAGCCAATCGGATTCGGCACATCCTTCGTCACGATTAAAAAGAAGGCGGATTCCCTCCGGAATTCCTCCCAAAGCATTAACGTAACCACCGTCAATCATCGCGTTCCAACGTTCAATTGCCCGATCCAGATATTCCTGTCTGCCGGTTTCCTGATACAACAGCAAAAAACCGTAATAGCAACAGAGCATTCCATGAGCATGAGTCGTGTTGAGAACATCAAAGATCCGATAGAAATCAGCGATCCGCTCCGCAAGTTCAAGCTGTTCTTTATTACCGGTTATCTGATAAAGTTTTACAAGTCCCTCGATAATCGGAAAATAACAGGTAACGTATCCACCGGCGAAAGTCGCATCATAACCGTCAATTACCGTTATGTTGCGACCATCTGAATCAGGAAGGTGTTCCCGGATTTTTTCAACGCTGATTCCGGTAAACCCGGCTACCTGTTCCGGGTCGGTCAGATGTTCCGTCAACTTCTGATAAAAGCGAAACAAACGCTCGGCGGATTCCAACAGTTTGGGATTATGTGTCACTTTATAGGCTTCAACCAACCCGCACATAATCCGGCTGTTTCCCCAAAGTGTCGGCAGATATTTCGCCCGGCCAATATCAAGATCCAGATCGGCGGGCTTATCCCAGTCGATAACAGGTTCACCAAAATGGCCGTCGGCCCGTTGTAAACCGGGAATCTCATTCAAAAGCTCAAAATAGTTCGGAAACATCGTTGTATCACCGCCGGAAACAATCGAAGCCATTTCCAGATAACGTCCGGAAATATCACCGCTGTAATTGGTGAAAATCCGATCCAGCTCCAACGACAAATCAGCGCGAAGCCAGGGAAGCGACAAAAACGGATCCTGAAAGTATCGATTGACCACCTTTAATTCAGCGTCCCCCACTTCTCCTTTTAAAACCGTCGTCCCGGGAATTCGCTGAATTGGGGCAGGGGACTGCTTATCTGAATCCGTTTCCTGAGCAAAAACCGGGCTCCATTCAATAAGCAAAGAAAGCATAAAAAGCATCAGAAATAAAATGCCGGTTCTCCCGAAAATAACAAAAGTCCGCTTTTCAGGTGGAATCGGTTTTTCAATACATTGTTTCATCATATCATTGACGGCTTTTTTGAACAGGCTGTAATCAAGAACGGGGGGGTGAAACATTGAAAGGCTCCATTTCCTGGAACAGGAATAAAAATAAATTCGGAAGGGGGAAAATACAAAGCAGAAAGTAATCATGAAAAACGTGACTACTTTTTTATTTTAACGGATTTTCCACCAGCAAACAATCTTTTCGTCTGTTTTTTCTTTACAGATTTTGTTCCCCAAACCATATTACCGACCGGGAAAAACGGATTCTGATTTTTCTGAATACAATTTTGTTACCTATCGTTTCTCAAATTTTAAAACGGGTGGTAGACAAGAGCAATTTGAATATGGTATAACTTGCGAAGTTAAAAAAATTTCCCTGTCTCCGAATACCGGTTATTCCCAAACACTCACTTCTGACTGACAGTAAGTCCATCGCCGGTAAATCCCGGAATATGTAACGGAAAATCCAGGTAACCTTATTCAGATGTAAGGAGAACTTATGAAAAAAGCCTTTCTTTCCTTTTTGTTTGTCTGGTGTGGGGCTGCGATCGTAATGGCCGATGTCCCCGGCTGGATTATAAGTGACGCGCCGGTTCAACAGACGGAAATCAACGGCGTCCCCGTTGACCGATATGGGCCGACCTGGGTTTTGCGGGGGGCCCCCGATCTTGTTGCTGACGAACCCCTTCAGGCTGGAAATAATTCTCCGCGAATTAAAATCATTCCCCAAACCAGTGACAGGATAAAAGAGAATTATATTGGACTTGATACCTCCCGAATGCCCCGTTCCCGTCAAGCGGACGTTCAGCCATTGGAACCGGTTCATTTAATTGACGGCGATGTTCAATCCTGCTGGTTGAGTAAAAATCAACGACGCCCTGATCACGCTCCGGTTTGGATTCAGCTCGATTTACCCGTTGCGAAAAAAGTTTCCCGGGTTGCTCTTGTCAAACGCCCGATCCTTAAACCCAGAAATCCATATTCCTATCCTGTTATTGCCGGCGGTCAGGAAGTTGGGAGAGGTTTTCCGGAGTCGATCCTGATTGAAACCAGTCTTGACAATCATGAGTGGACAACCGTTTATGATGGTCCGATTGACACAACCCAGGAACGAGTTGAAATCGCCTTTGATGAGATCAAAGTGAAGCAGATTCGTCTGACCGCCGGACGGTTGCCCCGATGTGAAATCGCTTACGCTTTTTCAATGGCTGAACTCGAAGTGCTCGATTCATCCGGTAAAAATGTTGCCGCTATTTCCAATGGGGTCGGTATAACCGCGTCTTCAACAGAACACGGTCTCGGACAGGAAATTGAAACACATCGCTGGCTTTGGCCGATTCAATCAGGAATTGGGGCAAAGTGGATTCGTATCGGTTATCATGACGATCCGGTAAACTGGCATCATGTCGAAAAAGAAAAAGGGATTTTGGCCCTTGATCCTGTTGCCGATGCCGCAATCACCGAAATGGCGGATCATGGTCTGAATATCGTTTTGTGTCTCGATTTTGGAAATCGTCTCTATTCAGGTCCGGAAGAGCGTTCCTTCCCGCAAATGTGGGAATGGTACTGGGACTTACCCGCACCTCCGACAACGCCGGAAGCGCTGTCCGCCTGGGATCGATACGTTGAGTATATCGTCAATAAAACAAAAGACCGCGTTCATTATTATGAACTTTGGAATGAATGGGATATTTCACTCTATTGGGGAGAAACCCCTTCAGTAGAACAGTATATCGCCCTTGCAAAGCGAACGGCGGAAATCGTTCGGCATCTTGCCCCGGACGCGAAAATTGTCTCAGGCTCTGTAAGTGGCGGCGGATTTCCCTGGGGATGCAGCGTATGGAATCAGGAACAATGGAATCGTTATCCTGAAACAAATATATACGGACATATGTTTAAAGAGCTTGTCCCTTTGGTTGACGTTTTTGCCTGGCACCCCTATTATAATCCGGATCCCAATCTGCTGAACAACTATCCTGAAGATGTTATCGCGCTTAAAAAATGGTTCGTTTCCCTCGGCTTTCAAGGGAAGTGCATGGCGACTGAATGGAATACAAGCTGTCATGATACGGAATTGCTGGAAGAGGATAAAGATGTGTTCTGGACCGGACGTATTCATATGAATGAAATGATGAAAGCCAAAATAACCGCGCAAATTTTCATTCAGGATACCGGACTCGATTTAGCGTCTTTTTTCTGCGAAATTTACAATCCGTATCATCCCGCGGATTTAAGTCTGCTGCGCCGTTCGATCGATACGGATCCGGTTTCATCGCTTCAGCCCCAGGCGGCCTTTTATGTTGTTCGCAATCTGGCAACAATCCTGGATGAATTTAAACCGGAAGAGCTTGAAATCGGAGTTGAAGGAATAGAGCCGGAAAAAGTCCGAATCTTCACCTTTAAAACCCCCAAAGGACATGCCGTTGCCCTCTGGACAAAGGGCTGGCCGACGGATAACGAATCGAATCAGAATATTGCCGATTTGACAGTTCCCTGTTCATTGAAAGACGAAATTTCTGTTTCGGCCGTCGATCCTGTGAACGGTGTTTCCCAGAAACTTGTTACGGAATCGAAAGATTCACAAATCAGTATTCCGGGATTGAAAATCGGGGACGCTCCTGTTTTGGTTTTGCTTGAAAATTGAGTAACCCGGAACCGTTGTTTGGTCAGAAAACCAGTCAACAGACCGGGAGAGAAAATCGCTCTTCGGGTTTCACCGGTCATTTTCCGATTCATTTAATACCAGAAATCCGAATGGTTTATTTGACATTTTTCGTGTCAACAATATAATAAATAAAGGCTTGTTATATTGGATTTTATATTTTTTCATGAAAGTTAATTCAGAAGATGTATAAAATATCCGTTAGTCTGTGAAGTGATGAAATCATTGTTATACCGTAATGATCAATGACGAAGCGTTTTTGTTTTCTGCGGTATGTCGGACAATGCAATCGTTACTGGTGTCTATTTATCGGTTTCCAAAATAAAAAATTAGAAACGGTTAACTATGAAAAAACACTGTTCTGTAAGCGGCCTCCTTTATGGAGTGGTTTTACTGTTATCAACCACTGTTCATCTGTCGGCGGCGGAACCGGCACTGGTTTCCCCGATCAATAATGATGAAGTTTCGCTGGCGCCGCCTGCCCAGCTTGAATACCTTTCTCCGGAACAACGGGGCTGGGATACCCCTTATTCTCCGGAAGACGCCAAAAAAGGCGCGAAAGATACGACGCAGCCGAATCCTGTCCAATTTCAATGGAACTGGGACGGAAACGAATCTGTTGTGTTTACCTTACAGATTTCGACAAACGCGGAATGTAACGACTGTCTTGAATTTGTCTGCGATGCGCAAACATCATACGCGGTAAGCAACCTGAATATCGGTACTCAATATTACTGGCGGGTTAAGGCGGTGACTCCCGATGAAACAACCTGTTCCGTCATCGGACAGTTTAAAACGGCGGCAATACTTCCCCGTTGGTATAATGTGCCCAGTATTACAAATGTTCGGGACGCCGGCGGCTGGAAAACGGCCGATGGCAAAAAAAAGGTCAAAATGGGAAAAATATTTCGCGGTTCACAATTCGACCAGAGTTTTACTCTCGAACCCGAAGGAAAGAAAATTGTTCTGGAGGATCTGGGAATTCGTACCGATTTGGACTTGCGGGGCGCGAAAGAATGGGGCGATACTCCGAACTATTATTCGCCGCTTGGCCGTGAAAACGTCAACTGGGTTCATGTCCCGGTCGGCGGATACGGCGGGATTTTCTCCGATGAACAAAAGGCAATGTATCATCAAATGTTTCAGATGCTGACCAAAGAAGAAACGTATCCGCTGTACATTCACTGCGTCGCGGGTGCTGATCGGACCGGAACGCTGGTCATCGCCATCAAAGCCCTGCTGGGAGTCTCCGATAACGATCTTTGTATGGATTATGAGCTGACATCTTTTTCCGTTTTCGGAAACCGATATATTCACGGGGATTATTTTGAGGATTTCATGAAAAAATTGTCCGATTACGGAAACGAAGGCGATTCTATCGCTGTCAAATTTGAAAATTACATCCTTTCAACCGGCATTACACCTGAAGAAATCGAGACGATTCGTTCTCTGTTACTGGAGGATGCGGAATAATTCCGTCACATTTTAAGGTTGATTACCGTCAACAAATTTTTCAGATTGAATTATTGAAGAGAGTGACTAAAGAAGATACGATTTGTCACCTCTTCTTTTTTATCGGTTCTTATAAAAATCAACGTCATTCCTTCAGGAAAAAATCATAACGGACGTTTATACAATATCTCCAGTTAAGTATTGGCTTTCAATTAACGAAAAATGTTGTTTTACGTAAGCTGAACGAAAAGCAGAACAGGAATTCCGTCTGCCGGAGCGTCTGATTTTTCATCTTAAATCACTTCCAAAAATCATTCTTTGTTCTCATAAAACAGCACGACTGTTTTCTTCAGTAAGCTCTCTGAATTCATTTTTCCTTTCCTCCGTCAATTGACCAGGAAGAAGCCGCCAACGCCAATTCCCTTGAGGATAGCCGGGAAAATTGATTCGGGCATCAGCGCCAAGGCCGAGTAAATCCTGAACCGGAAACAGGGCCAGATGACTTGCGGCGCTCATGACCGCCCGAATTGCCGGTTTGCGGAGTGCAACAATATCATCCCGAATTGGAGCGGAGACTTCTGAAATTCCCTGTTCCACATTTTCAGTCTGATCTTTCGGTTCGGATTCAGGAACGGAAAACCGCCAATATCCCCATTCCTCGCCGTTGTATTCCGGATGGTTATCAAAATCCATCACCACCTTTTCTTCTTCTTTCTGGTGTTTCAGCAGGGCATACCAGACCGGTAAAAAATGGACCGGTTTTTTATGATGCGGCCCCATTTTTTCCAACCCGGCAAGCCAGGCTAGGACAGGCGGGGTATCATGAGTACCAGTACAGGCGACCGAATGTTGCGGCCATTGAGCGGTTGGATCACCTTCGTCCCGCCAGTCAAAGGAAAACTCAAGAACACAATTACCGGGCAGATGGTAATGGTTCCGTAAAGCATGAACTCCCGGATTCATTACGCCAAGGTCTTCCACAAAAAAAGCATCCGAAGGACAGACTCGGAAAACCGCGTCAAAGAACTTTTCCTGGGGACCCGGCCGCCACCCCGGTTCGTACACCTGACCGTTTGGAGCGACATATTTCTCCGTCTCCTGAGGTTCATTGATATCACTGGGGAAACTGTAATAATTGTAAAATCCGATAAAATGATCCAGTCGGACTGCGTCGAATCGCTCAAGAGTTTTCCGCAATCGGTGAATCCACCAGGCAAACCCTGTTTTTTCATGTTCCTCCCAACGATAAAGCGGGGAGTTCCATCGCTGTCCCTCCGGATTAAAAGAATCCGCGGGCACGCCTGAATTTCTCAACATAAAACCATCCGGATCCATTTGGAACAGTTCCGGATGAAGCCAGGTATCGGCGCTCGCTTTTCCAACATAAATCGGAACATCGCCGATCAGTTGAATTTTCCGGGAATGGCAATATTCCCGGTGTTCCATCCACTGAGTATCAAACACGAGCTGCAAAAACTCAAGGAACTCCGTTTTATCCGATAATTCCTGACGTATTTCCCGAACCGCATCAGGGAAACGCCGCCGAATTTCAGTAGGCCATCGGCTCCAGTCTGCTGTTCGGAAATGTTCTGATAAAGCCTGAAATAACACCGTGTCTTCAAGCCAGTCTTGATTTTTTGCCTGAAACGCTTCCTGACGTTCTCGAAATTTTGCTCCTCCCAAGTGACGTTGAAAACGTTCAAAAGCTTTTTGCCAGCAAACGAACCGGGATTTCAGCGCGGCTTCGTAATCGGCATATTTTCCGGACGGAAAGTTATCGGAAGCGAACCAGTGTTCCTCCAAATCAGAGGCGTCCAGCAATCCCTGTTGATACAGATCTTCCAAATCGATGTAAAGAGTTTCACCGGCAAAAGCGGAACGGCTCGAATACGGGGAATGACAATCGTCTACGGGATTGATGGGAAGCAGCTGCCACCAGGTTTGCCGCATATCCGCCAAATCATCGGCAAAACGTCGGGCAAACCGTCCTAATCCGCCAAGGAAAACTGTTCCCGGCAGGGAAAAAACAGGAAGAAGGACACCACTGGAACGGATTGACAAGCTCATGGAAGCTCACAAACTTTCTATAAAAATTAAATTTTATAATTAAAACCAAAATTCTCGATTATTTCAGTAAATCTCCAGAAAAGCCGATTTCCAGCAAAGAGAAAAAACAGGAATGCAAGGAAAGGAAAATGTTTTCTTTTAATCTTACCCCAAAAACCGGAGTAAATGGCAACATTTTATAAAGAATCTGTTTTTTTTGCAATATCCTTCTGTCAACTTGTTGTCATTTACTGGAAAATGATGTAAAATCAAGGAAGAAGGATACTCTGTTATGACCGTATCAAATACGCCGTCCAATTTATTGGCCCGATATCGGGTTCTTTTTTCCGGAGATGTCCAGGGGGTTGGTTTTCGTTATACAACACTCCAGCTGGCCCGGCGGTATCCCACGATAACCGGTTACGTCAGAAACCTTCCTTCAGGACAGGTTTCGCTTGTCGTCGAAGGAAAAAAAACCGATATCCATCAGTTTTTGAACGATATACAGAACCGTTTTCAGGGATACATAACGGAAACGGAAACGGTACCGGAGCCGGTAACCGGGGAATTTTCCACCTTTCAAATCAACCGATGAATGGAATTTCAATAAAAAGTAAGGAGTAAATTGTCATTCCTGACCGAAATTTCCGAAGTTGGTTTTTTGACAGTTTTGTTCTGTGGAAAATCAACGGGTAACATTCCGGTTATACAAAAAGATAAAATGATGCAAAAGATATAAAAATTGTTGTTCCTGTTTTGGGAACAGATTTTTGCGAAATAAATTCATTTTTTTAATAAATTTATAACGTTAGGATATTCAATGGATACGATGATGTGTAGTTCCCTGTCTCAGGGATTGACTCCTTTGTTTGCGCTTCCCTCCTGGGTCAAAGCGCTTCCCCGGATTGACATCGCGGCACTTTGCCTTGTCATTGGTTTTATTGCGATTATCTATCTGTTCCGTTATCTTCTTCCCAAAGTCGGAGCCATTGCCTGGGTAACAGCAAAAGAAACGCTGCTTCAACCGTTGTTTTTGATTTTAACGTTGTTTGGATTATTCGGTTTGTTTGTTTTTCCTTATCTTCCATACCACACACTGGGTGAAGATATTAAAATTGTCGTGTCACAGGGACTTGTTCTTATCAAGTTGCTTGCGATTTTTCTTGCGATCTGGACGGCAAGTATCTCCATAGCCGATGAAATTGAAGGCAAAACCGCGTTAATGATTCTGGCGAAACCGGTTGGACGTCAGCG
>Ga0079305_1002952_pt1 | contig 12718 bp, 6 predicted proteins | sample LMS_cellobiose_e_FD_79183 | JGI IMG/M metagenome (GOLD analysis project Ga0079305, IMG submission 79183) | Rumen-fistulated moose microbial communities from Alaska, USA - LMS_cellobiose_enrichment | ecosystem: Host-associated > Mammals > Digestive system > Stomach > Rumen fluid ... | reverse complement strand
TTAATATGTTGTCCTTTGCCAACAACCATACATTTGATTACAGCTACGGAGGATTGGAGAGCACCCTCCGCGCCGTGGATGAAGCCGGCTTTGTTCATGCGGGAGTGGGAATGAATCTGGACGAAGCGGCAATGCCGGCATTTCTTGAGAGCACCAAGGGGCGCGTCGCGCTCATCGCCGCAGCCTCCACCATGGCGAGCCCCAATAACTACGCAGCAATGGCGGGAAGACAATCCCGTCAGGTGCCGGGAAGGCCAGGGGTGAACGGTCTGCGAATATCTGAAAAGATCGAAGTTACGCCGGAAGAGTTCGAAGTGGTACGCAGCGTGGTCGAGAAGAGCGGGATCAACGCTTATAACGATATACTAAAAAAAGAAGGATATGTCACACCGGATGCAAAGGCCGCAGAGATCCCCTTTGGGGATTCGTCCATACTATTCTTCCGCGGCGAGAGGATAAAATACCACACCTATGTGAACAGTGAGGATATGGAACGCATCGAGAGAGCCATAATCGATGCAAAGGCCCGGGCGGATTACGTATTGGTGAGCATCCATGCCCACGAGATCGCAGGGGATTCCAAGGAAACGCCCGCAGAGTTCCTTGTGGATTTTGCCCACAGGTGCATCGACGCGGGGGCCCACGCAGTCCTTGGTCATGGGCCGCATCTTCTGAGACCTCTGGAGATCTACAAAGATCGCCCAATATTCTACTCTCTTGGAGATCTGGTCCTTCATAATGAAAGCATAACGTACGCTCCCGAAGAGATGTACGCTATGCAGGGCCTAAGCTCGGATGATCCCCTAAGCGAGGTATTCCGCAAGCGTTCTGCGAATTACACCAGAGGACTCCTCAGCGATAAGCGGATGATGGAGAGCGTGATCCCGTACTTCGAGATGGTGGACGGGAAGCTGACATATATGGAACTCCTGCCGATCGCTCTGGAAGAGGATCTTCCGCGTTACCGCAGAGGGGATCCGGAGGTAGCCAAGGATCTTGGCATTCTGGAACGCCTTGCTGAGATGTCCGCCGAATACGGGACCATAATAAAGATAAATGAAGAAGGCTTAGGTATCGTCAAATGGAAAAGCGATCTTTAACGGTCCGCAGGCTGGCTGACTCGTATGAGAATGAGATCATAAACTGGCGCCGTTGGATACACGCCCATCCGGAACTGTCCGGCAGGGAAGAGAAGACGGCAGCCTTTATCGCTCAGACCCTGAGGGATATGGGCATCTCGCCGCAGGAGAATGTGGGCGGATATGGCGTGGTCGGACTGATCAAAGGAAAAGGCCCCGGGAGGTGTGTTGCTCTCAGGGCTGATTTTGATGCTCTGCCTATACCGGAGGAGACGGGTCTTCCCTTTGCTTCGGAAAATGCGGGGGTCTCCCACTCATGCGGGCACGACATGCACACGGCCATGCTTCTGGGCGCCGCAAGGATCCTTATGGATATGCGCGAGAGCTTCAGCGGTACGGTAAAACTGATCTTCCAGCCTTCAGAAGAAAACGCCGCGGACAGCGGGGCCAAAAAGATGATCGCGGACGGTGCCCTTGCAGATCCCGAAGTCGATGCCGTCATAGGGCAGCATGTGTCGCCCCAGTGCCCCAGCGGTAAGATCACCTTCCGCTGCGGAGCCATGTCCTCCGCTTCGGACCGATTCTTCTTTGCGGTCCACGGGAGGAGCAGTCATGCATCAAAGCCCGAGTCCGGGATCGACGCCATCGCCGTCGGCGCTGAGATAGTGTCTGCGCTCCAGTCTGTCGTTTCCAGAAATGTCAGCCCTCTGGACAGCACTGTAGTGACCATAGGGAAAGTCAGCGGGGGAACGAGATATAATGTTCTCGCCGATACATTTGAGGCGGAGGGTACATGCCGGAATAAGAGCGAAGAGACCCGAAGCACCGTCCGGTCCCGGATGGAAACGATAATAAAGGGCATATCGGAGGGTATGGGAGCGGAATATTCGTTCAGATATGTTGACGGGTATTCTCCGGTGATCAATTCGCCGGAAATGTGCAGCCTGCTCACGAAGACCGCATCAGATATGATAGGGAACGATAATATCATCCCCATGGAGCATGCCTCCATGGGCGGCGAGGATTTCTGCTTCTACGCGCAGAAGGTGCCGGGCGTATTCTTCCACCTGGGCTGCCAGAAAGAAGGGGAACCCTTTTTCCCGCTTCACAACGGCTGCATCACGCCTGACGAATCTGTGCTGAAAACAGGCACCATGCTGCTCGCTGCATCAGCCATGGACTTTCTTTCCCCCTGAATCGGACTAAAGTTTGCGGAACAGAGAACCGGTCTCGGCCAGACGGCGCACGACCCGGATATAATCCCTGAATACGGTGGTCTGATATGTGGATTTGCTGTAGTAAAGGGCTCTTTTATAGTATAACGGCGGATCCATCCCGATGTATCTCACATCTTCGTTTCTGTTGTCGAGCGTCTCGGGCGGGAAGATCCCTATACCCAAGCCGCAGGCCACTGACGCCAGGGCAAAGCTTCCGTTATATACTTCGATACAAACATCGAGCTTGGCATCGTTTTCTTCGCAGTATTCACGGGTGATATCGCCGGTGACGGTACCTTCCTTTACGAGGATGAATTTCTCATGCTCGAGGTCTTTCAACTTTATATGCGGTACATCGTGGAAATCTGCGGAGCTGAGATAAGCCAGCGGGTGATCCTTAGGCAGCACTATCAGCATCTCATAGGCCGGGAAATCCAGATATTCAAGCTGAGGGTTTTTATGGTTATAGCAGGAGAAACCCATGTCCAGCTTCCCGTTCACCACCATCTCCTGCAGCTGATAGGGGTTGCCGTACTGGAACTGCACCTTGAGCCCCGGGTATTTGGCCGAAAGCTCCGATACTATGTCATTCAGCATGACCATGGCCTTCTCCAGATTGTTGCCGATCACCAGACTGGGCTTGGCGGATTCGTTCAGATCAGAGAGCCTGCGGTCAAATTCATCCCGAAGGCTCAGAGCTTTCTTGGAGTATTCATAAAAGAGTTCACCGGCTTCCGTCAGCGAGAGGGCGTTGCTGCTGTTCCTCAGTATCAGTTGGGTGCCCATGGAGCTTTCCAGCTTCGACAGGAACTGACTGAGCGTCGGCTGGGAAACATATAGCTGCCTGGCTGCTTTGGATAGGCTGCCTGCCTCGACTATGGCAACAAAGTATTCCTGCTGCTTGAAATCCATATCCCGCCTCCTGTGGAAAAACGAGTTTTCTGTACCAGGATCATTATATCCCAAACCGCAGCGGAAAAGGCGTTTTGATCATCAAAAAATTTCACCAAACAATCCTTCATTTCTCCTTGACGGCTTGACGGCCCGGGGCTATAATATTAGATTGCCACGCGAATGCAATCTGATAATTTTTAAGGAGTGATGATGATGCCAAAACCTATCAAAGTAGGCAAAAAAGAGCGAATGACTTTCTCCAAGATCAATGAAGTCAGCGAGATGCCGAACCTCATTGACATCCAGACCAAATCCTACAAGTGGTTCCTTGAGGAAGGTCTGAAGGAAGTCTTCGACGATATCTCACCGATAAGAGACTATACCAACAATCTGGTATTGGAGTTTATCGACTATTCACTCAGCGAGCCTCCTAAATACGAGCAGGAGGAATGCAAGGAAAGGGACGTGACTTACGCCGCGCCTCTGAAGGTAAGAGTCAGGCTCGTGAACAATGAGACCGGCGAGGTCAAGGAGCAGGAAGTCTTCATGGGAGATTTCCCCTTGATGACCGAAAAGGGTACCTTTATATATAACGGTGCCGAGCGTGTCATCGTGACCCAGCTCGTCCGTTCCCCGGGACCCTACTTCAGCGCGGAGACAGATAAATATAAATCCAACATCAAACTGTATTCATCTCAGATCATTCCGAACCGCGGAGCATGGCTCGAGTATGAGACCGGCGCCGACGAGGTCATCGCCGTCCGTGTGGACAGGACCCGTAAGCAGCCCCTCACGACTTTGCTGCGCGCTCTTGGCGTGGCTTCCAACCAGGAGATCATCGACATATTCGGACCCGACGAGAGACTTCTCAAGACCCTTGAGAAGGATCCCACGAACGATTACGAGTCGGGTCTCAAGGAGATCTACCGCAAGCTGAGACCGGGCGAGCCGCCAACCGTGGACAGCGCCAGGTCGCTCCTGAACTCTTTGTTCTTCGATCCCAAGAGATACGATCTCGCCAAGGTCGGCCGCTATAAGTACAACAAGAAGCTCGGTCTTGCCGGGCGTCTCGTGGATGCCGTGGTCGCCGAGGACGTTATCGACCCGAACACCGGAGAGATCATGGTGTCCGAGGGCGAGAGGGTCAGCCGCGAGATGGCGAAGGTCATCGAGGACGCGGGCGTCGAGAGCGTATGGGTGCATTCCGCTCTGGACGAGACCGGCGACGTCGTGACCAAAGTCATCGGCAGCCGCTTCGTCGACCCGAAGAAGTACGTCGACTTTGATCCCGCCGAGATCAGGATCATCGGCAAGGTCTACTATCCCGTGCTGATGGAGATCCTCGAACAGAACAAAGACACCGAGGACATCAGACGCGCGATGCTCGCCAGAAGAGACGAGCTGTCCCCGAAGCATATCGTGATGCCGGATATCATCGCGTCCGTCAGCTATATACTCAACCTGAACTATGGCATCGGCTCAACCGATGACATAGACCATCTGGGCAACCGCCGTCTCCGCACGGTGGGCGAGCTGCTCCAGAACCACTTCCGCATAGGTCTCGCCAGGATGGAACGTGTCGTAAGAGAGCGCATGACCATCCAGGACGTTGAAATGGCTACGCCTCAGGCCCTCATGAACATCAGGCCCGTGACCGCGGCTGTCAAGGAGTTCTTCGGATCTTCGCAGCTGTCCCAGTTCATGGACCAGAACAACCCGCTCGCGGAGCTCACTCACAAGAGAAGACTCTCCGCGCTGGGCCCCGGCGGTCTTTCCCGTGAAAGAGCCGGATTCGAAGTGCGTGACGTACATCACTCCCACTACGGAAGGATGTGCCCGGTAGAGACTCCTGAAGGACCGAACATCGGACTTATCGGATCTCTCACCACTTACGGAATAATCAACCAGTACGGTTTCATCGAGACTCCTTACAGGGTGGTCGACAAGGAGACCGGAGTCGTCACCGACAGGATCGAGTACATCGATGCCGAGGACGAGGAACTCATGATCGTCGCTCAGGCGAACGAGCCTCTCGATGAGAACGGAAGGTTCGTGAACGCCAAGGTTGCGGCCAGAGGACACGGCGGCGAGATCGCCATGTTCCCCAGGGAAGAGATCGACATGATGGACGTCTCACCGAAGCAGGTCGTATCCGTAGCTACGGCTATGATCCCCTTCCTTGAGAACGACGACGCGAACCGCGCTCTGATGGGATCTAACATGCAGCGCCAGGCGGTGCCTCTCCTCGTGACCGAGGCTCCGATCGTCGGCACCGGTATCGAGTACCGCGCGGCCTGCGACTCGGGCGTCGTGGTCCTCGCGAAGAACAGCGGTACCGTAGAGTTCGTCGACGCGGAGTACATCCGCATCCGCAGGGATGAGGACAACGGCCTCGACGAGTACAAGCTCCTGAAGTTCAAGCGCTCCAACCAGGGCACCTGCATCAACCAGAGACCTATCGTAAGCCACGGCGAGAAGATCGAGGCCGGCGAAGTAATCGCTGACGGTCCTTCCACCGACATGGGCGAGATCGCTCTGGGCAAGAACCTTTTGATCGGGTTCATGACCTGGGAAGGCTACAACTACGAGGACGCTATCATCCTCAATGAGCGCCTGCTCATGGACGATATCCTGACAAGCCTTCACATCGTCGAATACGAATCCGAAGCCAGAGACACCAAGCTTGGACCCGAGGAGATCACCCGCGACATCCCGAACGTCGGCGAGGACGCTCTCAAGGATCTGGACGAGGACGGCATCGTGCGCATTGGCGCCGAGGTCAATGCCACCGACATCCTGGTCGGTAAGGTGACCCCGAAGGGCGAGAACGATCTCTCTGCCGAGGAGAGACTGCTCCGCGCGATCTTCGGCGAGAAGGCCAGAGAGGTCAGGGACACCTCCCTCAAGGTACCTCACGGCGAGACCGGAATCGTGGTCGACCGCAAGGAGTTCACAAGGGAGAACGGCGACGAGCTGAACCCCGGAGTCAACAAGCTGGTCCGCGTATATATCGCGACCAAGAGAAAGATAAACGTAGGCGACAAGATGGCGGGACGCCACGGCAACAAGGGCGTTATCTCCCGCATCCTTCCGGAAGAGGATATGCCATTCCTGGAGAACGGCCAGAGCCTGCAGGTCATGCTGAACCCGCTGGGCGTACCTTCCCGAATGAACATCGGACAGGTACTGGAGGTCCACCTCGGACTCGCGGCCAAGACCAAAGGCTGGTACATCTCGACGCCTGTATTCGACGGAGCGACCGAGAAGGACATCCGCGAGATGCTGGTGGACTGCGGTTACGCCGAGAACGGCAAACTCCGCCTGAGAGACGGAAGAACGGGCGAATACTTTGACAACCCCGTCACCGTCGGATACATGTACATGCTTAAACTGCACCACCTGGTAGACGACAAGATCCACGCCAGAAGCACCGGCCCGTACTCCCTCGTGACCCAGCAGCCTCTGGGCGGCAAAGCCCAGTTCGGCGGACAGAGGTTCGGAGAGATGGAAGTCTGGGCGCTCGAAGCCTACGGCGCGGCATATACTCTCCAGGAGATCCTCACCGTCAAGTCCGACGACATCGTGGGCCGCGTGCAGACCTACGAAGCCATCGTGAAGGGTGAGAACATACCGGAACCCGGTATTCCGGAATCCTTCAAGGTACTCATCAAGGAAATGCAGTCTCTCGCGCTGGACGTCCGCGTGCTCACGGAGGACAACCAGGAGATCGAACTCAAGGAAGTGTCCGAGTACGAGGAAAAGACCGGCATTGACAGCATCATGGACGTTGACAACAGGCTCGACAGCGAAAGCCGCCTGTTCCAGTCGGGATTCACTCTCGAGTCCGCGGACGATGCCGGAAACAGCGATGAGTTTTAGGAAAGGAGATGCGACCTTTGGCTGAGAATATTGTAAAAAAGGTAGACGGCAACGAGCTGAATCACTTTGATTCGCTGCAGATCAAGCTTGCATCGACCGAGAAGATCCTCGAGTGGTCCCACGGCGAAGTGACCAAGCCCGAAACCATCAATTACCGCACTCTGAAACCCGAAAGAGACGGCCTCTTCTGCGAGAGGATCTTCGGACCCATGAAGGACTGGGAGTGCCACTGCGGAAAATATAAGCGCATCAGATATAAGGGCATCGTCTGCGACCGCTGCGGAGTAGAGGTCACCAAGGCTAAAGTCAGAAGAGAGCGCATGGGCCACATAGAGCTTGCTGCGCCTGTATCCCACATCTGGTATTTCAAGGGCATTCCTTCCAGAATGGGACTGATCCTTGACGTTACGCCGAGAAACCTGGACAAGGTCCTCTATTTCGCGTCCTATATCGTGACAGACCCGGGCGACACCGATCTGGCATACAAGCAGATCCTCTCCGAGGTGGAATACCGCGAGGCCAAGGAGGTCTACGGAAACAGATTCCAGGCCGGAATGGGAGCGGAATCCGTCAGGAAGCTTCTCTGCGACATCGATCTGGAAGAGCTCTCCAAGGACCTCCGCGAGAAGCTCGCCGGAGCGACCGGACAGAAGAGAGTCCGCATCATCAGAAGACTTGAGGTCGTCGAGGCCATGAGGCTCTCCGGGAACCGCCCCGAGTGGATGGTCCTGGAGGTCGTGCCCGTGATCCCGCCGGATCTCAGACCTATGGTACAGCTGGACGGCGGACGTTTTGCCACATCCGACCTCAACGACCTGTACCGCAGAGTCATCAACAGAAACAACAGGCTCAAGAGACTTCTGGAGCTCGGCGCGCCCGACATCATCGTCAGGAACGAGAAGCGCATGCTCCAGGAGGCAGTCGACTCCCTGATCGATAACGGAAGGCGCGGACGCGCCGTGACCGGCCCCGGATCCAGAGCTCTCAAGTCTCTGTCCGACATGCTGAAGGGCAAGCAGGGAAGATTCCGTCAGAACCTGCTCGGCAAGCGTGTCGACTACTCCGGCCGTTCCGTGATCGTCGTAGGCCCTGAACTCAAGTTCTATCAGTGCGGCCTGCCGAAGAAGATGGCCCTCGAGCTGTTCAAGCCCTTCATCATGAAGGAGCTCGTAGAGCGCAAATACGCGCAGAACATCAAGAACGCCAAGCGCATGGTCGAGAAGGTCAGACCGGAGGTCTGGGACGTTCTGGAGGACGTGATCAAAGAGCATCCCGTTATGCTGAACCGTGCCCCCACGCTCCACAGACTCGGTATCCAGGCGTTTGAGCCGGTGCTCGTAGAGGGCAAGGCGATCAAGCTCCATCCGCTGGTCTGCACACCGTTCAACGCGGACTTCGACGGAGACCAGATGGCTGTTCACGTTCCGCTTTCGCTTCAGGCTCAGGCCGAGGCCAGATTCCTGATGCTCTCCGTGAACAACATCCTCGCTCCGAAGGACGGATCGCCTATAACCGCTCCGACCCAGGACATGATCCTCGGCGCCTACTATCTGACTTATCCCGGCACCTGCAAGGTGACCTGGACCGACGAGAACGGCGAAGAGCACGTAAAATACGAGATGGACGATTTCGTCGCCCGCGAGAAGGCCAGGAACAAAGGCACCGTCACGGACGGAAAGACCAGAGAGCGCGTACCCGAGAAGGGCGACTTCAAGGTCTTCACCGATATGGATGAGATGCTGATGGCCTATCAGGAGGGCGTCGTGGGCATCCACGCCAGAGTCAAGGTCAGACTGTTCGCCGGTCCGAACGACAAGCGCGGACATCTGGTCGAGTCCACGGTCGGCAGATTCATCTACAACCAGGGACTGCCGCAGGATCTGGGCTATGTCGACCGCAAGAAGGATCCGTATTCGCTGGAGGTCGATTTCCTCTGCGACAAGAAGCGCCTCGGCGAGATCATCGACAAGTGCTTCCACGCTCACGCGAATACAGGTACCGTCCTGATGCTGGACTACATCAAGTCCATGGGATACAAATACTCCACGAGAGCCGCTATCACCATCGGTATCGACGACATGAAGATACCCGAGAAGAAGTGGGATATCGTAAACGAGGCGCAGGCCGAGGTCGACAGATACGAGGACTCCTACCGCATGGGCGAACTGTCCAATGCTGAGCGTCTGGACCGCGTCACCAAGACCTGGGAGCGTACGACCAAGAAGATCACGGGCGAGCTGATGAAGTCACTGGATCCGAACAACAACCTGAACATCATGGCTACGTCCGGTGCCCGAGGCAGCGAGAAGCAGATCGGTCAGATCGGCGGAATGCGTGGTCTGATGGCTACGGCTACCGGTCACACCGTTGAGATCCCGATCAAAGCGAACTTCCGTGAAGGACTCTCCGTACTGGAATACTTCATCTCCAGCAACGGCGCCCGTAAGGGACTGGCCGATACCGCTCTCCGTACCGCGGACTCCGGTTATCTGACCAGAAGACTCGTAGACGTATCTCATAACGTGATCGTCAGAGATATCGACTGCGGAAGCAAGGAAGGCGTAGAGGTCAAGGCTTTCGTATCCGGAGAAGAGACTCACAGAGTCCCCGAGAAGAAGGATCCGAGAGCTGAGGAGCTCACCGCTGCGATCCGCGACCGCATGAGCATGCGCGAGATCGTGAACCCGAAGAACGGCAAGATCATCGTTCCGAAGTACGGAAAGATCACCGAGGAAGCCGTCGCTGCGATGACCGCTGCCGGGATCAAAGAGGTCGAGACGATCAACGAGATCATCGAGCCGCTTTCGAAGCGCATCGCCGGCCGTACCGCTCTTAACGACATAAACGATCCGAGGACCGGAAAGCTCATCGTTGCCGCCAATGAGGAGATCACCGACGAGCAGGCGAAGCAGATCGACGAGTCCGGACTCGAGTCCGTATACATCAGATCCGCAATGACCTGCCTCAGCAAATCCGGCATCTGCGCCAAGTGCTACGGCAGAAACCTGGCGACAGGCGAATCCGTCAACGTCGGCGAAGCCATCGGCATCATCGCCGCTCAGTCCATCGGCGAACCGGGTACTCAGCTGACCATGAGAACCTTCCATACGGGCGGCGTAGCCGGATCCGATATCACAGGAGGTCTTCCGAGGGTCGAAGAGCTGTTCGAGGCCAGAAAGCCGAAGGGCTGCGCCGAGATCTGCAAGCATGACGGTCTCGTCATGGAGGTCAGAGGAAGCGCCGACCAGAAGCGCGAGGTCGTCGTGAGAACTGAGGACGGTACCGAAGACGTTTACCCGGTCAAGACCGGAGCCGTGCTCGCTGTCAGCGAGAACCAGAACGTCAGGGCCGGAGACAATATCACGGTCGGACCGCTCAATCCGCATGAGATCATGGAGATCAGCGGCGTCCAGGGCGTATACCACTACCTGCTGAAGGAAGTGTACAGCGTCTATAAGGGACAGGGCGTTGACATCAACGACAAGCATATAGAGATAATCGTGAGCCAGATGCTGTCCAAGTACAAGATCGAGGATCCGGGCGACACCTTCCTCCTTCCGGGCAGCATGTACTCCCGTCAGGAACTCATGGAAGCCAACGAACAGGTCGAGGCGGAAGGCGGCAAGGGCGCTGTCGCGAGGCAGACGCTGCTTGGTATCACCAAGGCATCCCTCGCCACCAACTCCTTCCTCTCCGCGGCATCCTTCCAGGAGACCACGAGAGTTCTCACGGACGCGGCGATCAAAGGCAAGAACGACAAGCTCCTTGGACTCAAGGAGAACGTCATCATCGGCAAGCTGATCCCCGCGGGTACCGGAATGAAGATGTACCGCAACGTGGAAGTCGACTACGGTGAGAACAAAGCCTATATCGACGAGTATATGAAGCGCAAGGCTGAGGAAAAGGCCGCTGAGGAAGCCGCCGCCAGAGCCGCGAAGGAAGCTGAGAGGGAGAAACAGAGCCTTGGATTCATCGAGGCCGCTGAGAGCCTCGAGGTCGGAACTCCGGCGCCGGAGGCTTTGATCGTGGAGCCCGTTCAGGCGGATGCCCCTGCTTCCGAGCCCGCAGAGCCCGCCGAAGCTGCCGAAACAGTCGGCGACGCGGAATAAAACGCGCTGAAAGCCCTGCTTTTCAAAGATTTCACTTGCAGGGCGTCCGGCGGTATGATAAAATATCATTCGGTTTTTGGCTGAACTGACCCCCAGGGGAGACCTCCGGGTCAGTTTGGCTGTTAAATAATCTTCGAAGAAAGGAGAAAAGAATGCCTACCATTAACCAGTTAGTACGTCAGGGCAGAACCAGCACGGTCAAGAAGTCCGCTGCTCCGGCTCTCGGCAAGGGAATGAATGCTCTCAGGAGAGTATCCACGGACATCAATTCACCCCAGAAGAGAGGAGTTTGCACTTCCGTAAAGACAGTCACGCCGAAGAAGCCGAACTCCGCGCTTCGTAAGGTCGCCAGGGTCCGCCTGACCAACGGTATCGAGGTAACGGCCTACATTCCCGGAATTGGACACAATCTCCAGGAGCACAGTGTGGTACTTATCCGCGGCGGCAGAGTCAAAGACCTCCCGGGTGTCAGATATCACATCGTGAGAGGAACGCTGGACACCGCCGGTGTCGCGAACCGCAACCAGGCCCGTTCCAAGTATGGTGCCAAGAGACCTAAAGTTAAGAAGTAAGATCATGACGGGAAATAAGCGCCATTATATATATAATTGAGCGCCGCGGCCCGGACAGCGGACATCATGTGTCCGTGACCGAGGTCGAGTACCCCGTTATTGCGCAAGCAAGGAGGGAAGAGAAGTGCCAAGAAAAGGTAACACACCAAAACGTGAAGTACTTCCGGATCCTGTCTACGGCAGCGTCGTGGTCGCTAAGCTGATCAACAGCATCATGCTGGACGGCAAGAAGGGCGTTGCGCAGAACATCGTCTACAGTGCCTTTGATACGATCAAGGACGCCACGGGCGAGGACCCCATGGAAGTTTTCAACAAGGCAATGAACAACATCATGCCTGTACTGGAAGTAAAAGCTAGGAGAATCGGTGGTGCGAACTATCAGGTTCCTATCGAAGTAAGACCCGAGAGAAGACAGACGCTGGCCCTGAGATGGCTGACGGCTGCCGTAAGAGCCAGGGGCGAGAAGACCATGGCTGACCGTCTTGCCAAGGAACTGATGGATGCCGCGAACAATACCGGTAACTCCGTCAAGAAGAGAGAGGATACCCACAGGATGGCTGAGGCCAACAAGGCATTCGCTCACTTCAGGTGGTAATTTAGGAGGAAGTAACGATGTCCGGCAGAATGTTTTCCCTTGAGAAAACGAGAAATATCGGTATCATGGCGCATATCGATGCCGGTAAGACCACGACTACTGAGAGAATTCTGTTCTATACGGGAAAGACCCATAAGATAGGCGAGACCCACGACGGCGCAGCCCAGATGGACTGGATGGAACAGGAACAGGAGCGCGGTATTACCATTACTTCTGCTGCCACCACCGCACAATGGAAAGGCCACAGGATCAATATCATTGATACACCGGGCCACGTCGATTTTACTGTCGAGGTAGAAAGATCACTGCGCGTCCTTGACGGAGCGGTGACGGTGCTGTGCGCCAAGGGCGGCGTGGAGCCCCAGTCCGAGAC
>Ga0079305_1002951_pt1 | contig 12719 bp, 20 predicted proteins | sample LMS_cellobiose_e_FD_79183 | JGI IMG/M metagenome (GOLD analysis project Ga0079305, IMG submission 79183) | Rumen-fistulated moose microbial communities from Alaska, USA - LMS_cellobiose_enrichment | ecosystem: Host-associated > Mammals > Digestive system > Stomach > Rumen fluid ... | reverse complement strand
GTGGCAGTGCAGCGAGCCCTGTCATGAAAAGACCTACGACAATGCGGAGACCGTCCGCGCAATGGTCGAGGCCCAGGGCTTCGTCGTCGCCGAAGACGGGACGCTGACCGTGCCGGATGGCGTCACGCTCAAAATGACCGTACCGACGGAGCTGGTGCCCCATTGTCCGGTCTGCGGGAAGCCCATGAGCATGAATCTTCGGGCGGACGACAGGTTTGTGGAGGATGAGGGCTGGCACCGGGCGGCGGAACGCTATGAGAGCTTCCTGCGCACCCGCGGAGGAAAGATGCTGTTTCTGGAGCTCGGCGTCGGGTACAACACACCGGTCATCATCAAATACCCCTTCTGGAACATGACCGCCAAAAACCCGGACGCGGTGTATGCCTGCCTGAACTATGGCGAAGCGGTGTGCCCGGCAGAAATTGAGGAGCGCTCCGTCTGCATCGACGGAGATATCGGCGACATCCTGAATCAGCTGAAATAGCATCCCCTTTGGTGCATAAGTGCCGGAACGGCTTGAAAACAAGGGCTTCCGAGGTTCCCACTGTGTTCACAGCGGAGCTTCGGAAGCCTTGGTTGCTTTTATGCGGTTGTCATCGTCGGTGCAGGGCGCAGGGAGGCAGCCCGACGAACCGGGAATTTACCGGCTCAATTCCATATAAATGTGATCATTCGTACGGTCGTATTCTTTGAAGCCGCATTTTTGATAAACATGGATTGCCCTGCCGTTTTGGGGATTTGTCCGTAAGAATACTCTTTTCAACCCCAACTGATTCATTCCATATTCAGTCAAAGCAATCACTGCTTCGGTTCCGAAACCGAGATTCTGCATTTTTGCAGTAATCGCTATGCCGAGTTCTCCTTCTGAATCTGTCGGGTCCATCAGTTCAATGTTTCCGATAAACTTGCCGCTCTTTTTTTCGATCATAGAAAAGACGAGGGCTTTCTCGTCCAGTTTTTCATGCACCCACTTGATTTCCTGTTCCGCAGCAAAGGTTTTTTGTTCGCCGCCGATAAACCTGTTGACGTTCTCATAATCATTTACCATGGTAAGATAATCTTCTACAAGTTGTTCTGACACCTCAACAAAGCTGATACGACTCGATTCAAAAACCTGTTTCATATTTGCCTCTGCAAATCCCGGTTTGTCGGGATCATTGATCGTTCTTTTTTCGCTCTTCCCGCTTTTTTCGTCTCTGCTCACGGTTGTTTTCCTCGGACGCAAACAGCTCGACCGCGGCGTCGGTCAGCTCGTCCGGCCAAATCTTCCCGCTTTGTCTGACGTTTGCCCACGGACACAGTTTTTCGTAATCATGGTCAAAAATGATGGTATACGGAGGACCGCAGCGGTCATTTACGTCCATGTAGAGATTCCTTCCATTCTCAAGCAAATGGTATGAATCCAGATCGTTCATCCCGTCAGTGAGCGCGTCGAAGATTTCCTCTGTGATCTCGTACAGATGATAGTAACCGGGGCCTCCGCGCTCTGCCGTATATCTTCCTGTCTCTTCATCGCAGCAGGCCTTCCATCCGTCGCCTTGCTTAAACTTCATTTTTCCACCTCTGCAAACCGGAAGCTGTGTCAATGGTTCGCCCTGGAGAACGGGCAGCGTTTCCCGATGCACTGATTGTTTTGCGCAGAGAAGCGGCAAACGACTTCCGGTCGTTCCATTTCGATGCCGATGTGATCCCTGACAAAATCGATCGCAGCGAGGATGGAAAGAAAGGAATCCCTCTTGCAGCAGCGAGGTCCGCCGATCTCGCCGATCTGCTCCAGCGATTTTGCAGTCATCTTGTGTGACAGTGCAAACGGCTCATTCGCCAACGGCGTGGACTTTGAGATAATGGAGATAAACATGCCCGAGCTGATTCCCGCCCCGCAAGCGCCCCAGAATCCGCAGGCGCCGCCGGGAACACGCTTTCCTCGGTTCATCATCTCAGTCAGCGCGCTGTGAAGGTCGATGTCTCCTCCTGCATTTTTATATGCAGTCAGCAGCGCTGCCCCGACCATGACGTGGTGTTCCGGCCCGTGCATATGGCAAAACGGCAATGTCATCATCTTTTCAAGAATGGCGATCGGGTCCTTTGACGTTTCCCTTGTGCATAACCCGATGATCGTGTCCAGCCCCTGTGTATGGCAGGCGTTGCACACATAATGTCCGTTCACGCATCTTGTCTTGCTGTTTTCTTTTTTATGGCAGATCTCACACTCCATAGGAATATCCGTTTCAAGGTATTCCAGCGGAGAAGCGCAGATCAAGCATTCTTCCTTCATCAGCGGTCCCTCCGAATCCCGTTATGGTTCAAGCCCGTATACGCTTCCTCGCTGTGTTCGTGAAATCAGGATCCCAGACTGCGTATCTTTATATCAAGGGATTCTTTCTCTGCAGTCTGCTGCCGTCGTTTCATGTTCGGCGAAGTACAGTTCATACTCAGGTATGCTGGAATTTTACTCATTATAACAAACGGAGATGGGGCTTTCAATAGCCGCGTGATTTGCTGCATGGTTGTTTGATTTCACACATAAGGAACTCCCGGATACCGGCGTCATTGATGCCGATATCCGGGAGTTCCGGTTTCGAGGGCGAATGCAAAACGCCCCGCCGCTTTCTGTGCGCGCAATCAATGCTCGGTGCGTCGGCATACGCACCAGCGGCAGACGCTTCCGGGCTGCTCTTCTCTCGCGCGGCAGTAATAGACGCCGTTCTCTCTGCGCCAGTGCGTCATCCGCTGCGGGTGCATCGGCTCTTCCGCGATCTGCGAGAGATACAGGCAGCTCAATATGACCCATTTATGCCCCGGCGGATACTCGGCCATATACTGCGCGAGGTATGCTTCCAGTGCCTTCTCCAGTGCGTCCGCCCGTTCCGTGTCCACCGTGCCGTTCCCGCCGCCCTCGTCATGCAGCATCCGCAGGACGGTTTCGTGGTTATACCAACTGATGAAGAGGACATCGTTGTTTTCCAGGTCTTCCCTCTCCTCTTCCGAGACGCGGCTTTTGAGCCGGTCAAGATACGCGCTTCGTGAAACGATCATTTTCCTGCATCCCTTTCCGGCGTCGATCTGAGCGCCTGCATGGTTGTTTCCTGCTCCGGCTGCTGCCCCCTCACACGTCGAAGAACGCGCCCTGCCTGATCGTTGTTCCGGGCTCCGCCACGAAGAACCGCCTGTCCCATCCTCCCGAAAGCAGCTTTTCCAACAGCAGATTGCTTCCATCCACATAGGCAAGCTCCGCCCGGATGCGGTCGGCGTCCACCTTTGCTGCCGCATTCGAAATCAGCTGCATCTTCCGCTACTGCGGGCTCGAATTCCGATCCTCCGCTGCAATTTGTCTGAACCCCCCCCCACATTTTGGAAGCGGGTTTTCGGACCTTCTCTGCTCATTTCTATGTGCCGGGAGGATATGTGGGTCTTATTCATGCCATATAATTAAATAATTGACTGTTATGCCGTGGTGTGATATTTTGAAGCATACAGAAGAGCGTATGGAACGATGATTGCAATGCCCATGATCCGCGCGCACCTGAAGCAAACCGTCCATTTGGAAGGTCTTCATAGTATTCGCGGAAAGAGCGCGGGCAATCGCAAGGGTTTTCTAAAACGCATGGGCTTGACAAAATACAAAAGGAATGAGATGGTGACATGAAGATTACAAAACGAAACGGAAACATCGTCTTTTATGACGATGAGAAAGTCGTCAAGAGCATTTTGGGCGCAAATGAAGGAACCGGGGAAAAGCTGACGGCAAAGCAAGCGGAATTCCTGGCAGACGCCGTTCTGGGCAGATTAATCAAGAACCATTCCATCGTCACGACGCAGATGATCCGCGACGGTGTTTACGAAGCGTTGAACGAAAAAGACCTGTGGCTCACAGCGCGGCGATACATCGAATACAGGAAGCAGGAAAAATAACTGCTTTCTGACGAAGGCACAAAAACGCCGGCAGAACCGCCCGATTCATTGTGATATGCTCCCCCTATGCGAGACAGTGAAAAAGAAAACTGTCAAACATAGGGGGAGCATATCACAATGCGGTTTCATATTCCGCTCATAAAATCCGGAATACCGGCATGGATCCGCGCGGAAAGACGGCCTTGTAAAAGGACTTCGCGGCGTCTCGTTCGCGCTTGTCAATTCCGAATGGGTGCAGCCGTCCAACGAGGCAATCGATCTCCGCAGCCCTGCGAAAGCGGACAAGGCCACGATCATCGGAACAGGCACGGATGAGGACGCCGCGCCGCTGCCTGGGGCCTCCGGCAGTCATCTGCCAGAAGCTCCGATGCGCTCAACCCCTGATATAGCTCACTTCAATGCGCTGCTCGTCGGCTTTGATTTTGGGGAATTCCTTTGCCTCATACCCCAGGGCCATGGTCCCGACGCAGGTGAAGCCTTCGGGGAAGCCCAGGCGACTGACAAGCTCGGGATCGTCATTGATGCCGTACATGGACATCCAGAGATAAATGCTGTCGATCCCGAGATCCGCCGCCGCTATCATCATATTCTGAATGATGCAGCCTGCGTTTGTAAACTCGATGCTTTTCAGGATGCTTTCTCTGGAAGCCAGAACCACCAGCGTCGGGGCTCCGTACAGAGGATGGGAACCGGGGCGGCGCTTGGCGGAGGCCTCGTCGATGGCTTTCAGGAGCTCCGGGTCCTGCACCGCATAGAGCTTCAGACTTTTGAAATCCGCACCGCCCACTGCGGCCTGGCCGCCGGCAAAGAGAATGGTTTCCAGGTCGGCGTCGCTGATCTGCCTGTCAGAAAAACCGCGCGTAGAATGTCTGGCTTTGATGGCGTCTAAAGTGTTCATGAGAAACCTCCTTCAGTGTTTCCGTGTCCTTTTATTGTGGAGCTCAAGCCCCGATCTTCACTATGTTAACAACGTTTCCGTGGTCTCTGATCACTTTCACCAGGTCCTCGGCCTTCAGCCATACGGTCGCCGAGTTGTCGTTGGGATGGACGCCGATCAGGCCGGTACCGAACCCGGAATCCAGAAACAGCGTCACTCTCCGCTCCGCATCGTTCAGAAGGCCGAGCGGTGTGACCGCGCCGGGGATCAGCCCCAGGATGGACATTAGATCGTCCGGAGAGGCGAAGGACAGCTTTCGTGTGCCGTGGGTCTGCTGAAACGTTTTCAAATCCACGTGTTTGTCTCCCTTGACCGTAATCAGATAATAGTTCCGCTTTTTGTCGTCCCTGACGAAGAGGTTTTTGGCGTCGCAGTCAGGATACGGCAGATCGACTGCGTCCAGTTCCTCCATATTGTAAACGGCAGCGTGCTCCGTGATCTCATAGCTCAGGCCGTGTTCCGTCAGATACTTATAGGTCTCCTGTTTGTTCATCTGTTCCCCTCATTGCGGCATCAAAGCCGCTTCTCTTTGCTCCTATGCTGATTCGTTGTCTTTGGAATTCTATGCGCTTCTGCCTCTGATGCTGTCTGTCGGCGCCTTCGAAGCCGCCGGCCCGGTTCCCAGGAAAACAAACACTGCCCGACATCCTTGTTTTCCTGTTATGCTGACGAACACTTTATCATACAACAGCATGCACCGCAAGACGTACGCATAAAAGAAAACTCATATTCCGAAAAGAATGGTTTCTGCATGGCATTTTTGTAAATCTGTACTTTTTCATTGCGCCATGGTAAGATCAACATATTGGAAACAGTTCGTTCGGCATGACGCGGGGACGAGCCCTTAAACCGGGACAGAGCACATTTGATTTGAGCGGTGAGCGACATGAAACGATATGAATATGACGCGACTCTGATTGAAACGTCGGACAACGGCGGGGCTTATGTGGTTTTCCCCTGGGATATCCGGGAGGAGTTCGGAAAAGGCCGCGTAAAGGTACATGCGGTCTTTGACGGCATCCCCTACGACGGCAGCATTGTCAACATGGGCGTGAAGAACCCGGACGGTTCCGTCTGCTACATCATCGGCGTGCTGAAGGCGATCCGGGCAAAGCTGAACAAGCATGACGGCGACACGATCCATGTACTGATCGAAGCGGAGGCAGCGCATGCGGGAGCTTGATTCAGATACCCTGATGTTCTTCGACGGACATTTGGATGTGCTGGAGCTGTATCGGGCGTTCGAGGAGCTTCTTTACCGTTCCTTCCCCATCGTGAACAAGCGCGTGCAGAAAACGCATATCACCTTTTTTAACCGACATATGTTTGCCTGCGTCTCCTTTGCGCAGGTCAGAAAGAAAGACAAAGAGGGAATCCGATGACCTACGATAACATTGTCAGAGCTGAGTTTATCGACCGCCCGAACCGTTTTGTCGCCCATGTAAACGTGGACGGCCATGTTGAGACAGTGCATGTGAAAAACACGGGCCGCTGCGGGGAACTTCTGATCCGCGGGGCCGAAGTATGGCTGACGGCGTCATCCAACCCGGCGCGCAGGACGAGATATGATCTTGTGGCGGTACGCAAGGCGAACGGCATCCTGGTCAATATCGACAGTCAGGCGCCGAACAAGGTCGTTTCCGAATGGCTGGCAGCGCAGGACTATGACCGCATTCTCGCCGAGTACCGCTATGGCAGTTCCCGGATCGATTTCTGCATGGAGCGGGGGAAGGAACGGTTTCTGATGGAGGTCAAAGGCTGTACGCTGGAAATCGACGGCATCGGCCGTTTTCCCGACGCGCCGACAGCGCGGGGTGTGAAACACATTCGGGAGCTGATCAGGGCAAAGGCTGACGGTTATCATTCGATCCTTGCATTCGTGATTCAGATGGATCACGTGAAAGAAGTCAGGGCAAACACGGATACGCATCCGGAATTCGGAGCAGCACTGGAAGAAGCGAGGCGATCGGGCGTGCAGGTGTTGTTCCTGCCGTGCCATGTTGAACCGGATCGGATGAGCATCCTGGGAGAATGAAAGGAGCAGAAACATGACGAATCCCGATATGCTTTACAAAAGCGTTCTCGAAGCAGACAGAGAAGCCATCGTCCTCTGCAGCCCGGAGCATGTGATCGTCTATATGAATCCGGCGGCAAAGGATCGGTACGGGAACCGGGGCGGCGCGGCGCTGGTCGGAAAAAGTCTGCTGGACTGCCACAACGAGAGATCCCGCGGGCTGATCATCAAGGTCGTGGAATGGTTTCAGGCTTCGCCGGGGAACAACCTTGTGTATACCTATTACAATCCCAAGGAGAATAAGGACGTTTACATGGTCGCGCTCCGCAACGAGGCCGGCGAGCTGATCGGATACTATGAGAAGCATGAACGCCGGGATCGGGAGACCATGAAGCAATACGATCTCGCGCATACGGCAAGCTGTGAAGCGCTTCCCGCTGCGTTGGGGGAGAATCAATGGAACTGAACACACTGGCTATGGTACATTCCTTCCTGCGTCAGCATGTACGTCCGGGCGCGTTCTGCATCGACGCCACCGCCGGGCGCGGGCGGGACACCGCCCTGCTGTGCCGTCTCGCAGGACCGGAGGGGCACGTGCTTGCCTTCGACATCCAGCAGTGCGCCCTGGACCAGACCGCGGCGCTGCTTGCGTCGGAGAAGCTGACGGCCGAGCTGCACCTGGACAGCCACGCGCACATGGGCGACTACGCCGCAGCCGGCAGCGCGGACTGCATCGTCTTCAACTTCGGCCGGCTCCCCGGCGGCGACCCGCGGATCATGACGCGCGCGGACAGCTCCGTCGCTGCGGTAGCGGCCGCGCTGGAGCTGCTGAAGCCGGGCGGCGTTATGGCGCTTGCGATCTATTACGGCGGTGCGAACGGCTATGCTGAACGCGACGCGCTGCTGGAATTCCTGCGCGGTGTGGACGAGCGCAGATACAGCGTCCTCTGCTGCGACTGGCGCAACCGCAGCGGCAATCCTCCCATCGCCGTCTTTCTTCAGCGGGATCCATCGGATCCGTCATGACGGCCGCGTCATGACAGGAGAAGCATTTGCTTCGCCGGATCAGGATTTGCCGGTTAAAAGTTAAAACGAGGTGTATCCCTGTATTCTTCCGGAAAATCCTCTTCTGAATCGATCCATCCCAGATTTCGCAGCATTTTTGATTCTTCATGCGGGAAAACGAAACGATTCAGATATGCAATGAAATCTGCCTCTGTGTAACAAACCCCCGCATTCGTTCTGTACTTTTCGGCATCCGGACTGTTCCAAATCCAGTCACTGCAAAACTCCATGCAATATGCTTCCAGATTCTCTGCCACAATGTCGGGAACGGAGTATACGATCCTGTCTCCATCCGCGCTTAAAACAACATCTTTCATGAAGCGTCCTCCCCAAATCCCTCTTTTATGATCCATGTATGCCATTTCCCTGTCTGCGCAAAGAACAATTGCAGCGTACAGCAGAACCGTCCGGGTATGACGTCTGATCCATACGCGAAGCATAAAGTGAGAAAGCTTCAGAGAACAGCGAATCCGTGCCCCTGCATGGAAAACATTTTATCCCGCGCCTTCAACTCAGATCAGGAATACCGCGGCGGTTTGCCGCGATTTCAAGTTTCATTCCTCCGTCAAAAGCCACTGCTGACCGTCAGGCATCTCGTTGAGCGCGCCGCGGAACTGTTCGATGACCTTGCCGTCCGGCATCCGCCGCACCACAACTTCCTCCCGATAATCCGGGTCCTCGTACCAGCGGCTGAAGTAAAGCCTGTTCCCGTCCCGAAAACAAAAGCTTTCGGCGGGGTGGATGAGGAAGTCCGCACAGTCCGGCCAGACGACCTGAAAGCGCTCCGCCGTCTGTCTTGTCAGGCAGAGCGGGGTCAGGTGAGGCATCAGATTGTAGCAGTCCTCCACCGCGGCGCGGGACAGGCCGACAATGGGCGTGACCTCGCCGCGGGTGTCGTCATAACGCAGAAGCCGGATCTCCCCGGCGGGGAAGTCCGCGAGCAGGATCACGGGATCGCCGCCGTCACAGGCGGGCCGTCCGAAATACTGCCCCTCTTTGGCAGACACCGGCTCGACCACGCGTCCATCGGGCCGGTGGACAAAAATCAGCCGGTTTTGTCTGATGCGGTGCCCGTCAAGATACAGCTCCTCCGCTTCGTACAGATCTCCGGAGGTATAATCCGTGCCCCAGTACCACTCGCGGCTGCCGGTCAGAGGCGCCAGATACGAGATCCCGCCGGTGTTGAGTCTCTTTATCATAATGTCATTTTCCCTCATTTGGTCCGTGTGATACGATCCTCTTTCCCTCGGTCAAAGCCCTGTTGGATCTGCCTTCCGTCCATTGTGAAATCACATGCCGCGGCAACGGTCATGTATGTGCTTTCATAACGATTCCCGGCAATGCCTCATGTGATTTTTGGCATATTTTATCATCATTCCCGGCAATTCTCAACAATACGCTTGCAATTCGTGTTTGACCGGTCGCTTCTCCGTCGCCTTCCCGCCGGCGCCCGGGTCCTTGTTCACCGGGGTGATCGCCTCCCGACGATCGTGCGTGAGCATATCACAAAAATATACGCCCACGCCGACGGATCGTATTCCGTGAACGTGGGCGTACATATAACTGGTTGCGGGGGAAGGATTTGAACCAACGACCTCCGGGTTATGAGCCCGACGAGCTACCGAACTGCTCTACCCCGCGATATTCAGCTCCGGAGAGCTTTATTATAATAGCACACAACGCGCAGGGCGTCAAGTACTTTTTCTGTCAAAACAAAACAAACGATAAGCAAAGCGGGTTTCCCATCGAAACAAACGGGCTGCCGCGATGTTCGCGGCAGCCCTTGCGGTTCAAATCACTCTTCCGGTTCTTCGTCGTCCTCGTCGAATTCGAACTCCATCATCTCGCCGCAGTTCGGGCACTGGATGGAACCGAGATTGAGAACATCCTCGTCCACGGTGATGGTCTTCTCGCAGGCCGGGCAGGTGACCTCGAAGAACAGCGGTTCCTCGTCGTCCTCGTCCTCCTCGTCGTCCTCCTCGTCGTCCTCATCCTCTTCTTCGTCCCAATCGTCGTCGCAGAGATAATCCTCCACGTCGCTGAGGTCGTCGCTGATGGCGTCCACATCCTCGCCGAGGTCATAGAGATCGCTGGCCAGGTCCTCCATATCGTCGGCCATATCAGACAGGATATCCGCGATCACGCTGAGAAGTTTTCCCTCGTTGGTCTCGGTGTCGAGCTTCATGCCCTCCATCAGGCCTTTCAGATAAGCGACCTTTTCAGTTGTCGTCATGTCCTTACCCTCCTTTCCTTCCGTCGTTCCGTCTTACGCTCTGGACAGATACTCGCCGGTGCGGGTGTCGATTTTGATGACCTCTCCCTTATCGATGAACAGCGGCACCTTGATCTCCGCGCCGGTCTCCAGCGTGGCAGGCTTGGTGGCGTTGGTTGCGGTGTTTCCGGCGAAGCCGGGATCGGTGTCGGTGACCTCCAGTTCCACAAAGAACGGAGGCTCCACAGAGAACACCTTGCCCTTATAGCTCAGAACGGTGCAGTCCATGTTCTCCTTGACGAACTTGAAGTTGTCGCTCAGCACGCTGGCGTCGACCGGCTCCAGATCATAGGTCTCGGGGTCCATGAAGTAATACAGGCCGGAGTCCTCATAGCTGAAGGACATGGTCCGACGGTCCACAGTTGCATTCTCAAACTTTGCGGTGGGGTTGAAAGATGTCTCGGTCACCGCACCGGTGATGACATTCTTCATCTTGGTGCGGACAAATGCGGCGCCCTTGCCGGGCTTGACGTGCTGGAATTCGATGACCTGCATCACGTTGCCGTCCATCTCAAACGTCACGCCGTTTCTGAAATCGCCTGCAGAAATCATGTGAGGTTCCCTCCTGTATTGTTCTATCTGTTTTCTTTTGAGAATCTATTATATAAACTAACTGAGTAATTTTACACCATTATTCAGGTATTGGCAAGAAAAAGTTTTCGCCCGTCAGCCCGGCGCTCCCTGCGTGTCCAGGTCGGCGCAGGCGGCCAGCGCGGCGACCGCTCCGTCGCCCACCGCGGTGGTGAGCTGGCGCACTTCCTTCGATCTGCAGTCCCCGGCGACGTAAAGCCCCGGGACGTCGGTCCGGCAGCGTTCTCCGGCAGCAAAATATCCCGCCACGTCCACACCGGCCAGCGCAGCAAAGGCGGCGCTGCAGGGTTCTTGACCGATTGCCAGGAAAACCCCCTCGACCGGGATCGTCCGCTGTCCTTCTTTTCCCTCCACGGTCAGTCCGCACAGCTCCCCGCCGTCCAGCACATAGTCCACAGGCCGGTGCTCAAACAGCACCGCGATGTTGCTCCGCTTTTCCAGCTGCCGCGCCAGCGCCGCCTCCCCGCGCCAACGGTCGCGCCGCACCACGACGGTCACGCTCCGGCAGGTGCCAGACAGGAACAGCGCATCCTGCAGCGCGGTGTCGCCGCCGCCGACGACGGCGACGTCCTTCCCTGCGTAGAACGCCCCGTCGCACACGGCGCAGTAGCTGACGCCCGCGCCGACCAGATCCTCTTCCCCCGGCAGGCCAAGCCGCCGGTGCTGCACCCCGGTCGCGAGGATCAGCGCGCGGCCGCGATGGCTGCCGTAATCCGTAGTCAGCAGGAATTCCCCGTTCTCCTGCCGCTCCGCGCCGGTCGCCTCCTCCGAGATGATCTCAACGCCCAGCGCCTCAACCTGTTCATACATTTTGCCGGCAAGCTCCGCCCCGCTGACGTGCGGCAGCGCAGGATAATTCTCCACCTGCGGGGAATAGACGATCTGGCCGCCGATGCTCTCCCGCTCCACCAGCAGCACGGTTTTCCCGGCGCGTGCGCTGTATATGGCCGCGGTCAGTCCCGCGGGACCGCCGCCCACCACGATGACATCATAAAGCATTTGTCTCTGCTCCTTGGATATTAGTATAAGACCCGCTCTCGGGGTGCTGGACCCCTTGAGCGGGTCTATGTTCCGGCCGCGATCAGCAAACCTTGACGCTGTCCGTGATGAACTTGCGGATCGCGCCGACGCCGACGAGCTTCTCCGGGTTCTCGCCGCCGACGATGAGCGTCGGGGCCTGGCGGATGCCGTGCTCCTTTGCCAGATCCATGTTCTGTTCGACCATGACCTTGCGGTAGGCGATCCCGGCCTCACCCAGCAGCTTTTCCGCCTGCTTGCAGTTGGGACAGGTCAGCGTCGCGAAGAGCAGCAGCTCTCCGCTCTCTTCCGGGGCGGGCGCGGGCGTTTCCTCGGCAACGGGCATATGATTCAGCGGTCCGACGTGGCTGAGGTGGCTGCGGCCGATGTCATAGACCTTCCGGTCCTTGAACTCCTGGCTTTTCCCGTCGTTCCAGTTCTGCACCGGTCGGTAATAGCCGGTGATGCGGCTGTAAACCTCTGTCTTCTCGCCGCAGTGCGGGCAGGTATAGACCTCGCCGGTAAGATAGCCGTGGTTGCGGCAGACGGAATAGGTCGGGCTCATCGTATAGTACGGGAGCCGATAGTTCTCCGCGATCTTCCGCACGAGGTTCGCCGCCGCCTTCCAGTCCGGCAGCTTCTCGCCGAGGAAGGCGTGGAAGACCGTTCCGGAGGTGTAGAGCGTCTGCAGCTCATCCTGCACGTCAAGCGCGGAGAAGATGTCCTCGCTGTAACCGACGGGCAGATGGCTGGAATTGGTATAATACGGCGTCCCGTTCTCGTTGGCCGTGATGATGTCCGGGAACTCCTCCTTGTCGTGCTTGGCGAAGCGATAGGTGGTGCTCTCCGCCGGGGTGGCTTCCAGGTTGTACAGGTCGCCGTACTGCTCCTGATAATCGCTCAGCCGCTCG
>Ga0079305_1002950_pt1 | contig 12721 bp, 8 predicted proteins | sample LMS_cellobiose_e_FD_79183 | JGI IMG/M metagenome (GOLD analysis project Ga0079305, IMG submission 79183) | Rumen-fistulated moose microbial communities from Alaska, USA - LMS_cellobiose_enrichment | ecosystem: Host-associated > Mammals > Digestive system > Stomach > Rumen fluid ... | reverse complement strand
ATCTGCAACTGCTGGGGCACGCTGACCGTTTCCGGAGGCAATTTCACCGGCAACAGCGCCGGGTCCAACGACGGCGGCGCGATCGCCAACTGGAGCACTGCGGAGATTTCGGGAGCCGTCTTCACCGGCAACTCCGCCAATGCGGGCGGAGCCGTCTCCAACAGCTGGGCTTTCAGCCTCACCGTCACCGACACCTTTTTCGGGAACAACACCGCTCAGACCGGCGGCGCATTCTGTCAGGACAACGGCGGAACGGCGACGATAAGAAACTGTTCCTTCGAGGGCAACTCGGCGGCTCTGGCCGGCGGAGCCCTGTGGAACTCTTCCGAAATCCTGCTGGCCGACTGTATCTTCGAAACGGAAACGGACACGATCTGGAACTCCGGCACCATCACCGTCAGCGGCGAAAACACTTTTGCGGGCGCGGTGGAAAACGGTGAAAACGGCGTGTTCGACGTGTCGCTTGCGGAGGCGGCCCCCGGAGCCGACGCCGTCGTCAACGGCTGGAGCAAGCTCTCGGGCGGCACCGTCGGAATCGTCGTTTCGGCCGGCATGGCCGACGGCGTCTACACCGTCGCCTCGGGCGTCGGCACATGGAGCGGCGACATCGCCCTGACCGTGGGGGCGGCCAAGACGGCTCAGGCCTTCACGCTCGTCAACGGAGAAGTCACGAAATCGACGGTCGTCAGCGGCGGCAAAAGTTTCGAACTCTCCGCGGATGCGGGCGGACTTCTCACCCTGTCCGCCGCTGCCGCCGTCGAAACCGCGGGCGACCTCAACGCCGACGGCCGGGCGGATGTGCTTCTTGCGAACGATGCCGGTTTCACCGGAGCGTGGTTCATCCAAAATGATCAGACCCCCGCGTGGGGCGACCTCTCGACGCTCAATGCGGGCTGGGAGTTCTTCGGCACGGGCACGACTGCCTCCGGCAAGAGCACCGATGACGTCTACATAGTCAGTGCCGACAACGTGATCGGCGCGTGGACCACGGGCGCTTCCGGTCAGGTCACGGGCTGGGAGACCGTCGGCCAATTCGACACCGACGCCCAGATCCTCGGTCTCGGGGACTTCAACGGCAACGGGCAGACCGACTTGCTCCTGCGCAGCGCCTCCGGCGCGGTGGGATGCTATTTCACCGACGGAACGGGCTGGAATTACTTCCAGAGCCTCGGGGACGAGTGGAAACTTTCCGCCATCGGCGACTTCAACGGCGACGGACGCTCGGACACGGTCCTCGTCCACGACGCGGGCTTTGCCGGAACGTGGCTCACCCAAAGCGACGGCACCGTGGTCTGGGCCGATCTCGACACCGTGAGCGAAGGTTTCTCCGTCGCGGGCGCGGGGGACTTCGACGGCGACGGCACGGACGACGTGCTTCTCAAAACCGGCGATTACTACGGCGCATGGCTGGTCCAGGACGGCAGCGCCAAAGCGTGGTTCGGGCTCGGCGACCTCGGGGATGCGGTCGTGGAACAGGTTTCCGACTTCGACGGCGACGGCAAAGACGATCTGCGCGTCCGCACGGCGGCAGGCGACCTCGGCGCTCTCCTCGTCCGGGGCGAAGGCGACCTCGAGTGGCACTACTACGGAAGCGTCGGGAACGAATGGAGCACCGCGCTGGCGGCGATATGAATCGGACGGGACCTGTGGAAAAACACAGCAAATTCACACTGATCGAGCTTCTGGTGACGGTCGCGATCATCGCCATTCTCGCCGCCCTTCTGCAGGCGGCGCTGGGCCAAGCCCGCGAAAACTCCCACCGGGCCGCCTGTCTGTCGAACGTGCGGCAGGTGCTTGAGATGCACCTGCTGTACGCCGACTGCAACGACGGCACCTTTTGCATCGCGTGGGACCGTAAGCTCAATCAGTGGGATACGGGCTACCTCTACAAAAAACCCGGCATTCTCGCCTCGGGCGTGCCGGGAGCCACGGCGATGGCGGCAAAAGTCTTCGAGTGTCCCCGCGCACCGGCGACGCTCAACGTGGACCGCCGCTGGACGGCCCAGTTTTCGGGCTACGGATACAACTATCTGCTGTCGTTCCGCACCGCCGACGACAGTCCCCCGGACTACCGTCCGGTGAAGCCCGGCATGATCCGCCGTCCGTCGCAGCTCTGCGTCATTGCCGAGGCGGCGTGTTTTTCAGGTGTGGCGAACAGCCTCCCCGCCCCCACGGCGTTTCTTTTCAACACCTCTTCGGGCAAGGGCGGCTATGCCGACTTCCGCCACAGCGGCGCCTGCAACACGGGCTTTGCCGACGGCCACGCCGCCCCGTGGAAAGATTTCACGCCCCGGCCCGCCGACACCTCGGGATATGCCGACCGTCTGGGCTACCTCTCGGCGGACGACCGGGCCTACGATCCCGAATTTACCGCGTACTGATTTTGCTCCTCAGCGGAGAAGTTTGTCAAGAGTCACGATGGCGTCGGCGATCCTTTCGCGGGAGGCGTGATAATCCTCGAAGCGCCAGCCGTTGGGCAGATTGAAGCGGCCCGAACAGAACCGTTTGCCGTCCTTTTCCCAGTACTTCTCGAACTTGGAGTCGAGGAACAGGGAGTTCTTGACGAAGTTGGGTCCGAAATCGAAACTCTTTTTCGTCTCTTCCAGCATCTTTTCCGCCGCGGCGGCCTCTTTCACAAACCCCTTTTTCTTCGCCGCGGCGATGCGGTTTTCGAGGGTGATGATGTAGCGCAGATCGTCCACGCCCTCGCGGACGGCCTCGTAGTCGATGATGAAGCCCCCCTTGTGAGCGGTGTTGGGCGGCAGGTTGTAGCACCAGTCCACGCGGCCGTCGAGATCGGTGTAGGGCGAACCCACGGCGGAAAAGTAGCAGTAGAAGGTCTGCCACGTGGCGTACTTGCCCAGCGTGCGGAAGAACCAGCCGCAGGCAAAGCGCTTCATGGCCGGCTGGGCGAAGAGCACCGCGTTGTCGGCGTTGTAGGAATAGAGCTCCTTGTTTTCGCGGTGACAGCGCTCCATGATCTCCTGCCACGAATCCACGTACCAGAAATTGCGGGTGTTGAAACGCAGTTCGAAAATGTCGATCTGGGGCGCCAGAATTTCGGCCTCCTTCTTGAAGGCCCGGGTAGTCTTGTACCACAGATGGGCGCTGACGATCTTGGCGCCGCATTTCCGGAGCAGCGGCGTCTCCCAGAGGACCTCTTTCAGGAACTGGGGATTGCTCAGAACCTCGTCATGAGTGAAGAAGCGGACTTCAGGCCAGCCCCGCTTTTTGACCTCCGCGAGAACGTCTTTTATGGCGCGCATGTAACGGGCGTCGGCATCGGGCTTGCCGTAGAACTTGGCAACGATGGGCTCCGTATCGATCCGGAAGATCCGCATGCCGTATTTTTTCATCTCCCCGGCAGTCTTGACGAAGGGGGATCTCTCCCAGTCCACCGAGCCGTCGGCACGGGTGACGATGTCGTGTTCGAACAGTCCGTCGACGGTGTTGCATCCGTGCTCGGCCAGCTCACGGATCACTCCGGGGTAAACGTGCAGATCGTTGACTACGGGCGTCGAGAGCCCGATGACCTCGCGCACGACGCGGTCAAGTTTGAAGGGACGGACCGTCACCGTGACGGGAATAATGCGCTTGCCCTTCTCCGAGGCAAGAGCAAGCTCGCACGCATACCGTCCGGGCTTCACGTTATCTCCGACCTTGAAGGTGAGCCAGAACTGTTTGGATTTTCCCTTTTCGAGCCGAACCGCATTGGTGCGTTCCAGATACTGGGGTCCGCGGATGAACTCCGCCGGGCCGTGGATGTTGGTGGTGCGCCGGGGCAGAGTCCCGATGACGGCAACACTCCCCGTGATACCTTTCTTTTTCAATCCGTCCGCGCCCGTGAGGGTGAGTGTGCCGCAGTCCTCAAGGCCGTAGACCGAAAAGCAGACGGGCTCGAATTCGCCGGGCGCGGCGGCAAGGGAAAGCGCGATCTTTTCGGGAGCGGAAGCGGGCTTGCTGTTTTCGAAGACCAGATCCATCCAGTCCTGCCGGTTGAGGATGTACCCCCACTTGCGCGATTCCTCTCCGGGCTCGGGAAGGTCCTTGCCGTCGACGAAGAAGCGCTCCTTGTAGTAGCCTTTGGCGATAAGTTCCCGGGCCTTTTCGGCGGCGACCTCGCGGTAGTCGGGATCCTCTTCCGTCACGCTGACGCATTTCCACTTGGGATAATCGACTTTTCTGCGGCTGGAAGAGGGGATGAACTTGATGTAACCGAGAAACATCCAGCCGCCGGGATAGAAGGTGATCTTTCCGCCGTCCATTTTCACGTCACGGGCGATCAGGACCTCGGTGTTGGGGTGGTATTTGGGACTTGCCGCGCCGATCCGCACCCGGTAACGGCTCCCGTCGTCGGGAAGAGAGACCTTGAAGTCGATGGGGAGCGTGTTGGCCCGCAGACCGAAATACACGTCGTAAGTCCCGGAAAGTCCGGGCTTGCATGAAATGGGGAAGTCCTCGGGATCGTTGGAGGCCATCAGCGTAAGTTTGTGACCGGGGAAGAACTCCGCCTCGCGGGCGACCCAGCGCCACGAATGCAGAGCGGGCGACACGAGAGGTTTGGGAGAGAATTTTTCGAAGTCGCTGAAGATCACCGTTCCCGCGGGATCGGCAACGCCGGAAACGGGCCTGATCTCCGAAGCCGGGTACTCGGCCTTTTTCTCTTTCGGGCTCAACGCGGCTTCGCTGTATTTCTCAAGTCTCAGAGAGTAGATGTTGCCGTAATACTTCCACTTGGGCGTGCTGCCCAGCCGGAAGGGCTCCCCCGGCGTGTGCTTGAGTTTGCCCCTGCAGGGGAACTGCGAAATGAGCTTGCCGTTGAGGTAGACTCTTCCGCTGCCGTTGAGGCGGACGAATTTCAGCGTGTAGTCCCGGAGATTTTCCAGTTTGGCGTCGATGAGATTGTAGGCGTTCCGGGCTCCGGCCAGATAGATCAGCACTTCGCCGTTCTTGCGCGCCCACACGGCGTAACTGCTCGAGAAGTTGTTGCCGCAGGTGACGAGGGGCAGCCACTCCTTGCCCCTCTTGAGATCAGGGGCGAAACTTATCTCGAGGATCATGCCGTCGGGGAACAGCAGTTTTTCGGCGGGCCCGGTGACTTCGCCGCCCGCGAAATTGAGAAAGAAGCTCCGGTCGTCCTCACGAGCCCAGGTAACGGTCTCGGGGGTCGCTATTTTCAGGTCGATCTTTTCGGGACTCGAATCCTTGAGGACGGTGCTTCCCGTGCCGTCCTTGATCTTCCACTCGGCCGCGGGAAGCACCGACGCCGCAAAAGCGGCCAAAATCACGCAGTTCCGGAATTTCATCGTTCATTCCCTCCTTTGTCGGTTCAGATATCCCACTTGTTGGTCTTGTACTCCCACGACCACTGTCCCGCCGGCATCTGCGTGGGGACATCGCTGCCGGTGTGACCGTCGAAGAAGAGCAGATTGCCCCTGCCGTTATGCCGTCCGCTGAGCCAGCTGACCTTGTAATCCTCCCACGAGGAGGCCGGTCCCACGAGCCGGGCGCTGGCGCAGTCGCCGATCTGGAAGATGCTGCCGGGCTTGCGGATGGCGTCGCGTTTGACGACAGAGAACGTGGTCCGTCTCGGGTCGTAGTGCCTCAGAAGCCGGTGGTTCGCCCCGTATTTCCAGCCGTAGACGTTGACGCCCCAGCCGTTGCCGGGCTTGCTGACCATGTTGGACTCCAGGTAGTCGTATCCCCCGAAGGCGTGGCAGTAAACGGGACTTTTGGCCTTGCTCATCTTGCTGTTGTTGATCACGGGGATCTTCATATACTTGGCAACGACATCGTACCACGAATTATCCCACGGCTGGGCAAACCCCTCATAACCGTAGGCATAGGAGCCGCTGTCGAGAGCCGGGGGCATGAAGAAACCCTCGTTCTGGTCGGTGTAACCGGCCCATGCCAGACCGACCTGTTTGAGTTTCGAGGTGCAGTCGGCGCTCTTGGCCGTCTCCCGCGCCTGCTGCAAGGCGGGCATGAGCATGGCGGCCAATATGGCGATGATGGCGATCACCACCAGAAGCTCAATCAAAGTGAAACTCCTCCTTGCTGTTTGTTTCATCGTTCCGTCTCCCTTCTTATTGTTTTCCGTTCGAAACGGCCCCGTAAAAGGACACATTCCACAAAACCGTTACTTTTCGAGCATGATCTCCCGGAATTTCCCGATCTCCTGCGGCGTGAACCCCAGAGAAAGGACGAATTTTTCGACTTTTTCGTTGATGTTTTTACCGGGATAGGCGTCGAAGACCTTCAGCAGTCCGAAAAAATGCCGCCGGTGATTGAACGCGATACTGGAATTGCGGAAAGCGGAGATCTCCCAGTCGCGGTAAAGCTCCTCTTCGTCCACCCCCAGCAGGGCGTTGAGAATGAAGGCGACGCTCCCCGTGCGGTCCTGCCCCGCGATGCAGTGAAAGTCGACCGGGTAGTTTCGGGGATCGAGGAACACCCGGAAGACCTGGGCAAAGGCTTCCCGCCCGGCCTCGCTTTCAAGCCCCCCGTAAGCGCGGGACGCGTAATGGAACCACGCGACCCGGCTTCCCGCGGGAGAACCGGCCATGCCGAAACACTCACGGGCGCTGCGCAGGTCGACGTCGCCGGCAAGTTTGAGGGAAGAAAGCAGATAATCCTTCATCCTGCCGTCGAGCCGCACCGGGGCCGGACCGTAGGGCAGCAGGCGCTCGGCGGTGTTTTCACAGAGGGTCTTCATGTCCTTGAGCGCCCGGGCGCGGGGCACGTCTTTTCCGGCTTCCGCCAGACACAGCCGCCAGCCCGTCTCTCCGCTGCGGACGGCGGCGAAGATCACGTTCTTTCCCTTGCGCACGGGGACTTCCACCACGTAGTTCCCGGCGTTGACCGGCGACCGGTCGTTGCCCGCAAGAAGCGTGTCGAAGACCGCGTTCCCGTCGACGGTGACGAAACATTTCCAGTCCGCCCCGATGCCGAACCGGGCGACGCCCGCGCTCCCGGCCTGAAACTCCCGGACGAGGTACGCGCAGCGGTCCTTCGCCGACGCCGCGCCGAAAGCCCCCGCCGCGTCGGGCGTCACGGGGCGGAATCTCACGCCGGGGATCTCCGGCGGCAGGGCGCGGACGCTCCGGGCAAGGGCGGTCACTTCGTCGTCGGAGGGATCTTTTTCGGGTATCCCCAGCAGCCAGCCGGAAGTCATGGAGACATCGACATACGCGATCTTCTCTTTTGATTTCAGGAGTTTGCCGTATTTCCGCGCCTCCTCGAGACAGGCGCGGCGCCGGGCGGCGATGCCGGGATTTTCCGACAGGAACTTTTCCGTCCGGACCGGTTTGGCGGCGTTGCCGTTCAAACCGGAGGAACGGTAGATCAGCCCCTGCTTCACCCGGCGGCCGCCGAGACCGATGCGCCCGCCCAGATCGCGGACGTTGAGGACCTTGTCCCAGTTCATCAGCCGCGGCGGCACGTCCTCGGTGACGAAAGACGACGGAGCCGACGACAGCCCGCTCCCGTCCGTCACCCGCCAGTAATATTTTTGAGCGATCTTGAAATTCTCGAGGGCCAGTTCGTGACCCGGCACGGTGAAACGCACGGACTCCGCAAAGTCCGCCCTTTCCGAAACGGTCACCTCGTGACGCCGTCCGCACGAAGAGGCGCACTTCCACGTCAACCGGACGGGCAGCGGCCGGTCGCCCGCCTCACGGCGGAGTTTTTTCCGCGCTTCCGCATCGGTGAAAAGGGCGATGCGCTCCGCCCGGGGCAGCGCCAGAAACGCCTTCTGATGCGCGTTCAGCAGCGGCACGGCCGCCTCCTTCGCGGGAGCGAGCAGGACGATCTTCGATCCGGACCGGAACTCCGCCCTGGCGCACGCTTCGCGCGGCACATCACTTCCCGCCGGGCGGAGATAGAGCGGCACTTCCGCCCGCAGCAGAAAAGCGGCGAGGAAGATCGGCAGTAAAATATTTATTCTGTTCATCTTACGTCACAGGTCGATACAAAGTTGCGAGACGTATCCGGAGGTCTCCACCAGCGTCACGCCGTCCTTGAGCCACTCTTTGGGGATCCGCACGGGATCGGGGCCCAGCACGTTCCACTTCAGACTCTTGCGGTCCCGCTGGTTGGTCGCCTGAGGAATGCCGAAGGTGCCGCCCACTTTCACTTCGTGACCGTTGACCTTGACCGTTCCCCCGGCGTCGGTGACGAGCCACGCATCGTGGGGCGGCACTTTGGCCGTCCAGAGTTTCCACACGCAGGGGGTGCTGCGGGGCATCATGCCCTCGGGGTCATTGTGAGTCTGACGCCACTTGTCGAGATAACCCGCCACCCGGCAGATCTCGTTGATGTCGCCGATGTGGATCTCACTGTCGTTCCAGCCGGGGTAAATGCGGCGGGGCAGAGAGTACAGCGCCTCGGGATCGTGAAGTTCGTTGAAAAGCCGCCGCCCGATGCGCTGGTTTTCGCGCTGGGGAACGGGATCCTGTCCGCGCAGAATGAGATCGTCGGGAATGTCCCCCCGCAGATACTTGAAGAAGTTGAAGATCTGGATACCGTCCGCGCCCCGCCAGTAGGCGGCCGCCGCCAGCCCCCGGGCGTCCTCGACGGTGAAGGTGTGGGAGTCGTTGAATCCGCTCTCCCACGAGGAGTAGAGCGTGACGACGACGGGAATATCTCCCACGATCTCCTTCCAGCGCTCCACGGGCACGTCGAAGTCGGGCGATACGGTGAGAGTCCCGAGAAAGAGGTGCGAAATGAGCCCCTCTTCCACCCAGGACTTCACGTCCAGCCCGATCCCCAGCGCCGTCTCGGGCGTGATGGGGACCTTGCACGCCACGGGGTGACCGACGCGTTTGCAGACCTGACGGACCACGTCCGTGAGCAGCCCCGAGAGCTCCTTTTCGCGGCCCCTCTGCAGAAAGGCGGGCCAGCGCATCCAGTCGAGGATCACGTTGTCGGGCTTGTATTTTTCGTTGGCCTCTTCGATGTAGTTGACGTACATGTTCCGGATCTCCTCGCGGGCGTAGTCGTAGCCGTTGGCGCCGGGGAGACCGCCGGGGATCCGCAGTTCGGGGTGTTCCCGCCACAGGGAGGCGTGGATGGGGCTGTTCTCGTCATGGCCGTCGTGGATGTCGTTCATGCGCACGTCGATCCACGCCTCGCGCCCCAGTTTGCGGGCTCCTTCCAGAAGATAGGCGTTGCTGTCGATGCCCTGAGACTCCAGAACGGCCATGTTGGCGACGCGGCGGAATGCCCATTTTTCGCGGCTGCCGCGCATGGCGCTCTGGGTGATGCCCTTCGAGATGTCGAATTTGTCGAGATAGGACTCGACGAACTTGCTCCTGAAATTGGACATCTGCGCGTTGACGCCCACGATGTAGCAGCCGATCTTCGTCTGCGCGAGGTTGCCCAGCATCGCGTCGAAATCGTCCGTCGTGATGGTCCCCGCCTCGGGCATGAAAAACCGGGCGTCGGAGTCTTCGTCGAAATAAAGCATTTTCAAAATTTCCTTTATGTTGTTGTCTGACTTCCGTCAGGTGTTTCCACAGGCTGACTGCGCCACGGGCAGTGGCGGCAGAGCGGACACGCGCCGCTTTCAAACAGGGCGCGGAAATTACGCGCGGCGGGGGAGGACACGACGGCCTCCACCCCGTCCCGGAAGACGTTGCCCACGGAGTACCCGGTGAAATCCGTGCAGAAACACGCCTCCCCGTCGGGGGAGATGTGCAGTGCGCGCCGGGGACGGCCGCACACGCCGGAGGGAAAATGCAGAACGGGCGTCACCGGGACCGTGTGCTTTTCTTTTGCGATGCGTGCAAGCGTTTCCGCAAGAGCCCGGCGGGCGGCGGGGTCGTCGGGCCGTTCCCAGCGTTCGAGATCACGTATGCCGCACTTGGCGGCGGAGGCGATCTCCGCGCGCGTAAGGTAAATGAGGGGCTGAAGGGTGACGGCGTCCGGTCCCAGCGCCTCCAGTTCCCGCAGCCAGTCCGTGTTTCCCGAAGTCAGCCCGGCGTGCAGCGTGGTGAGAAAAACGAGTCTGCCCCGGCGGGGCGAGAGAAGTCCCGCGCCGCGGGCGGCCTTGGCGAAAGTCCCCTTTCCCCGCACGGAGTCGTGCTCCGCCGCCCCGCCGTCGAGGGAGATGAACACCGAGGCAAACTTTTCCCGCAGAACGGCGGCAATTTCCCCGTCGATCAGCGTTCCGTTGGTCACGACTTCGAGGACGAACCCCATTTCGTGCAGACGTTCGGCGAGAAAGACGAATTTATCGTACAGCAGGACCTCGCCGCCCCACAGGGTGATCCTGCACGCCTTCGGCAGCTGTTTTGCCGTTTCGAGCCAGACTTCCGGCCCGGCCTCGGAAACGCGCCGCCGCTTCTGACCGCAGAAGGGACAGTGCAGATTGCAGCGCAAAGTCAGCTGAAAGTGGACGTGACGGATCATGCGCCGCAGCTCCGCAGAAAGTCGAGGCTTTCGCGCATGCCGCGCTCCACGTCGCCCGGCAGTTCGTACTCGATCAGCGCCGGACCGGAATAATCCTTCAGGGCGTGCATCAGTTTTTTCCAGTCCAGTCCCCCCTGCCCGCAGGCGCAGGGAACGAGTCCCCCGGGGACGGCGCGGAAATCCTTGAGATGCACGTCGGCGACGCGCGAAGAATAGCGCAGGAAAAATTTCTCCGGCTCGTGGACTCCCGCCGCGTTGAGATTGGCCGGATCATAGAGCAGAGACACCCCCGTCTGCAGAATGCGGTCAAGGGTGTCGATCCGGGTGGAGACGCCCGCAAAGTGCCGCACCGTGCCCGGCGCACTGCCGGGAGCCACGCCGCCGTGGGTCTCGAGGGCCGGCGTCACGCCGCACTTTTCGGCCGTCTTCCGGATGCGTTTCAGGGCATCCAGCAAAGCGGAAATGCGTTCTTCGTCCATTTCGGAGTCCGAGGTGAATCCGGCAAAGATCCGCAGGACGCCGCTTCCGATGCCCGCGGCGGTCCCGATGGCCCGTTCCACGGTTTTTATCTGCGGCTCCAAGTCCCCGGCAAGGGTGAAATCGTTTCCGGTGCATGCGGGAAAAAGGTCGATGCCGTATTTTTCCGCCAGACGCCGGGTCGCGCGGATCTCGGCCTCTCCCGCGTCCTGCTGCAGAAAGTCGTCGGGATGCCCCGAAATGGAGATCTCCAGCAGTTTCACCCCCAGTTTCGCGGCAAGGGCAAACTTCTCCTCATGCGCCAGTTCGCGCAGACCCCACGCGGCAAGCCCCAGTCTCATTTTATCAGAGGTTCCTCCAGTCGAAGAGGATCTTGAAGTTCTCGACGCCCTGTTTTTCCTTGTAGGCAAAGGCTTCGGCGGCCTTGCCCGCCTCCCACATCTCGCAGGGCAGGTGCGACGTATCGAACTTGCCTTCGCTCATCCACTTCAATATCTGCTCCTTGCAGGTCGGAGCCAGACAGCAGCTCATGGTGATGGAGCAGTTCTTGTTGAACCACCAGTTCCAGGAGTCCAGCACGATGCGGCCGGGGTAGTCGCCCTGCAGATGGATGTGCCCCGGCGGATCGTCGAAGGCCCAGCCGCCGTCCTTGAGGTACTTGTGCAGAGAGCCCACGACGTTCTGATTGCCGGAGCACTCGATCACCACGTCGGCCTTGACGCCGTTGGTGAGTTCCGTGAACTTGTCGCAGCCGGTCTCGGCGTCGAAGACGTGATCGGCGTAATGCTCGGCGATGGAACGGCGGAAGGCATTGCGCTCGATGCAGACCACCCGGCAGTGCGGATACATGATCTTGACGATCTGGATGGCGCTGATGCCGATCATGCCCGCGCCCACCACCAGCACGGTGTGGCCGTCCTTGAGGTAGGGAGAAATCTTCCGGATGCCCTTGAGGGAGACGCAGGGCAGATAGGCCAGCACGGCGTCGCGGTCGCTCACGTTGTCGGGGATCTTCACCATGTAGTCGGAGGGGGCTCCGGCGGTGAAGGAGTCCTTGATCGAAACGGCGGTGCCGCCGCCCCATGCGGCGCAGACGTCTACGAACTGGCGGCACTCGTTGATCATCACCCGGTCGCCCGGCTTGAACCCGGAATCGGGGTCCAGCACCTCGATCACTCTTCCCACGTTTTCGTATCCGGGCACCAGCGGGTACCAGACGGTCTCGGCGGGCTGAAGTCCCTCGTAGGTCTTCATGTCCGTGCCGCTGCTGATGGCGGAAAACTCGGTTTTGGCGATCACCGCGCCGGGGCGGGGCTCCGTCAGTTTGATCTCGCGCACGGAAACCTGCCGCGGACGCTCGACGACCATGGCCTTGCAGCTTTTGAAATCGGGCATTTTCGTTTTTCTCCTTTGCAAATTGCCGCCCGGTCTCTCTCCGGGCGCTGAATAAAACCATCTTCAGAGCATACTTTACCGCGGGAAAACGCTCTTTGCAACAGCACTTCAGAAAAAAATCAGCACGAAATATGGTTTTAACTTGATTTTTCAGGAATACATGATATGGTTTTATAAAAAGTCAAGGATCTCAGAGGACACGGCAAATGATCGTTCCCCGTCAGGACGGGATCGTCGAAGAACTGCGCAGGCGCATCGCGCGGGGCGACTACCCGGAAAAACTGCCCGCCGGGACCGCGCTGGCGCGGGAGTTCGGCGTCAACGTGAAGACCATGAACAAGGCTCTGGCCCGGCTGGTGCGCATCGGTCTGGTCGAACGCCGCCGCCGCTTCGGGACCGCGGTGCGGCACAGGGAGGAAAGCAGTTCCTCGCACACGGT
>Ga0079305_1002949_pt1 | contig 12724 bp, 6 predicted proteins | sample LMS_cellobiose_e_FD_79183 | JGI IMG/M metagenome (GOLD analysis project Ga0079305, IMG submission 79183) | Rumen-fistulated moose microbial communities from Alaska, USA - LMS_cellobiose_enrichment | ecosystem: Host-associated > Mammals > Digestive system > Stomach > Rumen fluid ... | reverse complement strand
GAAAGCTTGATGCCGCGCTTCAGGAACTTGGTTTTCCACCGGAGCGCCGGGGGTTTTCGCCTCATCTGACCCTCGGACGAACACGGTGGAGAGACCGGCAACGTGTTTCCGGTGAAAGTCATGCGTCGCTTCAGGAAATGCTGGAAAAACAGAAGGATCGCTTTTTCGGCTGTTCGCCGGTTGACGCGGTGATTGTTTATTCCAGTGAGTTGCGACGAAACGGACCGTTGTACGATCCGCTGGCAACTATTGAGCTTTCTCCGGTGACCTGATAGAATGAGGCTTTTCAGGCAAACCGATAAAATGAAACTTTTCCGATGCTCCGGTAATTTTACATACCGGTAACATGCCGGGGAAACGGTGAATGGAAAAACGTCGGTTTCAAACAAAAGTTCCAACGGGTTTTAGGGAACGATAATATTTTGTGCTGGTATTTTGAGAGCGGTAAACGACGTTTTTCATTGGAAACAATCGGAAAACTGTTTTTGCCGGGTATTCTGATTTTGAATTTTATGAGCCTGACTGTTAATTTTTCGGTATTTGATATTTTCCTGTCTTTTAATGATACACTGAAAACAGTTTGAAAATAAAAACCAAAAGAGGGGAAACGGATCGCAGGAACTGTTAATAGGAGAATGAGTGATGAGTAGTGAAGTTCAAGTAATTCAATCGGAAGAAGAATTTAAGCGTTGTGTTGCCCAGGGAACCGTACTCGTTGATTTCTGGGCTCCGTGGTGTGGTCCATGCCGGATGCAACTCCCTGTTGTGGAGGAAGTTGCCAAAGAATTTGCGGGAAAGGCAACCGTTGCCAAAGTCAATGTGGATGAGAATGAAATTCTGGCAGAGCAATTCAAGGTTTCCTCCATTCCGGCGCTGTTTGTTTTTGTTGACGGTCAGGTCGTTCAGGAGTTTCATGGTGTTCAAAACCGGTCGACGTTGACGGCGGCGTTGGAGCAGGCGATGGCGCATCGCGAGTAATCTTTTGGGAACGGTGCTGTCTGACGTGGAATTGTCTGTTGAAATTTTTATAAAAACAACCGTTTTTAATCAGGAAAACAACCCGGTCATATAAGTAAACCGTTTACTTATATGTCACTTTGGGGTATCATGTAAATTGTGGTTTTTCAGATAGGGAAACCAAATGTTTTTTGATTTATGGCATTGATTTCCTGGCGGTTTCTTTTGAACCGGCTGAGGTTTTGACTGTCAGGACAATCGAACGAGACGATATTGACGCGAATATTACCGATCAGGATTTACTTTATGAATCGCAAAACGTCGTCAACAGAGCATTCTGATCCCCACGGGGGCCCTCATGGACAATCAGCAAATACCCGACAGGTATTTTCCGCCGCGGAGGAATCTTTTTTTTCGTCAACGGGTCAGAACACGTCGCCGTCGGCTTTTTCGGATTTGAAGAATTCTCAGTATAAAAAATCCCGGTCATCAGAACAAGACCCGTTTTCTCACGGAACAGAGACTCAGACAGAATGGAAGTCGTTGGGAAACTTGACGCCGTCCGATGATCACGGTTCCCAGCAGATAATTCAACAGCTGTTGCAGCCGCAGACGCTGGAGGATCGCCTTTCCGAGCTTCCGGTCTGGCTGGCGAGTTTTCTTTTTCATATTCTGATTATGTTGATCCTTGCGCTGGTGTTTATTCAGAAAAACCTGATTTCAACAGTCGAGATCATTTCTGCGATCGGGGAAGGGGACGATTCCGAGCTGGTTGACATCATGACGGTTCAGGAGAATCCCGGCGAGCTTGAAATTACGGATACGACGATAGAGGCGTTTCAGGTTGAAACGGACATTGCCGAGACACCGGATCTTTCCGCTTTTCAGGATAACGAGGCGTCGCCATTAAGTCTGACGACCCCGGAGATTGGATTTGATCCGATTCCTTTTTCATCTAATCCGGAGGAAAATTATGGATCGCTGGTCGGAAACGATCTTTCCGGTCGGGGGGAAAATAAGGGAATACTGATCGCGACCGGAGGTGGAAGCGAAGGGAGCGAAAAAGCGGTTTCAAGAGCTCTGGAATGGATCGTGAATCACCAACTGCGGGATGGAAGCTGGACTTTTGAAATGATGTGCGGACAGTGTGGGAATTCCGGAGTTCATGCGCCGATTGCCGCGACATCAATGGCATTGCTTCCGTTGCTTGGCGCCGGGCATACCCCCGTCAAAGGGAAATATCGCGGGGCCGTTGATCGCGGAATTCAGCGGCTCCTTACATGCGGAGTGTGGCAGGGGGAATATTATTCTCTGCGGGAAGACGGGATATCTGCTTCCGGAAACATGTATTCCCATGGTCTGGCGACTATCGTGCTTTGTGAAGCGTATGCCATGCTTGGGAGTTCCTCTTATCGATACAAAAAAGACTTGAAAAACGCGGCCCAGGGGGCGATTCGGTATATTGAGTTTTGTCAACATCAGGAAGGCGGATGGCGGTATAGTCCAAAACAGGCCGGCGATACCTCGGTAACCGGTTGGATTGTTATGGCATTGAAAAGCGCTCAGATGGGTGGATTTGATGTGCAGCCGAGAGTGCTGAACGGATCGCTTGATTTCCTGAAGTCGGTTTCTCATGATTCGGAAGGGCAATATTATTATCAAAGGTCCGGCGGGACGGACGCGACCACCGCGATTGGACTGTTACTCCGGATTTATCTCGACTGGGCGACTGATAACCCGTTGCTGTTAAGCGGGACGGATAAACTGCTTGCCAAAGGGCCGGTCTTTGAAAATCCGTATTACATGTACTACGCGACGCAATTATTTCATCATATTGGCGGTTCCCGATGGGAAAACTGGAATCGGCAGGTTCGCGATCCTCTCATTGAGCAACAGTGCCTGGTCGGTCATGAACGCGGAAGCTGGTTTCCTGCCGGCGCGGACGGTTATTGCGGAACCGGAGGACGGCTTTACACGACGTCATTGAACTGTATGATTCTTGAGGTTTATTACCGTCATATGCCATTGTATCAAAAGAAATCGACAAAAAACGGCTTCTCGCTACTTCCGTCCAACATCCAGTCATCCGGCGATTCTTCTGAACATGATACGGAATATTCAGATCAAAATCCGTAAATGGAATCAATCCGGAAAACTGTTGTTTTGCGGAATGGCGGTTGAGCGGGAATTATCTCCATATTGTCCCGTTTGTTCTGTTTGTTTGGGTTGTTTTACTTTTGACTTATCGTCAGCCCGGTTTCGATTTGTTCCGGTATCATTCGTCGGGTATCTTTCTCCGATTGAAATTATTGCCTGTCTCTGCAAAATTTAAATTTTCTCTGAAAATGGATTTATTTTCCGTTCCTGTTTGAAAACCTTTTTGTTTTCATATAAAATAACAGTGATTTGTCAGGCTTGTTCGCAGATTGGAGTAATGATGAAAATTTTTTCTAAATGGTGTTGGAAAGGAACGCTGTTTTTGACGGTTCTTCTGGTTTCGTTGCCGGTATTTGCGGAATCGTTGGAAATAAAACTGCCGAAAAATGTTTGTTTTCGGGGTTCTTTCGATAATTCCCGCTGGACATTCGAGACGACCGGTCGGGGACGAGTTGCGTTTCTTGGCGGATCCATTACCGAAATGGACGGTTATCGCCCCATGGTTTGTGATTATCTGCGTCAAAAATTTCCGCGGACGTCCTTTGAGTTTATCGCCGGGGGAATCTCATCGACCTGTTCGGATGTTGGAGCGTTTCGGCTTGACAACGATATTTTGAGCCATGGAGCCGTCGATCTTTTTTTTGTTGAGTTTGCGGTCAATGACGATCAGGACGGTATGTTCAGTGTCGGGCACGCGATTCGGGGAATGGAGGGGATTATCCGGAATATCCGAACTGCCTGTCCGAATGTTGATATTGTGATGACGTTTTTCGTCAACGAACATCTGATGGATGAATATCGGAACGGTGACGTTGCGGCAAGCATTCAGGCCCATCAGACGGTCGCGGAACGGTATGCTGTTTCCACAATTAATCTTGCCAGAGAAATTCAGGAGCAGATTGATTCAGGACAGTTGACCTGGGACGAGTTTGGCGGAGTTCATCCGGCTCCGCGGGGAAACCGGATTTGCGCAGACATGATAGCCGCACTTCTTGATGCCGCCTGGAGTCATTCGTTGATCGGGGCTCCTGTTCCTCATGTTCTTCCGGAGCCGTTGGACAGATTTTCCTACAGTAAAGCCGGTTTCCGGGGCTTTGACGGAATCAGGACAAACACCGGGGAAATTTCTGATTCGGTTAATCCGTCTGGATTCCGTCTTTATGTGCCGGACTGGCCGAACATACCCGGTGCGTTTCGCCAGACTTTTGCCGGAATGCCGCTTCTTTGCGCGGAAAAACCGGGAGCGGAAATCATCTTTGATTTTGAGGGGACCGCCGTTGGATTTTATCTCCTTGCCGGTCCTGATTCCGGAATCATTGAATATCAGATTGATGACGGTCCCCGGCAACGTGTCGATACATATCATCCATTCAGCGCCGGCTTGCATTATCCCCGCGCCGTTGTTCTGGCCGATGAGCTGGAATACGGTTCACATCATGTGATGGCGCGAATTGCTGACCAAAAAAACGAACGAAGTTCCGGAACAGCCGTTCGCATTTTGCAGATTTGTATCAATCGATAAAACAATCCGTCCCATGGTATCGGCATTTGTCGAAAGAGAAGAAAAAATGACAATGTGCCGCAGGCAGGATATTTTTTAACGGTATTTTGTTGTTTTATTTGTTGTATTAACGTAAATATAAGGAAAGATGGTTTCAGATGAGACAATTTTTTTATACTCTTTTTTTGATTTTCAGCCTGGGACTGATATCCGGCGCAGCGCGGAGTTTCGGCGATTCCCCATTTAATCCGGAGGATTCCGATTTCACAAAATGGGCTCCGGTTCTTGTTGATGACGCTCTTATGCCACGGCCGGCGGAGGTTGCCGCGGTTCATGACTGGATCAGAAACACATTTGGGGGTGAATCCCATTCTGAAATTCCGGCCGATTCCGTTTCTATTGTTGTGGAAAGGCAGGATTACAATCTGCTACGATTCAACGAAACCTGTGTTGAAAACCCGTTTGAGATCGGGTGCGAAACATTTGAGAAAGGACTCGGTACTCATGCGAACAGCCGATTGATAATCCGGTTTCCGGAGCCGGTCACATCGTTTTCCGCCAAAGCCGGACTCTATAAAAGAATCAAACAGTGTTCCGTTGAGTATGCGGTTGAGGTTGCCGGAAAGGAACTGATTCGTACTCCGACGTTACACGGTGGCGATGAACCGTTTTCCATTGACGTGGAATTCGACCCGCCGGTAACGGAATTTGTCCTGATTACGGACGCGACAGAAGACGGTCCGTCCTGTGATCAGGCGAACTGGCTTGAACCGGTTGCCGGCACGGCGGACGGGAAAATTTATGATTTGGTTAATGACGGTTTTGTTTCCCGGTTGCGACCGGAGCTTCCGTTCTCATTCAAATACAACGGGGTTTCGTCCCGGGAATTTCTCTCGAACTGGACGTTCCATGCGGAGAACGTCGACGAAACACACACTGTTTATTCCTGGACAGATCCGGAGACAAAACTGACGGTTTCAGCGACAGTCCGATCTTTTAAGAAGTTTGCCGCGGTCGACTGGGTTCTGAATTTTCAAAATAACGGGACAGAGAATTCCGGCAGGATTGAGGATGTTCAGGTCCTCGACGCCGGTTTTGATCTTGGATACGATAATACCGCGATTGCCATTCATACCCTGACGGGCGATTTTTGCAATGAAAACAGCTGGCTTCCGAAGGTGGAACTTGTTGAAAAAGGAAACACCCGGTTATTTGCCCCGGTTGGCGGTCGTTCGTCCAACGGATCGTTTCCGTTCTGGAATCTGACACAAAAACGACTGGGAGATGATGAACCGGCTGAAGGCGTTTTTATTGCGCTCGGCTGGTCGGGTCAATGGAACGCGGAATTTGAAAATGTGAATGCGATTAAAAGCCAGACCAGAGTCAGCGCGGGAATGGAGAAAATATCAACGATTCTTTATCCGGGCGAAAAAATTCGTTCCCCGCGAATTCTATTGATGCCCTGGAAGACAGATCGGCTTTCGTCACACGCTCTGTTCCGTCGGCTTTTGATGTTTGAGTACATTCCGAAATTGAATAACCGGCCGCTGGAAATGGAAACGATAGGCCAGTGTTTTGACCGTTACTATCGCAAACGGCCCGGCTGGGAAAAATATGACGGCCAGGTTGAATTCGCGAAACGTCTGAAGGAAGCCGGGTGTACAACCTACTGGTTTGACGCCGCCTGGTTTCCGGTCGGGTTCCCGAATGGTGTCGGCAACTGGTACTCGGATAAAGAGAATTTTCCGAACGGTCTGGAGCAGCTTGGTCAGGTGATTAAAGATTTGGGAATGAAGTTTGTGCTCTGGTTTGAGCCGGAACGGGTTGCCGCGAATACGGAAATCGCAACGAAATATCCGCAATATGTGTTTGGTGGCGAGAAGGGCGGACTCTATAAATTGAACGACCCGGAAGCCCGAAATTTTCTGACCGGTCTTTTACTCCGGCGAATACGGGAATATCAGGTCAGTATTTATCGGAACGACTTCAATATTGATCCGCTGCCGTTTTGGCGGGACAACGATCCGGAAGACCGGCAGGGAATGACGGAAATTCGTTATGTCGAGGGACATTATGAGATGTGGAATCGTTTTCGCTCGGAAATTCCCGGACTCTGGATTGATAACTGCGCGTCCGGCGGTCGGCGGATTGATCTTGAAACAATCAGTATTTCCGTTCCGCTCTGGCGTTCTGACACCTGTTGCTGGCCCAACCATCCGGAATGGGATCAGTGCCAGTCCATCGGAATAGCGCAGTATCTGCCGTTGTTTTCGTCGGTTGCCTGGGACGCTTCACCGTACACGTTCCGAAGCGCCGCGAATCCCGGCTGTATTTTACAGTATAATTTTCTTGATGACGATTATGACCCGGTTTCGACAAAACAGTCCGTCGACGAAGCGCGAACCTACCGTAAATTCTGGTATGGCGATTTTTACCCGCTTTCTGACGCGATTCCCGGCATTAAATCCGTTATTGCGTGGCAGTTGCATCGCGCGGATCTGAATGCGGGACTCGTTTATATTTTCCGTCAGTCGGAATCCCGTTATCCGGGGATTTATATCAATCTGCGGGGAATTGATCCGGACGCGGTTTATCAGGTAAACGTCAAGATGGGGTATGAGGTCACCGAATCGAAAGAGCTGGCCGGAAAGGAACTGAGGAACTATCTGTTTCTGATGAAAGAAAACAGGACGGCCTGTGTGATTGAATACATCAGAAAGTAAGGGATCGTTACGTTTGCGGAAATATGCCCGGCATTTATCAGAAATTGTACCGGACATATTTTTATATTTATAAAAGATCAAATAACGCGATGATGAAATTTATTCCTTATGTTTTTTTAATTTGTGACATGCTTTGAGGAGGTTTTTGATGCGGCGTCGAGATTTTTTTAAAACGGCAGCGGCCGGGACGATGACAGCGCTGATAAACCCGGCGTTTTTACATGCGGGTGAAAAATCGGATTATCCGCCTTACCGGGCAATTACAAAGGGGCCGCTTTTTCACTGGGGGGCCTATTATGACCAGATTCATTTTGATCCGACCGGACGTTTTGTTATTTCCAATCAGGTAAACTTTGAAGGACGTTCTCCGACTCCGGAGGACACGATTGATGTTGGATTCATTGATCTTGAAGAGAATGATCGCTGGACGAAAATCGGATCGACAAAATCCTGGAACTGGCAACAGGGGTGTATGCTTCAGTTTATTCCGGGGGATTCGTCGGAAGTTGTCTGGAACAGCCGGGGTGAAGAGGATTTCTTTGCGACGGTTTACGATATCAAAACGGGGGAAAAACGGATTCTTCCGAAACCGGTTTACGCTCTGGCTCCCAACGGCCGGTTCAGCGTTTATCCTGATTTCAGGCGGCTCAACGATACCCGGCCGGGATACGGTTATTGTGGTATTCCCGACCCGAACGGTGAAACCCTCATTCCGGAAAACGCGGGGATCTGGAAAATGGATCTGAAAACCGGAGAAAACGGAATGCTGTTTTCATTCGCGGATGTCGCCCGAATTCCTCATGCTGACGGCAGACCGTTTCCGGATGGGGTCAAGCACTGGTTTAATCATCTGATCGTTTCCCCCGACTCGGAACGTTTTCTCTTTTTACATCGCTGGAAGCAGGAACCGGATAAAATGGCCTGGAACACGCGGCTCCTGACCGCGAAAGCGGATGGAACGGATATTCGTATTGTCAGCGACAACGATATGGTTTCTCATCTTGTCTGGCGCGATCCGGAACATATCATCGCTTACGCGAGAAATCCCCTGGCGGGGGACCGTTTTTATCTGTTCAATATCAATACCGGGGACGCGACGGTTTACGGAAAAGATATTATGAAGGTTGATGGTCATGTTTCTTATCTTCCCTGTACCGGTTTACGTTGGATTCTCAATGACACCTATCCGAACAAAGAGCGGTTGCAGACGCCGTTCCTGTTTAACCTTGAGACAGAAGAAAAGATTGAACTTGGGGCATTTTACCTTGCTCCCGAGTACAAGGGTGAATGGCGGTGCGATCTTCATCCGCGGGCCAGTCGGGACGGTCGCAAGGTGCTGATTGATTCCGCTCATCAGGACGGACGTCAGATTTATCTGATAGATCTGGCGGGGCTGAATCTTGACTGATACAGAACGGTCTTGATTGACCCGGCCCGGCGTTGAACACAGGGTAACCGCCGTTATCGTAAATAATAAAGTTTACCAATAAAAAAAGATTGCTCATTCCGGTTTTTGAATGATTCAACTCAAAAGTTGGAATGGGCAATCTTTTTTATGAATGACCGCGCAGGCCATTTCCTGTCGATCAATGACTAGTTGTCGGTAACGTCCGGGAAATCGGTATAGAGATTGATGGAGAACCAGCGGGCACTTCCGGTACCGAGTGAACGAACCGAAATGGTCTGAACCGTGTCCGGACGTATCAGTTCACGGTCCACCGTCAGATAGAAAATACCGAAAAGATCCTGACCGCAATCACGGCGCATATCGAAACGGAGTTCCGCGTTGCCGTTTTCGCTTTTCCAGATCCGTTCCCCGTTGTCCGGCAGATCGAACTTCAACAGGTCCTTGTCGTTCATCGCGAGCATAAATCCTTCGGTTTTCGGCTGACCTGAATAACCGAGTCCGCCGGCAAAAATGAAGCAGACTTTTTCATCGTTTTTCGTAACTTTTCCGGTTTGCCAGACCAGTTTGTTTTCTGTTTTACTCTGACGGCATAAGAAATTCAGCTCATCGTCTTTGCGATAACTGTACCAAAGACTTGATTCCGCTTCATAAAGCAGGCGTTGAATTCCCAGAACGGTTCCTTCGGGAACACGGACAGGTGGAATAATGGTGTCCCATGAGACGCCGGCGGGCGCGTCGGAAGCGACTTCATCGATCATTTTCGCGAGAAGCCAGCGATTGAGCGGGGAGTCCGCCGCGTTTTCATGTTTCAGGCCACTAACGATCATCTTTCCTTTGCCAAGCCCCACTTCAAAGAGAAACGCCGCGTCGTGAACCAGAACAAGACTCGTCAGGGCACGGATGAAAATTTGCGGACGGGCTTCCGTGTTGTCCAGAGTAAACTTCTGGGCCCCGTCAAGGATTTTTGCCCATTGAGCGTCACACCAGTTATCAAGGACGATTTCCCGGGTGATCGGGTTGTCATAAACGTAATGACCGCAATGATTGCTTGATTCGTTGTCGCCCGCTTTCCACCAGGTCTGCTGATAACGGGTGCTAATGAAGGGAAGAAACTGATTACCGTTGAAGTGAAGGAGACCGGCTCCCTTTTTCACGGCTTCCAAAACTTCCGGAGTGACCCAGACGACCGCGTAAACCGCATTATCCGGGAGTGAATCGGCGTCAAAGGTAAGTTTCTGAACGTTCCATTCCTTCGGGAAGAACGGTAAAATACTTTCTTCCGCGTAAATCGGGCGGTCCGTTACAGGAGCGATCTCTTTCGGATAAACCCAGGTTGTCCAGTTGTTTTTATACAGGACGCTTCCATTCGCGTCAACAAACTCAAATACGAGCGTGAAACGGGTCGGTTGTTCAACATCGTTTGTTGCGTAACTGAATTTGCCCGGCGATTTTAACGTTCCTTCCTCCACATGGACCGTTTCAATGTTACCCTGAGCGACTGTTTGACCATTGACATCGGCAAGAGTCCATTTCAGCGTTCCTGAAAGGGACTTGCCGGAGAAATTGGAAATGAACGTTTCAACGTCTATCCTGTCGCCGCAGGTGTACTGCTGTTCCAGTCCTTTTTGCAGCAGAACGACATGTCCGTTGAAATTCCGGACGTCCTCCGGTTTAATGGATTTCGGGCGGAAGAAGAGGTCGAGCAGTCCGTTGGAGGTCGTCCAGTAATCCTGAATCAGCCACCAATGATAACCCGAAAGCTCCTCATTGAGACGCAACGCCTCAATGTTCGACTTGTGCAGCAAAAGATACAGTTTGTCGGAAGCGCGACTCCAGTTTTCCGCCTCGTCCATCAATCCGAGCTGCTTGAGCTTGTCAACCCCATCAACCATCCAGAACGGAAGGTAATTACTGTTTTCAAACAGTTCTATTTGATCGGGACGCGCGAAGGTAACATAGTTTCCGGATTCATGAGAGATGCCCGGCTTGACCAGTTTATCGGTCTTGAATTTTTCCGGGAGGACGAGCGGGTTGCTCCATTCATCGAAAAGAATCATGTTCACGGCGAGAGTATCCCGTTCGCCGCGGGTATTCAGGTCGCGGAGAAATTCGCCGTCATCATCACAGAAATAACGGTCGGGGTCCAGCCGGTTCGCAATTTCCTGATATTGATACCGAAGCGGCATTTCAAGCCATAAATCCCAGCCGATCATACTCAATTCGTTTCCGCCAATCCAGAGGAAAATGGACGGATGATTACGGTATTCCTTGACGACTGTTGCCCAGCGTTCACGAAGAGTTTCAAGGGCCGGTTCCGGGGAGGTCCCTTCGGGGACATTGGCTTTCCAGAGCTGGCCAATACTGGGAAGCTGCTGCGGATAGCCGAGAAGCATTTCCGCGTTCGGGAACATTCCGAGTTCGTCACAGACATCATAATATTCATGCGGCAGAATACAACTGTGATGCCGGACATGATTAAAACCAAAAGATTTGATGATCTTCATTCGTTCCACATACATTTCCCGATTGGTCGGCATGGAGAACTCAATGGGGTAAATGTGGTCGTCGCCGTAACCGTTCAGGAAAAGCCGTTTGCCGTTCAGGAGAATCCGGGATCCCTCAATTTTGATTTCCCGCATTCCGTAAGAGGACTCCAGAACGTCAATAATTTTTTCGCCGTTCAACAGAGAAAGCCGAACCCGGTAAAGATACGGGGTATCCGGTGACCAGAGTTTTGCGTCCGGAATGACAGCCGCGATACTGGCATCAAACGTTTCCGCCGTGAGATTGGCCGCGTCGAGCGATTCCGTTTGGGCCGCGACACAGTTTTGGTCTTTGTCGAAGATTTCCAGTTTCAGGGAATCACAGGATTTTTCTTTTAATTCGTTCAGAACTGTTGTCTCAACACGACAGGTCGAACTGGCGATATCGGAACGGAGATAAAATGAATCCAGTCGCGTTTTAGGTCGCGCTTCCAGGAAGACATGTCCCCAGATACCGCCCCATTTGATTTCAAGGTAATCATTAAGAGACGCCGCGCCGAGAAGCGGATCAATGTCCCAGCGCTGCCGGGAATCGACCCGGATGGTAATACAGGCATCCTGGCCCGGCTGAAGAAACGGGGAGACGTCCCATTCGTGTTTTCCAATACAGCCGATCGCCTCTTTTCCGACACATTGACCGTTGACCCAGACTTTGGCGTAACGGGAAATCCCGGTCAGGGTCAGATAAATGGAGTGTCCATCCCAGTTTTGCGGAATCGCCACGGTTCGTTTGTACCAGGCTTTTCCAACGAAATTATGCTTGACCTTATCCGTTGTGGTACCGTATCCCTGATTATCCCAGATACCGGGAACCTGAATTTCGCCGGGAACCTTGGGGGCGTAACCTTCCGGCTGCACGACTGGAAGAGCCTTGTCCGCCCGGAACCACTCTTCCGACTCGCCGATTTCCTGCGGATCGGTTGCGAAAGACCAGGTGCCGTCAAGATCTATTTTGCCGCGATTAGGCGCTGTTTCAACGGCAAAGATTCCCGTCAGACATGATAACGCGAACAAGCCGGAAAGAAGCCCGATTTTTATACTGCATGTCATATTTACTTTCCTGTTTTTTCTGCTTGGACAGTATTGTAAAGGAATAAAATCCGGCGAAACGGAACGTCGGATCATAAATACAAATATCTTAATGATAAAAAGTTCATCCATTACGGTAAAAACAACAGAATTTATTTTATAAGGAATGATAACCAAAATCAAGTGTTTTCGCGGAGGTACTATTGTCAGACGGAAAACTGTTAAAACTGCCTAATTGATTTTAATGGGCCAGACCTCCTGTTTTTACAAAGAACGGAGGGTATTTTTATTTGAAATTGAAATTTATGAATTTTTCTTTTCCGTTTTTGGAAAATCACTCTTGCGTTAATTGGGAATTTTTTAGAGAATCTTCCTGATTCTGGAATATAGGGTATAATAGGTGCAG